>MDTB01211122.1_pt1 | contig 32015 bp, 33 predicted proteins | sample 811161 | NCBI WGS metagenome assembly MDTB01 (sample SAMN05326650, study PRJNA326480) | marine metagenome | isolation source: seawater | place: Mediterranean Sea | collected 2009 | reverse complement strand
GAGCCCCGTTTCCCGCTCCATAATCTGGCTAAGTGGCAGAGTGGTAATGCAGCGGCCTGCAAAGCCGTCAACGCCGGTTCGATTCCGACCTTAGCCTTAAAACTTACTATGTTGTGAGGTAGTAATGATGTTAGATATAAGTTCTTATAATCGAATATTATTAAACGTTTTTTCTCCTCCTCTTTTATGGTTTTCATTAATAGACAGTTTAAATAATAATTTATCAAATACTTTATATTTATTATTATCATTTGGTATATTTTTTCATTTGTTCATTTATCTTTATGTCAAAGAATATAGTAACTCATTAATACATTTTAACTACCGCTTAAAATACATGTGTTTGTCATATTTATTTACTTTTATACTAATATTGACTACATTATGTTTTTCAAACTCTTACAATGAGTTAATCCTAGACTATCTTAATATAAGTTTACTTCTTTTTTTTATACTAATTATTGGAAATGAGGTTATAAGTAGAAATCGAAAAAAAAAAATCAAAGCTATTATAGTTGGGAGTGCATACCAACTTACGAGTAATGATTTTATCTTGTTGAGGAATATGAATATTGAATATACTCTAATTGAAGATTTTGAATCTTTAGATGAAAAAATAATGAGTACAGCAATAATCATTAATAATACATTTGATAATTCTGAAGCTAATACCATTCAGAATCATAATAGTGTGATTTATATGAACGAGTTCCTTGAAGTTTATCTAAGAAAAATCTCTATAGAAAATTTAAGTCTAAGTAGATTGAATAGCATGAAATACAATTTTTTTGAATTTCTTCTTAAACGTTTAATAGATTTTATAGTTATCATATTCTTTATACCTATTTGTTTAGTCATATTGCCAATATCATATATCTTAGTTAAGTCTCAATCTATTGGCAGATTTATATTTATGCAGGATAGAATTGGTAAGAATGGCAAAATATTTAAAATTATAAAAATTAGAAGTATGCATTATAAAGAAGAATCAATGGATAATACGAAATATGAAGATAACTCAAGAATATTTCCTTATGGATTGTTTATGAGAAAGACAAGAATTGATGAAATACCCCAGTTTATAAATGTTTTAATTGGAGATATGCATATATCTGGACCTAGAGCAGAATGGCTTGACTTACATAATAGGTACCAAAAAAAAATAAAAAATTATAGCATTCGTCAAAATGTCGCACCTGGCATTACTGGCTTTGCTCAAGTGATGTTTAGATATGGCCATAACGAAGATGATACTACCGAAAAACTTATGTTTGATCTATATTACATAAAAAACTGGTCATTTTGGCTTGAATTTGAGATTGGATTGAGAACCGTAATGATTATGCTTGCAAAGAAAGGGATATAAAGGAAGATATTAATCATGCATGTCACCTTTTAGAATTATATTCTCATTACATGTTTTATAAATTTATACTAAAATTTCCTACGATATGTTATCTTACTTAGCATATTACATCCGTTACGTGCTGTGTTATAGATACTATATACAAAGAAGAAAATGACTACACTGAATTATAATAGCCCGGGTGGCGGAATTGGTAGACGCAAGGGACTTAAAATCCCTCGAGAGCAATCTCGTGCCGGTTCGACTCCGGCCCTGGGCACATGAAATTCCTTATATTTTCTCTATTGATTTTTTCTGTTTCAGCTTGCGGTAAAATTATCGCACCATCTATAATAACTCCTGATTATAGCCAGAGTGTTTCTCAAGGTGGTTACGGTGATGTTCCACTAACATATAAAAAAATTTTAAAAAAATATCTGATTAGTAAATTAGAAAATCATCAAGAAACAAAAATTGAATTTGTCAATGAACCTCAGAAATTGAGTATGGATCATCTGGGTAATAATTATTCAGGGTACAGGGTTTGTTTATCTATAAATGAGAAAAAAGACGGTTACTATAAGGGGTGGCGTAATCACTTATTCATGATCAATAATAATAATGTTACTTTACATTTATATGATTCAGGCTTACTTACAATTCCTTTTGAATATTGTGTTACAAGAACTGAATCAAAAACTATGTTAGTGCAGAATATTCCAGATAATATTGAAAACAAAAAAGATGCCCCAGAAGAGATTGAAAATACAAAGTCAATAGATAATATGGATACTAGCAAACCATCTCTGGCGTATATAGATTCAAAAGCAGCACCTAGTAAAATTGAAAATAGATATATACTTTGTAAGATAGATAATAAGGAAATAACATTTGTTTTTAATGAATCGAATAAAATATTTTATCAATTTGAATTTGATAATAAGAAAAATTTTGAACCCAGTTTCACTGAAATATTGATAGCTGCAAAGAGACAGGACACAGTAATTGATATTAACCGAGTGTCAGGTTTTATAGAAATAGCTACCAAAAAATCAATAAAAAGTGGTAAATGTGATATTTTAGATAAAACAAAGTTCTAGCTATGAAAATTGAAGATCTGATAAATAATTCACTCGATAAATCCAGGAAAGTTATAAACGAAACTCTTGATAGTCAGGATTTCAAATCCTCACTTGAAATGGCTGCTAAATTAATAATTGATACCTATAATGATAAGGGTAAAGTTTTACTTGCTGGAAACGGAGGAAGTGCATCAGATAGTCAGCATGTATGCGCAGAGTTTGTTGGTAGATTCAACTTTGATAGGCCGTCTCTTCCCGCAGTAGCGCTAACTGCCAATAGCTCTAATATGACTTGTATTTCTAACGATTACGGATTTCAGGAAGTTTTCTCGAGACAAATTCAAGCATTAGGGAGTATCAATGATACACTGATTGTTTATACGACATCAGGAAAGTCTAAAAATATTATTGAATTAGTTAAAGAAGCTAGACCATTAGTAAAGACTATTATAGCTATGACCGGTAATGAGTACGTGCTACTGGATAATGATTGCGACGTAGTAATATCCGTTAAATCTAATGTAACGTCTAAGATTCAAGAAGTGCATGCAATAGCTGGTCATATGATATGTGAAACTGTAGAATATAAGCTGTTTGGAGAAAAGAATAATGTTTAAGGTGAAAAAGGTTTTCCCACTAGTATTCGCTAGTCTATCAGGAACAAAATTAAAGCCTTTATCACAAGTAAACAAGCCCAAGTAATATCAGTAAGTACTTAGTAACCAAATGAAGATGTGTATGATAGAGTTTAATATATGCGAATTCTTATAACTGGCGGTGCTGGATTTATCGGCACGAATGTCACCTTGTCAGCAATACAAAAAGGGCATTCTGTTTTGAATATTGATTGTCTTTCTTGTGCCGGCTCACTTAATAATCTTACATCCATAGCAAATCATCCAAGATATACTTTTGCAAAATAGATATTAGAGATCAAATAAAAATTCATAATATATTGAATGATTTTCAACCTGAATACATATTCCATCTTGCAGCAGAAAGCCATGTTGATAGATCCATAGACTCAGCATTAACTGTTCTATCAAGTAACATTATGGGAACATGTGTTTTGTTGGATGAATTTACTAAATATTGGATCAAAAAAGGCAGCCCAAATAGCTGCGTTTTTCATCATATATCAACTGATGAAGTTTTCGGGACAGCAAAAAAGAATACTAGATTTGATGAGTCTACTAAATATGATCCTCTAAATCCTTATTCAGCCTCAAAAGCATCCAGTGATCATTTGGTAAGATCATGGATTAATACTCATGGCATGCCAGCTATAATTACAAACTGCTCAAATAATTATGGACCATATCAATTTCCTGAAAAACTCATTCCTCTCACAATTATTAATGCGCTTGCAAGTAAGAAAATACCAGTATACGGTGATGGTAAACAAATTCGTGACTGGATATATGTGGACGATCATGTTGATGCACTTTTTTCTGTTATGGAGAATGGGGTCATAGGTGAAACTTATATGATTGGTTCTGATAATGAGTGTTGTAACATCGATACAGTAAAGAAAATATGTAGTATTTTAGATGAAAAAATACCTTCAAAAAAACCTTATAGTTCTCTAATAGAGCATGTAACGGATAGACCTGGGCACGATAAGAGATACGCTATAGATTCAAGCAAAATCCAAAGACAGTTATCATGGAGCCCACAGTACAATTTTGAAGAGGGATTAGTAAAAACAGTTACTTGGTATTTAGAAAATAAAAAATGGACTGATAATATCCTTGAGGTCTATAGCTCTAATACAAGACTTGGCACAAGTTATCTCAGAGAGTAATTAGGAATCTACTAAATCTTTTTCTGAAATGATATATTCAAAATCATTTGGCCATTCAATCTGAAATTCGGGGTTATTATAGGCAATCACATGCTCGTGTTTTTTTGAATAATAGTTTGTTGTTTTATAATTTATAAAAACATCATCAGTTAGTGCAAGATAACCATGAGCGAAACCCTCAGGAATCCACATCTGCTTTTTATTTTTACCTGATAAATACTCACTTGTCCATTTCCCATAAGACGCTGATTCTTTTCTTATATCTAGTGCTACGTCATAGATTTCACCATGAATTACGCTTACTAGCTTTCCTTGAGCGTATGGAGGTTCTTGATAATGCATCCCTCTGAGAACTCCAAGTCTTGAGCATGAGCAGTTGTCTTGAACAAAAATAATTTCTCTTCCTACAAGTTCATTAAATTTCTCTTGAACAAAAGATTCATAAAAAAAACCTCTTTCATCATGATGCGCATGATTCTCTATCACTATTACATCCAGAATATTTTTTTTATAATGCTTCATAAATAATATCTTATTTCATTAAATGTTTTTTATGACTATTTTTCTCAAGTTTATTTTTTTGAATAAACAAATATATTAAAACAACAAAAAATGATATGGCTTGATGATGAGCAAACTGACTCTGCGATATTTGAGAAGAAAGTAATGTTATAAATATCACCGTAGCTATAGCCCTGTCAGTTTTAAGCATTTTTCTATATAAAATTATATACATTAAAATTAAAAATATAAGGGAAGGTATTCCAAATTTCACAGAGATATCTAAATACTCATTATGCAGATGATCTCTAATCTGTGCATTCTTTGGTATATCTCTAAAGTTTTTTTGCATCGATGGCATTATATTCTGTGGTCCTATCCCCAATAGTGGACTATCATTTAGCATATCAATGCCATAGTGTAAGTATGCAACCCTTTCTCTTGTTGATGTATGATCAATGACATTAGCATTATAGATATTAATATCAGATAATTTAAGTAATCTCTCCCTAAAGTTATCGTTTATAAACAAACTTGTGGTAAAAAATAGAAGTATGATTGATAAAAAAAGTTTATTTTTATACGCCATAGAGAGGTAAATAATGCAAATCAAAAATGCTATGATAGGACCTCTGGTTTCTGTCATGAACCAAATATAAATCAATGCGAAACAAATAAACCCATGTATAAACATTTTTTTTATGTTTCCAATATTTTTAAAAAGATAATTTGCAGATAATAGCATTACAGTGATTATTAAATATCCATAAGTTATTGATGTATTCGATGTTCCCATATATCTACTTTCTAACTCATCATAACTCCATAACAAGTGAGTTACTGAAAAAAGTCCACATAACATAATTATAGTTTCAAAATTATTTTTCTTAAAATTAATTGATATCAATGGTAAAAGTAATAGGAATCTGAAGTAATTATCCATCTCACGTAATGGCGTTGAATGAAAATACCCAACAATACTTATCCATAGACTAAAAGCTATTACAATAAGAATGACCTCTTTGTTGTTCGTTAAGCTACTTGTAAGATTTTTATAGTCTATTAAGCATAGAATGAGCACAGTGATTAAAAAAAAGCTACTTATATCTCTGTTAATAAAGTTGGATATAATGTATGAAGCAATTAATATCTCTTTTAATTTATAAGTATTAATTAATCCAATATAACTATTCATATTTAATAAGAATATTAATGGTATCTTGTGAAATTATATTAGACCTAACCAGTATCCGAAAAAAGAGATTCATCGGATTCCTTTTTTTAAAAATCTTCGTTGATATAGTATATATAGCTCTTATTAATCTTATTATTATTAATGAAAATACGTTTTTATTTTTATAAAAATTATCTAAATAAATCATTTTATTACATTCCTTATTTTTGATAGCAAGATTATTTTTCAATTCGCTTATTGAGCTTTCCATCTTCTCATACTTTTCATCAAATTCTAGTTTTAATAATTCTGGTGGTGTAGGATCTTCGTATAAAGATTTATCGACTGTAAATATATCTTCAACATTTACTCCAGCACTTACTGTTCGCACAATGGGATCTACATTGCCAGAAAATATACGTTTTCCAATTAACGAGTCATTTCCTTTCTCAATTACACATAAAGAATTATAAAAACTTATTGATTTAATAGAAAGCAAATCATTATCTGATAATACTAAGTTATATTTTTTTTTAAAACCACATAGTACATCTGATGGGTTAAGGTTATTATTCCAAAATTGGTAATTGACTATATCAGATAATAATTTAAAAAATGTATTTGCTGAGTAGGGCGCATATAGACCATTATTGCATGATTGAAAGTATGATGTATGCATATCTTCAATCACATACAATCCATTACTTTCGATTAAAGTAAATAGATTGGAGAAGCCTTTAATTATATCTTCAGATGTATGAGAGCCATCATCAATAATAATATCGTATTTACCAGCATATTCATTTAGTTTTGATACAACTGCTTTACTAGCAGCATCTATGATAATTAATTTTATTTTGTTTGAACTAAAATTTAGTTCTTTACATTTTTCATTATTATCAATTCCTATTATAGATTGAGCATTAGCAAAATACTTATTGTAGACTTCTAATGATCCACCATTCTGAACTCCTATTTCTGCAATATTAATTTTCTTAGTAGAATATTTTTCAAAAATCTTGTCATAAATTTCTATATAACTTGACCATTTATCAGAAATTAAATCACTCTCACTTTTCCTACTAGAAAATATTTCTCGAAATTTTCCCATTTATATATTTATAAACTAATAGCCCCATAAATCAATCTAAATAATAAATAAAAAGCTGATATACTAAATTCTAATTAATTGGAATCAAATAATTGATTATGTTAGATTTGTAGAAAATCATGACCTTTTTCAAAGTATACTATTCATATGTTGATAAATTATTATTATTTTTAAATCAAAATATACTAAAAAATTTATCTGGTTTATCTGATACATCAAGAATAAAAATACTATCTTTTTTTGAGTTAACATTAAAGTATGGAATAGTGTCAATTATATGTGGACTGATTGAACTCACCGTATTTTTGATCTTATTTGAGGCACTCAGTAAACCTTTATTTGTATCACATCTTTCTGGCTTTATTCTTGCAACTTTTTTTGGATATTACTCACATTCCATATATACTTTTGATCTAGGGAAATTAAAATTCTTGGTCCTATTGAAATTCTCATTACAAATACTTTTTACTTTTTTTCTAGGTTATTACTTTCTTGAATTCCTAATATCAACTGGGCTTTCATCGTTAGTAAGCAAGCTATTGCAACTGATATTGATCTTTCTTATAAATATTTCTATTAGTAAATTCTTTACATTTACAAATAAATGACTAGTCTTAAAATACTTTTTATAGGTAATAGCAAAAAATTCATCAAGCCATTTCTTAATTATTATAAGTGTAGTAAGTATGATGTTATTGACTGGAGAAAACTGTCCATTAATTCAAGTAAATATAATGCTGATATAATTATCATACTTGGATATAATCACAATCTTTATCATAAAAGCTTCACTCATTTCATTGAACACAATGTATATAAACCATATAAATTTATTAAGAATAATTTAAGTAAAAATGAAACATTAATATATGTTGACTCAATGCCACCAGATAAAGTGTATACTTTTTCTCGATACTTGTACGCAAAAAGGCTTTTATTAGAACTTTTATATAATCTTAACCCAAAAATAATTCAACTTTCTTTTCCGACAATTATCAATACATCTAGAATGCCAGAACTTTATGCTAATATTTTTGAAAAAATACTTGGGTATATTTTTTTGAAAATAAAAAACACTGAAACAATTTTTATTGATGAAATTGAGAGATTTATTAAGGATAACATTGGATTTGGAGAGAAAAAAAAAGTTAATTTCCGAATACAACCAAAATTTTTATATATTAGAAGAACAAGGTTGATAGATAAACTTTTGAGAATAATTTGTGGATAATATAATAATAGGATCAGGTTTTAGTAGCATGTGTTCTCGCTTACTTTCATCCGCTGATAATTTGAAAATAATATCTCCATACGGAAAAGATTGGAATTTCCCCTCGGATCTATATTCGCGACATAATCTCAGTATAAATAAACGTCTTAAGATTAAATCAAATTCTCTTGGTACAGTAAATTATAAACTACCCAAAAATATCTATTTACATTATAGATTTTTAGGCGGAGGTAATTCTGAGATATGGGGTGGATTCTTTGACACTACTGATTTCACATCGACTCAACTGAATAAATTATCACTAATTGGCATAAAATTTGTAAAACTTGACAGAAATTTTGGAGTAACATCAAACATTGACGGTATAGTTCAGCTTCAATGCTCCAATCATGAGATAATAAAGTCATCTAATTTCATAAAACCTGATATTAACGGTTTTGTACTTCAAATTCGAAATTTAAATGATAAAAAGAAAATAGTAAAATATGTACATAATGATAGTAAAAAATTTGAAATTAAAGAAATAGAAGTTGATAGAGTGATAATATCATGCGGTGTTATACAAACTATAGATCTGTTATTAAGATCTAATATTATCAAACCCAATGATATGCTTTCCCTTGAGGAAAATGCTTATAGTTTATCTATAAGTCTTGGAGAAAAATATCAAAAAAGTGAGAACGACTGTACAATTAGCTATAAATTCAATAAGGCTGTGTCACATTATTTTGGTATTACATCAAAATTCCTACATAACTTAAACCCTGTTCCAATATTAAGAATTAATCAACATTTTAAGAATCAAAAACGAAAACTTTTTCTTAGAGTGCATGATGGAAATAATATTTATTTCGAAGATTTAGTTGCAGAAAGAGAGGATTTTAGGAAGAAATTTGGCGATTCTATTCATTACTGCAACTTGCATATCAATAATATCAAAATAAATGATATAATGAAAAAATATAATAATATTCAAGGAGTCGGTATGAGCTTTGTTTCTCAAGATAAACCTGGTCCCATATCTAATATAATTTATAGTGATTGTCTCACCAAAATCTAAAGTTCTATGAATACATCAAGGTTGATTATAGCTGAATCGCTACTAAGCCCAATTTTCAATATTTTGGGTTTTATGATTCGATTGTTTTGGAAAACTTATTTCAAGTTATTTAAGAATAATTCCAAGAAAATACTAGTTATAAAATTTATGGGAATAGGAAACTTTTATGTTTATGATCAAATCTTAAATCAAGATACAACTTTAATTACTTTACAATCCAACAAAGCTGCTGTAGAGAAAGTGACCATACATAATAAAAAAAACATTTATTTGGATCTATCAAACACAGTTAAATTATTCATAAGTTTTTTTAAAAATATTCTACATATATTCTTCACTCCATATAAACTTGTAATAAATCTAGAAGGAGAATCATCATTTGCCAGATTCCTTTCTTTTGCTTCTATGTCAAATACTATAAGAGGGCTATCTAGCCGACATAAAAACTTTTTGGATCATTATGGATACGATGTTTTTTATCCTGAGTCAGAATTTGTGTCCAGGTTTACTTACGCAAAAAAAATGCTAACGGATTTTACTCCACATCAATCTGAGAGATTTAAAATAGCTTTATTAAATCAACAAGAAAAGTTTTGGTCAACTTATACTCAAAAGAATCAAGTAATTAAAAATATAAATATATATCCATCATGCAGTAAAACGGATAGTTTAAGGAGGTACCCAATAGATCAATGGATTATTATATTTCGTATGATTAAAAAGTATATCTCAAACTCAAATATAACTATAATATTTCCATCAACTGATGATGATCAATATGAAGATTTTAATAGACTACTTGCTCAAGAGCCTTCATTTAACATTAAGGTGACAGGTTATGATGATTTTATCCAATCTATAACAAATAATGATTTTATTGTTACTATCGATTCTCTTGCGTTACATATTGCTGAAAAATATAAAAAATTCTCACTTGCATTATTTTCATCTTCATCCCCATTTGCTCTAAACATTACAGACACATCATATCCATTCTCTAGAGCTTTAGATTGTTGTCCATGCTCTCATAGATATTTCATTCCACCATGTAAAAATAAAATGCCATGTACTAATATTGATGTGTATGATATCGAGCATTTTTTTTCAAAACTTCAAAATCAAGCATCATAGATTCTTGTGTATTTTCTTGTACATGTTGTCTAATGTATATAAAATATAGATATTCTATTAAATTAGGTGGACTGTGAAAAATACTATAGCTATTGCCTCTGATCATAACGGAGTTAAACTAAAAGAAAAATTAAAACTATATCTTAAAGATCTTGACTATACGGTAGTAGATATAGGCCCTTATGATGACGCAACTAGTGTCGACTATGTAGATTATGCGAGTGTTATTGGTACAATCATAAGTAATAAAGATTTAGATAAAGGCATACTCATATGCGGTACAGGAGTTGGTATGGCTGTATCTGCTAATAAAGTGAACGGTGTGCGTGCTGCCCTTGTACATAATGAGATGACAGCTGAAAAATCTCGAGAACATAATGATACAAATGTCATAGCACTTGGAGCATGGATAACTAGCGATGACAACAACATCTCGTTTGTGAACAAATGGTTAGGCACAGATTATGGTGAGTACAGACATGTTAAGAGGGTTGAAAAGATAGATCCTCCAAAAAGAGATAATCTTGTTTTGACAAACGGCTGTTTTGATATTATCCATACTGGACATATTAAATTGCTAGAATGGGCTAAATCATTAGGAAGTAAATTAATTGTTGCGCTCAATTCAGACAACTCTATCAAATCCATCAAGGGTGATAAGCGTCCAATAAATAATGAAAATGATCGCAGAGCAATCCTAATGTCAATGAGCTTTGTAGACGACTGTATTATATTTGATGATACATCACCAACAAACTTAATTAATAAAATTAATCCTGAGATTGTAGTTAAAGGTGGAGAATGGACTGCAGATGAGGTGAGAGTAAGAGATAAGATATCTGATAGCATTGACATAAAGATTTTTCCCTACTACAAAGATTATTCGACGACAAGTATTATTGAAAAAATACATTCTGATGAAAAATAATATACTTCGAGAACAACTACTTGCTGCACACTTAGACTTAGTTGATAATGAGCTAGTAAAGGGAACTAGCGGGAATATAAGCGTTAGACTAAAAGAAAATATTCTAATAAAACCCAGCGGTGTTTCTTATAGTAATTTAAAGCCAAAAGACTTTGTAGTAGTTTCAATTAAAAATAATAAAGTTATTCAAGGCACACTTAAACCGTCAACAGATACACAGTCTCATATCGAAATATATAAAAATGTACCAAGTGTAAATTCAATAATACATACTCACTCACCTTACGCTACAGCTTTTGCAGTTGCAGGGAAATCTATACCTTGTTATATGACATCGATTGCAGATGAATTTGGCGGTGATATTCCTATCGGTAAAATGGTAGATATAGGAGACGAACAGATTGGAATTGAATTTGCTAGAGTATATAAAAAGTTCAGGTCTGATGTAGTATTAATGAAAGGTCACGGGATATTTGCTGCTAGTGTAGATTTAAAGTCATGTTTAAAGCATGTTATAAGCGTTGAAGAGATAGCTAAAACTATCCATTTTTCACTGAAACTCTCTAAAATTAAAAAATTACCAAAAAAGATCATAGATTCATGCTGGTATAGATATTCCAATAATTATGGACAATAAAGACAAGATTATTGTAATAGGAGATATTATTATAGATATCTACAGTCACTGTGAGACTATTGGCTTTTCAGCTGAAACTCCAACTATTAGTCTTAAACACATTAGAGATGAATATACACTGGGTGGAGCAGGTTTAGTTTATAGAAACCTAAAAGCATTAAATTCTGATGTCACATTAATATCTACTGGAAACGTATCTGACAGACAATACATTGATGAAGAAGATATTGTACTAATTGAAGATGACAACTTCAGCTTAACAAAAAAACAAAGATTTTGGTCAGATAACTATAAACATTTACAAGTTCTTAGGGAAACTAAAGATAGTATATCATCAAAATCTCAAAATAATATTATTAATAAATTGTCCTCTTTGGCTGATATTAATACAAAAATAATATTCTGTGATTATCGAACAGGCTTCTTTACAGAAGATTTTTGCAATCTTATATTTAATAATATTGAGAATAATATATGTTTCGTTGATTCCCAATGTCATAGACATGAACCAAGATATGCTTGGTTTAAAAATTGTATTCCCGTGATGAACCTGGAAGAAGCTGAAAAGCATTTTAAGAAAAACATTATATGTAAACAAGATATACAAGATTTATTGAAGAAAGATATTAGTTTTGAAAGTATTATAATAAAAAATGGTAAAAATGGAGTCACTGCTTGTAATGATGAAAAAATATTCTCTTTTGACGGCCATGATGTAAAAAATATAGATACATGTGGTGCTGGAGATGCGTTTCTTGCATCATTCGTCCATATGTATAATGGAAAAAACTTTAGTGAGTCATTAGAATTTGCCAATGAATGGGCAGCTTGTTCTACTACACTTCTAGGAACAATCCCTGTATCAGTTGAATATTTTAAGGAAAAGAAAAAATGGACTACGGCTTAAAATCATCAGATTTACCAAAAAAAAGTAACCTAAAAAATCTTTATAAAACTTCATCTATCTTAGGTGTATCACGTGATAATTTTTATGGATTATGGCATCTCTCGCTGAAACAAAAGACGAATTCAGATACATTGTCTATATCTTCAAATGATGCTGTGATATTTGCTATCAATGGCTCAATAACTATATATGAATATTCTAGCCCATTTCATTTCAAAAAAATAAACCTCACCAATAAAAAATCTTATCTATTAAAGAAAAATAATATCTTCCAGATTCATGCATTAAAAAAATCAGACATTATGATTTTTCATAAAAACATATCTAAAATTGAATTTAATATTCTCCCATTTTCTCTTATTAATAAAAAAGCTAAATTTAAGAATATAAAGAACACTGACGACATTTTTGATTTAAGGGACAAATATTGGGGATCGATTTATTCAGTATTTTCAGATGATACATGTGGAAAAGTAATGAATATTCATGCGAAATCTACTGGTAGTCTAGAATATCATCTTGAGAAATATGAGACTTATTATATTCTCGAAGGATCTTGTTTTGTTGATATACGATATGGAAGAGCAATTAATAAAACAATAAAATTAAATAAAGGGAATATTTATCATTTATCACCTGGAATTATGCATAGAAGAAGAGGCTCTAGTGAAAAATGTGTTATAGTAGAAATTAGCACTAAGGATCAGGACTCTGATTCTTATATAGTTGAATCAGGAGTATAAATTATGAAACTTTTTTTAGACTCTGCTTTTGAAAATGAAATTCCAATCATGGCAGACAGAGGAATATTAGATGGTATTACTACAAATCCTTCATTAATTGCAAAAACATCAGGGTCAGACTATATTCAAGTTGTTTCTGGTATTGCTAGAAAAATAGAGGAATGTAAATTGAACGTACCACTAAGCATTGAAATATTTGAATCTGATTTCTCTAAAATGACTGAACAGGCGAAAGAGTTTATACAACAAATTAATTATGAGAACTTAAACATAAAGGTACCAATAGGATGGGATGAACTATCCGTTATTAAATCCCTTAAAAATGAGGGTATAAGAGTAAATACTACTTGCATATTCTCTCTTAGCCAAGCTCATTTAGCCCTTGATGCAGAATCAGACTTCATTTCTATCTTTTTTTGCCGCTTAGAGGATTCAGGTGGAAATCCTGAAGAAGTATGTTATGAATTAAGAAATATTATTGAAAAGACTAATTCAAAATCTGAAATTATTGCAGGCAGTATAAGAACGCCACTTGATGTTGAAAAAGCACTTATATCGGGCGCTCATATATGTACCACAGCTCTTAATGTATACGAAAAATCATCAAAACATGTACTTACTACTCAGTCTGTTGATGGATTTATGAAAGATTTTGAATCATGGATTAAGTAATTTATGTTTTTGGATTTCGCGAAATCAAAAACTGATGCTAAAACATGGTTCATAGATTTAGATGGCGTTTTAGCCATGCATAATCAATACAAAAATAATAAAGATGAGATTATAGAAGGCTCAAATGAAGTACTAGAAAAGATCCCAGAAAAAGATATTGTAATAATTACGACTGCAAGACCCTTTAAATATAAAAAATCTACATTAAAAATACTTAAGGAAAATAATATTAGATTCGATTCTATATTATTTGGCCTTAATAGTGGCTTGCGTCTTTTAATAAATGATAAAAAACCAGATGGTACATTGACTGCCAAATCAATTAATTTAAATCGAAACGAAGGTATCAAGAACAATAAAACTATTAGTGAACACCTTTGAATTTCCTTTTTCTTATATAGAAAGTTCCAAAGGTTATAAACATAATAGCTATAAGAAATGTATATTTTATTAGATTTAACGTATGAGGTCTATATTCATAACATACATCATTAGAACCTATTTTATTTGTAACAAAACCTTTGCTCCAATAATTTACTCGGAAATAATTTTTTCTTTCGCTGTTTACAGTTAATATATAGTCATCTCTATCAAATCCTTCTAGCAAAACAATAACTCCCTTTGATGGTGCCTCTACTGTAAAGCATGTAGTATTTGGAGTTAATCTGTAGTCAGTAGCTTTTACTAATATATCTTCTTCTTTTGATTCAGATTTAATATTTATTTTTTTATAAGTATCATTAAAAACAATAGCAGATGGTTTATTTTCTTGTATAATTTTCTCTAAATATTGTTCTTCACTATCTACTTTTATGACTTTATTTGTAAAATATGCTCTTGGCCACACTGATGGTCTTTTAAAAACATCAACCTCAGATGAATATATCAGCTTATGTTGTTTTTTACTTATTTTACCAACTGATGAGATAAAATAACCGACATTCAATGAGTCATATGCTATATTTTGCGCATTATTAATTTTATTGGGCTCAAATAATCTCATCCAATCCCAACCAGGCACCTTTTCTATACCAAATACTTTATAGTAGTTCTCAAGATATGGATTTTTTAGCGCTTCTGCTGATCCAATTGATTCAATTCCAAAATATATGTTTGTGCCAGGAATAAAGTTTAAACCTTCGCCAATGACCCTCTCGGGCCCATTAATTGTATTTCTTTGTTTAATTTTATCTATAGCTTGACTCGTAACATGCGTGTCCATTCTTACATTTGGATTTAGTAAAAAATTATCTAATTTCTTTCCATATTCTAAGTGCATACCATTTTTAAGCGTCATAACAAGGAGGAAAGCTATTGTAAATATCTCCAATGTATTATTTTTTATCAAATTCTTATTTTTAATATATTTTTGTATTATATAAAAGCCAATACTAAAGAATAAAAGAAATGATACAGTGTGCAGAACTTGATTATCAATATAAAAGTGGGTTGTGGTTAGTATAAGTAACAAAATAACTATCATCCAAAATTTGAAGCAATATCTAGTAAAATTATTCTTATTTATATTCATTGCACCGTAAATTGATAATATTATAGTAAACATTATTAGCGGTATCCCAAATGTTATGCCGTTATGTCCAATACGATTTACAAGAGGTATTGAATTAATCACTATGTCAGGCATAAGACCATATGCAATAGAGAAGGCAATAAAGAAAAATATTATTGAGGTAATTAGTGTCATGTTATATTTTATTTTATTAATTGATACATATAACAATAAAAATAAAAAAAGAATATTTGATGAAAGACCAACTAACTTTTGCATTTTCAATGGATGATTATTAGTCCATTCTTGAAATACTAACGGTTCGAAAAAACCTAAAATAAGTGAAGTAGGGTAGGGATCAGTTGGAACTATTCCATCGTATGATGTTGCAGATTCAAATAATGAACCTAAAAAAATTATTATATACGGAGAAACAAAAAATGTAATTGCAGCTATGCAAATTAGTACAGTGAGAAATACATCTTTTTTTTCATAATTTTGATATATAGAAAGTAATAAGTGTAAGATTCCCCATCCAAATATGAATGCAAATGCTATAACACCTTCTTTAGTTTGCGAAGAATTAATGATTAACCACATAACTACAGCAGTTAAAATAAAGTTAAAAAATAAATTTATATTAGTTTTATGTTGTGAATTAATTATTTCTGTAAATCTAATCCATTGTAAAATTCCTAGAGGTAAGTACGTTAAGCTAAAATAATTAGGATGATTGAATACATGAGTATAAAAACCTATAAAGGGTGCCATGAAGGCTATTAATAAACCTATTTCAATCCTTTTTGATATTTTAAATCCTAATAATCCACACCCTAAGCTGAATATAAGTTTTGATATAGCAAATTTAGTATCCCATGCTACAGAAGAGCCATTGAAAATTACAGTAATCCATTGGACAGGATCACCAAGCATAGAATAGCCCTGTCCATATAGAGGTACTCCTCCGGCTACAAATCGATTCCAAAAAGGAAATTCATTATAAGTAAAGACAGATTGATGCACTATCATACTCATCGGTGAGAAAATCCACTGATGAGCTGCTACATCAGCACCCCTAAAGTTCTCAAAAAAACCATTAAAGTTATATCCGGGCATCCATCCAAGTGTATCGTACAGCATTGGTAAACCTGCTGCATAGTTCATTGATCTATCAAAAAACAATGGATACATATTTATGATAATCGCTAATAATGAAGTAAATAATATTGCTGTTATTGGAAATATCTTAGAGTTAAGATATAAATTATCAATACTTAAAAAAATCGTTCTTTTAACTTTTTCACTAAATAATAGACTTCGCAGAACATAAAAAAAAGAAATCATGAAAATAAAAAAATATAGAACCAAACTCGGAAGTCTCTCAATCAAAAAGTTATTAATTCTATTTTCTTCAAAGGGAATATTTATGTCTTGAAGGTGTAAAATTGGATCGTTCGAATCTTTTTTTACTATTAGATTTATAATATTTTGTTTTATTATAAACGTTTCTATATTTTTATAGTTAACTAATTTGGTCACAGGATAAGTAGCAATAATACTTCCATTGCCTCTTTGTAAATATATATTCTTTATAGAAATCTTTGCTTCTTTGTCAATAGGATCTAGTCTGATGAAGTTTATATTCTCTTTTCTGGGAATCCTAAATTTTATTGTTTCAAATTCCTCTCTAGCGGAAATTAATTGTTTATTAGAATCTTCTTCATTTATTCCTTGTCCAATATCGTAAAATAACTGTGCTGTTCCACTTTTAGAAGATGATATATCTATTGAAATATACTTATTCTTAAAACTATACCAATCATCTAATATTATGTTGACAAACATTAATAAAAATAAAAATGTCATAATTGAAAATATAGATTTAAATTTATTCATTACTTAAGATTCTGTCCATTTTTTCTCTTATACCCCAGAAAGATTGAGGCTCGTAATCATTTTCAGGATATAAGCCAGACTTTATTTTTATATCAATATTTTTCAATTTACAATATTGATTTAAAAAATCACCTAATTTAATAGGTTTCCCACTGCAGCAATTTATAACTCCATTTATTTTCTCATATCGTATAGCTTTGGATAAAAAAACAGCAATATCTTCTACTTTCATATAATCACGAATATGTTCAGAATTAGAAATGCCAAAAGTAATATTATTATCATTTGCTGCTTTAGTAAGCTGAGGTATTAAGCTTTTCTCATTTTGTCCGTCACCGTACATATAAAATAAACGAATCCATTTTAAATTTAATTGTTTGTTGTCTATTTTTTCTAATTCTTTTCTAAGTGCATCTTTAGCCTGACCGTATACTGTAACTGGACTTGTCTCTTGCATCTCCTTAAGTCCGCCTTCTTGAAGTCCATATTCTAGGCATGAACCAGTTATACATATATTTTTGATCCCATAATTGATAGATGCTATCAAGAAATCTAGGTTTTGTTTATAATATATGTTTAAGTGTTTAATATCTTTATAAAAAGGTATACCTTGCCAAGAAAGATGTATTAATCCATCTGGTATAAAATCCAAAACTTCATTGTAGTCAAATGGCTTGTAAATATTGATTTCATGATGAGTAATTTTCTTGAACCAGTCATATTTTGATATATTATCTTTTGATCTTGTAAAAACAGTCACATTGTTGTTTTTTACTAATTCTCTTACGACGTGCTGGCCAACAAATCCAGAAGAGCCAGTTACTACTATATTCATTTATATATTTTAGTTGATGGAATAAAAGAAACATATTCTGCTCCCCAATCATTTATATTATCAAGGATAGCTTTAATTTCACTAGAGAGGTTCCATGGTAAAATAATAATTACATCAGGCTTATTTTTTTTAAGTTCGGAGATATCATATATAGGTATATGACTACCTGGTAGAAGCATATTTATTTTCAGTGGCGATGCATCAATCACAAAATCTATATCATTGTCTGTAATGCCTGCAAAATTTAACAATGTATTTCCTTTTGCAGCAGCGCCGTAAGCTGCGATGACTAATTTTTTATTCTTTGCATTTTTGATAAAGTCTTTTAAATCATTTGTTACTAGATTAATTTTATCTTGGAATGATGTATATGTCTTTATATCTTTTATGCCAAATTTATTTTCTTCTTCTAGAATATTTGCAACAGTTCCTGATATATTTTTCTTTGCACTTTTATGAGCACCATAAACTCTCAAACTTCCTCCATGTGTAGATAGCCTATCTACGTCATAAATTTCTAGACCATATTTGTTAAATATTGTATTGACTGTATTTAATGATAAATATGAAAAATGCTCATGATAGATAGTATCGAACTGATTGTACTGAATAAGTTTGAGCAAATGTGGAAACTCCAATGTTATGCTACCATGCTCATTTAAAAGTATAGACAGGCCGAGTGTAAAATCGTTTATATCAGGGACGTGCGCATACACATTATTTCCACAAATTAAATCAGCCTTGTTTTTATGAGCTAATTCTGAAGCGACTGAAGAATTAAAAAACTTTTTATACGTTTCTATTCCTTTAGAAATAGACATGTTTGCAACTTCATCTGTTGGCTCAACTCCATAACATTGAATATTTTTATTATGAAAATTCTCTAATAAACAGCCGTCATTAGATGCTATCTCAACAACCAAGCTTTTTTCAGATAACATTAATTTATCAATTATCATATTACTATAATCTCTACAATGATTTACCCATGTATTAGAGGCCGAGGACACATATGCATACTTTGAATTAAATAACGTCTCAGATGATACAAAATCCTCTGTCTGAACGAGCCAGCATTTATCACATACATATGTAACCAATGGATATGTTTCTTCATTTATAATATCTCCCTTATTTTCTAGATAAGCATTTGAGGGTGGAGCTTTATCAAGATCTGCAAATTTATATTTTAGCTCGTTTTCACAGTGTCTGCATTTCATAAATTAAGTCCAGTGAATGTATTATCGATTAAGTTATGCATTCGATCTCTTTTTGAGATATCAGTACATTTTTGGTTCCATTTTATACTTAATGCAGGGTCGTCATATCTTAAAGCACCTTCTTTATCTTTATTATAAATTTGATCATGAAAATATATTAATTCGCAATGAGAACATAAGGTTTGAAATCCATGTGCATAACCCCCAGGAATTATAATAATATTATTTAAATCGCTACATAATTCTATAGAAATATGATCAAGGAATGTTGGTGAATCTTTTTTAATATCCACAACGACATCATTAACACAGCCCCTGAGACATGAAATAATCTTTGTTTCGTGGAAAGGAGGGTATTGAAAATGCATACCCCTTATTGCACCCTTATTGTTGGTTATAGATCTATTAATTTCTAAGATAGGTTTTTTTACTCCAGCATATTTTAATAAATCTATTGACATTAATTTGTAGAAACTGCCTCTTTCATCATTAAAAGTTTTTGCTTTAATTACTTTTACGTCCGGAAAGGATTCAATAAGCGCCATTATTAATTCATCCAAGTAAATTTTTGTTCTTTTAGTTTTTGAAAATATAAATCTAGATGATTATTAGAGATTATTATATTTTCTTCATACCATGCCCTGTACCATTCTATAGTGTAAAAAATTGAAGTGTTTAAATCCCATACTTCTGACCAATTTAATTCATTATTAGCTTTTTGACTATTTAAATATAATTCAGAAGCTTCATATGGCCAGTTTTTAGAGTCGATTTGCCAAGAGACTTTATTCCAAACATCTTTGGTTTTAGTTAGAAGAGTCTCAACGCTACAATTATTTTCTTTGCTTGGACCAAAATTATAAGCACTTGCACAAGTTTCGTTTCCTTCTAATAAACATTGACCAAGACGAAGGTATCCAGCAGTAGTTTCAAGTACGTGGTGCCATGGTCTTGTAGCTTTAGGGCTACGTATTTCTAAGCTTGATCCAGACACAATTGCTCTCATTAAATCAGGGATTAGACGATTATCAGACCAATCACCACCTCCAATTACATTTCCTGATCGTGCACTTGCAACTAATGGTCTAGAATTATTAAAAAAAGAATTTCTATAACTTGCAATTGCAATCTCACATGCAGCTTTCGATGCACTATATGGATCATATCCACCCATCGCGTCTTTCTCTTCATACCCCTCAAGTTTATTTATATTTTGATAGCATTTGTCAGTTGTTATACAAACTAATGCTTCTAAATTATCAATTTTTCTAGAACTTTCGAGAATATTCACTGTTCCAACTAAATTTGATGTCCATGTTTTTATGGGATTATGATATGAATTAATAACAAGAGCTTGAGCAGCAAGATGAAATATAATATCAGGTTTTATTTTTTCTATTGTTGACCGAAGCTTGGAAAGATTCTTGATATCAAAATAATGAGATTCCATATCAAGATTAATTAATTTCCAGTGACTTAGTTCATCTTCAATAGGTAACGAAATACCTACTAAATCTGCTCCTAATTTTTTTAGCCATAATGCTAAATAACTACCTTTGAAGCCTGTATGTCCAGTTATTAATATCCTTTTATTTTTATATACACCATTGAACATTACCAGATTTTCCAAGGTGCCTTTTTTTCAATCCACATTTTCTGAAGCAAGTTTTTATCACGAAGAGTGTCCATCGGTTGCCAAAATCCATCATGTTTAAAAGAATAAACTTCTTTATCTTTTGCAAGATTTTCCATCGTATATCTCTCTAAAATACATGAATCTCCATTTATATATTTAAATATCTTTTTATTAAAAATAAAAAACCCCCCATTTATCCAAGAATTATTTCCTTCAATTTTTTCTTGAAAAGAAGTAACTTGATTGCCGACTAGATTTAACGATCCAAATCTTCCAGGTGGCCTAACTGCTGATATAGAAGCTATAACTTTATTCTTATGATGTGACTTTTCTAATTTCTTAAGATCTATGTCTGATAGGCCGTCACCATAAGTGCAAAAGAAATTATCTTCTTTTATATATTTTTTAATTCTTCCAACACGACCTCCTGTCATCGTATCTTCTCCAGTATCAATTAATGTAACCTGCCAATCTTCTTTGTTATTAGTTAATATTTCATAGTCACTGTTCTTTGTGTTAACGACAAAATCAGAAGTATATTTTGAATAATTAAAAAAATATTCTTTTATTAAATGCCCTTTGTAACCGAGGCAAATTATGAACTCATTCACGCCGTAAGTGCTGTAATATTTCATAATATGCCATATGATTGGTTTGTCACCAATGCTGATTAAGGGTTTTGGGATTAAATTAGATTCTTCACTAATTCTCGTTCCGTAGCCTCCGGCGAGTATAACAAGCTGCATATTAGATACCGCTCTTGTGACAATGTATAAATCTTATGAAAATCATCCTGAATTTTATACTCTCAGCTTTTTTTTATAAATAATACCATAATAATATCAGTAAAATAAAGGTAATTCCGAGCTAGTATAGTGTGAGCATTAACATATTATTTGGTGCAATAAACTCTAACAAATGTTGTTAGATAACATTTCTTGATAATAATTAGAATGATGCCTGCTTATTGATATATTTACCCCAAGTCATTTGTGCGAAGAATTTCTTGTGATGATAGATTTGACTGTCAAAATATTTGGTCTGTCTATCGGATATAATCATATTTGCTTGATTATTGCACCTAAATGTATCACTTAAAGGCCAATTTTTAATCGAATAAGCCCTCCCATTAGCGCCAATAATTTTAATATCATATTTATGTTTAAGTAAATACCTAGTTAATCCATTTTTTCCGCTTTCAAAACGATACGTGTCTATCTTTGTTTTAAAATTTTTCTTTCTTAATGATAATAAATAAGATTTTACTATTTTCATAAACAATAGCCTTTTAATCATAAAACTATTTGTTCTTATATGAGGATTTGGAAAAGATTCAAAATAATCTTGATATTGATTAGAGACTTTTATTTGTTCAAATGAACCCGAAGAACCTAAAATTCCTGTACTTGGAGTAAAGTTATCATATATCTTTTTTAGCCAATTATGTGTTCTAAATAATGTATTAGTATTGATTGGAAAAATATTTTCTTCATTTACTTGGCCAGCAAACTGATAATATGCCCCTATATCAAAGCCGCTCTTTGACACTTGTATAATTTTATATTTACAGTTTTTAAAAATAGGCTCAATTATTTCTTTTACTTCAATCCTAGATAAATTCTTTATTATGAGATAAAGCTGATGATCAAGGCCTGAAGGATACTTAATGTAAGAAGCTACAAAATTTTTTACAATTTTCTTTATTTTATTTTCTTTACCATTGATTAGGTAACCTACCGCAATTTTTTTATTCATTTTTTTGTATATAAGGTTCAAATGTGGGAGGACATACACTAAGCATTTCTTGATTATAAAATGGATCATTAGCCATATCTGGCCATTTTTCATAGAACCTATTGAGTTCATCTACATTCATGCTTGGCTTTCTTGATATTGATTCTAAATGAATAAGTTCGCTTTTTGGTTCATATACAACATGGTACCCTAGATTCCTAATTTTTAGACAGTAATCAATATCATTAAAACTTATAGCCAGATATTCATCATATCCTTTGACAAGATTATATAGACTCTTCCTTGTCATCATTACTGCCCCTGTAACTGCTGAGTAATTATGAGCTGAAGAGATACTATTAAAGTAACCATTATCATTACTGTTTGCAAACCGAGATACATGATCGGGATTACCATAATTAAATACAACTCCTGCATGTTGTATAGATAAATTTGGATATAATAATTTTGCACCAACCACTCCTACATGTTTTTTTAATAAATGAGCATAAAGCTCTCTTATCCAGTATTTATTAATAAACTCAATATCATCATTCATCAAGATTAAAACTTCATTTGTACATTTTTTTACACCTAAATTTAGTTTTTTCGAGATATTAAAATTTCTATTTTTCCCATAATTAACTAAAATAGCATTATTAATTTTTAAGGAAGAGAGTTGAGCTCTGCTTAAATCATCATTGTGAACAACAATAATTTCTAGATTTATCTTTTGATAATTTTCTCTTAAGTCCTTAACTAGCTCTGTAATTAAATCTCTTTTTTCGCCAGATTTACTTATATAACAGTTACCAGCTGTTGGTATTACTATACTTATTTTCGGCAAAGTAATATTATCATTCGATATAGAAAATATATTTTGAGGTAATATTTTTTTTACCTCAGCAGACCTTTGTGTTCTTTTTAATCTTAATATTAATGCATCAGCATCATTTGACGTATTAATAAGATGCTCGTCAGATTTTGAAATAAGTAGTCTTTGTATATGATGAACATTAACATTTTCTTCAGTATATTGGAGAACGTAGTCATAATAGTTCAAATGTCCATTTATTCTACCTCCAACAGATCTAAAACAAGCTCCATAATTTATATAATTAAATGTTTCTAAATAATCAGGACTCCAACCAGGTTTAGAAAAAGGAGTATGGAATCTTCTTATTTCATGCCGAGAATTTGGACTTTTGAGTACTTTAAAAAGGACTTCATCAGTATAGATTAAATCTATGTCATAATTTATATTCAATAAAGAAACATATTCATAAAGTATATATTTATTTAGACAACATCCTTCATGTAAAAAGATTAAATAGCTATCGTTATTTTCTGACACTAATTTAGTTGGTATTATATCTATACTGGTACCCATGTAGCTTTGAAGATATTTAATAGTTTTGTTATCGATATTATTATCTATAACTATAGAAAATTTTTTATATAATTGATTTATCAATGAATCCAAAGTTCTATTAAGCTCATTTGTATTAGAGTTATTAATATCAATGTGAATATAAAAGTGTATAGGCCTTATTAGCTTATTTATATATTGAGTTATCTCTTCTTCCTGTGAGCAATAAGTATTGTTCATAGTATCTATTAAGGTATTTAATTTACTAATTTCATTACGATGATTTAAACGTTTTATAAGTTTATCTAGTAAAATAAATTTAGATATCGCTTGGATCATCCTGAGAGAGATTTTAAAAATATAATTTAAACTTGTTACTCTGAGTAACTTACAGAGAATATTTAAAGCGCTTTCGTTAAGTGTATATTTGGTTGCTATTTTCTTTAAATATTTTTTATCTTGCAATAAAAATGCATAATCTTTTATATGTCTAAATGATATATTTTTAAACACAAATAGAAGATATATGCTTTTAAATGGCGTAGATAAAAAAGATATTATATTAGCATAAACAAATTTTTTACTATTCATTAATACTGATCTCTGCAGATTCATACTTTATACCAACCAAGCCCCATCTAACATTGCTATTATGAACTTGTATTATCACAGCATCATGTAAATAGTTATGTTGAATATTATTGGCTATATCTCCATTCGCGATAGATATCATCACGCTATAGAAACCATCAGGTAGCATTGGAAGCTTAAAAATAAATTTTCCAGTTATAGTAGTATTCTTCGGAACAAATATTTCCCTCTGTTTTGTAAATTCTAAAGTATTTTCACCAAACAGGTCTTGCCCAAGTTTGTCTTTAAACATAAATCCTAGCACTGGTTTCTCTAAATCAATAAATGTTTCAGCAATAATTTGCAATTCTACTTTTTCACCTCCATGAAAGAGATCTGATTTATTATTTTCTAAATTTATTAACTTAACATCATTTATTTTTGCCTTGCCCGTTTCCCATCCTCTAGATTTATTTATATTATTTTTAAATACCATATCACTCGTATAAATATCTAAAGCGTCAAAATCTTTCATATCGTTATCATTCATTTCAATTAGCGCAGGTTTATCATTTGAATCTAATAAAAATCTTAAATATTTTTCGCATAATATTTTTGGATTTGAGATATCCATTAATTTGCCTTCATGAAGCCACATTGCTTTACTGCACAGGCTCTGTATTACATTTATATCATGACTTACAAGTACTATAGTGCCTTTTTCTTGAAAGTCTCGAATAAAGCGCATACATTTTGATACAAATTTAGCATCCCCAACGGCAAAGGCTTCATCTATCAAAAGAATATCAGCATCCAGATTAGCAATAATAGAGAACGCTAACCTCATTATCATACCAGTTGAGTAAGTTTTAATAGGTTGGTCTATGAAATTCTCAAGTTCAGAAAACTTAACAATACTATTTAATTTATTATTTATCTGTTGGTTAGAGAGACCGTGAAGTGCTGCATTTAGAAATATATTCTCTTTGCCTGTAAATTCAGGATTAAAACCAGAGCCTAGTTCAAGTATACAGGCGACCTTTCCATATGTAGAAAACTCTCCTGAGGTTTGAGAAAGAGTGCCTGCCAGTAGCTGTAACAGTGTCGACTTCCCGCTGCCATTTACACCAACTATACCAAGAGTTTCGTTTTTATTTACATTAAATGTTATATTGTCTAGCGCAGTAAATTCCTTATAAAATTTTTTATGCTTAGAATAGATTTTTTGAAACTTTGGAATTATAAATTGCTTCAACCTGTCAGATGGCTTTTCATAGATTTGATATGTTTTGTTAATATTTGAAACTATTATACTGCTAGATGACATCTGCAAATCCTTTTTTTGTTTTCATGAAAAACATGTAACCTAAGATAAAAATAATACTTGAGAATATAAAATATAAAAATACATCTATAAGACTAGGGTAGTATCCAAGAATAATCAGTTCTCTTGTTTGCTCGATTATCAAACTTAAAGGATTCAGTATAATAAAAAATTGTAATTTTTCTGGAACCGCAGATAGTGGATAAAAAATTGGTGATAAAAACAAAAGTAGAGTACAGATAATTGGCATAATATTTATTAAATCTCTAATATACACTCCTAGTGCAGAAAGGAAAAAAGAGAAACCCGTGGTCAATAGAATTAGTGATATTAAAATGAGAGGTAAAAAAAATATTGAAAATTGTATATTGTTAGAATAAAAGATGAATAATAATAATATTAGAATATTTATCAGTAACTGAAATAGAGCAACTAAAACTATTGATAATGGAAGTATTTCTAATGGAAATGAAACTTTTTTTACAAGACCACTCTGGCTAGATATTAAGGATGGTGCTTTAGAAATTACATCATTAAAAAAATTTAATATGATTAAACCTGAAAAAAGGAATATTGCAAAATTTGTATTATCACTCCCAGAAACATTCCACTTTAACTCAAATACTTGTGAAAATATTACAGTATAAATTGCCAAAAGTATGAGTGGCGTTAGTACCGGCCAGAGAAATCCTAAAATTGATCCTTTATATTTTGATTTTATTTCTCTTGCTGAGATTTGATATAAAATATCAAGATGTTTCATCTGCGTAATTTATTGTAATTATATACTATGGTATAGTATCATAATCGAAGAGAATAAATATGAAATCAGATATTGAAATCGCTCAATCAGCGAAACCAGAACATATAACAAAAATCGCCTCTAAATTAGATATACCTGAGAGTAGCCTAATTCCTTATGGACATTTAAAAGCAAAAATAGACTTTGATTTTATCAATAAACTTGAAGACCGAAAAGATGGCCATTTAATTCTTGTAACAGCTATAAGCCCGACACCGGCAGGTGAGGGTAAAACAACGACATCTGTTGGATTAGGAGATGCTCTAAACAAAATTGGGAAAAAAGCTTTAGTAACTATTAGAGAACCATCTTTAGGTCCTGTATTTGGAATGAAAGGAGGTGCAGCTGGTGGAGGCATGTCTCAAGTAATTCCCATGGAGGATATTAATCTACATTTTACTGGTGATTTTAATGCAATTCAGCTAGCAAATAATCTCTTAGCAGCAATGCTTGATAATCATATTCATCATGGTAATAAATTAGAGATTGATGTAAGAAGAGTAGCATGGAAAAGAGTATTGGATATGAACGACAGAGCTCTCAGACAGACAGTATGCTCAATTGGTTCAATAGGAAATGGTTATCCGCGAGAAGATGGTTTTGATATAGTCGTAGCTTCTGAAGTGATGGCTATTTTTTGCCTAGCTACTTCTCTCAGTGATCTGAAAGATAGACTAGGTAAAATCGTCATTGGATATACTCGTAATAAAAAACCTATTTTAGCTAGAGATATTAATGCGCATGGAGCCATGACAGTTTTACTGAAAGACGCTTTATCGCCGAATTTAGTTCAAACTCTAGAAAACAACCCAGCCATGATTCATGGCGGTCCATTTGCAAATATTGCTCATGGTTGTAATTCAGTTATTGCAACTAAAGCATCACTGAAGCTTGCAGACTATGTAGTTACTGAAGCTGGTTTTGGGGCAGACCTTGGTGCAGAAAAATTTTTAGACATTAAATGTAGAAAGGCTAATTTAAAACCTTCTGTTGTTGTACTAGTAGCTACAATTCGTGCGCTCAAATATCACGGAGGATGTGATTTAAAAGAATTAAATAAAGAGAATCTAGACTACCTTGAGAAGGGGCTAGCTAATCTTGAGCGTCATATAAACAACTTAAAAAATAATTATGGCCTACCTGTTGTTGTGGGTATTAATGGATTCTCTTTTGATACAGATAATGAAAAAAATTTATTACAGGAAAAATCTCAAGAATATGGCGTACCTATTGTGTCCTCTACACATTGGGCTGATGGCGGAATGGGTGCTAAAGAATTAGCAGAGACAGTTGTTAAAGAAATTGATGAATCATCCAATGACTTTAAACTGCTGTATGATGATGAAATGTCACTGTGGGACAAAATGGAAACTATAGCAAAAAAAATATATGGTGCTAGCGGCATAAGCGCGAGTTCAGGCATAAAAAATAAAATCAAAGATCTTCAAGAATCTGGTTACGGCCATTATCCTGTTTGTGTTGCAAAAACTCAGTATTCTTTTTCTACAGATCCATCTTTAAGGGGCGCTCCAGTTGACCATGATATTCCAATTAGAGAAGTTAGATTGGCTGCCGGTGCCGAGTTCGTAGTTATGGTGTGCGGAGATATAATGACAATGCCAGGGCTTCCAAAAATTCCAGCAGCGGAAAAAATAGATCTTGATGATAAAGGAAATATTACCGGATTGTTTTGAAATTGCATGACTGTTAAGATTGCTGTTGCACTTCCAGTATATAATGGTGAAAAATATTTAGAATCACAAATTAATTCCATTATAAATCAGAGTGACGTCAAGCCTATTATTTATATCAAAGATGATTTTTCAACAGATTCTAGTTCCAAAATAATAATAAAATTATCGTCTAAATATGAAAATATTAAATTAATTGAATCGCGCAATAATCAAATAAATGCTAGTAATGCATTCTATGAAATGATAGAAAATATTCCGATAGAGGATTATGACTACTTTTCATTTTGCGATCAAGATGACGAGTGGAATAGTAATAAACTAATACTTGCTATTGATAGGTTGAAAGAAAATTCCATAGATGGTTATAGTTCAAATATAATTGCCTTTTGGTCTCCTAATAAAAAAAAGAAAATTATTAAAAGTTATTCTCAAAAAAAGTACGACTATATGTTCGAATCTGCTGGACCTGGCTGCACTTTTGTTATTAAAAGAAATTTATTTTTAAGTATTAAAGAATTTATTATAGATAATAAAAAAGAGGTATATAGTTTTTCTTCTCATGACTGGTTTATTTACGCATATGCTCGCTCTCATAATTATAAGTGGTTTATTGATAGTAGTTTTACAATGAAATATCGTCAACATCATGATAATGAAAAAGGAGCTCATGTTGGCATTAAATCATCTGTAACTAGAATAAAAAATATTAACTCTGGATGGTATGCACAAGAAGTTTGGAAGCTAGCAAAACTTCTTAATTATAAAAATAAACTCAAAGAATTAATAAAATCTCCATTAAACTTTTTTGAGTTTAGAAGAAATATTTTTGATGGAATGTTCTTATTTTTTACATACGTACTAGGTTACCTAAAACCACAACAAAGAAACAATCAGAAATATCACAAATAGGATTTATGCTCAAGATAGTATACCAAACTTTATGATTTTTAATGAATATTACTTCTCAATGGTATTATTATCATTATCCGTATCATTGGGAGCTGTAATAATAGCAACTTTTATGTCTTTGATAATCGCATGTTCTGTGGTTTTGACAAATTTCAAGGGAAAGGGATTTTTAATATTATCTATCAATACTTTAATGAGTCTTCCACCTGTTGTTGTTGGGCTAATATTGTATGTAATGTTTTCACAATCAGGAGTATTCGGTATTTTTAACTTACTTTATACATCTACAATAATGATTATTGCTCAAATAATAATCGTAACACCAATTATAATATCATTATCTATAAAAGCACTAGACAATTCTTTTAAGAGGTATCATCAATACCTAGCATCTCTTTATGCAACTAAGTATAAAATTTCAATAACACTATTATATGAGCAAAGATTTGAAATTATTTTAATCTTATTAACCGCACTAGGACGTGCATTATCTGAAGTAGGTGCAATAATAATTGTTGGAGGGAATATTGCTAATATGACACGTGTAATGACTAGTGGAATTGTTTTAGAAACATCAAGAGGGAACCTTTCCCTGGCTATGAGCTTAGGAGGGACACTCATATTTATAGCATTAGTTCTTAACCTGATAACATACTTTATAAAGAAAAAATTAATATGATCGAAAATAGCATTATTGAGTTAAAAAATGTCTATTTTATAAATAATAATATTAATATACTTAATGATATATCCTTGAATCTTATAAAAAATGAAACAAATATTTTTGTCGGACCGAACGGTGGTGGGAAGACTACTATTTTAAAAATTATGTATGGATTAATAAAGCAATCGAAAGGAATAGTAAAAAGAAACTTTTCTAAAAACTCTTGTTTTATATTTCAAAATCCAACATTTTTAAATAGAACTGTTTATGATAACTTATTTCATACTCTATATTGTAAAAATATTATCAAGATGAAAAGATATGATATCATTCAAAATATATCTGAACTTTATAAATTTAATCATTTATTATATAAAAATATAAATGATTTATCTGGTGGAGAAAAGCAGCTACTATCACTAATGAGAGCCTTAATATTTAATCCAGATATTATATTTTATGATGAGCCATCAAATAATCTTGATGCGTATCATTTTGATTTCATAATAGATATAATACAAGATTTATCAGCTAAAAATAAAAGTATTTTCCTAGTTTCACATGATGAGCGTTTGCTAAAAAAAATCTCAGGTAATATTGTTTACCTAAAAAATGGATGCTTAGCCTGAATATATTTTTTAAAATTACTGTTTTTCCATTAATAATATTATTTTATTCATGTTTATTGTTAGCTCATGAAGTTGTAATTCAATCAACTACGTCAACAAGAGACTCTGGTTTATATGAGCATTTATTACCTAAATATCCTCTTTACGATAACATATCAATTAAAGTGATTGCTGTCGGGACAGGTCAAGCTATCCTAAACTCAAAAAATTGTGACGGGGGCATACTAATTGTTCATGATGAAAGACGAGAACAATTATTCATTGCAGAAGGTTTTGGTTCTAAAAGATATCCACTAATGTTTAATGATTACGTTATTATTGGGCCAAAAAAAGATAAAGCAAAAATCGTTGGATCGAAGTCATCTGAAGAGGTTTTTACTAAAATATATAACAAAAAGTCTAAATTTATTTCTCGTAGCGACTCAAGCGGAACTCATGCAATGGAAATTAAGATATGGAATAATAGTAAACTTAACCCAATCGATTATAGCGGTTCATGGTACTTAGAAACAGGACAAGGGATGGGTCAGTCATTAAATATAGCTATTGCAACTGATGCATATATACTTAGTGATCGTTCAACTTGGTTGAAGTTTCAGAATAAACAAAATCACAAGATTTTATACCAGAATAAATTAGAACTTAAAAATCAGTATGGAATGATACTCGTAAACACAAATAGATGTAATAATATTGATAAAGAGGCGACGTATAGCTTGTATAACTGGCTTACATCAAAAGATGCTCAAGATTTGATTAATGGATATCTAATTAACAATACGCAAGTATATTTTAGTAATTAATTACATAATATATATTATACGAACCTATATATTAATCTAGCATATAAAATCCATATAACCTATTCTACTTATATATGGATATAAATGATCGTGT
>MDTB01043458.1_pt1 | contig 32024 bp, 39 predicted proteins | sample 811161 | NCBI WGS metagenome assembly MDTB01 (sample SAMN05326650, study PRJNA326480) | marine metagenome | isolation source: seawater | place: Mediterranean Sea | collected 2009 | reverse complement strand
ATATGCACTTTCGATAAACTTCGTACCAAAGAATATGTAGAAATATTAAGTAAACTAAGAAACTCAAATATCAGTTCTGAGATTTATCCTGGAGATGGCAAATTAAAAAAACAGATGGAGTATGCAAACAAAATTGGATCACCCGCTGTCATTTTATATGGCGATGATGAAATCAAATCAGGAAAAGTAACTTTGAAAAATCTAAAAACTGGGAATGAAAGTTCAGTTAAAATAGAAGACCTAGCAAATGAAACCAAAAAATTACTCTGAAAATATAATAAAAGTTTTTAAAAAAGACGGTTTTATTTTATCGGAACCGGATGTTCTTTTAGACTCAGACTATATAATTCAAAGATCAGGCGAGAATTTTCGAAAATTAATGCTCACTTTTGAGGACGATACTGGCAAAAATATGTGTTTAAGACCAGATTTAACAGTTGCCTCGTGTATAAAATATTTGAAAGAGAACTCTAAAACTAATTCAAAAATTTATTATTCTGGCCAAGCCTACAGAAGATCAAACAGACCAAAAGATAAAGTTGTCAATGATCAGCTGGGAATTGAAATTTTAGGTTCTAAAAACAAGTCTTACGATGATTTGAAGGTTATAAAAACAATCACTAATTCAATTAAAAAAATAAAAATAAAAAACATATCCACGAAGGTGGGAGATGTCAGTTTGTTTCAAAGGTTATTAGACTCCTTAAACATACCAGAAAGATGGAAAATGAGATTGAATAGACACTTTTGGAGACCTAAATATTTTGAAGATTTACTTAATAGACTTGAAACTAACTCCGATGTGGACCCTTCGATAGTTGAACTAGATAAAAAAAAGTTCTTAGATATGAAAACTATTGATCAGAATAAAGAAATTGCAAATCGTAAAATTTCTGAAATTATATCTAGATTTGATCGAAAGATAAAAGATCCAAGATCTTTTAAAGAAAACAAAAAAACTGTAAAAATTATAAGAGAATATCTAAAAATTAATTGCCCAATAGTTAAATTAGAAAAAACTCTTAATATTTTTATTCTTAAAAATAAATTGGGAGCAAATATTTTTAAAGACTTGTCTAATTTAAAAAATTTATCAAAGATCGACTCTAAAACAGTTTTTTCAACAAACTTTGGAAGAGATATTGAGTATTACACAGGATTAGTTTTTGAGATATATAATTCTTCAAATAAAGAAATAGCTAGAGGCGGAAGGTACGATAGTTTATTAAAAAGTCTTGGATCAAAAAGAAACATTTCAGCAGTCGGTGCCGCAATTAATTTAAATAATTTAAAAAGATGAAAAATTTAATAACTATAGGAATACCAAGCAAAGGAAGATTGAAAGAGGCATCAGTAGACTATCTTAGTAAAAATAATTTAAAACTCTCTTCTAATGGTGCAGAGAGAAATTATTTTGCAGATGTGAAAGATTTTCCGTATATAAGGATTATATACTTACATGCTAAAGAAATTATACAAAGATTGAGTGATGGCACTCTAGATATAGGTATATCTGGTTTAGATCTTTTAAATGAGTCACCAATTAATATAAACAAAAAAGTAGAAATTAAAAAAAAATTAGATTTTGGCGCTGCTAATCTTGTAGTCGCTATTCCTGATGATTGGATTGATGTTCAAACTGTTGCTGATTTAGAAGAGGTATCATTTGATTTTAGAGATAAAAAAAATATAAGGCTTAGAGTTGCAACTAAATATCCTAATTTAACTAATAATTTTCTTGTTTCAAAAGGTGTAACACAATACCAACTAGTACCTAGTTTAGGAGCAACTGAAACTTACCCTTTTATCGGATCTTCTGAAATTATTGTTGACATTACATCAACAGGGAAAACACTTAAGGATAACAACTTAAGGGTTTTGAAAGATGGATTGATACTTCAATCTAGAGCATGTTTAATGGTCGCAAAAAACTCAATAGATAAAAAAATTTTAAAAGATTTACCTGTGTCTTTTTTTTAAGTCTTTTTTAAGGTCTTCATGATCACCAACGACTGTATGGTAACGACTTTTAGTTACATATTTCTCTAAAAATGGAACTGCTAATAAAGGTAAAAATCCTCCAATAACTATTCCTAAAGCAGCACTTTGTAAATCAGGATCAGCCATTGCTGCGATGAAGTCTGCTGCAATATGCGCTAAAACTATACCAACAATACCAGCTATAGCTCCATTTGAAATGATTTTAAGAAATCTATTGATACTCCAGCCAGTATAAAATCCTACCAAAGGAATTAGAGTATGAATAAATCCGAAAGTTGCACCTCTTAAAATACTATGTTCCTCTATTAATTCTTCCATAAAATGTAGGAATCCTGGTAGTTCATGTGAATGTCCTTCAGCAGCACGAACAAAAGTAAAGCTGAATATATAAACAATTACAGTTAAAAGACTTATTTTTTTCATTAGTTACACTCCTTGCATGTTGTTGTTATTTCTAAATTAAAATTATTAAAGTTAAATTTATTTTTTGATTTTACGTTTTTAACTATTTTTGAGAAAAGATTTGTGCTTAATTCTTCTGCAATACCGCAATCATCACAAACTGCAAGAACAGCATTATGCTCATGACTTTCAGAAGTATTACATAAGTGAAATGTTTTATTTTTATTTGTTTTATGAATTAAACCTTTTTCACATAAATCTTTTAAAGATCTATAAACAGTCATTGGTTGAATTATCTTAAATTTTTGCATTCTGCTTAACAATTGATAGGCTGTTAAACCCTTAGGGTTTTTTTTAAGAATATTTAACACAAGTGTGTTGTTTTTCATATTATTGTGATGTTATAACATAACAGTTTGAAAAACAACAAAAAAAAAGGCAGTAAAAACTGCCTTTTTTTAATAATTCTGTTTCAGGATATCTACATTCCCATGCCACCCATGCCACCCATACCACCCATGCCTCCAGGGGGCATAGCAGGAGCACTTGAGTCTTTTTCTTCGGGTTTATCTGCAATCATAGCTTCAGTAGTAACTAACAAACCAGCTATAGAAGCTGCATCTTGTAGAGCTGACCTTACAACTTTTGTAGGATCGATTATTCCTTTTGAAAACATATCTACATACTCTTCATTTTGGGCATCATAACCTTGAGTAGATTTTTTGCCTTCTAGAAGTTTTCCAACTATAACAGATCCATCTACGCCAGCATTGGCAGTTATCTGTCGTATAGGTGCTTCCAAAGCTTTTTTAACAATCTCGACACCAGATTTTTGGTCATCTCCTTTAACTTTTAATCCTGATAATTCTTCAGATGCATATAGTAAAGCACAACCACCTCCTGCAACCACACCTTCTTCTACAGCTGCTCTAGTTGCGTTTAGTGCATCCTCAACCCTATCTTTTCTTTCTTTTACTTCAATTTCGGTGGCACCACCAACTTTAATAACCGCTACACCACCAGCTAGCTTAGCCAATCTCTCTTGAAGTTTTTCTTTGTCGTAGTCAGAAGTTGTTTCAGTAATTTCAGATCTAATCTGATTACATCTAGCTTCTATATCAGCTTTTTTCCCTCCGCCTGCAACTATTGTACTATTTTCTTTATCAATTTTTACTTTTTTGCAAGAACCTAGATCTCCAATTTTCACATTTTCTAATTTAATTCCTAGGTCTTCTGAAATAACTTGACCTCCAGTTAAGATTGCAATGTCTTCTAACATCGCTTTTCTTCTATCACCAAATCCTGGAGCCTTAACGGCAACTACTTTCAAACCACCTCTTAGTTTATTTACTACAAGAGTGGCTAGTGCTTCACCTTCAACATCTTCTGAAATAATCATTAGTGGTCTATTAGCTTGAACTACAGACTCTAAAAGCGGAACCATTGGCTGAAGGTTGGTTAATTTTTTTTTCAACCAATAAAAGCAATGGGTTATCCAGTTCAGTTGTCATTTTTTCTGTATTAGTGATGAAGTAAGGTGAAAGATATCCTCTATCAAACTGCATTCCTTCTACTACATCTAATTCTGTTTCAATACCTTTAGCTTCCTCAACAGTTATTACACCTTCGTTACCCACTTTTTGCATTGCTTTAGAAATCATATCTCCAATAGATTTTTCTCCATTAGCAGAAATAGTTCCGACTTGAGCAACTTCTTCATTTGATTTTACTTTTTTTGATGATGATTTTAGTTTTTTAATTACATGTTCTACAGCTGTATCTATACCTCTTTTAATATCCATTGGGTTCATCCCCGCTGTTACATATTTTAATCCTTCTGAAACAATTGACTGAGCAAGTATAGTAGCTGTGGTTGTTCCATCACCTGCGTTATCATTAGTTTTGCTAGCAACTTCTTTCACCATTTGTGCTCCCATATTCTCAAATTTATCTTCTAGTTCAATTTCTTTAGCAACAGAAACACCGTCCTTGGTAGTTCTTGGAGCGCCATATGATTTATCCATTACAACGTTACGACCTTTTGGTCCCAATGTAACTTTTACTGTATTTGCTAAAGTGTTTACCCCGTTAAGCATTTTTGTTCTTGCTTCAGTACTAAATTTAATTATTTTTGACATTCTGTTCTCCTTCTATTTACTTTTTGAAATTCCCATTATGTCGGATTCTTTCATTATACTATATTCTTTTCCGTCTATTTTAACTTCAGTTCCAGACCATTTTCCAAAAAGAACTCGATCTCCGACTTTAACATCCATTTTGATTATTTTACCATCTTCAGTTCTTGCACCTGATCCTATGGCTACTACCTCGCCTTCCTGAGGCTTTTCTTTTGCTGTATCTGGTATAATTATACCACCAGCAGTTTTTTCTTCACTATCAAGAACTTTAATTAATACCCTGTCATGCAAAGGTCTAAATTTCATATTATACTCCTGTAAATTCTTATTTGTAGTTTGATATGGTATTTTATGATTAAATTTCAAGTGCTAAATAACTTTTTAATTAGAAAAAAAAAGGTCAATATTGCTATATTTTGCTAACTTTTCTATAAATACTTAAAAAAGGACCTTTTAAATTGAAAAAATTAAAGAAATTTTCTGTAATTTCAAACTTTTATGATGCTTTCATAATAGATTTATGGGGAGTCATGCACAATGGAATTCGGCTTAATCCTGGCGCCATAGAGGTTGTAGAAAATTTAAGCAAAAATAGAAAGAGGGTTATTTTTTTATCTAATGCACCAAGGCCTAACAAAAGTGTAATTAAATTTTTAAAGAAATTAAATATGGATGAAAAATATTTTAATAATGTTTTAACATCAGGCGAAATAGCCAGATATTCCTTAAAAACTCAAAAGTTTGGTATAAATTTTTTTCATCTTGGGCCAGAAAGAGATAGCTCTATATTTATTGAGTGGGCAAAAAACAAAACATCAATTGAAAAATGTGATTTTATTTTATGTACTGGTTTGTTTGATGAACAGGAAGAAAATTTAAGTTTCTATAAGCAGCTATTAAAAAACCATATTACTAAAAAATTAATCTGTACTAATCCTGACCTCATTGTTCATAGGGGTAATAAAACTGAACTTTGTGCAGGAAGTATAGCTGAAATTTTTAGTTCTTTAGGGGGTAAGGTCATATACTTTGGCAAGCCTTACCCGGAGGTATATAGTAATTGTTTAAAAAAAAATGAAAAAACTCTTGTTATAGGAGATAACTTAAATACAGATATTAAAGGAGCAAATAACTTAAATTTAGACTCTTTGTTTATAACAAATGGAGTTCATAGATCTGAATTTACAGAAGAACATGAGTTAGAAAAATTGCTAAAAAAATACAACGTAACATCAAACTACTTTCAAAGTGAACTTTTTTGGTAAAAATGATAGTTTATAAAAATCTTAAAATACATAAAAAATTTAAAAAATCTGTTATTGCCATTGGAAATTTTGATGGTATTCATTTAGGACATCAGAGAGTTTTAAAACAAGCGAGATTAAAAGCAAAAAAAAATAATTTAAAATTTGGTGTGGTTACATTTGAGCCTGTTCCTGTAATGTTTTTTAATAAACAAATTAAAAATCATAGGATAAATAATTTAAATCAAAAAATATTAGGATTAAAAAAATTAAAATTAGATTTTTTGTTAATAATTAAATTTAATAAAAAGTTTTCAAACCAAAACCCATTAGAATTTATAAATAAAATTCTTTTTAAAAGTCTTAAATGCAAATATATATTTGTAAGTAAAAACTTCCGTTTTGGAAAAAAAAGAAAAGGCAATATAGAAACCTTAAAACAAAATGAAAATGTTTATTCTTTTAAAACCATTATTTCTAAACCATTAAAGAAAAATAATAAGATATTGTCTTCGACCCTTATTAGGAAAAAAATATCTTTAGGTATGGTAAAAAAAGTAAAGTCTTTTTTAGGAAGAAATTGGAGTATAGAAGGTATAGTTGTTAAGGGTAGAAAAAGAGGAAGAAAAATTGGTTTTCCAACATGCAATATAAGATTAAAAGATTATATAATTCCAAAATTAGGTGTCTACTCGATATTAGCAGAAACCGATAAATTTAGGAGAAAAGGCATTGCTAATATTGGATATAGACCAACGTTTAATGGAAAGAGTTTACTTTTAGAGGTAAATATATTTGGAATTAAAAAAAATTTATATAAAAAGAAACTAAAAGTTAGTTTTACAAAATTTATTAGAGGAGAGAAAAAATTTAAAAGTATTAATCAACTAAAAATGCAAATTAAAAAAGATATTAAAACAGCCAAAAAATAAATGTCAAAAGATACTATACAACTTCCAAAAACAGCTTTTTCGATGAAAGCTAATTTACCCTCTAAAGAACCAGGAATTTTGGAGAAATGGGAAAAAAATAAAATTTATGAAAAATTAAGAAAGATATCAAAAGGAAGAAAAAAATTTGTTTTGCATGACGGTCCTCCTTATGCCAACGGACATATCCATATGGGCACAGCTTTAAATAAAATTTTAAAAGATATGGTTACAAGATTCCATCAAATGCAAGGTAAAGACTCGATTTACGTCCCAGGCTGGGACTGTCACGGGCTTCCTATTGAGTGGAAAATTGAGGAGTTATATAAAAAGAACAAAAAAAATAAGGATGAAATACCAATAAAAGATTTTAGAGGTGAATGCAGAGATTTTGCAAAAAAATGGATCGAGATTCAAACTAAAGAATTTAAAAGATTAGGTGTAGTTGGGGATTTCGATAATTACTATTCCACGATGAGTTTTAATGGGGAGGCGCAAATAGTTCGTGAACTTGGAAAATTTTTATTAGATAAAAGTTTATATCAAGGTTTTAAACCAGTACTTTGGTCCACAGTCGAAAAAACTGCATTAGCTGATGCCGAAGTAGAATATAAGGATCATACTTCTAATACAATTTATGCAGCCTTCAAGATCAAAAAAACTGATAAGGAATTTTTAAAAGATGCCAACATTGTAATTTGGACCACCACTCCTTGGACTATACCAGCTAATAAAGCTTTGGCTTTTAATAGCTCTCTTGAGTATTCCATAGTTGAAATTTCTGGCTTAGATAATTTCAAAGAAAAAAAAATTGTTATAGCAAAAGAATTAATTAAATCTGTAACTGAATCTTGTGGATTAAAAAAATTTACAATAATTAAAAGTTTTAAGGGTTCTGAATTAAATAAAACAGTATGCAGTCACCCTTTTTTAAAATTGGGATATGACTACGATGTACCAATGTTTGATGCAAGATTTGTTACCCTTGAGCAAGGTACAGGTATAGTTCATTGTGCACCCAGCCATGGTGTTGACGATTTTAATTTGTGTTTAAAAAATAACATTGAGTCGAAATACACCGTTGACGACTCGGGATATTACACTAAAGAAATACCACATTTTGAAAAGACTCACGTCTTTAAAGCAGATCCTATTGTTATTGATAATCTTAGAGAGCAAAAAAAATTATTAAAAAATGATACCCTACAACATAGTTATCCTCACTCTTGGAGGTCAAAAGCTCCATTAATTTATAGAGCTACTCCTCAATGGTTCATTTCAATGGAAGTAAATTCTTTAAGAAATAAAGCATTAAAAGCTATAAACGAAACAAATTTTTATCCTGGTAAAGGGAAGGAGCGACTGTCATCTATGATAGAAGGTAGGCCAGATTGGTGTGTTTCCCGACAAAGAGTTTGGGGCGTTCCACTACCTATTTTTATAAATAAAAAAACTAAAGAACCTCTTAGAGATAAAAAAGTTATTGATAGGATTGCTGATATATATGAAAAAGAAGGCTCAGATTGCTGGTTCACAGAAAATTCTAAAAGATTTTTAGGCGAGGAATACAATGAAAAAGATTACGATAAATTAAACGATATTGTTGAAGTATGGTTCGATAGTGGATCTACTCATAGTTTTGTACTGGAGCAAAGAAAAGATTTAAAATGGCCTGCTGATATGTACTTGGAAGGATCTGATCAACATAGAGGTTGGTTTCACTCATCTTTACTAGAGTCGTGCGGAACAAGAGGAAAAGCTCCTTTTGAAAGCATTTTATCACATGGTTTTGTTGTAGACGGCAAAGGAATGAAAATGTCTAAGTCCGCAGGCAATGTAGTATTGCCAGAAGATATTTTAAAGAACTACGGTGCAGATATATTAAGGGCGTGGGTTTGTGCTTCAGATTATTCAGAGGATTTAAGGATTGATAAAGCGATTCTAGCTCAACACGCAGAGTCATACAGAAAAATAAGAAATACTTTTAGATTCATATTAGGAAATATTAAAGACAATTTTGAACCACAAAATATTAAAAACTTAGAAACAAAAGATTTTCCAGAATTAGAAAGATATATTTTAAATAAGTTATTTTTTATTGATAAGTCAATTAAGGAAAATTTAAAAAACTATAATTTTCATAAAATTTATAAAGAATTATTAAATTTTTGTACGCTTGAACTTTCGTCGTTTTATTTTGATATAAGAAAAGATGCTTTATATTGTGACAGCTTAGACTCAAAAAAAAGGAAAGCATGTATTAAAGTTTTAAATATTGTTCTTGAATGTTTGTTAAAATGGTTGGCACCAATATTTGTTTTTACTTCAGAAGAGATATTTAGTTTAATAAACAAAACAAATGAGAGTATACACGAAAAAACTTTCGTAGAAATTCCTGAATCTTGGAAGGATGATAAATTAGATAATAAATGGAAAGATTTATTTAAAATCAAACAAGAGGCCAATATTGCCATAGAAGAAAAAAGAGCCAGCAAAGAAATAGGTTCGAGCCTGGAAGCAGATATTGAAATTTTTGTTAATACCAATCAATACAATTTATTGGATGGTCTAGATTTAGCTGAATATTTTATAACATCCAAAGCTCAAAAGTTTGAGAACAAAGGAAAGGAAGAAGGCATCAAAATATTGGTGAAAAAGTCTAATGGAACAAAATGTCCAAGATGTTGGAAAATAATTCAGAACAAGTGTTCCAGATGTGAAGAAGTGCAAAAGATACAATAATAATGAACGAACAAAAAAATAGGATTTTAAACAAAATCAATATTTTAAATCTTTTAATTATAGTTTTAATTTTTGTTGCAGATAGATTTTCTAAAATTAAGATTATAAACTATGTCTTGAGCAACAATAAAAGTATTTATGTAAACGATTATTTAAATTTAGAACTTGTGTGGAATAGTGGTATCGGATTTGGCTTATTAAATCTAGATGCAGGAATTTGGTATCATTTTATCTCATTAATAATTTTCTTTGTTATATTAGCAATAATTTACCTTATGATAAAATCTAGTAATTTGGATAAAATTTTTCTCTCACTAGTTTTAGGTGGAGCTCTTGGAAATTTATATGATAGAGCTTTGTATTTTTCAGTTCCAGATTTTATTGATATACATTTTAATGACTTTCACTGGTTTACTTTTAATATTGCGGATATATTTATCTCATTAGGTATTATTTTAATTTTGTTAAAAGAGGTATTTTTAAAAAAACATGAAAAAAATTAGTATAGTTTTAATATATTTTTTTATAGCTATTTCCATTTCATCATGCACTTCTTTAAAAGAAGCAGGAGATGTTTTAAAAAATGAAAAAAGAAAAACAACAGATGAGTTTTTAGTTAAGAAAAGAGGACCATTAACCGAACCACCAGACTATAAAAAAATTCCCGAACCTGGATCTGTATCATCTAAAAAACAAGAAAATTTAAGCGATGTAGAGAAACTATTTAAGACATCAAATAAAAATAATGTAAAAAGAAAATCATCATCTTCTGCAGAAGAGTCAATTTTAAATGAAATAAAAAAATGAAAAATAATTTATTAATTAAAAATTTTATTACCAAAAGATTTTATAATACAAAAAAAAAAAATAAAAATGTTAAAATCAGTTTAAAATTATTAGAATATATTTCAAAAAATATACATAAAGAAAAAAATATTTTTCACTTATTTAATAAAAAATATGAGCTTGATTTCATATTAAAATCTCTTAAAAAGTTTAAAAATTTCAAAACTATTATTGTCATAGGAATGGGTGGTTCGACATTAGGCATTAAGGCCTTTCATTCATTTTTAAAATTAAAAGTAAAAAAAGAAGTTTTATTTTTAGATAATTTGAATAGTTTTAGATTGAAAGAGCTATCCAAGATTATAGATAGAAAAAAATTTTTTTTTATTATAATTTCTAAATCTGGAAATACATTAGAAACTTTAACAAATAAAAATTTTTTTAAAAATAAAATTTCACAAAATAACTCAATCGTTATTACTGAAAAGGGAAATAGCAAACTTAATAAATTTTCTAAAGACAAAAAAATTTTACACATTAAACATAAAAAATATATTGGTGGAAGATATTCTGTTTTGTCAGAGACTGGCATGGTACCTGCTTACTTAATGGGACTTAAAATAAAAAAATTTAGAGAAAATTTATCTAAATATTTTAAAAATAATTTTAAAAAATTTTTATGTGAAAGTTCGTCTATAATTGCACAAAACTATTTATCTAAAAAAATAAATTCTATTATCTTTTTTAATTATTGCCCTCGCTTAAATAATTTTGTGTATTGGAGTCAACAACTAATGGCAGAAAGCTTAGGAAAAAATGGAAAAGGAATTTTGCCAGTTCTTTCAGAAGCTCCTAAGGATCATCACAGTCTTCTTCAACTTTATTTAGATGGACCTAAAGATAAAATTTTTTATATTATTAGTGCGGAAGACAGATTAAATAAAAAGATTGATAAAATAGTTAAAGCTCAAAAAAATGCTTTTATTCAAGTTTTAAAAAAAAAGAGAATTCCTTTTAGAATTATTCACATAAACAACTTCTCAGAATCAACTATGGGTGAGTTATTTTCTTATTTTATTTTAGAAACAGTTTTGATTGCAAATCTTATTAAAGTTAATCCTTTTGATCAACCAGCTGTAGAAGAGATAAAAATTTTTACGAAAAAGAATTTAAGATAATGTACCGAATATCACTTTTGATCTGCCGTATTCTTTAGTAAGTTTTACCTCAATAAGTTTATCTAATTCCTCTTGCTCATTTTCTCTATGAATGACAATTAAATGATTTTTTTTAAAAATTTTTAATTTTTTAATCAATTCTATTTCCTCTTTAAATTCTTTTTCAGCAAAAGGAGGGTCAATAAAAATTATGTCAAATTTTTTATTTATATTTATTTTGCTTAAAAATTTTTTAATTTCATAAGGGTAAAGAAAAACTTTTTTTTCTAGATCAAGTTTTTTCAAGTTTTCTTTTAATATTTCTAATGCTTGAGAATTATTTTCAACAAATGTGACACTGTCAGCTTCTCTTGATAAACATTCAATACCAAAAGAACCTATGCCTGAGTAAAGATCCAAAACAGTTGAGTTTTTTATATTAACATTAATAAAATTTGAATGATGAATAGTATTAAACAAACTTTCTTTGACAAGATCTCTTAAGGGTCTTGTTGATGAAGTTTTTATAAAAGATATTTTTTTTCCTTTTAAATATCCACCTATTATTCGCATGTTAGTTTAAACAACTCTCCATCCAATATCTTTTCTAAAAAAACCATATTTCCAATTTATTTTTCTAATTATTTTAAAGATAACTTTTCTAATTTTAAAAAAACTCTGTCCAGTTGAAGTTATATTCAAAACTCGGCCACCAATTGAAAAATATTTCTTATTTATTATTTGAGTTCCGGCATGAAAGATTTGAGAGTTTTTTTTAAGTAAGACTTTATTTAAATTTTTTATTAATAAATTTTTTTTATATTTTCCAGGATACCCTTTAGTACATAATACAATAGTCATACACTTTCTTTTCTTCCACTTAATTTTTATCTTATTTAATTTATTTTTTGTTGCCAGGATAAAAAGTTTCACTATATCGGTTTTTAATCTCGGCATTATAACTTGACATTCTGGGTCGCCCATTCTGACATTATATTCAATTAAGTAAGGCTCACCATTTTTTATCATAAGTCCTGCATACAAAAATCCCGTGTATGGTTTTCCTTTTTTTTTAAGCGCAGATAATGTTGGCTTAATAATTCTACTTATAATTTTTTTTTCTAAACTGTTATTAATTATTGGAGCTGGAGAATATGCTCCCATTCCACCAGTATTAGGCCCAGTCTCATTTTCACCAACTCGTTTATGGTCTTGAGCGGAGCCGATAAAAGAAAATTTTTTTTTGTCAACTATAAGAAAATAACTAGCTTCTTCACCTTCCAAAAATTCTTCAAGAACTAATTTTTTTGAACTTTTAAATTTACCAGAGAATATTTCATTAGATAAATTTATTACCTCATTTTTAGAATTGCATATAGCAACACCTTTACCGGCAGCTAAACCATCCGCTTTTACAACAAGTGGCATATTATTATTTTTTAAAAAATTTAAAACTTCTGACTTTTTTTTACATATTTTAAAATTTGCTGTAGGGATATTATTTTTTTTACATATAGACTTCATAAAAGCTTTTGATCCTTCAAGTTGTGCGGCATATTTATTAGGTCCAAAAACTCTAATTTTATTTTTTTTTAAGAAGTCAACGATTCCATTTACCAGAGGCTGTTCAGGACCGACTATGACCAAACTTATTTTGTTTTTTTTTAAATTTTTTAATAGAAATTTAAAATTTAAAAAATCAAAATTTAGATTTGTTGCTAATTTAGCAGTTCCTGCATTGCCTGGAATACAATAAATTTTTGATTTTATTGATGATTCATATATCTTTTGACAAAGAGCGTGCTCTCTACCTCCGCTACCTATTAAAGCAATATTCATATGAAAAATTATATTATATATAATACTTTTATATTATGAATAAAATAAAAGCCAAAATAAAATTTAAACCAAATTCATTTGAGGTTTTAGAAGAAGGGGATCATGTATTATGTGCAGTTTCAAAAAAAGTAATACCTTTAAAAGATTTGGCGTATTGGAACGTCGATCTTCAAGAGGCTTATTTTTCTCCAGCCGAAGTAAAGATTAGGTATGACCAAATAAACAAAAAAGTTGATAAGTAGCTATTTCCAACGATTATGGGTCCAAATCCAATCTCCTGGATTATTTATAATCATTTTTTCAATAATAGAATTAAGTTTTTCAGTTATTTCAAGAATATTTTTTTCAGATTTATCTTCCTTATTGATTTCTAATTTTTCAAAAAATTCTAGAAGAAAATTGCCATCATCTTGTCTTGTAATGCAAACTGGAATTATATCACATTTAAATTTTATAGATAATTGTGCTGGCAAGGTAGTTGTGAGGGCCTTTTTTTTAAAAAAAGATACTTTTTCCCCTTCACTTACTCTTTGATCAACCATTAAAGCTACGCTGTAATTTTGTTTTAAAAAATTAAATGTATGCCTAATACCCGCAACACCTTTTTTTAATTTGATTTTTGCAAACATACTTTCGTCTGAAGTATTCCATAAATGGGTTTAAAAATAAGTTATTTAATGGCCTATAAATAGTTGATAGTTTAATTCCTTTTTTAACTATTTCCATAGACATTAACTCAAAATTAGCAAAGTGTCCTGAAATAAAAATTACCGGTTTATCTTTTTTTAAAATTTCATCTAATATTTTTTCATTCTTTATATTTATGTGATAACTTTCCTTATTGAATCTTTTTAAAAAAATATATTCAACAAAAGTCATCGCATAATTAGACCACATTTTTTTAATTATAATATCTTGGTCTTTTTTTTCAATATTTGGAAAAGCTATTTTTAAATTTTCTTTTATTATTTTTTTGGATCTTATTAATGGTCCTATCACCCTAAATAGTAATGAAAATATTTTTCTACTTTGTTTTAAACCAATTATTTTTATAATTAAAAAAAAAGTATATATAAATATTGACTCAATAAAATATTTTAAAATTTTCATTTTATATAACTTTTAATAATTTTTTCAAATTTGTCTTTTTCTTTAATTTGAACTTTAATTGGAAAATAATTTATATTAAAGCCAAGTTTTTTTAATCTATAATGATCTTTCTCTGTAGTTATTAAATCTAATTTATTTTTATTTGCTAAATTTAACAAATTCTCAATTTCGTTTTTTTTGTATGAGTAGTGGTCAGGGAAAATTTTAGATATGTCAATATTAAGATTGAATTCTTTTAGAGTATCAAAAAAATTTTCAGGATTTCCTATTCCTGCGAAAGCTAAGAATTTTTTATTAATAAAATCTTTTGATAAAACTGGAATATATTTAGAATAAAAAATATTTATATTTTTAGATATTTTTTTTAATTTATTTTCAAAGTCTTTATTTTCATTTCCGTTTATAACTATAATTTGTGATTTTTTTATAGAACTCAAGCCTTCTCTTAAAGGTCCAGAAGGAATGGTATGACCATTTCCAATTAATTGTTTTTCGTTAAAACACAAAATTTTTAAATCTTTTTTAATCGAGTAATCTTGATAACCATCATCTAGAATAACAATATCACAATTATTATTTTGCACTTCTTCAATAGCTTTTTGTCTAGATAAATTTGTAAAAAAATTTTTTGCCTTATTTTTGATAAGCTCTATCTCATCATATTGATTTTTATAAAATTTTTTTACTATTGCAGGATTTTTATTCATATTTTTTAAAATATTATATATTTCTAAAGTTAAAGGTGTTTTTCCAGTTCCACCGATATAAATATTACCTATACATATAACAGGAATATTAAATTTTTTTGTTGTTATTATTACTTTTTTGATAAGATTGAGAAGTTGAATTAAAATAGATATTGGTAATAAAATTAGTGAATAAATATTATAATAATTTTTTTTCCAAAAATTTGGTTTATATAGCTTCATCTTAAAATTATTTTACTAAATTCATCAACAGTTTTTTTTAAAACTTCTGCCCCATAATTATCAATTTTTTTTACTTTATTTTCATCAACTATTTTAGGATTATTTAAATCATCAATTATTTTTAAAGAAATTTCTTTAAAGTTATCTATTTTTTCTGCAACATTTATCTTATTCAAAAATTCATAAACTTCATCAAAATTAGATACATATGGTCCGTGATATATTTTGCACCCAAATCTTGCTGCTTCGATTGGATTTTGACCACCAACAGAAATTAATTTTTTTAATATAGATTTGCCTATAAAAACACTTTTACAGTATTTAAAGTATTGAGTTAGTTTTCCGAAAGAATTAATTAAGAGAACTTCTGTATCACTTTTTATGACCTCATTGTCATTTAAAATTTGAATTTTAATATTAAGTCTTTTTAATTTTTTATAAATTTTATCTATTCTACTGATGTGCCTAGGTATAATTATTGTGACAATATTGTTATGAACTTTTTTAATTTCTTGGTGTGCTTTTACACAAAACTCTTCTTCATTATTATGCGTACTAGCTGCACACCAAACTTTATGTTTATCTAAAAATACTTTATTTATATCATTTAAACTAGAGGATGAATTTGCATCTGTTATAAACTTAAGATTTCCAAAATATTTAACGTTTTTTGCCTTAAGATTTTGTAGATAAATTAATGATTTTTTATTTGATGCCAAACATATATCAAAAGAAGAAAAGATTTTTTCAGCTAAACCTTTAAAAATACTCCATCTTTTAAAAGTCTTTTCTGTAATTCTTCCATTCACTAAAATTAAAGGAATTTTATTTTTTTTCAGTTGGTTTATAAAGTTTGGCCAGATTTCTGAGTCGACAAAACATGCTAAGTTTGGCATCCAAGAATTAATAAATTTTTTACTCAAATGCGGTGTGTCTATAGGAAAATATCTATGGACAATATTTTTATCCTCAGCGAAATACTTTTCAATTAATGTTCCTGAACTAATTGTTGTAGTAGTAATAAGAAAATTAATTTTTTTTCTAAGACTTTTCAGCTCTTTTATAATAGGAATAATGCTTGTAATCTCTCCTATGCTTGCTCCATGCATCCAAATAAGAAAAGTTCCTTTAGTTTTTTGAGGTTTGAAATGGGAGCTAAATATTTTTTCTTTAAATCTTACTTTATCTTCTTTTTTAATAAACTTTCTACAATAGATAATTAATAATAATAAGGGATAAAATAAAATTGTTAAGAATTTATAAACTAAAAACATTAAATTTATTTTAATTGTCTTTGATATAGAGACTTATAATCCTCTGAACTATTAATTAAAGACTGGTGATTACCTGAGTCAATTATCATTCCACTTTTTACTAAAAAAATTTTATCAGCATTATGAATAGTTGAAAGTCTATGAGCTATCACCAAAGTAGTCTTATTTTTAGTCAGATTTTTTATTGCACTTTGAACTTTTTCTTCTGACTCAGCATCTAACGAAGAGGTTGCTTCATCTAGTAAAATGATTGGTGAGTTTTTTAGTACAGCTCTTGCGATTGAAATTCTTTGTTTTTGCCCACCAGACAATCTAACTCCATTTTCTCCAATTAAAGTATTATATTTATTAGGCATTTTATTAATGAAATCATCTGCAGCTGCAAATTGACAGGCCTTAACTATTTCTTCATCAGAGGCATTGGGATTAGCATAAGCAATATTATCTTTAATAGAAGAGTCAAATAAAATTACATCTTGACTTACTAAAGCAATATTTTTTCTGAGTGACTCCAAATTAACAGAGTGTATATCTTGATTATCTATAAATATTTTACCTTTTTGAGGGTCATAAAATCTAGGAATTAGTTTAATTATAGTACTTTTTCCTGCACCGCTATGCCCAACAAATGCAGCCATAGTACCCCCTTTAATTTCAAAATTTATATCACTAACCGCCTTTTCTGTAGTCACATCATACTTAAAACTCACATCTTTAAAAATAATATCTGATTTTTTTACTTCAAGTTTTGGTAAGCTAGTATCATTAGCAATTGATATAGGCTCATCCAAAACTGCGAAAACCCTTTTTGCCCCAGCAGCTCCGGAATACAAAACCATATTTATTGTAGCTAAAGACCTAATAGGTTGATATGCAAGCATCATTGCTGTTAAAAAGGAAAAAAAATTATTAATTTCTAACTCACCCTCAGCAATCAAAACACCTGAAAAAAAAATAAAGCCAGCAATCATTATTCCTGTAAGAATTTCCATTATTGGAGTTGCCCTAATAAGTATACTTTGAATTTTTATTGACTTATCAATCACTGCATCTGTTTTATTTAATGCATTTAAATTCTCTCTTTTTTCTGTTTGAAAAATTCTTATCATTTGTGAACTTCTAATTATTTCAGATAAAAAAGACGTTAGATCCTCAGCTAAAACTCCACTTTCTTTTGTTGCCTTTCCTATTCTTTTTCCAAGAGTCCTAGCTAGAGCTGCTGAAAGGGGCATCATAATAATTGCAAAAAGCGCTAACCTCCAGTTCTGGTAGAACATAAGGGATAAAAGAGCAATTAGTGTAAAACTATCTTTCATAAGATTTAAAATTGCGGTGCTAACCATATTTTGAATCAGTGTAGCGTCATAAAGGATGTTTGAAACATATTTACCAGAATGTTTTTTTTCTAAAGTTTGAATATCAGATAATAAAATCTTATTTGCTAATTGTTTTTGAATTTTTCCTTGTATCCAAGACCCAACTTTAATTACATTAATTCTAGCAAAATATAGAGATAGTCCTTTTGTTGAAAAAGCAATGATTATTAAAATAGGTATTAAATAAGCGTAAGTAGTATCTTTATCTATAAATATTTTTTTAACAGCCGGATCCAACAACCAAGCTATAGCTGCCGTACTTCCCGCTACGACCAAGGATAGAGACAGGGCAAAAAGAAGTCTAGAAAAATACTTTTTTACGTAATCTCTAAAAAGTCTTTTGGTAATTTGAATTAATTCTTTAAATTCCATTTATCCTAGATTCATTAAAATTATGCTAGCAAAAAGTATTAAACCAGAAAAATTATTTAACTTGAAAGCATCCAAACATTTTTGCGGTCTATCTTTACTAAAAATTTTTAATTGATACATTAAAGTTAAAAAATACATAAATACAAAAAAAATTGAATATTTAAAGTTTCCCGTTGCATAGAATAGATAGGTAATAAGAATAATATTTATTGCGTAACATGTTCCTACAAAAAGTTTTAATTTATCTTTAAATTTTATCGAAGTTGATTTATTGCCAATAATCTCATCATCCATCAAATCTTGAGTTCCATAAATCGTGTCATAACCCAATGTCCAAAATATGGCTGATATATATAGTATTCCAATATTTATTGATATATTCCCCATTATCGAAGCCCAAGCCATTATTATTCCCCAATTAAAAGTAAGACCCAAAAATAATTGAGGCCAATAAGTTATTCTTTTCATAAAAGGATATGAAAATGCTAATAACATTGATCCCAATCCTAAAAAAATTGTTAATTTATTAAATTGAAGCAAAATTATAAAAGCAATTAAACATAAAATCACTACGTAAAAAAGAGATAATTCAATCGATATTTTTCCAGAAGCTATGGGTCTGTCTTTAGTTCTCTTAACTTTCTTATCTAAATCCCTGTCAACAATATCATTAAAAATACATCCTGCACTTCTCATTAAAACTGACCCTAAAAAAAACAACATTAAAAATAATAGAAAATTTTTTAAATTTTGGTCAAAGTAAAAAGCATACGCTAAACCCCAACTACATGGCCAAAATAATAGCATAAAACCAATTGGTTTATTAAGTCTTGTGAGGTCAACAAATATTTTTAGTTGATTCATTAGATTTATGATTGTAAATACCAAACACTACCTACATAATCAATTTGATTCGATATGGAAATAGATTACACAGTTACAGCTTTAATGTTTCCTGCCATTCCACTAATTATGACTGTTTATAGTAACAGATTTCATACTTTGAGTGCATTAATCAGGAAACTTCATGATGAATATGTTTTTGAAAAACAAATCCCGCCTGAGTGGGAAAAACAATTACATAATCTTAATGGTAGAACAAATTTGCTTAAATACACAATGGGCTTTGCTTGTTTTGGATTTTTATTTAATATGCTAACTGTTTTCGCACTTTATTTAGATTTTTTAATAGTTGCTAGGTTAATATTTGCTGGCTGTTGTTTGTGTATGATTATTTCTATATTCCTTTTTTTACAGGAAATTAGACTTTCGAATAAAGCTCTCAAATTTCATTTGAGCGATATGAAGTCTATGAAAGATGATCTGAATTAAGCTTTATTTTTTTTACTTGCGTAAGAAGTTTTAAAAGTTTCCAATTGCCAACCTGATAATCTTTTTTGTATTTCCTTAAGATTGTTATTTTTCCAATTTTGAGTAGTATTTTGATTTTTCCAATTTTTTTTTTCTTCATTGGTTCGTCCGCATCCATAACAAAAACCTGAGACAGGATCTGTTTTACAAATACTTATACATGGTGAAATGATTTCTTGACTTTTCATTAGGGCACTAAAATTGCTGGTCCTATTATTTTTCTTGACTCAAGATCTTCATGCGCTTTATGTACATCTTCTAATTTATATTCTTTGAAAATTCTAATCTTTACTTTTCCATATAATATTTTTTCAAATAAACTTTTAGATGCTTCATTTACTTCTTTACCAGTGCTTAAATACTGTCCCATCGAAGGTCTTACAAAAAAAAGACCTTTTGGTTGTAATAATTTTGGAACATCAATTGGTTCTAAAGCTCCAGAGGCATTACCAAAAGAAACCATCATTCCCCTCACCTTAAGAACATTAAGAGATTTTTCGAAAGTATCTTTTCCCACCCCGTCGTAAACTACGTCAACACCTTTATTATTTGTTATCTCTAAGACCTTTTCATCAAAACTATCTTTTTTGTAATTGATTACAAAATCACAACCATTGGTTTTTGCTATATCTATTTTTTCATCAGAGCCAACAGTACCAATTATTTTACATCCAATACTTTTAGCCCATTGTGTAAAAATTTGTCCAACTCCACCTGCCGCAGCATGAAACAATACCGTTTCCCTAGAGCTAACTTTATATGTTTTGTTTAGTAGATAATAAGTTGTGAGGCCCTTTGTCATTACACTTGCTGCTATTTTATGACTAATTCCATCTGGAATTTTAACAGCAATTTTTTCAGGTATAATTCTTTTTTCGCTGTATGATCCTAATGGAGGCGAAGCGTAAGCTACATTATCACCTTTGTTAAAATTCTTAACATCTGATCCAATTTCTTCGACTACTCCCGCACCCTCCATTCCGATGCCTGAAGGCAATTTTACTGGATACAAACCACTTCTATGATATGTATCTATGTAATTTAAGCCAATGGCAATGTTTTTTACTTTTATTTCATTTTTACCGGGCGAGCCAATTTTAATTTTCGACAATTCAAGAACTTCTGGACCACCGTGTTTTTTAAAAATAATAGATTTTGACATTAGTATTTTGCAAAGTTTCCGTCTTTATAATCTTTAACTGCTTGAAGTATTTCATCTTTAGTATTCATTACAAAAGGCCCTCCTCTAGCAATAGGTTCCTCAATTGGTTTACCAGCTATAAATAAGAATTCAGTTTTCTTGATTGCTCTGACTTTAAGTTTATTTCCTCTTTCTAATAAAATTAAATTTGAGTTACCAGTCTTATAGTGACTTTTATCTCCAATTTTTAACTCACCTCTAAGCAGATAAATAAATGAGTTATGACCTGTAGGAACATCACAATTAAATTCTTTATCTTCGTTCAAAGCTAAATGGAAATAAATCGGTTGAACATTATGATTTTTTTCAGGACCTTCTGCCTTTTCATATTTACCCGCAATCACTTTTACAGTTTTTTCATCGTCTTTATGAACTCCTAGTTCATTAGCTTTAATATAAAGATATTCAGGTTTATTCCCTTTTAACTTTGCTGGCATATTGATCCAAAGTTGAAAACCTAATAACTTTCCTTCTTTCATGGTTGGCATCTCAGAATGAATAATTCCTCTTCCAGTTTTCATCCACTGTACATCTCCAGGTGCCATAATACCTTTTGCACCAGTGCTATCTTGGTGCTCAAATTCCCCGTTTAACATGTAAGTCACGGTTTCTATTCCTCTATGAGGATGTGGTGGAAAGCCAGCAATGTAATCTTCTTTATTCTCAGATCCAAACTCATCAAGCATTAAAAATGGATCAATATACTCTGCTCCAGGAGTACCAATACTTCTTTTTAATTTAACACCAGCTCCATCTGATGCACTGATAGCTTTTAAAATTTTTTTAACTTCAATTTGTGACATATAATAAATATATTAAAAGTTTAAATTTTATCAAGTAGTTGCGATAAGTTACCAATTTCATTTTTTGGGAGATAATCAAGGTTATCAAACTGTGATTTATTTCTATTAACCCAAATAGAGTTATAACCATAGTTACCGCCTCCAGAAACATCCCATGTATTTGCACTTAAAAAAGTTATTTCGTCAGGTTTAAGTTGATATTTTTTAACCGGCATCTCATAAACTTTTGAGTCAGGTTTATAAACTTTTACCTGCTCAACTGAAAAAAGATCGTCAAATAGATTATCAAGGTTATTGCTTTTCACTAATTCATTTAAAAGAGCTGGTGTTCCATTTGAAAGTATAGCGAGTTTTAGGTTTTTTTTCTTCAAATTATTTAAAACATCATTTACCTCTGGATACGGGGATAAAATTTTATAAAGGTTTAATAATTCTTTTTTCATACTCTTATCGATATTAAAAACTTTCATAGATTTATCTAAGCTATCTTCAGTGACTTGCCAGAAATCCTTATGCCTTTTCATTAGACTTCTAAGCCAAGTATATTCAAGCTGAGTAGTTCTCCAAAAATTAGCAAAAGTTTCCCAAGTATTTCCAATTTTATCTTTACATTTTTCTGCAGCTGAGTTTACATCAAACAGCGTACCATAGGCATCAAATACTACAGCTTTTGTATTCATTTTTTATCTAATATTATGAGAACCATCACACAATGGTTGATCATTTGTTTGTTTGCACGTACAGAAAAAAACTTTTTTAGATTGATTTGCTTTATAAACTAATGACTTAAATTCTGTGCCTTTATGCGAACCGTCACAGAATGGCTGTTTTGAACTTTTACCACAAGAACACCAATAATATGATTTTCCTTCAACTACATCTATTCCAATCGGAGAATCTCCTGCTCTTTCACCTTTTCCCACAATAAGCTCCTTTAATTAACCTTATTTTTTTATATTATATAAAATATTTATGAACATTAGATTATATCATCCTAACAGTATAGTTGAAAATACAACAGTATTATTAACTAAGGAACATACTCATTATGTTGTAAACGTAATGCGACTAAAGCGAGGATCTGAAATAAATTTTTTCAACAAAGAAGGAGAGTGGAAAAGTGAAATTATTTTCTTAGATAAAAATAGGGTAGAGGTTAAATTTTTAGAAAAAATCAAAAAAGTAAGTACTTTATCTAAAATTGAGTTAGCAATTTGCTTAGTGAAGAAAAATCCTATGGAAATGATTTTACAAAAAACTACAGAGCTTGGTGTTAGCGGTATAATTCCAGTAGTTTCAGAACGAACTGAAGTAAAAGAATTAAATTATGATAGAGCAAAAAAAATAACTATTGAGGCAACAGAGCAATCTAATCAATTAGTTCCTCCTGAAATTTCCAAAGTTATAAAATTAAAAGATTTCTTAATAAATTTAGACGGATCTACTAAACTTTTATTTGCTGATATTAATTCAAAAGATAACTTAAAAACTGAATATCTGAAAGATAGTGAATCTCTATGCATTTTAATTGGCCCAGAGGGCGACTTTTCTCCAAAAGAAAGAGAATTGATTTTATCTAGAAAAAATACAATATCTTTTTCACTTTCAAAGAATATTTTAAAAGCAGAAACTGCATCAATTTCTGCCCTAACCTTGATTAATTACTTTTTAAAATTATAAAATTTTCTTAATTATTTTGATAGACTCTTCGATATTGTCATGGTGAGTGATACGATCACTGTATTTTCCATTCTTTAAAAGCAGGATAGGGGAACTGTGGTCTACGGTATAATTCCCATTTTCTGAAAAAATTTTTTGGCTTTTTATTCCCCAAGATTTAGATAGAGTAAAAATTTTCTCTGACTCCCCTGTTATACCAATTATTTGATTACCAAATGAGCTTAAGTAGCTTTTCATTATCTCTGGTGTATCTCTCTCAGGATCAATACTTATAAAAAATACTTTTAATTTTTCTTTTTCTTTCTCAAGTTCATTCATTATGACATTTAGTTTATTTAAAGTAATTGGACATACATCAGGGCAGTTGGTAAAACCAAAAAAAAGGGCAGTTGCTGGACTCTCAAATGATTTTTCAGTTATGATATTATTATTTACATCTTTTAATGAAAATGATGACCCAGCCATCGATGCGACATATTCATCTTTTTGATTTTGTAAAGATAAAAATATAGGTAACATTATAAATAAAAAAATAATAAAACAACCTGTTATAATTGTTAATGATGTTTTTATTTTCATTAATGATATAAATAATAGATATGTCTAGTTTTATAAAGAAATTATTTGGCACACTAGTAGAAAAACCTTGGGAGGAAAATCAGGCCAAAATTGATGACCATCATCATGGAAAAACATTTAAAGGCTTATCCGCTCAAGTTTCTGCTGTTATTGTAATCTTTGGTGTAAGTACTGTTCTTTTTAGTCTTGTAGTTACAGGTTATCTTTATACTATCCCCGGCGATCAAGATACTATGTTTCTTTTAAGGCCAAACTTGCTTTGGTTTAATACTTTAGTCTTATTTTTAGTCGCTTATATTTTTAGAAAAATTACAAAAGATTTATTAAACAACGATATATCCAAAATTAAAAAAAATCTTATTCAAGTTGGTGGCTTAAGTTATCTTTTTTTATTTGGACAAATATATTTTTGGTTTCACTTAATTCAAAGTGGAAAAGTTGTTTCAACTAATTCCTATTTTACATCTTTTTATTTTTTTACAGCTTTGCATGGCTTACACTTGTTAGGTGGTTTATTATTTTGGGGAAAAATTTGTTCAAAAGTACTTAAATTAGAAAATAGAGAAATTTTAAAAGAGAAAAAAAATGTTGAGGCACTTTCTTTATATTGGACTTTTTTGCTAGTTGTATGGTTAGTGTTTTTTCTAATTATTTATGTTTTTAACGATGCTTTTATAGCTTGGTGCAAATCTATAATCTCGTAAACTTTATTATAAAAATAAAACTAAAACACATCCCAAGACAGCTATAAATATTAATAAGAGGTAAACTGACTTTAGATATTTTTTAATTTCAGGTTTTTTTTCCCCTTTTGAAAAGACTCCCGCTCCTAGTGATATAACTATAAAAAAAAGGAGAATTAATAGAAGTATAGATATTAAAATTCCCAATTTTCCAATCATTTTAAGAAGTTATATACATTTTATAAGACATTTTGTCCCTAGGTTATATTGATCTTTTATTTTATAACCTAATTCATATGTGGACAGGTCTAGTTTTTTTAGGGGTAATAATTGGTTCAATAGCTTTTCATATTTGGACACCTTGGTGGTGGACAGATATCGCCTCAAACTGGAGTAAAATGGATGATACGATTATTTTATCTTTCTGGATAGGTGGAGGAGTTTTTATCTTAGTAGCTTTATTCATGGTCTACTGTATTTTTAGATATAATTATAAAGAGGGACGAAAAGTTGAGTATAAACCTGAAGATAAAAAATTAGAATTTCATTTAACTTGGTTAACTACTTTAGGTGTAGTAGCTCTTTTAGCACCAGGTCTTCTTGTTTGGAATGACTATATTAAGGTGCCTGATAATGCTCAGCATGTAGAAGTAATGGCGTGGCAGTGGGGCTGGAAATACAGATTGCCTGGAGAGGATGGCAAATTAGGAACGTCAAGCAACAAAATTATTAGTGACTCAAATCCTTTCGGTATAAATTTAGATGATCCAAATGGTAAAGATGACATTATAATAGATAGTAACGAATTACATGTTGCAAAAGACAGACCAGTTAAAATTTTATTGAGATCAATAGATGTTTTACACAATTATTATGTACCTCAATTCAGAGCTAAAATGGATGCAGTGCCTGGAATAGTTAGTTTTTATTGGTTTGAGCCTAATAAAAATGGAGAATATGAAGTTTTATGTGCTGAGTATTGTGGAGTCGGGCATTACGCAATGAGAGGAATAGTTATAGTTGAAGATGAGGAAAATTATAATAAATGGCTCGCAAAACATGAGACATTTTCAAGTTTTGTAGCTAAACAAAAGAATGATAACATTAAAAATAATCAGTTAGCTAAAATTAACAATTTATTAAATGATAAATAAAGTATATTAAGAGAAAAAATGTCAGACGATTTAAACATAAAAAAGAGCTCTAAGATTAAAACGAAATCCTCAAGTGTTTCTGGCGGAGGGACAGACATCGATTACGTAAGACCTGCAGAGTTACCTGAACAGGATCTTTATCATGGTCATAGCTTTATAACTAAATGGATTTTTTGTCAGGATGCTAAAGTAATTGGAATTCAGTATACTCTTACAGCAGTATTTACTGGTGTTGTTGGTCTTATTCTTTCTTGGATGATGAGGATGCAGTTAGGTTTTCCTGAACTCTTTCCATTTTTAACAGCTGAGTCGTATTATCAATTTGTAACAATGCATGGAATGATAATGGTTGTTTATCTACTAACAGCATTATTTTTGGGTGGGTTTGGAAATTACTTAATACCTTTAATGGTCGGAGCAAGAGATATGGTCTTTCCATATGTAAATATGCTTAGTTATTGGATGTTTTTTGTTGCAGTGGTTGTCTTAATGGCAAGTTTTTTTGTACCAGGCGGTCCTACGGGTTCGGGTTGGACACTTTATCCACCACAAGCTATTTTAGAAGGAACACCAGGCTCAGAATACGGAATTTTATTAATGTTAATCTCTCTGTCTCTATTCGTAATAGGCTTTACTATGGGAGGTTTAAATTATGTTATTACAATTTTACAAGCAAGAACTAGAGGCATGACTTTAATGAGAATGCCTTTAACTATTTGGGGAATTTTTACAGCAACAGTATTAGCTTTATTAGCTTTTCCAGCTCTATTAGTAAGCTCTATCATGATGACTTTAGATAAGGTGCTTGGAACAAGTTTCTTTATGCCAACAATCATTAAAGCTGGTGAACTACTATCGTATGATGGAGGTAGTCCTATTCTTTTTCAACATCTTTTTTGGTTTTTTGGACACCCCGAAGTTTACATTGTAGCATTACCGGCCTTTGGAATAGTTTCAGACTTAATATCAGTACACTCTAGAAAAAATATTTTTGGATACAGAATGATGGTATGGGCTATAGTAATAATTGGCGCCCTAAGCTTCTTTGTTTGGGCACACCATATGTATGTGAGTGGAATGACTCCTTGGTTTGGATTTTTCTTTGCTACAACTACACTTATAATTGCTGTTCCAACCGCACTCAAAGTTTATAATTGGATTTTAACCTTATGGAGAGGAAATATTAGGCTGAACACTGTAATGCTTTTTTGTTTAGGTTTTATACTTACTTTTGTGAATGGAGGTATTACCGGAATATTTTTAGGAAATGTTGTCGTAGATGTTCCTTTATCAGATACATATTTTGTTATAGCTCACTTCCATATGGTGATGGGAATTGCTCCACTAATGGTAATCTTTGGAGCCATATACCATTGGTACCCTTTAATCACCGGAAGATTTTTGGATGAAAAGTTAGGTAAATGGCATTTTTGGACTACTTTCTTAGGTGCGTACTCAATATATTTTCCAATGCACTATTTAGGTTTTATAGGTGTACCTAGAAGATATTTTGAAATGTACGATAGCCCTTACGTTACATCAGCGGTAGGTATGAATGAATTTATAAGTGTAGCAGCGTTTATAGTAGGTGCAGCACAGTTTATCTTCTTTTTTAACGTTGTTAGAAGCCTTAGACTTGGTAAACGAGCAGAAAAAAATCCATGGAAAGCAAACTCGTTGGAATGGTTAACTCCTAGTATGCCACCAGAACACGGAAACTTTGGAAAAGAATTACCAGTGGTACATAGATGGGCTTATGATTATAACGTGCCAGGTGCTAAAAAAGACTATATTACCCAAACGACTCCACCTAGTGAAGTTTTAGGGGCAGAAGTAGAAAAAACTTAAATTAAAACAATGACAGATCCTACATTAGATAAATTGCCAGACGGTTTTAAAGGCATGTCTTCTGATATGGGATCAGACCAAACTACTTTCAAAGGTGTTAATTGGGGAAAAGCAATGATGTGGATTTTCTTGCTTAGTGATACATTTGTTTTTAGCTGTTTCTTAGTTGCTTATATGAAAGTTAGAGCATCTGTAACTGAACCGTGGCCTTATCCAAGCGAAGTTTTTGGTTTAGAAGTAGGTGGAGTTCCAGTTCCTCTACTTTTAATTGCTATAATGACATTTGTTTTAATAACTAGTAGTGGGACAATGGCGTTAGCTGTTAAGTTTGGTTATGAAAAGAATAGAAAAATGTGCGGTCTATTTGTTTTATTAACGGCTATAGGCGGATTAACATTCGTAGGAATGCAAGCGTTTGAGTGGTCAAAACTAATTTTTCATGACGGCGTTAGACCTTGGGGAAATCCTTTTGGCGCAGAACAATTTGGAGCTTTCTTTTTTATGATAACAGGTTTCCACGGAACCCATGTATCTATAGGTGTAATCTTTTTGTTCATTTTTGCTAGAAAAGTTTTCAGGGGAGATTTTGATACTGGAAGAAGAGGTTACTTTACAACAATGAAGTCTAATTACGTAGCTATAGAGATATTAGGTCTTTATTGGCATTTTGTTGATTTAGTTTGGGTATTTATATTCGCTTTCTTTTATTTATGGTAATATAAAATTATGAACGATACAAAAAAAGAACAATCAACTACTCATAAAATTGGAATATATCTATGGATATGGGGCCTATTATTTGTGCTCAGTTTTTTTTCCTATATGGTTGATTGGTATAATTTTCAAGGTTTATTGAGATGGTCTTTAATATTAATATTTATGTTTTTAAAGGCTGGATTAATTATGGCTTTTTTTATGCATTTGTTTTGGGAAAGATATGCTTTAGTTAATGTGCTTTTATGGCCAATGACAGCTATAGCTGGTTTTTTATTTTTAATGGTAGCAGAAGGAAAATACACAGTCTTTACAAGACTGTTTTATTTTTTTACGGGAGGATAATAATAAAATGGGTGGTTATAATTTAGTTGCTGGTTTTTTGATATTCTTTTTTGTATTTATTTATTTTGTTTGGTTTGGAACTTCATTAAAAATTGAAAATAATAAAGATAAAGAGGATAATATCAAAATCAATCCTTATGATAAACTTCCTATGCACAGAAAGCTTATTGATAAAAAAAATAAAAAAATAGGAATTTTTGATTTAGGCAACCACATTCTTATTGTTGGAATTATATTGTTAGCAATTTTTATTGCTTTAAATGTAGATTAATCTTGTCACATAATTTAATAAAAAGAAGAAGCACTTCCTTTAACTTAAAATCTTATATTAGTAGTTTTTGGTTATTAATGAAACCTAGCGTCATGTCGCTTGCAATTTTTACATGTGCTGTCGGACTTTTAACATCTGGCTCACCCATAAGCATAACAGACTCAATAATAGGAATAATTTTAGTTGCAGTTGGAGCGGGCGCAGCAGGTTGCCTAAACATGTGGTACGAAGCTGATCTAGATGCGTTAATGTCTAGAACGTGTTTAAGACCTATACCTACTGGGAAAATTAATAAAAAAGAAGCCTTAATTTTTGGAATATTATTAAGTGCAGTTTCAGTTTTAGGACTTAACTATTTTGCAAATTTTTTATCAGCGTTTTTACTTTTGTTTACAATTTTTTTCTATCTTTTCGTATATACAATTTGGTTAAAGCGAAAAACTCCTCAGAATATAGTTATAGGAGGAGCGGCAGGGTCATTGCCACCTGTTATAGGTTGGACTATAGCAACTAATTCAATTTCCATCGAACCATTATCATTTTTTCTTATAGTATTCTTTTGGACACCATCACATTTCTGGGCTTTGAGCTTATATAAGGCAGATGATTATAAAAAAGCTAATATACCTATGCTTCCATTGACTGATGGAGTGAAAAAAACAAAAGTTTATATATTTATCTACTCTATATTGATGATACCAGTTGTAATTTTTCCGTATATTATAAATTTTTCTGGATTAATTTACCTAGTTCCCGCCTTAATACTAACAATTTATTATAATTTTATATGTTTTGAACTTTACAAAAGTACAAGAAACAAGCCTATTTTAAAAAAGGCTAAGAAAATTTTCGGCTACTCAATTTTGTATCTGTTTTTGATTTTTGTATTATTCTTGATAGATAAAATTATTTAATGAGATATTTTAGCACCAGAGATAAAAAACTGAACTTCAGTTTTAGAGAAATTTTTTCAAGAGGATTAGCGCCCGATGGAGGCTTATTTATTCCATCAGAAATCAAAAAATATAGTAATTCCGAACTGAAAAGTCTTCAGGATTTATCTTACACAGATCTTGCAACAGAAATTATATCGAATTTTTGTTCACCCGACCTTGATAAACAAAAATTAAAAATATTAGTTTCTAAAGCTTATAATAACTTTGCTACAAAAGAAGTTGTAAAAATAAAAAAGGTCGGGGACATCTATTTGCTAGAATTATATCATGGCCCGACTCTTGCTTTTAAAGATATCGCTATGCAAGTAATTGGTAATTTATATGATGAATTAAATATAGCTGATAAAAAAAAAGTTAATATAGTAGTGGCAACTTCTGGTGATACTGGTTCAGCAGCAATTTCAGCTTTAAATGACAGAAATAATATTAATGTCTTCGTATTACACCCTCACAATAAAATTTCTAAAACTCAAAGAAAAATTATGACCACTATTGGTTCTACTAATATATACAATATTGCTATTAAGGGAAATTTTGATGATTGCCAAAAAATTGTAAAAGAAATGTTCTCAGATAATAGATTCAGAGAAGAAATCAATATGTCAGGGGTTAACTCAATAAACTGGGCAAGAATTATTTGTCAAATTGTCTATTATTTTTATACTTATTTTAAGTTATCAAAAAAAACCAACTTTGCAGTTCCTACCGGTAACTTCGGAGATATCTATGCTGGGTATGTGGCAAAAAAAATGGGATTACCAATGGGCAAACTAATAGTAGCCACAAATCAAAATGATATTTTGACAAGAACAATTAATTCTGGCGAATACAAACTAAGTGAAGTTAGATCAACTTTAACACCAAGTATGGATATTCAAATTTCAAGTAATTTTGAAAGACTGCTATTTGATATATCTGAAAGAAGTGAAAAAAAAGTTATTAATTTAATGAATGATTTACAAAATCAAGGTTCTTTTTCTTTAGAGGAAAAAGCAGTAAATATAATTAAAGATATTTTTGATGCTGAGGCCATTGATGACGATGAGACTATAAGAATAATCAGAGATTTTTTTAACAATTTTGGTTTTATATTAGATCCACACACTGCGACTGCTGTAGGAGCTTCCTATAAGGTAAAAAATAGTTTATCAACTGTTGTTCTTGGAACAGCGCACCCTTATAAATTTGCCGATACTGTTAAAATAGCAATTAATAGAGATGTATCTACTCCTAATCAAATAGCTGAATTGCCAAAAAAGAAAGAAAAATTTGATATACTAGATAACAACTTACAAAAAGTTAAAAACTATATTTTAGAAAAAATACAATGAAAATAAAAGTAGGGGACAAGTTACCAAGTTCAGAATTATTTTATCTTGACGAAGATAACATACCTAAAAAAATTGATATTTTAAATTTGTGCAAAAGTAATAAGACCATAATATTAGGTATGCCAGGAGCATTTACTAAAACATGTTCAGCTATTCATCTACCTGGATATGTCAAAAACTATGATTTAGCTTTAAAAAAAGGAATAACAAAAATTATTTGTATAGCTGTAAACGATCCAAATGTTATGAAAGCTTGGGGCGAAAATCAAAATGTTGAAAAAAAAATTCTTATGGCTGGAGATCCTTTCCTAAAATTTACTAAAGCTATCGGAGCTGAAGTAGATAAATCAGCAAAAGGATTAGGGATAAGATCAAATCGATATACAATGCTTGTAGAAAATGGTGAAGTAAAAAGAGTTGAAGAGGAGAATGAGACTGCTAGTTGTGAATTATCCTCTGCGGAAAATTTCTTAAAAAGTTTATAAATAGCTATCTATTTTTTGTTTGTAAAACAGCTAACCCGTCAACTAAATTATTAAATTTATTTTCTGCGTGAGCCTTTACCCATTTCCAATTAACTTTGTGTTTCTTACAGGAATCATCTAATTTAACCCAAAGGTCTTTATTTTTAACAGGTTTTTTATTCGAACTTTTCCAATTATTAATTTTCCATTTCGTAATCCAATCAGTAATTCCATCTTTTACGTATTTAGAGTCAGTATAGATAGTTATCTCAGATTTCTTTTTAATTTTATTTAAAGCCATAATTGGAGCTATAAGTTCCATTCT
>MDTB01163918.1_pt1 | contig 32034 bp, 32 predicted proteins | sample 811161 | NCBI WGS metagenome assembly MDTB01 (sample SAMN05326650, study PRJNA326480) | marine metagenome | isolation source: seawater | place: Mediterranean Sea | collected 2009 | reverse complement strand
TCCCAATGTATTCGTGAGCTCTGCAAGATTTGCGAATGTAGCATTTTCAAATGGAAGTTATCTTGAGTATGTTAAAAATAGAATAGATCAAAAAATTACTTTTGGCTTACCAATGAAAATTTCTCGATATTTTATAACTACTGATGAGGCTATATCTATTTGCTTAAAATCAATTTTAAAGAAAAATAAAAATAAAATAATTATACCTTCTTCAAAATTAATAAAAAAAAATATTAAGTTAGAGGTGTTAGTCAAACAAATTCTTAAAATTTATGGTTATAAAATTAAACTTACTAATAAAATTTCAAAAGTAAAATCAAAATATTTTAATGTTATTCCAAACTACAATGATTTAGAGGGGCAAAAAAATTTTGAAGAATTTTTTGATTATGAAGCTGAAAAACCCCTTGAAAATAGTAATAACACTGTAGCCTCAATAAAGTTAATAAAGAAGAAAAATACTTCTAAAATTATAAATAAATTAATCAAAATAAATTCTAAAGATAAAATTATAAAATATCTTGAAAACGAAATATCATCATTTTCAACTAAAAAAAAATTTAAAATTGTAAGTCACATTATATGATCCATGAAATCAAAAAAATATTTTTAATTAAAAAAGTGGTCTACATATAGATATCAATGAAAAAAGATAAAATAATCATTTATGGAGATGGAGGACATGCCACATCGTGTATAGGTTTAATTGAGTCAACAAAAAAATTCAAAATAGTAGGATTGGTAAGTAATAAAAATCTTAAAACAATAAATACTTACCCAGTAATTGGAAATGAAAAAGAATTAACGAATTTAAAAAAAATTACTAAAAATATCATTATAGGAATTAGTTTTTATAAAAATTTAAAAAAAAGAAAAGAAATTTTTTTTAAATTAAAAAATTTGGGTTTTAATATACCAGCAATAATTTCTCCATTATCTTATATTACGAGTGGTGTTAAAATTGGAGAAGGATGTCAAATTTTTCATAAAGTTGTTATAAATAAAAATGCAAATATTGGATATAATTGTGTGGTAAATAATCAATCTCTTATTGAGCATGATGTTCAAATTAAAGACAATACTCATATATCCACAAGTGTCACAATTAATGGTGGATGCACAATCGGCCAAGGTACATTCATAGGATCGGGAAGTGTATTGAAAGAGAATCTTTATATTAAAAATAATCATTTTATTAAAATGGGTAGTATTTTAAAAAAATGAAAAAAACAGAAATCATTGCTGAAGCTGGTGTAAACCACAATGGAAAACTAGTTTTAGCTAAAAAATTAGCTTTGCATGCAAAAAAAGCAGGTGCAGATTATATAAAATTTCAAATTTATAATGCTGACGAAATTGCGACTTCAAAATTAAAAAAAGCGGCATATCAAAAAAAAAATTCAATTAATAAAAACGAAAATCAAAAAGAAATGCTCAAAAATTTGTCATTAACTCATAAAGATTTCAATAAATTAATTAATTACTGCAGAAAAATTAAAATTAAATTTCTTGCCTCAATATTTGATCTCGATAGTTTAAAATATTTAGAAAAAAAAACAAAAATTATTAAAATTGGATCTTCAGAAATTACTAATTATATTTTGTTAAAACATTTAGCTTTGTTAAATAAAAAGCTAATTATATCGACAGGAATGTGTGGAATAAAAGATATCAGGGAAGCTTTAAATTTTTTAAGAAAGAATGGTCAAAAAAATAAGATAATTCTACTTCATTGTAATACAGCGTATCCAACACCTTATGAAGATGTAAATCTTTTAACAATGACAAAATTAAAGTCAATATTTAAAATTGATATTGGTTATTCAGATCATGCATTAGGTAATGAGGTTTCTTTTGCTGCAATAGCCCTGGGAGCTGTAATGATCGAAAAACATTTTACACTTAACAAAAATTTAAAAGGACCAGATCATAGTATTAGTTGTGATTTTAAAGAGTTAAAGCTTTTAGCAGAGGGAGCAAAAAAGATATTTAAAACATTAAAAATTAAGAAAGGCTCACTTACCAACAGTGAAAAAAAAAATTATTCATTAGTTAATAAGTTCTTAGTAGCAAAGAAATTTATAGATAAAGGTGAAAAATTTACATTAAAAAATATTACTTCTAAAAGAACAGGTGGCGGTATTGAAGCAAAAAAATTTGAAAAAATTATTAATAAAAGGGCAAAAAAGAAATTTAAAATAGATCAAACAATTAGTATATGAAAAATAAAGTTTACTTCTTCTCTGGTAGTAGAGCAGATTATAGTTTGATTGAATCTATTTATCTTCTTTTTCTCAAAAATAGATCTTTTGAAAAAAAACTTATAATAACTGGAACTAATTTGTCTAAAAAATATTCTGATGATGAAAAATTCAATATTTCTCAAAAAGATATTATTAAAATTTATGTAAAATTAGGAAATTCACAAAAAAAAATTTTTTCAAACATTTTTACAAATTATTTTAATCAATTTTATAAATTACTAGAAAAGAATAAACCTAAATGTGTTATAATCTTAGGAGATAGGTATGAAGCATTAATATTTGGAATTTGTGCAAAATTTTTAGATATTAAGATTATTCATTTCCATGGTGGAGAAACAACCCTAGGATCATTAGACAATACTTGGAGAGATATAATTTCAAGGTTATCAGATTATCATTTTACATCATTAAGTTTATATAAAGATAAACTTATTAATATGGGTATTAATAAAAAAACAATATTTAATGTTGGTTCTATAGGAGTTTCTAATATAGCAACTTCTAAAGTTAAAAAAAAATTTGTTGTTCCAAATAATTTTAAATTTGATAAGAAAATATTGGTTTCGTATCATTCTTTGACAACATCAATTTCCAAGTCAAGAAGAGAATTAAAAGAGTTATTAAAAGCATTGTCTGGTTTTAAAAATGATTTTATCTTATTCACTTATCCAGGACATGATTTTGATTCTGATTATATTATTCGAAGTATCAAAAATTTTAATAAATCAAATAAAAATAGTTTGTTGATTAAAAATGCAAAATTATATTCGTTTTCAACTCTATTAAAAAGTTTTGATATATTTATAGGAAATTCTTCTGCTGGTATTATTGAAGCTCCAACTGCAAAAATTCCAACAATAAATATTGGAAATAGACAAAAAGGAAGAATTAGTGCAAAAAGTATATTCCATGTAGCGGCCAATAAAAAACAAATTAGTAATAAAATAAAAAGAGTGTTAAGTTTAAAAAAGATTTCATTTACAAATCCATATTTCAAGAAAAAAACCATGGTAGATATTTATAAAAAAATATTATTTATAGTTAAAAGTATTTAAGATGAGATTCTTTAGAAAAAAAGAAATTACAAATTGTTTATTAAAAAAAAATTCTACAATCAAAGATGCAATTGTCAATCTCTCGAAATCTGCAATGCAAATATCAATAGTTCTAGATAATGATAATAAGCTTTTTGGATTGTTAACAGACGGTGATATTAGAAGGGCTTTACTAAAAGGTTTTGATTTAAACGATAAAATTGACAATATAATTAAAAAAAATCCACTTTTAATTAAAAAAGATTCTGATGCTCAATCCGCTGCAATGCTAATGAGTTCTAAGGCATTAATGCATTTGCCAGTAATTAATAGTGATAAATCAATTTTTGGACTTTATGCAATTAATGATTACCAAAATAAACAAATTATAAAAAATCATATAATAATCATGGCAGGTGGACTAGGAAAAAGATTGCGTCCTTATACCAATAACTGCCCAAAGCCAATGTTAAAAATTTTTGGTAAACCAATATTGGAGCACATTATAAATAATTTAGTTTTACAAGGTTTTAGAAATATTACAATCTCCGTCAATTATCTTAGAAGAAGTATAGTTTCATATTTTGGTGATGGAAAAAAATTTGGTATAAAAATTGATTATATAAAAGAAAAAAATCCATTAGGTACAATTGGTTCATTAAGTCTTTTTAAAAAAAAAAATACTAAACCTATTTTTGTTATCAATGGAGATACCATAACGAATATTGATTTATCTGAAATGTTAAATTTTCATCTTAAAAATAAAGCTAATGCTACAATGGCTTCAAAAGTTATTACAAACTCAAATCCGTATGGAGTAATTCAGACCAAAGGCATTGATATTGTAAATTTTAAAGAGAAACCAATAGATAGAATATATGTAAATGCAGGTATATATATATTTTCTCAATCCATTTTAAAGAATTTAAAAAAAAAAACTAAAAAAGATGCTCCCGAATTTTTTCTTGAATTAAAAAAGAAAAATAAAAAGATCATTATCTTCCCGGCACATGAAGAATGGAAAGAGATAGGAACACTTGAAAATTTTAAAAAATTTACAAGTAAAAAATGAAAAATCTAATAATTATTCCAGCTAGAAAAGGTTCAAAAAGACTTAAAAATAAAAATTTTTTAAAATTAAATGGTAAAACTTTATTGGAGCACACTATTGAATTTGCAAAAAAAGTGAATAGGACAGACTCTATAATCGTATCAACTGACTCTACGAAATTAAAAAAGATTTCTAAAGAGTCGGGCGTTTTGTGTCCTTGGTTAAGACCAAAAAGTATTTCAAGTGATCATTCTACATCATCTTCGGTTGCCCTTCATGCACTTAAGTGGTTTGAAAAAAAATACAAAATATCTATAGATAATGTAGTTCTAATGCAGCCAACTTCGCCATTTAGAAGAATAAAAACCTATATCAATTGTTTGAATTTATTAAAAAATTATCCAAATTATTCAATTGTAACTTTCCAAAAAAATAAAAAAAGAAAATATAAATTTATAAACCAAAACTCAATAAAATTAACAAATGAAGAGTGTCTTGAGCCAAATGGAAATTTATATTTTATAAAATCTAAAAATTTAATAAAATACAATTCATTTTATAGGCCAAAAGTTAAAGGGTATATTATAAAAAATAAATATGAAAAGTTAGATATTGATAATATTTATGACTATAATCTTGCAAAACTTTATGCAAAAAAAAACTCTCTAAAAAAAAATAATAAAAAATAAGCTCAACTTGGTTGTATAACTTTAATTATAATATAATTATAAGTAGAGTTATTAAATAAAAATTGAATAATTCATAAATCAAAAATGAAAAATAAAATAGTTTATATAGTACACAGTGTAGATACAGAAGGACCTTTATATGAAAGTTTAGAGGCCAAGTTTCAAAGACTTGATGATGTATTTAATGTAAAGTTAAAACCTAGTCAAAACTTATTAGAAAAACTTAAGAATAAACAAGTTAATTTAAAAGGTAAGGAAGTTGCGGTTTCAACATTGCTATCTAGCCATCTTACTAATTACAACGATAATTGGAAAAAAATTGATCAAATGATCAAAAACATTTTCTCAAAAGAATTCAGAAATAATGACAAAGATTCATTTGGAGGGAAGTGGGTTTTTAATTGGCATTGTTTAGACCATGTTGGATTTAAATATAATCCTCGAAAGAGAACACTGGGTTACCATAAAATATTTGATTATTATAAGAAAGTATTAAAAAAAAATAAGTATTATAAAGATCAAATACATTGGCATTTTCATCCAATGTCTACTTATAATGACGCTCATAGGTGCGCAACATCATATATTAATTCTCCTGAACTTTACCAAATTTTGTGCAGAAAAATACTTGAAAGAAATTGGTTTCCATCTGTTTTTAGAGCTGGTTTTCAAACTGAAAGACCAGATAGCAATTGGTTTTTAGAACAATGGATACCTTTTGACATATCCAACATGTCTACGATTAACAACAAAGATATTGATAATAGTATCGATTTTAAAAATGGCAGATCTGGAGACTGGAGAAGAGCTCCTAAGGATTGGTCTATATACCATCCCGATCATGATGATTACCAAAAAAAAGGAAACTGCAGAAGGTGGATTGGTAGAGCCTTAAATGTAATGAATAGAATTGGAAGTATAGATCAAAAAGAAATGGATAGAGCTTTTTTGCAAGCTAATAAAAATAACCCTGCATTAGTAGGTTTTGCAAGTCATGATTTCAGAAATTTAGAAACTGAGGTAAATCACTTAAGGAATATGATTAAGAAATCATCTAAAAAATACCCAAATGTTAAATATAAATATATGGAAGCAAAAAATGCTTTTGTAGAGGTTTTAAAATTTAAAGAAAAAATAAATAAAACTGATAAACCAATTAAATTAAAAGTAATATTTAAGAAAAAAACGAATTTAGATGTCCCATATTTAACAATAAAATGTATACAAGGAAAAGTTTTTGGTCCTCAGCCATTTCTTTCAATTAAAACCAAAAAAAAAAGATATATTCATGACAATTTTGATTTTTCTAAAAATAAACAAGAGTGGTATTACGCTTTTCATGGAGACACACTTCCAATTAACGATGTTGATGAAATAGGTATAGCAGCCAATGATAGATTTGGTAATATTCATATAAAAAGACTAAAATTTAAAGGTCATAAAGTCCCAAAAGAATTTTAATGAATCTATGTCAAAAAAAAATAGACCAGTAAGAATAATTCCTAAGCTTGATATTAAGAACGACCTTCTAATTAAAGGGATAAATCTTGAAGGATTGAGAGTCTTAGGTGATCCTTATGATTTTGCAAAGTTCTATTATGAATGTGGAGCTGATGAAATTTGTTATGTTGATAATGTAGCAACGTTATATGGCACTAATGATTTAAAAAAGTTCATTTCTAGGACTGCAAAAGATTTATTTATACCAATGACAGTTGGTGGGGGAATAAGGACAATAGAAGATATAAAGCAAATTTTAAGCTTTGGAGCAGATAAAGTTTGTCTTAACTCACAAATAATAAAGACACCTAATTTAATTCCCAAAGCAAAAAAAATTTTTGGATCATCAACATTATGTGCAATTGTAGAAACTATAAAAGTAGATTCTGAATATTTTATATCATATTCTAATGGTAGAGACTTGATAAAAAAAAATCCAATTACATGGGCTAGTCACCTTGAAGATTTAGGTATAGGTGAAATTTTTTTGACATCAGTTAACAAGGAAGGCTTAAAGTCTGGATTTGATATTGATATTATAAACAAAATTTCAAGAAAATTAAAAATTCCAGTAATTGCACATGGAGGAGCAGGAAATTTTGAACATATAAAAAAGGTAATCAAGAATACAAATATTGATGGAGTTGCTATTTCAAGTTTACTACATTATTCAGCAGCTCCATATTTTATAAAAAAATTTAAAAGTAATGGTAATACTCATTTTTTAAAAACATTAAAAAAAGAAACAAAAAAAATTAATCTAATAAAAAATTTAAAAAAATTTTTAAAAAAAAATGAAATTAATGTCAGATTATAGAAAAATTAGAGTTAATATTGTTAATTTAGGCTTTAATAATACATTTAGTATTTTTCAAGCGTTTAAATCATTAGGATGTAAGGTACGGCTAATTGATAATGTTGATAAAAATAAAACTGATTTACTAGTTCTACCTGGCGTTGGATCATACGCAAAAGGAATGAAAACTTTAAAGGAAAAAAATTTTGATAAATATATTCAAAATTATGTAAGCGATAATAACAAGATACTAGGCATATGTTTAGGTATGCAATTATTTTTTACTGAGAGTTGTGAATTTGGAAAAACCAAAGGACTAGATCTTATATCTGGTAAGGTTAAAAAAATTTCCAACAAAGTAAATAAAGTTCCACACATTGGATGGAATACAGTAAAAACGAGGAGAAATAATAATTTATTTAAAAATAACAATAAACAGTTTTACTTTGTACACTCTTACTACTGTGAACCAAAAAATAAAAATCTCATTTTGAGTGAAACTAATTTAGAAAAATTAAATTTTTGTTCATCTGTGATGACAGATAATTTAATAGGCGTCCAATTTCATCCAGAAAAAAGTTCGATTGAAGGTAAAAATCTGATAACGAATATTCTAAAATATTTTATATGAAAAAAACATTATACGGCTTACCTAAAAAAGTTATCTTTTGTAAAAAAACTTTGATGTCAAATCAAAGACCTTCATCAACTCAAGAATTTTCTCATAAATCATTAGAAAAAAAAAATACACTAGTCTTTGATAAAAATGGTATTTCAGAAAGTTGGCATTATGCTCAACAAAAAAAAAAAAATTAATTTTGAAAAAAGGGAGAGGGAATTATTAAAGCTTCTAGATAAACATCGCGGAAAACACGGCGAATTTGACTGTGTAGTGCCTGGCAGTGGTGGCAAGGACAGTTGTTATGCATCACACATGTTAAAGTATAAATATGGAATGAACCCACTAACAGTGACATGGCCCCCAATTTTATACACAAATTATGGTTATAAAAATTTTAAAAATTGGATTAGTTCTGGTAACTTTTCAAATATTTCAGCAAAAAGAGATGAAGGAACCATGATTAAGCTTACAAAGTTTGCAGTAATGAATCTAATGCATCCATTTCAAACTTTTATGCTAGGTCAAAAAAATTATCCTATTCAAGTAGCACTAAAAAAAAATATACCTTTAGTTTTCTACGGAGAAAATGAAGCTGAACATGGCAACCCAATAGCTGATAATAATTCTTCACTTAGAGATAAATCATATTTTGCATACAAAAATATAGATTCCATCTATCTTGGTGGAGAAAATATTAAAGATCTTTACAACAAACATAATATAAAAAAAAAAAATTTAGATATTTTTATGCCAGCTAAATATGAGGAAATATATAAAAAAAAAATTGAAGTTCATTATTTAGGGTATTATTTGGATTGGGTTCCTCAAGAAACATATTATTATTCTGTAGAGAATTGTGGTTTTATCCCAAGACCTTTTAGAACCCAAGGCACATATTCAAAATATAACAGTATAGATGATAAAATTGATGACTTACATTATTATACAACCTTTATAAAGTTTGGTATTGGGAGAGCTACATACGACGCAAGCCAAGAAATAAGAAATAATCATCTAAATTACGAAGAAGGAAAAAAATTGATTAAAAAATATGATGGTGAATTTCCAGATATATACTTTAAGCAAATTCTAGAATATTTAGGAATTAAAGAAGAAGTTTTTTTTAAAAAGTTAAACAAATTTAGACCATGGCACTTATGGAAAAAAGAAAAAAAAAAGTGGAAACTGAGACATACAGCAAATAGGGACGGTACAGATGATTAGTTATCTGAATTTATGAAGTCAAACATTTCTATAATTATGTTTTTTTTATATATTTTTAGAATTATAGGTTAAAAAATATGAAAAAAAAAGATACAGTTTTTATAACTTCATCTTATAGATCAGGTGGAGCTTTGTTTACAAAAATGCTTAATGTAAATAACGAGATTAAAGTTAGTTCAGGTACTATAAATTTTTTTAGATATTATTTTAAAAAACATAAATCAAAAAAAATAAAATTCAATTATAAATCTCTTTTAAATCAATTTTGTATTAGGTCAAAATATAGGTTTGGCATTAGCCTTGACTACAATGCAATCATCAAAGAGGTAGAAAAAAAAAATTTTAGTTATTCAGATCTTTATAGACTAATGTGTTCTAAAATTTTCAAAAATAAAAAATTTAATATTACAGGAGAGCATGCTGGAAATGAATGGAGAAATATTTCTAATTATTTTAAGATTTTTCCTAATGGAAAAGTAGTTATTTTATTGAGAGATCCAAGAGATATTATTTGTTCTTTTAAAAAAATAACCATAGCTAAAAAAAATGATTACCTAATTTCAATATTTAATTTTGTTGACTTAATCAATTACACATATGCATTAAAAAAAAATTATGATAAAAAAATTCATATTGTTAAATTTCACGAATTAAAAAAAAACCCTAGCTTAGTAATTAAAAAAGTATGTAAATTTTTAAAAATAAAATACAGCCATAAAATGATTAATGAAAATAATTATAAAGGAATAGACGGAAAAAAGTGGGATCAATCGAAAGTTTTTTCATTTTCAGGTAAATTAAAAAAACAAAATGTAGATAGGTGGAAATCTATAATTGAAATGGAAGACCTCTTTTTATGTGAATTCATAGCAAACAAACAAATGAAAATCATAGGATTAAAAAGGTCCAACATAATTTTTAATAAAAAAACAATTCGTAAAGGATTAAACAAAATTACAAGTAGTAATTTATTAACTGAATCATTCATGAAATGGGTTATAAACAAAGAAGGAAATAATAAATACCCATTAGATCCGACAAACCCAAAAAATTATGATATGTCTGAATTTAAAAGTCCCAAAATATTTAAAATTAAATACAAACAATTAACAAAGCAATAAATTTAAATACAAAAAAATTTTTGTTAATTGATTGGCATAAAAGTTTATTAGTTTTAATGATACTAAAATTTAATATTATTTTTTTTAAGTTTTTTATCAATTATTCTTTTAATTAATAAAAAGCATTTTTTAATGCTAAGATGTGTTGTATCAATTAAAATAGAATCTTTGGTTCTCTTTAGGGGAGAAACCTTTCTCTTATAGTCACTAAGATCTCTTTTTTTTATGCTTTTTAATACATCATCAAATTTTATTTTTTTATTTAGTACTTTTAATTCTTTGTATCTCCTTCTAGCTCTAATCTTTACATTTGCTGTTATGAAAAATTTAAAATCAGCATCAGGTAGAATTTTATATGTAATATCTCTCCCATCTAGGCATGAACCATTATATTTTCTTGGTGGATTGTAAGCATATTTTTTTTGAACAATATCCACCAATTTTCTAATTTGTTTATTTTTTGAAATTATAGAAGCCTCGATCCCAATTTCATTGGATAATAGTTTTTTATTTTTAAGTTCATGTAATTTCAATGATTTAATTTTCTTTTTTATGTTTTTTAAATTAAATTTATCGAAATTTTTTAACTTGTAATAAGCTAGTATCCGATAAATTTTACCAGTATCTAAATAAAATAAATTATAGTGTTTGGAAATTAATTTAGATTGTGTTCCCGCACCCGCACCCGCAGGTGAATCTATTGCTACTTTTATTCTTTTTTTATTCATTGTATCCTTATATAAGACGTTTTAATGAAAAAAAATAATAAAGGATATTTATTTTGGATTACTGGTTTGTCTGGTTCTGGAAAAACTCAAATAGCAAAAAAAATTTACCCTAAGATAAAAAAAAAATATGGCCCGACTATCTTATTTAGTGGCGATGATATTAGAAGAATTTTTAATTTAAAAGGCTACTCTTATAAAGAAAGACTTGAGACAGTAATGAAGTATTGTAAGTTAGCTAAGTCAATCACAAATCAAAACATTAATGTTATATTTGCAGTTATAGGCATGATGCATACTGTTAGGTCCTGGAATAAAAAAAATATAACAAACTACGTAGAAATTTATATTAAATCTGATTTAAAAAAGATTATAAAAAAAGGGAGGAAAAAAATTTATCACCAAAATAAAAATAATATTATTGGATTAGATATAAATGCTGAATATCCAAAGAGACCCAATATTATTTTAAATAATAACTTTGAAAAAAATATAAAAGAATATTCATTAGATTTAATTACAAAAATACAAAAACATCTTAATTAATCAAAGACTTTCTAGATAATAAACCTGATATTTTAGGATCCATCAAATATTGAGGTATTAAATTATTTTTCCTAATTAATTTTCTTATTAGGGAACCACTTATTTTGATAATATTTTTGTTTGTACATTTTTTGTTATAACATTTTGTATTTTTAACTTTCTTGCAATTTGAACAATAAAAAGGCTCAGCACCTGCAATAATTTTGATCATCAGTTTTTTTTGATTTTTGAAACAATAATTTTGTGATTTTTCGTAACTATAAAAATCTTTAAAACCTGCATGATCTCTACCAACCCAAAAATGGGTACAACCATAATTTTTTCTTACTATAGCATGAAGTGCTGCTTCTCTGTATCCAGCATACCTTGGATATGAGAAAAAAGGTATAGATATAACTTTGTTAGATTTAAAAAATTTTGCCGCTAATTTATTCGATTTCATAATTAAATCATCACCATATTCACCTTTTTTATACTGTCCGATCAAGGGTTGGATTAATAAAGCCCCAAATTTTTTATATAAAAAATTATGAATCCATTGATGTGCTTTATGAGGAACATTCCTAGTGTGGAAACTTGCTAAATGATTTATTTTTAGATTTTTAATTTTTTTTTTAAATGATGACGGAGACATAAAGTACTTATGCTTTAAATTTTTTTTATTTTCATTTCGAAAATCAAAATTCATAAATCTAAAGTTTTCATTAATAAATTTTTTATAATATGGATGCCTTAAATAATTAGTACCATAAATTTTTTTTGAAATTTTTTTTTTATTAATACTATAAAAATTGACATTATAAATATTCATTAAGTATTTATTTTCATAGAATAAATCAAAACTTTTTTTTTTTTTAATTTTTGAATAAGTTTGTTTATTTATCCCAAAGGAAATTGGAAAAGGAAAAAATTCTTTTTTATATTTTTTACTATTAATTATTTTATTGAATTCCTCTTTGGATACAAAGTTTTGTAAAGGATAAAAAACATTATTTATTAAATTTAATAAATCAGAAAATTGATTTTTGTTGATATGTATTATATCCATTCTTATGATATTGTGTTTGTAAGTATTTCTAAATATATATATATAAAGTCGCTATAAAAAAAGATGTTATTTGATATCACAATAATTGGATTTGGGGTAATAGGTGTACATACACTTTATGGTATTCAAAAAACTTTGTTGCAAAATAGAAATAAGAATAAAATAAAAATTGCAATAATTGAAAAAAATTTAAAAAACATACCTGGTGGAGTTGCTTATAGCCAGGAAAATTCTAAATTTGGTTATTTTAATAATCCTTTAAGGTTATCTCATACTGATTTCATTAAATGGTTTAAAATTAAAGATAATAAGAAAAGATTAATAAATTTTTCTAACAAGAATATTAATTATAATCTTAAAAATTGGGTAAACAATAACGATAATATTTTAAAACAAAAATTTAAAGATTATAAGGAAATATATTTACCAAGGCTAGTTTACTCATTTTATCTGGAGGATAAAATTGTTGAATTTTTAAACTATAAAAAGAAAATAAATATTTCACTAAAATTTTTTAATGGAGAAGTTCACAGTATTGATAATAAAAACTATTATAGAATTTTTTCAAATAAATTATTTAGTGAATTTAAAATAAATTGTATTAAGAAAAAATTAAAATTAAAAAAAAATAAATCTAATAGCTACAATTTAATAAAATCGAAAAAAATAGTTATTGGAACTGGTATTGTGCCGCCAAAAAAGATCAATCAAATTTCAAATTATAAAAATTTTAACTATATTTGGGATTTTTATAGTACTGGTGGTACTAAAAATTTAATAAAAAAAATAAATACTATTTTAAAAATTAAAAAAACCATAAAAATAATTTTCATAGGAAATAAGGCTGGATTATTGGAAACCATGCAGGAAATTGAAAATCTGATTAAAAAAAAAATTAATATTAAAATAATATGTATATCAAGAAATACTCAAACGCTCCAGAAAGCTCAAAAATCAAAAAAATTTGATCATTTTAAGTTTAAGTTTTTGATTAAAAAAAATATTTATAAAATAAAAAGGGCTGAAAACATAATTAAACTACTTAAGAATGAGTTTAAAAAAGCCAAATTAGATGGTTTTAACAAATATGATGTTTGGACTAATGTACTAAAACATAAATTAATGTCTATTTGTTACAATCAGTTAAGTGAAAAAGAAAAAAAGAATTATAACCTTTCAGTGTTTCCATTAATAAGAAATATCACTAGGTACACTTTCCCAGATACTGTAAGTGCAAAAAATAGACTAGAAAGAGCAAATAAAATTAAATTTGTAAAAGATAGAGTTATTAAAATAATTAAAGGTAAAAATAATTTAATTTTAAAAACAAAGACTGGTAAATCAGTAGTAGGAGATATTGCAATTAATGTTTCTGGTCCAGTAAGTATTATTGATAATAAAGATGAAATTAAATTTATTTCATCTTTAAAAAAAATTACAAAGAAATTTAATGAGAGGGGATTTTCAACAAACAATAATTTTATGTTAGAAAAAGGACTTTATTTACCTGGAACATTATCAAATAACTTCAATCCAGGCAGGGAAACAATTATTAAGGCAATTACAAAAAATTCACATAAAGTCGCAAAAAATATTTTTAACTAATTTACTAACTTATATATTCAGATACAGTCGTTACTTTTAGTAATCTTTTTCTTGAATTTTTCTTAAAGATATATAATTCATTAAAAACTTTAAAATTATGAAAAAAGATCAACTATCTTGGGATGAATTTTATAAAGTAAGTCATAATAGATCTAATTTACCAACTAAAATAAGTGAGTTTAACAGATTAGTTGCACATACTAAAAATTTTTTTGTAATATCGGGTTATGGGGCATTCACTCCTGGATATTTATTGATTATTTCTAAAGATTTTCTTCCATCATTTGGACTTGTGCAGAGTGATCAATTGAGTGAACTTAATTTCTTAATAAAACTATTAAAAGATACAATCTCTCAACAATTAAATAGAAATTCAGTGGTATTTGAACATGGTATGTGTGCTTGTATTGGTGGATTAGATAGAGCTCACATTCATATAATGAGTATTCCAAGTAAAACAAAAAAGAATGATATTGAAAATGCAATTAACTTAACTTTGTATAACCGTAAGGCAGGTATAGAGTATATTGAGTATAATAAATACAAACTTCAAAATATTCATGATATAAATCAAATATATGAAGATTTAGTTTCGAAGAAAGGAAAAAATAGTGAATTTAAGGTAGTAGGTAAAATTTTAAAAATCGAGGATATCCAAAATTTAAAAGTAAACCAATGGCCCCTTATAACATTAAATCATATTCAAAAAGGAGGACACTATGTATATTTCAAAAGTGATTTTATTGAATCTTCATTTTTGACTACAAATAATTTTCAAACGCAATTTGGAAGAGAAGTGGTTTATCATAATGAATTATCTTTAAACGAAAAATTTAAATTAAAAATTCAGGATTTAAATAATAAAAATAAAAATTTAAATGTCTGGCAATGGCAACACTATACTTTTGAGAGTAATATTTTAGACTCTATGAAACTAGCAAAAACTGGACTAACAGGGTTAAAAGATCAATATCAAAATGAATTTAATCAATTTGGGTTAAAAATTATTTAACAAAAGTGAATAAAATAAACACATATTTTTAAAAATACTGGATACATATCAATGCTGGTCATTTATTGGTCAATAAAACAACATTATTTTTGTTTAACATTATTTTAAATGATCTGATAAAATTTACCTAATTTTTAAGAAAATATTTACTAAATCAAAAATTAATTCCGAAGGTAAAAAATAAAAAAAAATCTATTCAATTAACTTTAATAAAAACCATTAAAAATGATCAAAAAATTCATAGATCTACTTTCACATAATGAACGAAAACAAGTAATTTACTTGATGGCGATGATGTTAATAATGGCCTTATTAGATATGATTGGTGTGGCCTCTATACTGCCATTTATAGCTGTCCTTTCAAATCCAGAATTTGTAGAAACAAACTTTATCTTAAATTATATGTATCATGCTTCAAGTATATTTGGTGTTGATAATAACTCAAAATTTCTTTTTGCTCTAGGAGTGCTTGTATTTATTTTATTAATTGTTTCACTTTCCTTTAAAGCATTAACTAATTATGCACAAATGCGCTTCGTTCACATGTGTGAACATAAAATAAGTAAAAGATTAATTGAGGGATATTTAAACCAACCGTACAGCTGGTTTTTAAACCGTAATAGTGCTGATCTTGGAATGACTATTTTATCAGAAATGAGCCAAGTTGTTGGTAACGGCATTAGACCATTAATGGAAATTGTATCTAAAGGTATGGTTGCAATTGCCTTGATAATTTTATTAATGATAACTGACTTTAAACTTGCACTAATAGTTGGTTTCTCGATAGGTTTAGCTTACGGTTTAATTTTTTATTTAATATCAAGTTTTCTTAGTCGAATTGGAAAAAAGCGTTTTGAAAGTAATAAGTCACGTTATTCAATAATTAATGAAGTCTTTGGTGGAGTAAAAGAAGTGAAGATCGGTGGATTAGAAAAAATTTATGTTGATCGTTTTGCTAAACCTTCATTAAATTATGCACGAACTCAGGCTGCGGCAGCTGCTTTGAGACAATTACCTCGCTTTGCGCTTGAAGCTATAGCATTTGGGGCTATCCTTTTAGTAATACTATATTTAATTTCACAAAGAGATGGTTTTAATACAGCATTACCAATTATAAGTTTGTATGCCTTTGCTGGATATCGCCTTATGCCAGCGGTACAATCGATCTATAGTTCTTTTACTCAACTTACTTTTGTAGGTCCTGCGTTAAATAAATTACATGATGATATAAAAAACCTTAGTTTTTTAAATTTAGATGAAAGCCAAAATACTTTGCCATTTAATGAAAAAATTACTCTTAAAAACATTCATTACTCTTACCCCAATGCAACAAGAACTACTTTAAATGATATTTCAATTAGTATTGCCGCAAAAACTACAGTTGGATTAGTTGGTGCTACTGGATGTGGAAAAACAACAACAGTGGATATCTTACTTGGTTTGCTCCAAGCTCAAAAAGGAACTTTAGAGGTTGATGGACAAGTTATTACAAAAAAAAATATTAGGGCTTGGCAGCGTTCTATTGGATATGTGCCACAAAATATTTATCTTGCAGATGATACTGTTGCATCCAATATAGCTTTTGGACAAGATGCTAAGTATGTCAATAATGAAGACATAGAAAAAGCTGCTAAAATTGCAAATTTGCATGATTTTGTAACAAATGAATTACCTCATAAATATCAAACAACAATTGGTGAGAGAGGAATAAGATTATCTGGCGGCCAAAGACAACGTATCGGAATTGCAAGAGCCCTATATCACAATCCTAAAGTACTAATTTTAGATGAGGCAACTAACTCACTAGATGGTCAGACTGAACAAGCTGTTATGGATGCAGTGAATAAACTTAGCAAAGATATAACAATTATTTTAATTGCTCACCGTCTCAATACTCTTAATCATTGTGATATTATATTTAAGCTTGAAAATGGTATAGTTAAGAATTTTGGAACGTTTAATGAATTGATTGAAAATAATAAAAATCATATTTCAACTTAAAAATAAGTTTTCATGAAAAAAAAAATCTCAATTTTAACTGATATTGGATTTCAAAAAAAAGAAGCTGATAGATTTTTTATAAATGAACTTTCTAAAAAATTCGATATTGTTATATTTGATTTTACTAAAATTACAAATCCAGCTCTTTATAAAATTGTTAAGAAGAACCAAATAAAATTAAAATATTTTTATGAGGTAAAAAGTTTTGTTGACTTTGAATATTTTTTTTTAAACAAAAAATTTATAACTACAATTATTAATATTAATAATTACAAATTAAACATAAAGATAAATAATTTTCTCAAAAAAAACTCATTTTCAACAACAGCAATTCAAAACCATATTGTAATGAATTTCAAAAAATCATTTTATCAAAAATTTTCTAATACAATTTATATGTTGTTTGACAAAAAAAGAATTTTACAAAACATAAGATTTTCTACTTATTTAAAAAAAAATAATTCACCTTTGACTAATATTTTTGTTTGTGGTTTGAAAGGATTGAAGCATAGCTCAATTGGACCCAAAACGAAAATTATTAAGTCACATAGTAATGAATATGACGTTCATATCCGATCAAAATTTGATAAAGGATTATCTTTGAATAAAATGAGTAAGTATGCAGTTTTTCTTGACCAATACTTGCCATTTCATACAGATGCTAAGTTAATTAGAAATTTAAATAGAAAAGTGAGTGAAGAAAAATATTTTCCAGCTTTGAACAATTTTTTTTCACTGTTTGAAAACTATACAAAAACAAAAATAATAATTGCCGCACATCCAAAATCAGAATATCAAAATCATAATAAAAACTTTTGGAATGGCAGATCCTATTATAAAGATAAAACTTATGCATTAATAAGAGATTGTAATTATGTTTTGGCTCATACAAGTACTGCTATTTCATATGCAATAATTTTAAAAAAACCATTAATATTCTTAACCTCAAATGAATATATAAAATCTTTTGATAATTATCGTGTACATGGTTATGCAAAATATTTTAATCAACCATTATTTAATATAGACAACCTAAAAAAAATTGATTTTAAAAATAGTATGAAAAATATAGATTTAGATATTTACAACAAATATTTTGATGATTATATAAAGTGTCCTGAAAGTCCTAATTCTGAATTAAGTAAAATTTTTATAGATCATTTTAGAGAATAATTATTGCTAAGTATTTAATTTTTATTCTTATTTGCTTGGTACTATTCAATATAAATCATAATTACTGGAGTTTGTTAAAAATTACTTATAATTTTTAATAGATAAGTTGAAGAAATAGAAAAAAAATTTATAATTTCATTAAATAAATATTCTAGTTATAGAATCAGAAACTAATTTATGAAAACTATTGTTGTTATTCCTGCTAGGTACAAATCTACAAGATTTCCCGGTAAACCGTTAAAAAAATTACTCGGCAAGCCTTTAATCCAATGGGTTGCTGAATTAAGTAGTAAGGCTGTAGGTAAAAAAAATGTTTATGTTGCAACTGAAAACAATAAAATTCTTAAAACAGTAAAACAGTTAGGATTTAAAGCAATAATGACTTCTGAAAAATGTCTTACAGGCACTGATAGGCTTTCAGAGGTTGCTAGAAAAATTAAAGCAGATATTTACATAAACGTACAAGGCGACGAGCCTTTAGTAAATCCAAAAGATATAAAAAAGATAATTATTGCTAAAAAAAAATATTATAATGAAGTTATTAATGGCTATTCAATTATTGAAAAAAAAGAGGACCCTAATAGCATAAATATTCCTAAAGTAATATTTTCAGGAGATAGACGCTTAATTTATATCTCACGTAAATCTATTCCTGGAAATAAAGAAATAAAAAACAAGCCAAGTGTTTACTATAAGCAAGTATGTATATACGCATTTAATCGTAAGGAATTACTTAAATATGGAAAGTATGGTCGCAAGAGTATTTTAGAAAAATCTGAGGATATTGAAATTCTTCGCTTTTTTGAGTGGAGCAAAATAATCCGTCTAGTGAAAACAAGCCCAGGAACTCTTGCAGTAGACGAACCAAAAGATATTAAAAAAGTCGAACTTGAATTAAAGAAAACTTTGATCAAATAAGTTGATTATTAAAAAAAACGACTTTAATTACTGACTTAAGATCATAAAATTATGAAAGACATTTCTAAAATACAAGAAAAAATATTAGAAAAGGTATTCTTTTATAATAATAAAAATTTCTCAGTTGCGCCATATTTTTGCCCTGCTTCGTATAATTTAGGTTTTTATCAAATGAAGTTTTGGTTAAATAAAAAAAATTTATTCAAATTAATATTGGCTTTTTTTAAAGAAATATACGCAATAATATCTGCTAATAATTTTGAGGTAAAAGGAAATATTTCAAAATTAAATGACTTTAAAAATGTTGTTATTACATTCGGAAACGACGAAAGTATCAAAAAAAAAATTTATTTTGATAAATATTTCAATTTCTCGAGTAAGGATAAATCCATATTATGGATTGTAATTTTTTCAGGAAAAAAATATTGTTCAAATAGAAATGTTATTAGTATAGTTCGAAAGCAAACTAACTTTTTTATTAAGATCTTAAATTTCACCTTTTTTTTTATATCTCTTTTAATCGAAAAAAAAATGTTCATAAGTTCACAAATAATTATTATACGTCTAGAAAGTTAGAAAAAATTTTTAAACCTATTTTAAATAAAAATAATTTGAACAAATGTAATTTTTTCTTTCCTTACGAATCTCAACCTTTTCAAAATAATTTAATTAAAAATATTAAATCATTCGATAAAAAGACAAAAGTATTTGGATATGTTCATTCATACCCGGCTTTTCCAAGCCGGATTATGAATAAAAAAAATAGCCCAGACTTTCTCATTTTAAATTCAAAGGATCAAGTTTATTCTTTTATTAAATTTCTAAAATGGAAAAAAAAAAAAATAATTTACCTTCCATCTCTAAGGTTTAAAAAAAGAAATTTAAATGATTTGCACAATAGAATTTTTTTACCGATTGATTTTAATTCAATAGAAAATATATGTAATAAAATTAGAGATTTGAGTAAGATTTATAATTTAAAAAAATTTCATGTTAGAACTCATCCAGAGTCAAAAAATTCAAAAAAACATAAAAAGTTAATTACCAAAATTAATAATATTATTTATCATAGCGACAATTCGAATTTATTAATTAAAAATCCAATTTTTATAGGTTCAACTGGGGCAATAATTGAGTCTTTGAATCATGGTTTTGAACCGCTACATATTATGGAAGATGTAGAGTTCGAAATTTACTCACAAAGTTTGTGGCCTAGCATAAAATCTAATTTTATTGATGAAAAAATTGTTAGGTATAAATTAATTAAAAAAAATATAGTAAGTATTAAAAAAAATTTTTTATTTAATCGCTATTTAAAAATAAATTAGGTACTAGTATTTATTATTCACATTAATATTAATTATAACATGATTAAAAAGTTTAAATTATTTAAAAATAAAAAAGTTCTAATTACTGGGCATAATGGATTTAAAGGCTCTTGGTTAACTATATGGCTAAGTATATTGGGTGCAAAATTAGTGGGTATTTCTCTTAAAGATAAGAATAAAAATAATCATTTTAATTTAATAAGAAAAAATATTAAAATAAAAAACTACTATTTTGATATAAGAAATAAATCAAGAATGGAAAGTGTAATTCTTAAGGAACAACCCGATTATATTTTTCACCTTGCTGCTCAGTCTTTAGTATACAGATCAGTTTTAGACTTAAAATTTAATTGGGAAACAAATGTTATCGGATTATTAAATTTACTAGAATCTATTTCAAAAATGAAAAAGAAATGTTACGGTATTATCATAACCAGTGACAAGTGTTATAAAAATTTAGAACGTAAAAAGGGATACAAAGAATCTGATATTTTAGGGGGTATAGATCCATACAGTGCGTCCAAAGCTTCTGCTGAGATTTTATTTCATTCGTATTTTAAAACTTTCATAAACAATAAAAAAAAAAATATTAGGTTATGTACTGCAAGAGCGGGAAATGTCATTGGGGGTGGAGACTGGTCAAAACATAGACTAGTTCCAGACTGTATGAAAATGTGGTTAAGTAAAAAAACACCAATTATTAGAAATCCAAATTCTACACGTCCTTGGCAACACGTCCTTGAAGCTTTATCAGGTTATTTGGTATTAGCTTTAGAGTTAACAAAAAACGAAAAAATTAATGGAAATTCTTTTAATTTTAGTTCTGATAAAATTAAAAATATAACTGTTATAAATTTTATTAAAAAAATTAATTCTAAATGGCCAAAAATAAAATGGAAAATTAAAAATTCAAATAAGTTTTACGAATCATCTTTATTACAATTAAATAACTCTAAAGCTAAAAAAATTCTTAATTGGAAAGCAAAACTAAATTTAGATGAAACAATAGATTTTGTTGTTGAATGGTACAAAAATTTCAAAAATAACAAAGAAAATATTTTTTATATTTCCCAAAAACAAATAATTGAATTTATGAAAAAAAAAATATGAAAGTAGTTATTTTAGCAGGCGGTTTAGGTACAAGAATTTCAGAGTATACAAAAAAAATCCCCAAACCTATGGTTAAAATAAATCACCTTCCAATACTAATTCATCTTATGAAACATTATTATAAATATGGATTTGATGATTTTATAATAGCACTAGGTTATAAAGGGAATATTATTAGAAATTATTTTAAAAAAAACAAATTTCCTTGGAAAATAACTCTTGTAGATACCGGAATTAAAACTATGACAGGTGGCAGGATTAAACGATTGTCGAAATATTTAAAAAAGGGAACGTTTATGCTTACTTACGGCGATGGTTTATCAAATGTTAACTTGAAAAAGTTACTTAACTTCCATAACAAACATAAAAGGATGGTTACACTAACAGCAGTCAGACCACCTGCAAGATTTGGTGGACTTAAAATTAAAGGAAATTTTGTAAGTTATTTTAAAGAAAAATCGAAACTAGATGAAGGATGGATTAATGGGGGTTTTTTTGTTATGGAATCAAGTTTTTTAAAATTTATTAAGAGTGATGAGACTTTCTTAGAACATGAACCACTTGAAAAAGTCACAAGAACAAAAAATCTTTTAGCTTTCAAACATCAAGGTTTTTGGCAATGTATGGATACTGTGAGAGATAAAGAGAAGCTAGAATATATTATAAGGTCAAATGAACATATTTAAAAGAATATCAATTTTCACAGAGGAAAGTTTTATTAAATTTTTTTGTTATTATTCAATTTAAAAAGAGAAATGATTTGAAAAAAATAACAGTTTTAATAACAGGAGGAACAGGATTTATCGGAACTAACCTTATTAAAAGGTGTAGGAAAATGAATTGGGAATTGATTTCCTTATCTCTAAATAAAAAAAATAATATTAAAGGAATTAAGGAAATAAACTTGAACTTGAGTGATAAAAATATTCTTTTCAAAAAATTAGATAAATTCAAAATAGATTACATTGTAAATTTAGCAGGTCATATAAATCATCATGAAAAGAAAAAAACTTTTGATACACATTACAAAGGTTGTAAAAATTTAATCGATTTTGCGGTTAAAAAAAAAATTAAAAAATTTATTCAAATAGGAAGTAGTGTTGAATATGGTTTTGCTCAATCACCTATTTCTGAAAATAAGAAAATAAGTTTAAAAAATTTAAAATCAACGTATGGTGTTTCTAAATTAAAAGCATCGAATTATTTAATCAAAACCTCAAAAAAAAAGAATTTGAAATATATAATTTTAAGACCTTTCCTAATTTATGGTCCAGGGCAATCTTTAAATAGGTTAATTCCAAATACAATTTTATGTTGTTTAAAAAATCAAAATTTTCCATGTTCAGATGGAGAACAAATAAGAGACTTTTTATATGTTAATGATTTTATAAATTTATTAATAAAATGTGTCCTAAGTAAAAACCTATATAATAAAATTTTAAATGCTGGTTCGGGCAAACCAATTAAAGTTAAAAAAATTATCATAAAAATTAAAAAACTTATAAAAAAAGGAAATCCTATCTATGGAAAGGTACCGTTAAGAAAAGATGAGCCGTTACTATTATATCCAAATTTAAAAAATACTTATAAATATTTAAATTGGAGGCCAAAAAAAATATTGTTAATAGGCCTTAAAGAAACAATAAAATATTATAAAAAAATTTATAAAGCTAGTATTCTTAAATAGGTGCAAATATGAATTCAAATTCTCTCATAAGTGTAATTGTAAACTGTTACAATGGTGAAAAGTTTATTAAAAAATGTATAAATAGTATCCTTAATCAAACTTATACCAATTTCGAAATTATATTTTGGGATAATAAATCAAGTGACAAGTCACTATCTATAATACAACAGTTTAATGACAAAAGATTAAAAGTTTTTAACAGCACAAATCACACAAATCTTTCTACAGCAAGAAACTATGCTTTAAATGAGTCAAAAGGTGAATATATTTGTTTCTTAGACGTTGACGACTATTGGGATGAAAAAAAATTAGAAATTCAAATAAAATGTTTTAATAATAATATTGGTCTTTCATTTTCAAATTTTTGGTACATAAAAACATACGAAAATAGAAAAACAATACAAAAAATTGATTTAAAATTTAATGAAGGATTTATTAATAAAGTTATTAAAAAATATGAAATAGTTATATCTACAATAATGTTTAAAAATGACTTATTAAAAAATTTTGGAATTCAATTTAATGAGAAATACCACATCATAGGGGACTTTGATTTTTTATTAAAACTCTCCTTAATTACAGAAGTTAATCATGTTAAAGATCATCTGACATACAGATCTTGGCATGGTGAAAATGAGTCTATAAAAAAGAGAGAACAAGCAGTATTTGAGATTGAAAATTGGGTAAAAGAAAATAATAAAAATTTTAAAAATTATCAAAGTGAAATAAATTTCTTAAATATTAAAATATTTAACGATAAACTTAATTTTAAAATTAAAAAAAAAGAATTTATAAAAGCTATTATTTTTTTTGTTAAAAGTGGTGCAAATTATAAATTAAATTATACAAAATACATTTTTTTTAGGTTAATTAATAAAGGTATGCTAGGTAAGATTAAATAATGTATTCAGCAAAAACCCCTCTAAGAATTTCTTTGTTCGGAGGTTCAACAGATCACCCTTTATTTATAAAAAAATATAAAAAAAGCTTAGTTATCAGCTTTGCCTCAAATTTAAGCACCCACGTAGTTTTATTTAGAGATAAAATGGGCAGAAATACATATAATAACAAATATATTTTAAATTACACTTCAAGGGAAATCATTTCTAAAATATCCCAAATCAAAAATGTTGTTATCAAGGAGTGTTTTAAATTTCATAAAGTTCCTCCAGTTTCAATACATTTAAATAGTGATATATTTTCAAAAGGAAGTGGCCTTGCTGCTTCAAGTTCATATGTTTTAAATATTTTAAAGTGCATTTATAAATTTCGAAACAAAAGAATATCAAGATATAATTTGATTAAGCAGGCATTATTTATTGAGAGAAAGTTTAATAAATATTGTGGTTATCAAGACCCTTTTGGATGTGAAATTCCTGGTTTTAAAATTATTAAAACAAATAATGATATCAATTATAAAATTACTAATTTAAATAATAATATTTTCGATAAATTTAATTTTTATTTGTTGCCTACGTTTATTAATAGAAATTCTGAGACAATTCTCCATAATTTATCTAAAAAACTAAACTTAATTTACCCACTTTATGAAGTGGCAAAAGAAGCAGAGAGACACATAATCAATAAAGATTATTTAAAATTTATAAAATTATTGAAAGTTTCTTGGGAACTTAAAAGAAGGTCTAGTTCTGAAATTCTAAATAATAATAAATTAATCCAAATAGATAATAGATTAGAAAACGATAAAGAAATTATTTCTCATAAATTATTAGGCGCAGGTTCTGGTGGGAGTTTTCTTCTAATTACAAGAAAGAATGTTGCTATAAATCATTATAAAAATGTTATAAAAGTAGATAATTATGAAAAATAATGTTTTTCTAGAATACTCTAAAGAAGTTAAGGCTATTCTTAACTCTAGTGAATATAGAAAATATAAAAAAGCATTTAACAAATTTTCAAAAATAATCATAATTGGTAACGGGGGAAGCAACAGTATAGCTTCCCACATTTCTCAAGACATGACAAAATTTCATAACAAAAAAGCACTATCTTTTTCTGATCCAAGCATGCTAACTTGTTTTATCAATGATTTTGGTATGAGTAACGCTTATGTAAAATTCTTAAATTTTTATAGTGATAAAAAAACTTTAGTTATTCTAATTTCATCTGGAGGTGAGTCGAAAAATATAGTTAATTCTGTTAATTATCTTGAAAAAAATAAAATATCTTATGGGGTATTAACTGGATTTAATAAACATAATAAAGTCAGAACTATGTCAAAAAAAGCTTTATTTAATTTTCATGTAAATTCAAAAAGTTACGGTGTTGTCGAATGTACCCATCAAATATTTCTTCATGGGCTCATCTAAAATCGGGTTTGTTGCAGGCAAGTTTGATCTGATACATCCTGGTTACATTAAACTTTTCAAATTTGCAAAAAAGTATTGTGATTTTTTAATTGTTGCTATTCACACGGATCCATCAATTGAAAGACCTAAAAAGTTTAAACCTATTCACAGTTTGAACGAAAGAAAAATGATTATTGAGTCTATAAAATATGTAGACAAAACAACACACTATAAATATGAAAAAGACCTAATAACTCTATTAAAAAAATTACCAATTTCTGTCAGATTTTTGGATAAAAATTACAAATTTAAGAAAGTAACTGGTAAAGAGTTAAATATACCTATTAAATGGGTACCTAGAAGTCATACATATTCCACAACAAATCTGATTAAAAAAATCAAGTTAATTTGAATAAAAATAATTAAATTATGCTCACTAGTAAAACAAAAAGAAAAATTTTTATTTTCGATATGGATGACACAATATGCAAGACTTATAAAAAACAATATCACAAAAGTAGACCAATTAAATCTGTAATATTTAAAATCAATCAATTAAAAGAGAATGGCCATACTGTAAAAATTTTCACAGCGCGTTATATGGGAAGAAACAAAGAGAATTATAAATTAGTCAAAAAAAAATATTTCAATAGAATTGAAAAGCAATTAAAAAAATGGAATGTAAATTTCGATGAGTTAATACTTGGAAAACCAAGTTATGATTACTTTATAGATGACAAATGTCATAATATTAATGATAAAAAAACGTTCATTTTAATTAACCAATTTGCCAAAAATAAAAAAAATTAGTTTAACGAACAGTTATAAATTTAATAGAAGTATTATACTTAATATTATTAAATAAATTATTTTATTATGAATAAAAAAAAAATTGGCATAGTCATACCATCTCTAAACCATGGTGGTGCTGAAAAATCTGCTCTAATTTTAGCTGAAAAACTACAAAATGAATATCAGTCTGTTGATTTAATTTCACTATGTGTAAATTTAAAAAAATTAGAAAACGATAAAATCAATTTAATTTCTTTAGAAAAAACTAGAGTATTATTTTCGATTTTTCAATTGTACAAATTAATAAAAGTAAAAAAATATGACTGTATTATTACTGGCTTATCCCATTTAAATCTAATTTTTTTATTTTTAAATTTTTTCTTTAAAAAAAATAACAAAATTTTATTACTTTTGCATTTCCACAATATTCCAAATATTAATTTTTCGAATTTTAAGGAAAGAATAATAAATTTCTTTGTATTTAAATTTATAAAGTCATTAAATTATAAAAATATAAGAATCCTTACAGTTTCTAATTCAATTAAGGATTATATTTCATCAAACTATAGCATAGATAAAAATAAAATTACTTTAATTTATCCAACTATAGATTTTAATAAAATTGAAAAGCTAAAACTCGATAAATTTTCGATTGATAAAAAAAATGAAAAAATTATTTTAACAGTAGGAAGATTATCAATACAAAAAAACCATGCTTTATTAATAAAATCATTAGCAGAGGTACGAAAATCAGTTAACTGCAAATTAATAATTATAGGAAATGGTATTTTAAAAAAAAAATTAAAAAAATTAACTAATGACTTAAATTTGTCCGATTATGTAAATTTTATAGATAAGACTGATAATCCATACAAATTTTTTAATAATTCTGACATTTTTGTTTTACCATCATTATGGGAAGGTTTTGGTCTAGTTTTGATTGAGGCTTTGTATTGTGAAATGAAAATTGTAGCAACTGATTGTCCAGGATCTCCTAAAGAATTATTATCAGGAATCGAGACGGCTTTATTATCAAAAAATAATGACTTTTTGGATTTATCTGCAAAAATATTAGAAATGCTTAAAAGAGATATTGATAATACTAAGTCAATCAAAGATAAAACTAAAATCAAGTTTTCATTAAATAATCACATAAATGAATATATTAAATTAATAAATAACTCATAGAAATTGATTATTAGAAAGTTATTAATAATAAAATAAATTATAATATTTAAATATTTTTTAATTAATTATGAATAATTCTAAAACAAATATTTTAATAACTGGATCAATCGGTTTTATTGGTTATCATTTATGCTTAAAACTATTACAGCAAGGTAAAATTGTTATAGGTGTTGACAATCACAATAACTATTATGATCCAGAACTTAAGGAAGCTAGGTTAGAAAAGCTTACAAAATTTTCGGATTATCATCATTGTAAAGTGGATATCTGTAATAAAAATGATTTAGATAAAGTTTTTAATGACTATAAACCTCTTATAGTAATTAATCTAGCAGCACAAGCAGGTGTAAGATATTCTATGCAAAATCCTATTGCCTATATTAATAGTAATATTGTTGGATTTGCTCATATTTTAGATAATTGTCATAAGCATAAAATTGAACACTTAATTTATGCAAGCACTTCAAGTGTATATGGGGCTAATACACTAATGCCTTTTTCAGAGCATGATAGTGTTAATCATCCATTATCTGTTTATGCTGCATCAAAAAAATCAAACGAATTAATGGCACATGCATATAGTTATCTTTATCAAATACCTTCAACAGGTCTCAGATTTTTTACTGTATATGGACCTTGGGGCAGACCTGATATGGCTTTATTTAAATTCACAAAAAATATTTTAGGGGAAAAACCTATTGATGTATTTAATTTTGGAAATCATACTAGAGATTTTACATATATTGATGACATTATAGAAGGTATAATTAGTACTACTAATAATCCTTCAACTAGAAATAAAAATTGGAATAGCAATGAGCCAGACCCTGCTACAAGTAAAGCACCTTGGAATATTTACAATATTGGCAATAGTAATCCAATTAAACTTATTGATTATATTGATGCTCTTGAAAAATCATTAGATAAAAAAGCAATTATAAATTTTTTACCATTGCAGCCTGGGGATATTCAAAATACCTATGCTAATGTAGATAATCTAAAAAAAAAATTTAATTATAAACCTAAAACATCAGTTATTGATGGTGTAAATAAATTTGTTAATTGGTATAAAGATTATTACAAAGTTTAAAAATTTTTAAACATTTAAGAAATGATCTCAAAAAAAAATATCATTAGAAAATTAATTTTATGTTAAAGAAAATTTTAATTATAATTTGGTTTATTTTTCGCCCAAAATACTATGAACATTTTTTTTATATAATTAAACGTAAATTTTTATTAAATCATGATACAAAAATAAATCGTGATAAAGCATATAAATGGGCTTCTTTCAAAGCCATCCCATATATTGAAGCTTTGGAAAATCTGGGTTTAAAGGGAGAAATGAGAGAATTAGATAATGAAATAATTTTAGAAGGTCAAAAACTTGAGGCTAAATCATCAGTAAAAATGGGAGGCCCTGGTCATATTCACCTACTTTATAACTGTGTAAGATTACTTAAAGCTAAGAAAGTAATTGAAACAGGAGTTGCGTATGGATGGTCCAGTCTAGCAATACTGAAGGCACTTTCTGAAGGTAATGATGGTATTTTATATAGTGTAGATATGCCATATCCAACAAAAAAAAATGAGAATGATGTAGGAATTGTAGTGCCTGAATATTTGAGAAAAAATTGGTTTTTAATTAGAAAACCTGACAGACCCGGAATTATTGACGCATTAAACTCTACTGGTGGCCAAATAGATCTTTGTCATTATGACTCAGATAAGTCTTGGTGGGGACGACACTATGCTTATCCAATTTTATGGAAGTCATTAAATTCAAAGGGATTATTTATATCTGATGATATTCAGGACAACCTTTATTTTTCAGAATTTGTAGAAAAGCATTCGTATAATTTTGCAGTTGTTGAATTTGATGGAAAATTTATTGGACTAATTCGAAAATTATAAAATGTGCAAGAAATTTAAAAAATATATAAACTTAATTTATTATTTTATAATGTAATGACTGAACTTCTTGGTTTTGCTGCAATTGCTCTTGTATCATTTATTACTTTATTAATAGCATTACGATGGCCTAATATCGCTAATATTCTTTTCGCTGGTTTGGTTATAAGGATTTTTTTTTTATTAATTGGACATTATATAATAACTCTACCTGATAGCACTGCTGATGCAGTTACATTTGAGAATGTGGCATGGCAAATTGGGCAGGATGGCTTTTTAAATGTTTTGAACAATTATAATGGACCAAGTAGTAGATTTATAAGTTGGGTAGTTGCTATACCTTATTCATTGTTTGGTAGAAGCATATTGATGGCAAAGTCAATTAGTTTACTTTTTGGAATTGGTTCGATCTTTTTAGGCTGGAAGTTAGCAAAACTTATTTGGAACGACAATATTGCAAAAAAAGTAGGTTGGGCAATAGCTGTATTTCCATCATTAATTTTATACTCAGTTTTAGTTATGCGAGAGGTATATGTTTGTTTTTTTATATTAGTGGCTTTATACGGAGTAGTTAGCTGGGTCAAAACTGATAACTTTAAATCAATTATTTTAGCTATTGCAGGCTTTATGGGCGCAACTTTCTTCCACGGTGCTTTATTTGTAGGTATTTTCGTATTTATGATAATTGTTACCGTTTCAAATTTAAAAAAACTAATTAAAAAAATAGTAATTTATCGTATTAGTTTGAAAAATTTGATCTTTCTTGCATTTATTTTAGCAAGTTCTGGATATTATCTATCAAACAAATTTCAAGTTCCATATTTAGGTACTTTTGAAAGAGCTACAAATATAGACTACCTTATAAGAAAAACTAATGTATCTACAAGAGGTACAGCAGCTTGGCCTGAGTGGTTAATTCCAAAATCTCAAACTGAAATAATTTACAAAGCTCCATTAAGAAGCATGTATGTAATTTTTTCTCCCTTTCCATGGGATGTCAAAGAAACTAAACATTTAATTGGTATGTTAGATGCATTTGTATTTATGTATTTATCATTTTTAATTTTAAGTAATATAAAAACTATTTGGAGAGATCCAAGTTTAAAAATAATTCTAATATTATTATTATTTTATATTTTTGTATTTGGAATTGGTGTTGGAAATTTTGGTACAGGTATTAGACATAGATCAAAATTTGTAATTATGTTCATCATTTTAGCAGCACCACTACTTACAAAGTTTATTTTTTTTAAAAAAGGAAGATTTGATAAAATTAGAAGAAATTAAATACTTATTATTATTTTTTAAATAAATTTATAATAATTTTATGAAAATAGTACACATTATAACCAGTTTAAAAAAAGGAGGAGCAGAAGGAAATCTTTACCGTTTATGCAAATTTCATAAAAATAAATATAAAAAAAAAATTGATATTAAGATTATTACTTTAATAGATAACGGTTACTATGAGTCAGAACTCAAAAAAATTGGAATAAATATTTTTTCTTTAGGATTGGATAAAAAGAAAAGTATTTTTTATTTTATTAAAAAAATATTTGTTTTACGAAAATTTATTAAAAATCAAAATCCAGATATTATACAAAGTTGGATGTATCACTCAAATTTTATTACATTATTACTTCCAAAAAGATTTTATAACAGAATAATTTGGAATATAAGGCACTCAGAACTTAATTTTCATATTTCCAAAAAAACTACAATTTTAATATCAATTATTTGTGGACTTTTATCAAAAATTATTCCAAAAAAAATAATTTATTGCTCAGAAAAAAGTATAAATTTTCACGAAAATAAGCATTTTTACAGTAAAAATAAGACTACACTAATTTACAATGGGTACGGTGACAAAACTTACTATCCATCAAAATATTTAAATTCAAGTTTTAAGAAAAAAAACAAAATAAATAAATCTGATATAATTTTAGGTTTTGCTGGGAGATATGCTAAACAAAAAAATATTCATTCTATGTTGATTGCGTTTTCAAAAATTACAAAAAGCTACAATAATGTTTATTTGTATATGGTTGGTAAAGATATAAATACCACGAATATAGAATTAAACACTCTTATCTCAAATTTTAAAATTAAAGATAAAGTCAAAATTTTAAAAGAGCAAAAAAATTTAGTTGAATTTTATAATGGCATTGATTTACTCATATTAACTTCACATTCTGAATCATTTCCAAACGTTATAGCTGAGTCTATGCTATGTTCCACACCAGTTTTGTCAAGTAATGCAGGTTGCTCAAAAAAAATTATCAACGATTGTGGATTTGTTATAATGAAAAATGATTATTTATCAATTACAAATGGTTTTAAAAAGAGCTTAGGTATATTTGAAAATAAAAAAAAAAAATGG
>MDTB01174132.1_pt1 | contig 32039 bp, 28 predicted proteins | sample 811161 | NCBI WGS metagenome assembly MDTB01 (sample SAMN05326650, study PRJNA326480) | marine metagenome | isolation source: seawater | place: Mediterranean Sea | collected 2009 | reverse complement strand
TTCATTGGAGGAATTTTCCAGGGATTAGGGGCGACTTTTGGTTGATTTCGGATTATTTTTACAACTAAAATCGTTGAGAGAATAAGAACAATCCCTGCAAGTGTGAATATCAACGTCTCGGACCCAATCATGTTTGATGTGGGTCTGCATGTGTATATGAAATGCTGTTAATGCCAATGGTCACTTTCCGTAGCGATTAAACCGAGGTCCCGATTCGTGGAGTCGCTGCCACTGTGGCTTAGGGGTATAGCGACGCCTTGGTAAGGCGTAGGTCGCGAGTTCAATTCTCGCCAGTGGCTCTCCTAGAGCGCTTCGGCGATTTCGCATTTCTGTTAGAAACCGTATATCAGTAATGAACAATCTCTCTAGTTTATAGACCCTGAAAGAGGGGCGTAAGCCTCGAGGACAACGTCCTCAGATGGGATGGAAATGACAGTGCAGATGAAGCCGAGAGGCAAAGAAAAGAATGTAGAGGTATCAATGAGCGAACTCAAGTCAGAGGTTGAGGATCTCCGCCAACTGGTGCACACTCTACTTACGATTATCATGGAGGAAGCGGATGGTATCCAATCTGGAGCGGCCCCCACAATCCCTAATCAGCCGAAACGCCGTTTCAGCATGTGATTCCTGTTCAGTATTGCACAGGTGATTCGTCGTGCTGTCTCCATAGATACCATACGGCGCAAGTACGATATGGTTTCCATATTTCAGCACGCAGTTCAATTTCTTCGAGTTCTAGAGGGGCTCTTCCTTCTATTGCCTCAATGCACCGGACGACTCCAATGTCATTTACCGGTAGGATATCTGGGTCCAAGAGGGCGAATATGCGTACCATGTTGATTGTCCATGGGCCGATGCCCCATAGTGGTAGAAGTTCTCCAACGACTTCTTCGGAACTCATTTTGGACCATTCGATGTCTTGGAGGCGTTCTGAAATTGCTGCAACGCCTGCAAGAGTCCGCCCCTTCGATCGTGAAATTCCAATTTGTTTCAGGTCATCTTCTGTGATTTTTCTAATAGGCTCTGGGTCGAAGGTTCCACCGCAATAATCGAGAAGCCGTTTCCAGATAGCATCAGCTGCAATAGCGGAAATCTGCTGGCCTACGACAGCGTTACAGATAGTTCGGACGATATCCCCCTCGCCGATGAGTGACGGCTCCTCCACGCAATCTATGATTCGACCAATTTCTGGATCCACGTGTCGAAGGTGCTGTTTTGCATCTTCCCACCAGAATGGGGTGCCTTTGGGTGTGGGCATTGGCGATGTTTTCTGGCCGTTCGTTTGAAAAGACTCGTGTGCCTCCCAACAATCATGGTGGATGAGAAGACAATACTGATTGCTGCGGCTATCGCATTTATTGGATTCATAGGAGTGTCCCTTCTTAACCCGGGTTTAGGTGTCACAACGGACGATGAGAGAATTGAGGATGGATGTCTAGCAGGGGGCCACTCTGGAGGCACAATCGTTCGTCACGATCACATACATGTTGACATTTTCATCGAGGATGAGAATGGTGTGATGCAGCATGTTTCTCCATTGACTGACGTTGGTTCCGGTTCAACCGAAGACCCGTTGAACTCTCCTTGTATGCGGTACATTCACACACATGCACCTATGCCCCATAGTACAACTGGTGATCAGGACACTACTGCATACTTGCATATCGAGACACCAACGGCTCTTGAGATTGAATTGCGCCATTGGTTCATGATATGGGGCCAGGAGTTCTCTGAGACCAATTTGATGGGCTACGATACTGGTGAGACACACGAAATTGTGGTGTCATACAACGGCGAACCGGTTGAGGACTACATGTCACTCTTGATTGAGGAAGGTACGCAGGATGACATCATCAAGATTGAGTACCGGTCAAAGACTGCTTAATCTCTCATCCCTTGATAACAGCGATTGGCGTCAATCGGGCAACAGGTCTTGCGAGCCCTGCTTGGGAAGTAAGACGAATCACATCGTCCACATCCTTGTAGGCATTAGGAGCTTCTTCCGCAATGACCCGTGGCGTCCGTGCTCGAACTTCAATCCCTTTCGATTGGAGATCAGTGATGAGTTGTTCTCCGTTGATTGTTTCTCGAGCAGCCTTTCTAGATAGCCGTCGACCTGCTCCGTGACAGGATGAGGCGAAGGCTTCATTCGAACCGGACTTGGGTCCAGCAAGGACCCAAGAAGCGGTCCCCATGTCGCCAGGTACGAGAACGGGTTGACCTATGCCTGAGAATCGCGAAGCTAGTTCAGGATGGTCTCCCCCTAGTGCCCGTGTCGCTCCTTTGCGGTGTACGCAGCATCGACAAGAGATGCCATGGACCCGATGGTCCTCGATTTTTGCGATGTTGTGACTTACATCGTAAATCAGGTCCACTTCCGCATCGCCACCGGAAAACTTCCGCATGGTGCGGCGGAGCCTTTCGGTCAGGACAGATCGATTTGCAAAGGCGTAATTTCCAGCCGCATGCATTGCATCGAGGTAGGCCTCTCCCTCTTTGCTGTGAATCGGGGCAGCGGCCAGTTGACGATCAGGGAGTCGATGGCCCCAGGATTCTGCATACCATGTATCTCCGTCCTTTTGATACTTCGACTCGATTGCTCCGACGTGTTCACTACACACTTGGTGGCCGAGGCCTCTGGATCCAGTATGGATCATTGCTGTGAGTCCTCCTTCAATAAGTCCGAAGGCTTTTGCAGCCTCAGGGTCAACGATTTTGTCTACTACTTGCACCTCAAGGAAGTGGTTCCCACTGCCCAGTGTTCCGAGTGCTTTCATCCCCCTTTCAATAGCCCTGTCCGATACATTCCTCTCTTCAGATTCAAGTAATCCATTACTCTCGATTGCTTCAAGGTCCTTGTCATTTCCAAGGCCTAGATCAACGGCCGCTTCTGCACCTCTAGATAGGATCTGGTCCATCTGGTGATTTTTGAGGTCCCACCCTCCTTTCGAGGAGGCGCCTGCTGGAACTGCATTGAATAGCCGTCTTGCCATCTCTTTGAGATCCGAACCCTCAGGTTTCGGTAGGTCGATGGATAGGAGTCTTACCCCACAGTTGATGTCGAATCCGACGCCTCCAGGTGAAATACTCCCGCCTAACTCTCCGGCTTCGGTATCCGTTGCAACAACACCACCAATAGGGAATCCATATCCATAGTGCCAATCAGCCATAGCCCAAGCATCGCCTACTATGCCTGGCATACTTGCTGTATTGACGACCTGTTGAGGTGATCGATCGTCGCTCAGATCATTCCATTGAGCTTCATCCGCAATCATGCGGGCATCTGTCAGCATCTGCCCATGCTTCTTGATTCGAATCGTAACATCATCTTCCCGAATCGCATGATTACGCCATTCGGGGCCATCCATGACTCGACGCTATGGTATCGCTTCAAGTCGGTTGCGGAAGGTTTGCCCTCTTAATGACTGGATTTCGGGTGGCCTTGAAGTGCTTCGGTTGGGTCCAAGGGATGTTGAGGTGAGGTCATGGCGTTCGGAGATATCGATGCCCCATACTTCCACGAGAATGGTTTCGTTCGAACTCGTTGCCGAGTCTCAGGCCTTTGGTTTTGGACAAGGGATCGGAATAGGACGACTTCTGGCGACACTGATGAAGATGAATACACTTTCATTGGTGCACCGATTATCAAGGGATTTGATCAAAGGGGTAAGGCGCTGAAGGATGCGATGCGTGAGGTATTCCTAGAATTCTTTGAGAAACGGTCTCATTCACGAGTAGCACCCTACCCGGTCATAGCTCGATGGCGTGACGATATTCATCTTACAATCGCCAGTATTGCTGATTTCCAACCTCATGTTACTTCTGGAGAAGTCCTTCCTCCTGCCAATCCTTTGACTATCTCTCAGCCTTGTATTCGCCTAACTGATGTGGCAGCAGTGGGTCGTTCTGGGCGTCATCTCACAACTTTTGAGATGATGGCTCATCACTGCTTCAATCGTCCACAAGATGGCGATGTTCATTACTGGATAGACGAGACAATCCGTTTCTGTGATGTACTCTTTACCGAGGATCTTGGGATCAATCCGATGGAGATTAGTTATGTTGAGAATCCATGGTCAGGTGGTGGGAATGCCGGCCCAGCTGTGGAAGTCATTGTCGGTGGACTTGAACTAGCAACTCTTGTTTTCATGAATCTTCAGGAGGATGAGGCCGGTGATGTCGAGATTAAGGGTGTCCGATATAGTGAGATGCCATTGCAGATTATTGACACAGGTTATGGATTAGAGAGATTTTGTTGGGCTGCTGCTGGTACCCCTACAATTTACGAAGCCATCTATCCGGAGACGGTTACATGGCTCCGTGAACTTTCATCTTTCGATGTGCGATTGAGTGCTCTTGGCGATGTGGATGTGGATTTGTTACTAGCGGAACTTAGTCGCCTAGCAGGGATTCTAAATATTGATGTTGGAACGGATGTTGATGCATTGTATATCCGTTTGATTGAACGACTCTCAGAACGAAATATTTCTCTTGATGTTGATGCACTGAAATCAATCACAGAACCTCTATCTTCAATCTACGCGATCCCTGATCATATGCATGCTCTGTGCAATATGCTCGGAGATGGCCTAGTCCCATCCAATGCTAAGGCAGGATACCTTGCCAGGATGATGGCACGACGTGCGTGTCGCATGAAAGATGATCTTGGTCTCAAGATTGGCCTTGAGGAAATAGGTGCCCATCACATCGATGTGAACATGTCCGGTACGATTGAGCCACGATCACGTCAGAACATCCTAACGATTCTCGCTCTGGAAGAATCGCGGTACCGTGAGATGCTCAGAGCAGGACAAGCTGCTGTTCGTACTGCATTCAAGGATATTTCATCTGATGCGACTCAAATCCCATCTGCGATTCTGTTTCGACTCGCAGAGGAACGTGGTTTGCAACCTGAGATGGTTGTTAGTATTGCAAATGAATCTGGCTGGCCTAATGTCTCGGTACCTGTCGGTTTCGCTGCCGACATGGCCGCTCGTCATGCCGAGCAGGTGAGGCAACTCGCTAAGCGAAAGGGCAGCGAAGGAGCTGGCATCGGAGCGGGGAATCCAGCCACAATACGATCATTCTACGATGATACTGCAGCGGTCCAATTCGATGCACATGTCATGTCTTGCATCGAAGGTATTGATGCTATTTCAACAGGCGCTGAATCTTCTGGAAAGGCGTCACATGCTGTTATTCTAGATCGTACTTTGTTTTATCCTGAAGGAGGTGGCCAACTTTCTGACCATGGCGTTCTTTCGAACGGGTCTGTAACGGTCCGTGTTCTTGATGTTCAACTCGATGGCGACGTAATCCTTCACCTGACCGACGGGCCTCTAGCATCTGGTCCCGTCCAGGGTGAAATTGATTGGTCTCGGAGGAAGCAGCTCATGGATCACCACACAGCAGTCCATATTGTTGGAGGCGCCGCTCGGCAGATCTTAGGGGATCATATTTGGCAGGCTGGTTCCAATAAGGGTGCTCGATACGCACGTCTTGATATCACTCATCATAGCCGTCTTGATCGAGGGGCATTAGATGCAATTGAGGATTTGGCAAACGAGGTTGTAGCTTCAAGCCCAACCGTCGAGAAATTACTAATTCCTCGCGCAGAGGCAGATGCAAGATTTGGGTTCGAGCTCTACCAGGGTGGACCCCCCAAGCATTCCGAGATTCGTGTTATTCGTATCGGAGAATTCGATGTTCAGGCATGTGGAGGGACTCATCATGATGATGCAGGTATGGTGGATTATGTTCGCGTAATCCGTTCGAACCTTGTTCAGGACGGAGTTGAACGCCTCCACATCCTAGCAGGTTCCGCCGCACGAGACCATGCGAAGCAACAGGAGGATTTACTGTCACGAAGTGCAGATGTCCTTGGAGTCCAAGCAGAGGATTTACCGGCTACTGTAGAACGTTTCTTCGGTGAATGGAAGGAACAGAGGAAGAGGATTGAGACCTTAGAGGCCGAGATCGTCCGTCTTCGTACTTCTGGTAGTGACGGGGGCTCTTCAGAAGTTGATGGTGTAAGGATTGTCGTAATGGAGGTCGATGGCGGTATGAAGCAGATGCAGGCTATGGTTAAGGAACTCACATTGGATTCATCCAAGCCGACCATTGCAGTTCTCGGAAGTCGGGATGGTGGGGGCAAATTACTTGCTGCAATCACCGAGGGGACAGAAGCGGAAAACCGGGTCGATGCAGGTGCCCTCATTCGTGAGATTGCACCCCATATTTCAGGCGGCGGTGGTGGGCGTCCTACGTTCGCTCAAGCGGGTGGTTCTAACTCAGATGGGCTTGATGCAGCGCTTAACGCGGCTCGCAACATTCTTGGATTGTAGTATCAATCTGAGTTGTTAAGCAAATCTTCCATAGAAAGCACTCCACCTTGAAGGCCTGCAAGTATGCCCCATTCAAGGATTGCAGCTAATTCAAGCTGCATCATCAAAACAGGGATACCTATCAAGGCGCTACATCCTATGCCAACTATTAGACTCCAACGTCGAAGATCTCTAGCAGGGATACCAAATACGTGTCCTGTATCTTCTTCTTCTTGTATCATCCAGTGGGCAGCAAGAATCCAACCAAGGCCACTAATGAAGACGATTCCAGCAATTATTGAATGAGCAACAGGATATACTGTGAATGGTAGGTGAACCATTACCATAAGGCCGGTGCTGTTTGCAATTCCTAAACAGGTGACTGCATATCCCTGTAGCGTTCCATTATTATTCAGAACCCCTCCTTTTTTCCCCATCCTGATGACTAGCAATGCTGTAAGTAGTCCGCAAATAGTAAATCCAATTTTGAATAGATGAATCTCAGGTTCGTATATCCCTCCTGATGATATGAAGGGTGGTAGCCCCTCGAATACGAAAGAATCGAAGAAAGGCGCGTATACATCCCCTAGATCGAATACACCTTCCCGTTCTCCCCCTCCGGTTAGCATCATGAATTGAGTTACGATTGCCGTTAAGGCACCAACCCCTACAAGTAAACGAATATGGTTTCTGCGTACAAATTCGATTGCGTTCATGTAATCTCCTCCAGATTCTTCAGTGCTTCAAGTGCATCTTGATCAAATTGCGATGCTGCTCGCTGTATGGCCTCGTCTAGTATGAACCATGCCCCCTCTTCGATTTCGTCTGGTTTCGGTTTGAGAGTCGGCCGATGACTGAGGTCGACTAGATAGGTGAATGAGACATATTGAATCCCCTCACTACTGAAGATGCGTTCTTGAATGTGGCAGAAATCATCACCAGGTGATGCCTCTCCGGACTCACCCATCGGATCGGCGATATTGATGTCGATACCCATCTCCTCGTATGCTTCACGGATAGCTCCGTTTCGAGGGTGCTCGGAATAGTCGAGGTAACCGCCAGGGAGGGTCCAGAATCCAGTGAAGTGTCCACGGAGTACCTTTCCGAGGAGTATATGTCCTTCAGGGTCACGGATGATGACTTTGGCTACCAATCGGTGAATAGTTCGATAGACCGATTCTCTGGCAAGTGGATGTACAGCCGAATCTGAGATTACATGATCTTTCCATGCCCAATTTGCCGGCCATTCAATACGAGGCGTCCCGTATTTGACGACATGGATAGTGCTTCCATCATCCATTCGATTAGTTCGCTTCACATCCCATTCTAATCCCATATTTCGTGCTTCGACTTCCAATGGTAGGCGAAGTAGCCAACCATTTGGGCCAGTTTCGGTTCTACCTAGTAGTGGAATCTGAGGTCCTTGGCCGTATTCATCCACGAGTAGAATCTTCCCGTCGTGTTCGAGGTGGAGATACACCTCGTCATCCATGATACTGGGCAGTGGTTCTCCATCATCAACCCGACGATTAATTCAACGTTCCAAATTGGTCTGTTGCCTACAAAAGGTCACTCACGGCCTCTCGTTCCCCGAGGAGTGCCGCTACATTTTCATCGATTTTTGCCTGTGCGAATGTGTCAACAGGGAGGTCCTCCACTACAGTTACCTCTCCATCTTCACATCGACATGGGAAACTAAAGACAATCCCTTCAGGAACTCCATACCACCCCTCCGAAGGAAGTGCTACAGAAACGATTCGTCCGTCAGATCCTTGCCACCAGTCACGCATATGGTCCACAGCAGCCGAAGCAGCAGATGCAGCGGAAGATGCACCGCGAGCCATGATAATCGCCTTTCCACGTGTCGCTACAGTGTTGAGGAATTCACCTTGAAGCCATTCTTCATCGAATACTTCAGTCGCTGATTGGCCACCAACTGTCGCCATCGAGGGGTCAGGGTACATCGTATTGGCATGATTTCCCCAAATGAATACGTCTTGAACTTCTGAGGCCGGAACACCGGCGTGTTCTGCCATCTGTCCAACAGCGCGATTTTGGTCGAGGCGAGTCATGGCTGTGAACTGTCGAGGAGGGATGCTTGGTGCATTTGCAGAGGCGATTAGTGCATTGGTATTGCACGGATTACCAACAGTAATCACCTTCACCTTGCGAGACGCTACAGCATCAATTGCCTTGCCTTGACCTACGAAGATGGGCCCATTGGCAGCGACAAGATCGGATCGATCCATGTCCTTAGTCCTCGGTCGTGATCCGACAAGGAAGATTGCATCAGCTTCTTTGAATGCAATTTCTGCGTTATCTGTGCCTACAATGTCATGAACCAATGGAAATGCTGAGTCTCTCAGTTCCATGATTACACCTTCGAGTCGCTGCATACCTGGAGGGATCTCCAGTAACTGGAGAATTACTGGCTGATTGGATCCAAAGCAATCGCCACTTGCAATCCGCCACAACAAGGCGTATCCAATGTTTCCAGCCGCTCCAGTGACGGCAACTCGTATAGGGGTTTGAGTTGTCATGCCCGCGGATGTCTAGGTTCCGTCTATGACGATTGCCCCATTGTAATGCGGATGGTTGAAAGGGTTCCAAGCATTAATGAAAATTATGGATACTCGTCCGAAAAAGCCGATGTGGGCTTTATTTCTTCTAATTCCTGCTCCATCAATAGGTGTTCTTGCAAATGGTATTCTTGCAGAATCGGATGTTGCTGTATATGCTCTCATTGGACTAATCATCTGGATGATTTGTAAGGTGTGGATTGTAGGATTCCCAGCATTCTGGCATCGGCGGTTCGATCAGGGTGAATTTGGATTCTCACCTCTTGGAGAGGGTTCAGGTTTGCGGCCATGGGTGGAGGGTGTTCTACTTGGCGGGGGACTTTCAGCAGTGCTCTTCGTAACTTTCCTTGCAGCAAGGCCTCACATCGATCTCGTCGAGATGGGCGTTTCTATTCGAGAAGTCGGCCTCGATTCTTGGCCGAAAGTGATTGCTGCAATCCTGTTTTGGGTTTTCATCAATAGTGTGGTCGAGGAGTATGTGTATCGATGGTTCATCACGAATCAGGCGACAGCCCTCATAGGAGATAATCCAATTCGTGTTGGAGCGATATCTGTTTCTGCGTTCACTCTCCATCATTTTGTTGCAGTAGCACTCGTTGCCCCGTCGATTTGGATTGCCTTTCTCGCTGCTTCCGCTGTTGCTATAGGTGGAGCGGCGTTTTCCTTCCTCTATCATCGCCATGATTCCATTTGGCCCGCTTGGGCGTGTCATGCGATTCTCGATGTGGTTGTCTTCGGGGGTGTCGCGTGGATTGCCCTTGTCGCGACATGAGGCACGGATTCTGAATACATAGAGTTCAAATGCCGGTTTCAGATGGCTGCAGATATTCCGATTGGGAAGTGTTGATGATGGATTTTGTTGTGCTGTTGAAACAGGTCCCTAAGCCGAAGGAGATGCGTGTTACCGCTGAAGGTACATTGGACCGCGCATCTGCTCCAAGTCAGATCAATCAGGATTGCCAACATGCACTTGAGATGGCACTCTCAATGAAGGACACCTACGGGGGGCGCGTCGTAGTTGTCTCCATGGGTCCTCCCAATTTCCAGATGTCTCATATCACCGCGATGGAACGTGGAGTGGACGAAACAGTCCTCCTCTCAGACCGAAAACTCGGTGGTTCAGATACTTGGGCTACGGGGTATGCTCTTTCGGGCACGCTCAAGCATATTGGTTACGGTTCGGAACGCAATGACTGGGTTGTCATGGGGGGCCGTCAAACTACTGACGGAGATACAGCGCACGTACCAAGTCAGGTCGCCGAGAACCTTGGTATACCTCAGGTCACTCTTGTAGAGACCTGTGAGATTGCAGATGGTTCAGCAAAGGTTCGAAGAATCGTTGAAGGAGGTAGTATGGATCTCAGTATGCCATTGCCTTGTATGCTCTCTATTGCACCGACAGCAGCTCCTCTTCGTGGCCGTAATATGAAGGCTGCCGTCTCGGTCAAGAAACACGTGACTAAGGACAAGCGTGGTAAGGACATGTTCAAGGAAGGAGCACCAATATTCCGTCTCCTTTCCGCTGATGATGTTGAATTAGAAGGTACTAAGATTGGCCTTGCTGGTTCGCCGACAATCGTTGCTGCAGCTCCTAAGGTAGAGAAAGCCTCTCGTGATTTACAGGTAACTGATACAGCGGGCCTAATTGGTATCGTGGAGGGGTGGCAATGAGCGACTGGCCAGAGGATGCAACTGTTCAGAGGTTCAGTGATGCTACTTCGTCAGAAGGAGTCATGGTATTCGCAGAAATGGTAGATGGACATCTACTCAACGTTGGTCGTGAACTAATGGGGCCTGGTCGTGAAATGGCTGACCACCTGGGCGTAAGCCTCTCTGCCATTCTCATTCATCACTCTGTAGGGGATGCTCCTCAGGATCTTATCGCACTCGGTGCAGACAAGGTAATCGTGGTTGAAGATTCACGATTGGAGCACTACACAACCCTGCCATATGCTCGCGCTCTCTCAGATTATCTGACCAATGTTCATCGTCCTGAAATCCTCCTCATGGGTGCGACCACGACTGGCCGTGATCTTGCACCTAGGGTTGCGAGCCGAGTCGATGCAGGCGTCACCGCAGATTGCACGAAACTAAGCGTTGGTCCATTCTATCACCGTAAGACAAAATCCGTTACAACACACATGCTAGAAGCTCATCGCCCTTCCTTCGGTGAATCGAAACTAGCCTGTATCATGTCGAATCCTGAACAGTTGTGGGCTCCTGCAATGGCAACAGCCCGTCCAGGAATTTTCGTTGCTCCTGTATCTGATTCATCAAGAACTGGTGATGTGGAGGCCTTTACTCCTGATTGGCAGGATGGTGATTTCTCTGTCGAGGTGATGGATGTTCGGAGAGGCGGGGGAGAACGTGTTGATCTAGGGCACTGCAAGATTGTTGTCGCTGGTGGAATCCCATGTGGTCAGACTGGATTCCGAGAGATTCACGCTCTTGTCGATGCTCTCAAGGAGCAGGGATTGGATGCAGAATGGGGGGCAAGTCGAGCTGCTGTTGATGCAGGCCATGCACCTAGCACACGCCAGATTGGCCAGACTGGCCAGAGTATTCGCCCTCCAGTTTACATTGCAATTGCAATTAGTGGTGCACCTCAGCACATGGCTGGCATGAAGGACAGTGAACGAATCATTGCAGTGAATACAGATGAATCCTGCACGATGGTCCAGTCCGCGGATGCAGCTATCGTTGGGGACTATCGAGAAGTCGTCTCTCAACTTACTGAAAAGGTAAAATCCGGATTCACTTTTGGACTCTGAGCAGTTAGTCCAGGGAATGTGGCCTACACCAATTCAGGACATGCGTTCTAGTTGCCAGTCAGTAAGATTCTCGAGAATAGTTCTTGCCTCTGAGGCTTCGAGATTCCGGAGGTGAATATGGGCTGCGGAATGATGCTCCATCGCACGGTTCCGTCCGTACTCGATTGATCCGACAGAATTCATCTCCTCAATCGCTTTCGGGAGTAGGTCTTTGCCTGATTCTCCCTTTCCAAAGATTGCATGGAACGTAGGTAGTTCAGCAGGGTCTTGCTTGAGTGCATGTATCGCCATTAGTGTACGCTTCCCTTCCAATACGTCACTCCCAGCTGGCTTACCGAGTGTTTCGGTATCACCCGTAATGTCGATTATGTCATCCATCAATTGGAAGCAAAGTCCAGTCTCAAGGCCCCACATACGGCAAGCTTCTTGAATTTCATTGGAAGCACCTGCAAGCATCGCTCCAGTTAATGCACAGGTCTCAAACATGGCCGCAGTCTTACCGCTAATCATCCGTAAGTACTCCTCCTCGGATACCATGTCCTCTCGATTCTCGAAATCCATGTCCATCTGTTGACCTTCCGAGACATTTCGTACCATGCGCCCAATTACTCGCACTAGGTCTCGCATCATATCACCTCTAATGTCCTTGGATTCCGCAATCATCTCGAAGGCGAGGGCAAGCATTGCGTCACCTGCATTGATTGCAGTGGGCATATCGTAAGCAATGTGTACTGCGGGTCTTCCTCTTCGAATAGGATCATTGTCCATTATGTCGTCATGGACGAGTGTGAAGTTGTGAATGATTTCAATGGCGGCTCCAAGGTCGTGATGTCCTGCGTGGTGATGTCCTACAGCTTCGCCGACAAGGCTCGGGAGGACTGCACGAAGTCGCTTTCCGCCACCCTCGATGAGGTGCATCATGGCGCCAGCGAGGCGTGGCTCAGTGCTCTTTTCGATGGCTCGAGCGATACATTGCTCCGCTGCAACCCTGTGCCGCTCCATCATCGAGAGTCCTGCTCGATCTGGCCTTTCTTTGATGAAACGATGAATGACTCCATCAACATGTTTCGACATATCATCTATGTCGTTCCACCAATCTTTCAGTAGATTAATCCGAATTAGATCAAACCAAGGTGCTATGACTAGTTCACCAGCGTTGTGTGCCTTGACCATATCCTCAAGTTCGTTTTGAGTTACCCAACGACATTCATCAATTTCGTTCGGATTAGGATTCACTTCGACATTTGCCCGAGTTACGAGAACATGGTCGATTTCGTGTTCAACCCAGACCTCATTCATACGTGCTTCATACTCCATCCTAGTGACGAATTGAAGAGATTCCTGAGAGATAGTGCCTATGGGGATGCCTAATTCCTGTTCCATCTTTCGCACTGCAGCATTCCTGACACCTGAGGCATCATCTGTTTCACGTTCGCCTTCGATATCTAGTGGATGGCTGCAGCATGAGTTCGCCCAGACGCCTGGGAAGGTGATTTTGTCACTGGCTCTTTTTTGGAGGAGTAGGCGGTTTTGTTCATCAAAAATCAGAACTGAGAATGCGCGATGACGCAAGCCTGCACCCCGATGACAATCTAACTTGCTAGCAGATCCGATGGGCATGTCCTGCTCATCAACGAGTATACACATCTCATCCATCATGTCTGCTTGTTCAGGGTCCTCGCCCTCAAGCACGTCACCAGCCATGTTGACTCCCTCTTTTTCATCTGCGTTGTTCCCGGGTTATAATCGAACGGGAGATTTGAGGATGCGTGTGCCGATTGTCTTCAACCCATTACACGCATCAACAATGCGGGAGGAATATCGTCCATCGACGAACCAAACTTGGGGCACAATTTCTGCGATACTTGCTGCGCGCAGGGCCTTGTAGTCAATGCCTCCTGTGACATCGATTTCGGATTCGTGTCGGCCTCCGAACCCGATGGATGAATCCCATGTGTTGAGTAGCGTGGCGTCAGGGTGACCTGGGGGATGTGTAAGAATTCCCTCACAATCAGCGAGGCAGAATATACAGGATTTGACTCCCGCCCATTCCGTCGCAATACGTAACATGAGGTCATCTCCGGAGAGAATTCCGAATCCGTCGTCTCCAACATCTACAACATCTCCGTGTGTGATGGTTACATGCGCCTCACCAAGGAAGTCGAGGTTACCTGAGAATTCTGCACCTGTACCGTTTGCCCATCGATGAGGGTGATGCGTAATCGATTTAATTCCATGATTAGACAAAGCATCTGTTACTAGTTTGTTGAGGATGATCATGTCTTTTCGAACAGCATGAACAGCCTCCTTTTGAGTTGAAATCCCGTCTTCTTCTCCAAGGTCAACTTCGGTTTCCCCTTCGTTCAATTTCCATCGCTTCGCTTTCGCATGACCGAAGGAACCGGCACCATGCACAAGCGCAATCTGCCAACCTTGGTTGACAAGTTGAGCAATTGCTTCTGTCGAAATTTGGATTGAATCATGGTCTGGTTCACAAATGCCATTCTTCACAGTGATGAGGCCTCCGCCGAGCTTGATGACGGCTCGTTGTATCTCGACCATGACCTTCCCAGGAATTGCTCATTGATGATGGTGTGCACACAGATTCATCCGTTCCACAGTGTTCGGCAGGGTATGGCGCCCACCATCGACGAGTTCAGGCGATACCTACAGGCGCGTAGAAATGATCTCGACGGGATCGCAGATCCCGATGAACGGGAACGTGTTCGGGTGCGAATAGATGCTGCACTTCAAGAGGCATTGGACTTCTCTGCAGCAGTCGAAATCAGGGAGGAACTCAAGAGTCGCGTATTCGAAGAAGTTGATTCATCAGCACGCCTAATTGAGGCTGCTGAATCTAGGCCTGTTGAGCGTGTAGACGGTGATGGCTGCCCTAAGTGTGAAACCCCGCTAGAGGCCGACATTGAGTTTTGTCCGGCCTGCGGTCACAAGCCTTGAGGCTCATTCCTCTTCGTCCCACTGTGCTACGTGATGGGCGAGATCATCGTGATCTTCTTCGATTCGGTCGAGGTACTGTGGTGCGACCTTCTCTGCGAGATATACTGTGGTCCCTGCGCGCCATACTGAGTCTCCATCTGCAATCATGCGAGCTGTATCAATCTCGAGAATAATGGGTCGCTTGAGTTTCTTGCCTCCAAGACGGCCTGCTTCTACTGCCTTGTCGATGGTCTGAGAGAGGTGGACATGGCTGCGATCGCCTGGAAGTAGGCCGATATCCATCAAGACCTCGAGTTCGTCGTCCCCACAGGGGAAGTAGAGAGCGTTTGGGATATTGTCGGTAGGTAGGTCGAGTTCAATCTCAACGGTGTGTCCGTAGGTTGCACGAACTGTGTTGCCGCGGACCTCGTACCTCCCCTTTCCATCACACTCAACGACGGCCTTGATGTGGTGTTGGCGTAACCAGCGGCCGAAACGTCGCTGCTCCTTGTCACGTAGAGCCTCTACGAATTCGCGGATATCTACCCAACCATTGATGTCCATTTCGAGACCGTAACGGTCCGGGTCGTGTCTGCATACTCGAGCGAGGCGCCGACCTAGAGTTTCTCTTTCGCCCGTGCGCATGATGAATTTCCCTTCGGAATTGCATACTGGGCAGAGATTGTCATCAGAGAAGTAGCCGTGGACGTTGCATTCACGAATCATGGGAACGAATCCTGCGAATCCTTGGCCATAGATAAGACGATTGCATGCCTTCGCTTGACTTTCTTCGGCATATTCATTCGACGCGGTGTGGCCCCAAGGTCATGGACGCCTACATTTGTGGCTACGTCCGGTCTCCCTTCACTCGTGCACATCGGGGGGTGCTGAAGGACGTTCGTCCAGATGATCTCGCAGGGCAGGTCGCTTTCGAGTTATTGAAACGCACAGGTGTGAACCCTGTTGATCTTGATGATGTGATGATTGGTTGCGCCTATCCTGAGGGTGAGCAGGGACTCAATATTGGGAGGATTGTTACACACTACCTGAAAGGCCCCCCTAACCTTTCCGGGATGACCACAAATCGACTATGTGGTTCATCTATGCAGGTGATGCATACTGCTGCTGGAATGATTGCACGTGGATGGGGTGATATGTTCCTCTGCGGAGGTGTTGAATCGATGAGTCGTATTCAGCGAGGTGGCTTCAATCGTTCCCCCTCGCCTTTCCTTGAGGAAATTATGCCCGATGCTTACATCAGCATGGGGCTCACGGCAGAGAATGTTGCAGAACGCCATTCGATTTCTAGGGGGCGTCAAGAGGAGTTTGCTCTCGCTAGTCATCAGAAGGCCATTCTTGCGAAGAAGAAAGGTTTTCTAGACGGCGAGGTCGCTACAATTTGCTCATCAGATGTAACCTACGGCGTTGATGTCGATGGTTGTATGCGTGAATCTTCTTTAGAAGCCATGGCTGGACTAAAGCCGGCATTCATCGAGGATGGCGTCGTTACAGCGGCGACTAGCTCTCCACTAACCGACGGAGCTTCTTTCAGTTTGATTGCCTCAAAGGATGCAGTTGATTCACATGGCCTCAATCCGATGGCACGTATTGTCTCTGCAGCAGTAGCGGGCGTCCATCCTGATGAGATGGGACTTGGTCCAATCCCTGCAACTCGACTTGCTCTCGGTCGTGCTGGACTGACTGTGGATGATCTTGATGTCATCGAATTGAATGAAGCGTTCTCAAGCCAATCAATCGCGTGTATAGGTGAATTGAATCTACCTGTGGAAAAAATCAATTTGGATGGTGGAGCCATTGCCATCGGACATCCTTTGGGCGCTTCTGGTGCGCGTATCATGGGCAAATCAGCCAGCCTTCTCAAGAGAACAGGTGGCAGATATGCCTTAGCAACTATGTGTATTGGGGGCGGGATGGGAATTGCCACAGTTCTCGAGCGCATCTGATGTTGCGCAACGCCTATGTGCGCCGCCTCATGTAGTCCACTGATGTTCAACCGCCGTGGTCGAGAAGAGGCGACGAAGAATCTTCAGGTCGATGAGGAGGGTGACTGTTCTCGATGTGGAGGAGATGCTCAACCGTCGAGCATTCAAGGCTACCTTAAGTGCGTTCGATGCGAATACGAATGGCCTGATCCGAACGCTGCATCTTCTGGTCCTAAACGTGAGACGATCCATGATGAGCAGAAGAAGGTCGAGGAGTTCAAGCAAGAACTTGAGAAGGGAAGTCTTCGTGGCGTCCTTGGTATCGAATCTCAATTGAGTAATGAGCAAGAAGCGACTCTCGGCCGTTTGCAGGATAAGTGGATAGATGGTCTAGCGGGGACTTTCAACGCAGCTGAAGAGGAACGTAAGCCACTGATGATTTCCTTCGATGGAGAGGATAACATCGTTGCAACAGACCTTGCTATCATCTCAGTACTTGGAAATGAGTTCGACGGTGGCGAGGAAATCCGTATCGAATACCCTGGGCAGGATACGGAGTTCTACAGTATGGATGCTCGCGACGATAGAGGTTGGCGTGTTGGTCGTACAATCCCTGACACATGCCGAAACATTGCTTCTATCATCAATCGCAGATCCACAATCGTTCATGCAGAGGGTGTGGATGATACAATCGTGTTTGAGCCACGTGATGCTAGCATCAACCCCGGAAGCGTTGTAATCTTCGTGGATGATCCTGGTGGCAAGAATATGCTCCTTGAACGGGATGGCCGTGTCATCGATGTAGATGCTATGATGACGATTGAGGACTACCGTGAGATGCTTGGACTTGTTCTTGATGATGGTGTGATCACACCTTCAGAAGATGAACTTCTTTGGATTATGAGGTCTAATCTTGGAATCACGGACGAGCAGCACCTGCAACTTCTCATCAATCGTTTCGGCAACGGGGTCATCAAAGAGTGTCCTGCATGTCATGGCATGATTACCTACCTTCCCGACCACGGCGGATGGTGGTGTGAACCGTGTCAGTCATGGGTCTAATCACGTCGTGCTGTTCATATACTGCCACACATAGCCTAACATCCAAGGTGATGGATACATGGCTGGAGACAACGACCTATACATTGGAATTGACCTCGGAACTTTCCGTTCCGTATTAACTTCGAGTGCTGGCCATGAGGAACAAGTCCTCACGGTTGTTGGCACTCCAAAGGACCCGATTGCTCGTAACATGTTGGGTAAGGACGTGCTCTTTGGTGAAGAGGCGCTGAAGAACCGTCTTGCTCTGAACTTATACCGTCCTCTTGAGCATGGCGTGATTAAGGATACAGCTGAGGACAAGAAGTTCATTGCACACTTCATTAATCATCTCATTAACCTTGGTGACCCAGAAGATTACGACACCGTCGTCGCCGTAATCGGTGCTCCAGCTGAAGCATCATTTACTGATCAGACAGCAATTTTCGATGCTGCATCTGGCAGCGTTAATGCTGCCATGATTATCTCTGAGCCTTTCGCGGTTGCTTACGCCCTCGACATGATAGGTCACACAATCGTCATTGACATAGGTGCAGGAACTTGTGATATCGCTAGAGTATACGGGACTATTCCTGGTCCTGATGATCAGATGCATACCAGTTATGCAGGCGATCATATCGATAACACTCTTATCGAAGAGGTCCAGAAGAAGTACGCTGGTGCACAGGTTACAAAGGACATGGCGCGCCGCTGGAAGCAGCAGTATTCCTTCGTTCGCACAGCAATGCCTGATGCGCCGGTAGTTGTCGACTTCAGTATTGAAGGAAAGGCGATGTCACTAGATATCACAGATTGTATCCAGAAGGCCTGTGAGTCAATTGTGGACCCAATCGTTTCTAATGTGAAGGCATTGATTTCCTCAAGTAACCCTGAGTTCCACAACGAGTTCCGTAACAACATGGTTCTTGCTGGTGGCGGATCTGGTATCAAGGGCCTGAATATTATGATTGAAGATCGCCTTAGCGATATCGGTGATTGCACGGTTCAGGTTGTTGATGACCCCGTAATGCTTGGTGCTCTTGGCGGACTGCGTCTATCTATGGAAGTGCCCACAGATATGTGGTCCTCGCTAACCCTTGCTTCTCGTTGAGTGATTATTCCTGTTCTGCTTCGCTTAGTGCGGATGGAACAAGAGGTTGACCACAGTGTGGACAGATGTCATTTGCTGTCATTTGCTCAACGACAATTGCAAGCAGACTCGTACACGATGGGCAACTAGCGATTACCTCATTGGAACGTGCAAGCATACTCTGAGCTAGTCCCGTCGATCCAGAGGTATACCATGAACGATACCTCGGGTCCTCAATCCTGCGTGTGCGGATGACTCCGAATATTCCGAGAATGAGGAGTAGGGCCCCATCGAGGAGCAATCCACTGGATATCCAAAGTACTCCAAAGAGGAAGAGAACGGTTGAACTGAGGACATATGATAACTGACCAATCCTCATTACGACCAGATTCGCCCTTCTTGAGAATAGCACCGCAGCAACAGCATGAAATGCAGCGAATGCATACCCAAGCATTACCATCATCTCATGCATCGAACCTAGTACCCATGCAGACGTGAATCCATTCAATGCGATGAAAAGGGACTGTTGACGATGGGCTTTCCTCATCTGTTCGTCCATTGAGTGGAGGCCATCCATACACATCTGAATCGGTGCCGAGACATCAGTCTTGGCCATCGACGGTCTATTGAGGGCGGAGTTAGTCCGCTGGTTATGCCTCGGGACGTCGACGTCGTTCTGAAGGGGAATTCCCTCGAAGGGCGCAAGGTCCTCCTCGGCATTAGTGGCGGCATTGCAGCAGTCGAGACAGTTCGATTAGCACGGGAACTCCGCAGGCATGGGGCCGAGATTCATGTGATTATGACTCGAGCAGCGACTGAGGTAATTTCCCCCCTCGCAGTTCGATGGGCAACCCAAGCTAATGTCGATGTAGAATGGGACGGAGATATGGCCCAACTCGATGGCTACGATGGGCTATTAGTCGCACCTGCTACCAGGAATACTTTGGCGAAACATGTGAACGGTGTCATGGATTCACCTTTGGTGATGGCAATGTCGGCTGCGACCGGGAACGGAACTCCTGTCATGGTAGTCCCTTCGATGCACAATGACCTCTTCGACGATGCAGTGACTCAAGATCTTCTCAAGGAAGTCGCTGTTCGTGGAGCGAAGGTTTTGGTATCACCCTCCGAGGAAGGTAGGCGGAAGCAGCCAGACCCAGTTAGTATCGTAGCTGAGTTTGCCCACCATCTGAATCGCACTCTTGATCATCGAAATGTTCTCGTTCTTCTCGGTGGAACCGAATCTTCGATTGATGATGTTAGAGTAGTGACAAACCGGAGTACCGGTCATACTGGCTTCGCTATTTGTGATGGCTTACACCGCCTTGGTCATCGAGTGACCATCCTTGCTGGTCGGACGTCTTTTGATGTTGATGATTCACGATTCAAGGTCATCCATTCACCCGATGCTGCTTCAATGAAGTGTTGGGCAAAGGATCTAATCGAGAATGATGACCTTGGAATCGATACGGTGATCAGTGCAGCAGCCATATCTGATCATGTGATGAAGGAGTCCTTCTCTGGTAAGTTATCCTCGGATGATGTTCTGGATCTCCAATTGGTTCCGTTTCCGAAGATTATCGATGGCATGGTATCTTGGTTAGGTAAGAAACGAGGATCTAATGCCGGCCCAGTAGTTGGCTTCAAACTCTTGTCGGGTGACGACGACGAGGCACTTGTCGAGGCCGCTCGCTCTCAGATTGAACGGAGTGGTGTCTCTGCAGTAGTCGCGAACGACCTATCTTGGGTTCAGGGCGATGGAAGACGTGCTCTCTGGGTCACGAAGGACGAGGTGAGTGAACTCGCAGATGTCGAATCCATCGTTGTAGCCATTGATGGCCTACTTTTGGCGCAGGGTTGAAGTTCAGCGTCCTAGGCCTCGGAATGATGGCTAACCACGACAAGGCGAAGCGAGGTATCCCTCCAAAGGCGGATTTCAACGCCTGGTATCCTGCTATTGTTGAGATCGCGGATCTCGTGGATAAGAGATATCCAATCAAGGGCATGGATGTTTGGCGCCCTTACGGTTGGCGGGCAATGAAGCGTATCGATGCGCTAACGCATGCAGAGATGGAAAGGACTGGTCATGACGAAGTCCACTTTCCATTACTTATTCCCGAGGATCTTTTGGAGAAGGAGAATCGTCTCGTTGCTCTCCTTAAGGCAGCACGTGAAGCCGGAGTGGATCCATCCGAACTTCGTATGGATGAGGAGCTTGCTGGATTCAAGAAGGAGGTCTATTGGGTCAAACATGCGGGAGAGAATGACCTCGATGTCCCCATGTTTCTGCGCCCTACCTCTGAGACGGCGATGTATACTATGTTTCCACTTTGGGTTCGTAGTCATGCGGATTTGCCTTTGAAGACCTATCAAATTGTCAATACATTTCGATACGAGACGAAGCAGACTCGCTCATTCATACGTGTCCGTGAAATCCACTTCTTTGAAGCTCACACCGCTCATGTAGATGAGGAGGATGCCACTCGTCAGATTGAGGAAGACCTCGAGATTGTCGCGAATATCATGAATGATCTTGGCCTCCCCTACATCGCCTCACGCCGTCCTGTCTGGGATACTTTCCCAGGGGCATGGTACACAATCGGAATCGATGTAATCATGCCCAATGGTCGCACGCTTCAGGTTGCTTCTTGCCATCACTATCGTGATCAATGGGCACAAGCTTTCGACCTGACCTATGAAGCAGAAGATAGGACTACGAAGCACTGTCATCAGACTACTTATGGTATGTCTGAGCGCCTACTAGGCGCTGTTGTTGGTATGCATGGCGATGACGCAGGCCTAATCATGCCACCTTCAATGGCACCTATCCAAGTGGTTCTCATTCCAGTTGCATCTCATAAGACAGAGGCTGTCATGGAGACAATACATGAAGTCAATAATCGATTGAAAGCAATCGGAATTAGAACCCATGTCGATGATCGCGATGTCCGTCCAGGGCAGAAGTACTATGACTGGGAAATCAAGGGTGTACCTCTTCGCCTTGACATTGGTCCACGTGATGTAGAGAATGGCAACGCCTTCGCTGCTCGTAGAACTGGTGGCAAGCAACCAATTCCACTTTCTGATATCGAATCCGCAGTTCGTTCTGAACTTGCTGAGATTCAGTCTACTTTGGTTGGCCTTTCTGAAGAGCATCGCAATTCCATTGTACGATCTGTGACAGATCTCAGCGAATTAGAGGGTGAAAACGCGATCTTTGAAGTTGCCTTTTGTGGGACTGATGCGGATGCTGAGATGCTTGAGAAGTCATCTGGACTGACTCTCCTCGGTGAAGCGTTGGAGCCCTTTGAGGAGCCGAAGCCCTGTATCGTTACAGGTGAAATGACTACGACGCGCCAGCATCTTGCTCGAATGTATTGATTCAGATTTGGGTATTACTGAAATATTGTAACTTGAGTTCTTCTTACGTGGGCACTCCTTCTACTGCTAGCAATCTCCCTTCAGGCGATGAAGTTGTAAAGGTTCTAGAATCTCATTCTTCATGGTCGATTGAGATATTACTACGCGCCTTTGTTCTCCTTATTGTTGGATTTTCACTTTGGAGATATCAGTATGAATCACTATTTTCAGTGATTGTTTTATTCGTACTTGTGGTGCCGATGGAGAAGATATTTCCACGACATAAGGGTCAAGCAATCCGTCGTCCCAAGTGGAAGTTAGATCTTACTTACGCCCTAGCTTCTCCCCTGTTGAATGCATTGGGTGCGGTCATATTCGTTGTAATAGCCGTTCTTTCCTTTGCTTGGGTTCCGGGTCTTCTTGTTCGGCCGTTGGTTGAGATGATTCCTGCCTCTTTCAAGGCAATAGTCGCTTTCGTGTTATTCGACTTCTTCGTTTACTGGGCGCATCGCTGGTACCACGAGGTTCCGGAGTTATGGAGATTTCATTCCATTCATCATTCACCTGAGCACCTAGATTGGATAAGTGGATTTCGAATTCATCCATTCGATTTCGCCCTCATTGCTCCCGGATTTATCTTCCTCGTAGCAGCAGGATTCGATCCTGAGATCAGTGGGATTATTGCTGTGATTCAACTCATCTCAGGAATATTCCTACATGCTAACATTAGTTGGAGGCTTCGACCATTTCACAGCATTATCCAGACACCTGAGTTCCATCACTGGCATCATGCAAACGATGAGGATGCTCATTGGTCAAACTACTGTGGTTTTCTTCCATTTTGGGATATCCTGTTCGGGACTTACTACATGCCAAAGGATCGCCGTCCTGAAGAATATGGTGTTGACGAATATATCCCTGAGGGGCTCCTCAAGCAATTGCATCATCCATTGAAAGGAACTGGTAATCCAATACGTGCTGTGTTCCATCCCATACGGTCAATACGTACAGGGTTCTCTGTTGCAAAGAAAATTCTTCGTGGAGTTTGGCGGTCTACTTTCAGGCCAAGAGGGCATCGGCCACCATCTGAAAGCGATGGGCAGTCACAATTAGCGACGTCGCATGAAGCTGAAGGCCAATAGGAGTGCGCTGGCGCCAACTAGGACCATGTCTGGAATCCCCCAGGTGCCTACAGGACTCCAGCCTAGTTTGTCGGCGGTAAGGTGGGCGCTGGCCCAATTGAGTTTGAGGGATACCCCGCAGGTGTCGTGCACTGAATCTGCACAGGTTGGGATGACATTTCCGAGGCCCCAGTAGACGTTTGAAAGTCCAATGCTAAGCCCACCTATGCCTCCTAGTGTGGTCATAAGCCCCTTCTTTCCGGATGAGGTGGATGCACTGGATTTACGGGCGGAAGCAGAATCGATTGAAGCCCGAACTACAGGGACAATATCTGGAATGACCTCTACCATCTCAAGATCCACATCTGGCTCGTCTGATGTGGCTTCAGGGATGATTTCCTCACCTAGGAGTTCAAGAACAGATTCGCCGTACATTCGAAGTGCGAGTTTCCTAAGATCTGGGCTTGCGCGGATAGCCTCAAGTTCTTCCGCTGAGATGTTGCCATCCAGCAAATCACGGAGTGGGTCATCCTCGGACATTGTTCTCTTCCAACCACTACCCGTTCATTAGGGCATTGCAAACTCTGAACGCCTCATACGTTTCGTCGTGCAATGGCAGTTTTCGCAGCATCGACGATGTCGTTAGCCGTTAAGCCGTAATGTTCCATCAACTCCGCGGGTTGCCCACTCATGCCGTAAGTATCCTCGACACCGACGCGTTCGAGTGGGACTGGATGGTGCGCAGTCAGGCTTTCAGCGACAGCCCCCCCGAGTCCACCGATGATGGAGTGATCTTCTGCAGTGACTACAGCTCCACAATTCTCAGAGATGCGCTTCATTTCATCATGATCGAATGGTTTCAATGTGTGAACATCGACTACAGTTGCATGTACACCTTCACCTGCGAGGGTATCAGCGGCATCTAGCGCTTCTTGAACCATAACTCCACAGGCTAGGATTGCAACATCGCTGCCTTCAGCCAGCACGGAGAATCTACCGATTTCCAAATTATCAGCCTCATCATCTGTGTAGATTTTCCTCGTCTTGTTTCTGACAGTTCGAGTGTAGGATGGTGAACCGTAGTTCACAAGTGCTTTCGTTAATGCACGTGTTGAAGATGCATCACAAGGGTGCATTACAGTCATGTTGGGGAGAGTTCGATAGATCGCTAAGTCCTCAATGGATTGTGCAGATGAACCGTCAGTTCCTGTATGTATTCCACCATGACTTCCACAAATGTGCGCTACCAATCCGGGTCGAGCGATCCCATTCCGGACTTGTTCAAAACCACGTTCAGTGAAAATTGCGAAAGTAGAGGCAAAAGGAATCATTCCAGTAGATGCTAGCCCTGCAGCGACGAGCATCATGTTCTGTTCTGCAATACCCATCGAGAATGCTCGTTGAGGGTGTTCCGCACGGAAAAGACATGACTTGGTGGACTTACCAAGATCCGCTTCAAGAACGACAACTCTGTCATCTTCCGCGAGGTCGAGAAGAGCGGCTCCATAGCCGTCGCGACTTGCAGCACCGGTCATGCCAACTCCTCCATTGCGAGTTCGAATTCTTCATCATTGGGCGCTTTACCGTGGAATGAGGGGTTGTTCTCCATGAAACTCACGCCCTTCCCTTTTGTAGTTCGAGCTAGGATAGCGCAAGGACCAACGGTGGTTTTTGACCACTCAATAGCTTCAGAAATTTCAGCCATGTCATGACCGTTCATATCCCGAACCTTCCAGCCGAAGGCAGCCCATTTCGCGGACAAATCACCCATTACCATTTGTTGGTCAACGAAGTCGTCGTTCTGAATCCCATTCACGTCCACAATGACTGTGACATTTTCTAATCGATGGTGAGCCGCTGCCATTGCTGCTTCCCAAATCTCTCCTTCTTGGCATTCTCCGTCTCCGAGGATTACCCATGAATGGTGGTCACGACCTGATAGGCGGCCGGAAATTGCGATGCCGAGACCGAAGGAGAGACCCATGCCAAGGCTACCTCCTGAGAAGTCGACACCTGGCGTCCACTTCGAGTCCACATGGCCTTGGCAGATACCATTGTACATGCGGTAGGAATGGAGATCAGACTCATCAAGGAACCCGAAGGCGTGCAACGCAGCATACATCGCAGGGGATGCGTGACCCTTGGATAGAATCAGCCGATCCCTTCCGGGGTGTTTTGGTTCGGCTGGAGATGCACGTAAGGTGCGCCCATACAATCCTACTATGAGGTCGATAACAGAAAGGCTTCCACCAGGGTGTCCTGCATTGGCACGCTTCACCATCTTGACAATTTCTCGCCGGCAACCACGTGCAATATCCACAAGTTCATCCACGGATTTCTCTGTGAACTCCGGGGTATCATCAGGCATAGTAAGCCATCATCTGAGAAGGGTCTTTGATGATTCTCATCCTTCTTCAGGATCATCTACGCGCACAGCATCAACGAGGTCTCGACTTCCTTGGGCTACGATGGCAACAGAGTCGTGCAGAAGATCGAGGACGGGCATGTCGAAGCCGGGTGGGCGTGTTCCGTGCAGAGCATCCTCCTCCTTTCGAGGAAGAGCACGGCTGACTAGGTGGATGAAGACGAACACAAACCATAGGAAGAATAGAGCAGATATCCAGGTGGGTAGAATCGCCAGTGAGCGTTCAGCACAGTAAGAAGCACCTTCTAAGTCGACACCGGTCTGGCTACAGAACCATTCATCTGGACGACGCAGAGGCTTTACGACATCAGAGAGGACAATGAACAGAGCGACGACGACGCCCATTAGTGCCTCGCCTGCAATGAGTCCTGCTGAGAGAAGGACACCGCGGTCATGGGTTTTCTTGACCTCAACCTCTGCCTCTTCAGACATCTCTCCAATGAGGTCACCATCAGTGCGCAATCGTGCGGTACCTAGCATGAAAGCGGCGATGATGCCACCAATCATGATACTCGATGAGAGTTGAAGAGGTAGGTAGATGCCGATTGCAACTGACATTACAGGGAGTTTCTTCCAGATCAATAGGCCAGCGATGATGAAACCGAGTGTGACCATGGGTAGGTTGATGCTGCCTCCGAATACACCTTGGATGATTGCCCCGATGAGCTCTGCTTGAGGGGCGAGTAGTGCTCCACTACATGCTTCAACAATTAAATTCGGGTCGGTCGGAATTACACCATCGATAGCTGGAGGGTCAGCGTAGCATGCAGTCTTCGTAATTCTGAATGCCCGGTGTAGAAGAACGACTGTGAAGGGTGCAACCATCGCTCCGACTAGAACTCCTACAACTTCGGCAATCTGTTGTTTCCATGGTGTTGCACCTACAAGATGCCCAGTCTTCAGATCCTGCATCACGTCGCCAGCAATTGCTGCGTTGACAGCGACAACAGATGCGATTAGTAAGGTAGCATACATCAACTCCTCCGTTTCAAGCCCTAAAGCTAAATCTCCAACTACCCAAACAATGAGTGATGTAGCCATCAATGTCGCGATTGTCATCCCTGATACGGGTGAGTTGGAGGACCCAACAACACCTGCGATGTAACCTGCAACGGCACTGAAGAAGAACGCCGCGACGGTAAGGAATAGAGCGCCCACAAAGGCGAGGATGATACTACCGATGCTGTACCAATAGAATAGGAAGGTAAGTACTGCAATTACACCAGCGACATAGAATGTGGTGCGAATGTCGATGTCTTGGTCCTCTCTACGAACAACCGAATCTGAATCATCGGTTGCCCCTTTGATTGCTTTGGAGACGCCAGATGCGATAGTGGAACGCATTGACCAGAGAGTGTAGATGCCTCCCACAACCATTGCTCCGACACCAACGAAGCGGATGTGTTGTGACCATAGTGCCATGAAGGCATCAGCAGGGTCCATACCCACCGGCCATCCCTGTAGGATTCCGAGAATTGGTACGAGGATGCCGAAGCCGATGACACCTCCAAGGAAGATGAAGGACGCGATACGGATTCCAACGATGTATCCCACGGATACAAGTGCAAGGCTCATCTCAAATCCAATGTAGAGGCGTGTTCCGAGGAAATCCATCGCACCAGAAAGGTGTGGTTCACCGTGCTTACCGATGATCTTGAATCCCTTTGTTACCCAGCCATACATTGCTCCAAGGCCGAGAGCGTAGATGATTGCAGTCATTCCAGAACCACCGCGTTCACCGGCGGCAAGAACTTCTCTGCAGGCAACGCCTTCTGGGTATGGTAGAGCCTCCTCGACGATGAAAATACGCCTAAGAGTGATTGTGAACATGGTGCCTAGAACACCACCTAGAACAGCGATGATGAATGTCTCAAGTAGACGCATCTCCATACCCATCACTAGGAGTGCAGGAACAGTGAATATCACTCCAGCAGCTAATGATTCGCCGGCACTTGCCATGGTTTGAACGAGATTATTTTCAAGAATCGAGACGTCCTTGAGACGCATTGAACGTAGGATAATCATTGACAGAACAGCCGCTGGAATCGAAGCGCTAACCGTCATACCTAACTGTAATCCTAGATACGTATTCGCTGCAGTCAAAAGGGCGCCGAGGACTATACCGATAAGTAATGCTCGAAGGGTGAGTTCGTGAACAGTGCTCCCATCATTGCCGAATTCGATGATTCGACCGTCCCCCATGTTTCTCCGAATACTATTCTCCTCAAGATATCTACGTATCATTTTGATTTGGGGAGAATGATATACTCCATATGATTAGGGCAGTTAATGGGCGAGGATTTGGAGCATGATGTGACTCCCGACACTCCCTCTAATTGGCATGTGATGAGTGTCGACGAGGTACTGGAAGTGCTTGACACAAATCCGGAAGGCCTCAGTGATTCCGAAGCCCTTCGAAGAGCAGCTGAAATCGGTCCCAACAAACTTGACGAAGAATCTCCTACTCACTGGATATGGAAACTCATTGATCAATACCGTGATCCGATGGTATACCTTCTTCTTGCTGCGGCTGCAATCGCCTTCATATTCGACCCTGAGGACAAGGGTACGCCGATTTTCATTGTAATCGCTCTCAGTTTGAATGGAATTTTCGGCTATATGCAGGAGGCGAAGGCCGAGAGGGCAATGGACAGTCTGAAGGAGATGTTAGTCGGGTCCTGTGTGGTTCTTAGGGACGGTAAGGACGTTCGTGTCACTACGGAGGAACTCGTTCCAGGAGATGTGGTATTCCTTGATGAAGGCATGAATATCCCTGCAGATGTACGCATTATTGAGTCCTACAATCTAGCTATCGATGAAGCAACATTGACTGGCGAGTCGAATCCTGTTGCAAAGGTCATTTCATCCTTTTCCGAGGACGTGATGCTGGCTGATCGCAAGAATATGGCTCACATGGGAACTGTGGTTTCCTCTGGACGTGGCTGCGGCGTTGTAGTTGGCACAGGAATGAATACTCAACTAGGACGTCTTGCGGCAGATCTTGCTGAGGTTGAAGCACCTAAGACACCTCTCGAAATCAAGCTCGAAACTCTTGGACGATTCCTAGGATACGTCGCAATCTTCGCAGCATTGCTAATTGTGACGCTGAGTCTTGGGAAAGCTTACCTGATTAATGGGATGCGAGGAGATGATCTTTACGCAGTTCTTTCTGAACAGTTCCTTGTTGCAGTGGCAATTTTTGTGGCAATCGTACCCGAAGGACTCCCCATCATTCTTGTTATCACCTTGTCAATCGGTATGAGGAACATGGCTCGACATCGAGCCATTATTCGGAAGATGAAGGCAGTCGAGACACTTGGTAGTACGACTGTCATTTGTTCAGATAAGACAGGTACTCTTACTACAGGTGAGATGACGGCACGTCGTTTTCACTTCAACGGAATCTCCTATAAAGTCACAGGTCGTGGTTTCAATCCTAATGATGGCAGTCTCCACATTAACGGGGAAAAGGTGTCTGAGTCCGATCGTGCTGAACTGACATCTCTACCCGCGTTCCGATGGATGATGGGCAGTGCTTTACTTGCCCAGAACAGTAACGTGCGACAGGTAGGGTCCGTTTGGCAGGGTGTAGGTGATCCGACGGACACTGCATGTGCAGTTCTCGGTTGGAAGCTGCATTCATCAGTAGATGATTTCAGGAAAATGCATCCTCGCTTCCGAGAGTTCCCGTTTGACCGTAGCCGAAAGCGAATGTCTACAATTCACGAGTTTGAGGGCAAGCGCCGTCTCTTTGTGAAGGGAGCCGCAGGGAATCTTACCAAGATTTGCGATCGGACGGTTGAGAATGGGGAAATTGTTCCTTTGACCGAAGAGAGGCTACAACGCTTCCGTGAAGCTAACGAGGAGTATGCTGGTGATGCATTGCGGATTCTTGGTTTCGCGACACGTGAGATTCATGACGGCGAGGAAATCGATGATGTCAACGAAGTAGAGAAGGGTCTTATCTTGCTAGGTATAGTCGGTATTTCCGATCCTCCGCGAATTGAGGTTCCTCAGGCTATTGCGACTTGTCATGAAGCTGGGATTCGTGTCATCATGATTACTGGGGATCACAAGTCAACCGCCGAAGCAATAGGGGCAGAGATAGGAATCTTCTCGGGAGATGATCTATCCATTCACGGGTCCGAACTCCGCGATATGTCTGATGATGAGTTGGATGCTCTTCTTGATCGTGTGGCAATCTTTTCAAGGACCACACCCGATCAGAAACTCAGAATTGTCGACCGTCTTCAGAAGCAGGGTCATGTCGTTGCGATGACAGGAGACGGAGATAATGATGCACCCGCCCTTTCAAAATCCAATATTGGAATCTCAATGGGCAGAGGTGGTACCGATGTTGCCCGCGATGCCTCGGATATGGTACTCCAGGACGATGACTTCTCTTCGATTGTGAGTGCTGTGGACCAAGGACGCAGAATCTATCAGAACATTCGAAATTTCGTTCGTTATCAAATCAGTACAAATGTTGCCGCAGTGACGCTTCTCATATTTACGGGAATATTCTTTGGTTGGACTGGAGAATGGCTCATCCTTACTCCGACTCAATTACTTGTCATCAATATCCTAATGGATGGGCCTCCAGCGGTCGCTCTAGGCATTGAGGAACAGACAAAAGATGTGATGAAAGAGCCGCCGAGACCCATTGATGAGACTCTACCCACACCACCTGACATTTTCCTGATTCTTTTCCTTGGATTCATCATGGTCATTGGAACTGCTAGCGTATTCTACTTCGCAGGTGGAGATATGATTACGAATGCACCTTGCTCACCCGGTCCACTCGGAGAATCAGCCTTCGGAGTGGTGGGTGATTGTGATGAGGAAGGGTGGACTCATCATGCAGAGGATCGTTTTGCATCTGCAAGAACGAGTGCCTTTGCAGTATTCATCTTCTTCCAGTTGATGAACGTCATGAACTGCCGTTCGAACGAGGTGTCAGCATTCCGTCTTGGATTAACATCGAATAGGTGGATTACGGTCAGTTTTGGAATTTCTACACTGATGCTACTTTTCATGGTCCAGTCTCCTCCGTTGGCTGGATTCAGAGTCGGGGAGATGGTAGCGACAGTACCTTTGTCTGGCATTGATTGGTTAGTGGTATTCTTGGTAGCATCCTCTGTGTTTATCGCTGAGGAACTACGGAAACTCTTCTGGCCAAAACCAGAGGCATGAGCGAGGATTCATGAGTCTCAGCCTCGACCCATGACTGTTACTAATGCTAGGTGCAAAGGGTCACTCAGATTGGCGTCGACGATTTCCAACCGTCGTCGAGGAACTAGGTGGTATCGATGACGCACTCGTTATTGAGGCGGCGCGAGAATTGGAGTTAAAAGGTCGAGTAAGCAACGATATGGGTATCAAGTTGCTTTTGGAGTCAGATTTGACCGACCTTCGAATTCTGGGCAAGGCGATCAAAATGGCTCGCTTTGAGGATGAGGTCTATTTCAATTCCAATCTGCATGTTAATCCCACTAACATCTGTGTTCTTGCTTGTCGTTTCTGCGCATTTCGTAGAGGTCGGAAGGCGGCGGATGCATACGCGTTATCTGTCGAAGAATATCTCTCGCGTATCAGGCCCTTTTCAAGCCGTATCGACGAGGTACATTCCGTCGGAGGCCTCCATCCGGATTGGACAGTTGAGCATTATGCGGAATTAATTCGTTCTGCAAAGGAAGCACACCCTCATCTTTCCATGAAGTGCTTAACTGCTGTCGAAGTCAAGCATCTTTCTTCGATGAGCAAAATGACATTCGCCGAGGTTCTCTCAACATTGAAGGAGGCCGGTTTGACTTCTTTACCCGGTGGTGGAGCAGAGATTCTCGATGATGAGATTCGTGGCATCATTTGTAATGGCAAGGAATCGAGTGAAGAGTACCTCGAAATTCATCGAACAGCACATCACCTTGGTTTACCTACGAACTGTACTATGTTATTCGGGACTGTGGAACGTGCTGAGCATAGAATTCAGCACTTGGATAGACTGCGCCAACTTCAGGACGATACCGGGGGATTCCAGTGCTTTGTGCCTTACCCATTCCTCCCTGATCGGTCCCGACTACCTCAGGCCCAGTTATCTACTGGTTCAGAGACAATTCGAATGATTGCAATTTCGAGAATTATGCTTGACAATATCCCTCACATCAAGGCGTATAGGATGAACATTGGAGACAAACTTGCAGCAATTGCTCTGAACTCTGGCGCTGATGATGTGGATGGTACAGTCGGACATGAGGAGATTATGCATGAAGCGGGGAGTATGACCTCTGTTGAGGATGATCTTGACCGTCTTTCACGAATCATTGAGGATGCAGGAGGGATTCCAATTCGTCGTTCCACAATCTACAATCGATTTCAAAGATATATCCGGAGGCCACCTTCTGACGATGATCGTTGGGTTGCATTGCCGGTTGCTGAAGGAGTGTGAGAGTATG
>MDTB01150345.1_pt1 | contig 32039 bp, 28 predicted proteins | sample 811161 | NCBI WGS metagenome assembly MDTB01 (sample SAMN05326650, study PRJNA326480) | marine metagenome | isolation source: seawater | place: Mediterranean Sea | collected 2009 | reverse complement strand
TTATCGGTAACCGCGTTTTCTAAAACGATCACACCATCTGTCCAGAATTGATCTTTTTGTGTTTCTGATAAATAGGTCATGTGACATCTCATTCTGCTTGGATATGGAATACATCAATTATCATCTTAATAGCAATTATTGATTAATGTCTATTGCCAAAACACACGCAAAAATTAGCTATTATGGCATTATCCAAAGGGCGATTCTTTTCTCAGATTGCCTGGCTTTACTCTGCAACCAAGTAAGAAAATGTGAGGCCAGAGGACGCCTATTACTGTTATGCTCAAAGAAAGCAAAATAGGCTTTCTAAACCTCACATAAGAAAAGCTTATGTCTGGGGACAATTGTGAGCATTTCTTTGTCACATACGAATCTGTTAAGATGACGTGGTATTTACCCGATCGATGAGCGCTTGGTGGCTCTCTAACCGTTCACTATATCGGTCTGTTAGGTATGCGGCTTGATCACGGGTGAGATAAGTGAACTTCATCAGCTCTTCCATGACATCAACCATGCGATTGTAATATGATGATGGTTTCATGCGATTTTCATCATCAAACTGCTGAAAGGCTTTTGGCACAGACGATTGATTAGGAATAGTCAGACAGCGCATCCAGCGCCCCAATATACGCATTTGATTAACCGCATTAAAACTTTGGGAGCCGCCACTAACCTGCATAACAGCCAAGGTTTTGCCTTGTGTTGGCCGAACAGCACCCAGTGACAAAGGTATCCAGTCTATTTGCGCTTTGATAACCGCGGTCATAGCGCCATGGCGTTCAGGCGAACACCACACCATCCCCTCGCTCCAAACCACCAGATCACGCAGTTCTTTAACCTTTGGATGATCGGCATTAGCCTCATCAGGTAAGGGCAATCCTTCGGGATCAAAGGTCTTGGTTGCAGCACCGAGACGGTCTAGAACACGCGCCGCCTCCTCGCTCATCAGACGACTAAAAGACCTCTCTCGCAAAGACCCATAAAGCAATAAAATACGCGGCTTATGGTCAGAACGGTCAGGATTATATAATTGCTTGGCATCAATAGCCTGAAAGGCTGGATCATGAAGTTGTGGTGTATCAGTCATGAGAAAATCATAACTGCTCTAAAGCCGTCAGGCAAAAACAATTATTGCAGGAAAATGCAAAAATTCCCCCCGATGCGGCATTAGTATTAAATGCATCGGGAGGAATTACAATGTTAAGGGTTTATGGCGTGACTTAGCTCACTATTCCGCCGCTTTAGCCTCGCCATGCATATCTTTCTGCCCATCATCATAAAGCGCCCTGCCTAACGCGATGCACATTAAGCCCATGACGACCGTAAACGGTAAAGCCCCAATGATCATGGCATTCCTTAGGGCATCCATTGGATTATTTTCCCCTGCCGCCAAGATTAATGTGCCTATGACAGCAATCAGGATCACGCCCCAAACAATCCGGTGCTTGATGCCTGTTTTCTGACTACCGCCAGACATAATGGTGTTCATGACCAAAATACCTGAATCCGCCGATGTGACCAGGAATGTCAGGATAAGCACCACACACATGATGGTCAAAGCGGTTAGAAAACCGCCATCAAGCATCTGGCCAAGCGTGGCAAATAATTGATTAGTGTCTGAAGCACTAACGATAGCCCCTTGTGCGACGCCTGCAATCTCAAGATCAATCGCAGTGCCACCAAGAATAGTCATCCACGCAAAACAAACCAACGCCGGTGCAAAGACGCATCCAATAATAAACTCGCGCACCGTCCGACCTACTGATATTCGCGCCAAAAACAGCCCAACAAAAGGCGAGAACGCTATCCACCAAGCCCAATAAAAGGTTGTCCATTGTGATTGCCAGCCGAATTGACGGCCGTCATTGCCAGCGTCATAGATGGCGGCAAGTGTTGCATCACCTAATGCCAGAGCATTAGCATCAAGGCCATCCTTAAAGCCTTCAAAACTGCCCCACGGATTTGTTGCTCCACCCATCAGATCACTAGCCAAGGGTTTTGCCGCTTCAGGCAGCGCTGATGAAAACTCAACCAAATTTTGCGGACCATAAGCACCAAAACTGAGCGTCACGAAATGCAATATATAATCAATAAAAGCAGATGCATACGTGCTCATGGCAAAGATAAATGAACCAAATATGATGAATACCGATAACAGGATCAATGACAGCACCAGATTAAGGTTAGACAGGTATTTCACCCCTCGCCCAACACCTGACACAGCTGAGATAATTGACATTCCCATAATAACGATCAGGCCTGCGATCAGCCCAACCTTACCGGGGGTGGGAACCTCACCAGTCATATTCATGATCCATTCCATGCCAGTAATGGCATAAACGCCATTGATGAACTGACTAACGCCAAAACCGATCGTCACAGAAACGCCGAGAATAGTGGCAACAACGCCCAGGACATCAACTACATGACTGAAAAACCCATTCATCAGATTACCGAATAATGGGGTCAAAGCCGACCTGATGGTCAGCGGCATTCCGCGCGTATAGGCGTAATAAGCCAAACTTAGCCCTTTTACGACATAAATTGACCAAGCATGAAAACCATAATGGGCAAAGGTATAGCGATAAGCCGATTCTACGGCCGCCGACGTTTGGCCAGTCACATCACCAGATATCACCACAGGATTTGATCCCCATAGACCAAGAGGTTCTGCCGTGGCAAACACCATAAGCCCAACCCCAAGGCCAACCCCAAACATCATTGAAAACCATGAAAAGTTTGAAAATTCTGGAGACTCACCAGGTTTACCCATGATGCGCCGCCCTGTTGATGGAAAAATTGCTACCACCAAAAGAAAAAAGGCGAAAAAGCCGACAATAAATATATAGAAAATGTTAAAAAATTCGAGCAATAAGCCGTTTATACTGCCCAATGTTCCGTTTGCGTTTGCTGGCCATACTAGCGCCCAAACCACTAATGTGACCATAATTCCTTTACTCATTAAAGCAATAGGAAGACTGTTATCATGATAAAACCCACCAACTTGCTTTTTAATTTTCAATTCCGTGAATGGTTGTTTGATAGACATGTGTCTTCTCCCCAAACAGTATTTACATATACACCTCCTAAAAAATCACCTACTGGGAAAACATTAACGGATGGGGAGTATCTCGGCTAGCAAAAAAATAGGTTAAAACCATAATAAAAAGGCGATGCTCTCAACAGCAAATATCGCAAGGAAAATATTGCTTTTCCTATTAGAAATACTGTCAAACAAATTGATTTTTATCGTTTTTTGGGAGTGAAATTGGCTATCGATACGTCATTTTTATATTAATGAAAATCTGGATATCAGACGACATCAAACTGACTGATGATGAGGTCAGTGGTATAATCCTCTAGTACCATTAGCATAACATCTGCGGCTGTGCTGGTTGTGCCATGTTTTGAATAGATAACGGTGTAGAATAGATAACGGTGTCCAGAATACTCGTAGCAATCAGTAAATATTATCTTTTTTCATTCGTTAAGACACGACGGTTATAAAACGGAATAAAGTCCAACATACTAATCATTTACCCTAATCATTTATGACGACTTGCCTAAGACAATCGATATATGGCACAACACAAAAAGTAATATTATGATAACATAATAAATGTCAGAAAACGCCCATTCAAATGGATAGCCAAGGGTGTCAATGAGAGGATGATGTTTTCTTATTGTTTTTTCTATCAATATGGTGCCAGTGACAGTGATTAAATTGAGTTTTAACCATAAATCGGAAGTAATTGAGTTAATTATCAATTCTACTCTCAGCAAAACTATCCTCGCCGCTTTGTGTTTAGTTTGTATGAGTATTGTAATCGAGCAAGCTAAAGCTGATGAGGTGAAAGTTATATCAGGTGAGCAGAGTTCTATTGCCCAAGAAAATATCACTCAGGCTTATCTCAATGACGCATCATTGGTTGGGCGCGGCGTTCTCAAAATATACTGGGCAAAGGTTTACACCTTGTCCTATTACACCATAGATGAAAACGGCGATGGTGCCCCTGACGTCAAAGCGCTGCATTATGAATATCTGCGTCACGTTCCCAAAGACGCCACTTTAGATGCCTCGCGTGAGGAGTTTCTACGCTATCCTGATATCACCGATGCGAAAATGGATCAGTGGATGGCATATCTTGATCAAGCGCTTGCTGATATGAATGAAGGTGATGAGGCTATTATCATGCGTCAGGGCGATGGAACGATTACCTTCCATGTCAGCAATTATCCCAAGGTTGTTATCAAAGACGCTGAGTTTAGTGCAGTCTTTATGAATATCTGGCTCGGCGTTGATACGACTTATCCGGACCTGCGTAAGCAGTTGCTGGCATTGATGTGATCCTATCCTCTGATGATTAATAAAGCGGTTGTGTTTAACAGTTACTAAGCATATCTTCATTAAAGATACATCATAAACAAATCATTTTTTAGCTAATGTGATACATTTACATATCGCTTTAAGATATTGTTATTAGGAGAATAAATAGATGCGTATGAATAGACTTGGGCGTACAGATATCATGGTATCTGCACTCTGTCTTGGTAGCATGACTTGGGGCACACAAAATACCGAAGCAGAAGGTCACGCCCAAATTGATCGAGCATTAGATCATGGTATTAATTTCATTGATACGGCAGAAATGTATCCGGTTAATCCCCTTTCCAAAGCCACCCAAGGTGATACCGAACGGGTCATTGGCACATGGGTAAAAGCATCCGCGCGCCGTGATGAGGTTGTTATCGCGACTAAAGTGAGTGGTGAAGGATTGAGATATGTTCGCGATGGCGCCCCAATTTCGGCTACTACCATTAAAGAGGCTCTGGAAAACTCACTGACTTCTCTTAAAACTGATTACATTGATCTCTATCAATTACACTGGCCAAATCGTGGATCATATATGTTCCGCCAAAACTGGCGTTATGATCCAACGGGGCAAGATAGCGCTGAAACCGAAGACCATATGCTAGATGTTTTGACCTATCTTAATGAGATGGTAAAACAAGGCAAGATACGGGCAATCGGGCTTTCGAATGAGAGCTGTTGGGGGACGATGCGCTGGCTTCGATTAGCCGAAAAACACAACCTTCCCCGGATCGCTAGCGTCCAGAATGAATATAGCCTGCTCTGCCGCCTGTATGATCTGGATATGGCGGAAATGACGCATCATGAGGATGTTGGGTTATTGTCATTTTCACCGCTTGCGGCTGGATTATTAACGGGCAAATATTCAGCCAGTGGTGAGCCGCCAGCTGGTTCACGGGCATCTATCGTAGCTGACCTTGGCGGCCGCATAACAGCGCGGGTCTGGCCAGCGATTGACGCCTATGCAGAGATTGCCAACAGATTTGGGCTAGACTTAACCGCCATGACATTAGCATGGTGCATTCAGAGACCTTTTATGACCAGCACGATTTTCGGCGCAACATCGTTAGAGCAGATGGAACAATCGCTAAAATCGGCAGATATGACCCTTGATAAGCAAGTCTTACAAGCCATTGATAGCGCCCATAAAGCGCATCCCATGCCCTATTAATTTGGCCATATTAATTTGGCCCTATCAATCTGGCCTGATTAATAAATACTTATGCAGAGATGAAAATATGCTGATATGACTAAATCTGTTACCTCACCTGCCGATTTCTGGTATCCAAAATTCGATACTCAGGAATATATTTTTGGCAAAACCCCAAATACGTTTCTAATGGCGGTTATCCCGCCTGCGGCATTATCTGAATTGGGGCAAACCGCCTATGCACCGGCTGATGGTGAGGGTCGAAACGGGGTTTATCTGGCGCAAATTGGCTATCAGGTCACAAGTGTTGATATCGCCGCAAATGCCGTTGACAAAGCCAGGCAACTTGCCGCTGATCATGGCGTTCATATCAATGCTTATGTTGGTGATGTGTTGGAGGCGGCGCCTGCGCAGTTTGATGTTGTTATTGTGTCCTTTATGCATTTTCGCGCGGCGGATCATAAGCGGTTTGTTGATCACCTGATTAGCGCTCTAAAACCGGGGGGATTGCTGGCGATTGAGGGATATTCTCTGGATCAAATCCCGCTTGCTTCAGGCGGCCCTAAATCGGAGGAAATGCTCTATAAACGGGAAAAACTGGCAGATGATTTCAAAGAGCTTGACATCATTTTACTGCAAGATACCAAACGTCAACTGAACGAAGGGCCACGCCATCAAGGCGAAGCCGCGACTGTTCAGCTGGTGGCGAGAAAGGCCGTGCCATCATGAATAAAGGCTTTACCCATAGCCGTGAGACGATCTGGCATATTAGCTGTCAGGCCTGTGGGTTCTATTGGACTTACCCAACAATGAATATCAATGAAACACCAGAAAACCGACCATGGTACTGCCCTTTATGTGGCCAAAAGGGGACGAGTGAAGAACAGAAAGATATTCATGACACACAACCCTGATCATGTCGTTGCTAATAAAACGCAACACAAAATCCTCAATCCAAAACGCGGCATCATTTTAATGATGATTGCTGTGCTTTTTTTTGCTGCCATGGATGGGATGTCAAAATATATGGGTGAGCGCTATAACATCATTTCGGTTGTGATGATCCGCATGTGGTTTTTTGCGCTTTTTGCTGTCATCTGGAGTGTTATCAAATCTGGCGGTATTCGGGCGGCGGCACGAACCAATCACCCGATTGTTCAATTTGTGCGGGGCGGCCTGTTATCGTTGCAGATTTGTGTTGTGGTGGCATCATTTGTGATTGTTGGCCTCGCCCAAACTCATGCTATTTTTGCCTGCTACCCTCTCTTGGTAGTATTTCTATCAGTGATGTTTTTGGGTGAGAAGGTTGGCTGGCAACGCATTGCTGCTATATTAACAGGCTGTGTTGGGGTATTAGTCATTCTGCAACCCGGAACAAGCGTATTTAAGGCTGAGGCCTTGATCGCTGTTGTCGCAACATTTGGCTTTGCGACCTATAATGTGTTGACCCGTTATGTCGCTAAAAAAGATGATGCGGTCACCAGTTTTTTCTGGACAGGCATTGCTGGCGCTATTGTCATCACGCTTATTGGCCCATTTTTTTGGACGCCAATATTGTTTCAGGATTGGGGCATGATGTTCATGCTTTGCCTCACCGCCATGCTGGCGCATTTGCTGATGATCATGGCACTTGATGTAGCAGAAACCACAACCTTACAGCCTTTTGCTCTGTTGCAAATTGTATATAGCACATTGATCGGGCTTATCTTGTTTCAAGAAATTGTTGATCTTCATGTGTTTATTGGTGGCGGTATCATTATCGCTTCTGGGCTATTTGCCTTCTGGCGTGAGGCTCAGGTGAAAAATACTGATCAACTCCTTCTTTCAAAGTAGAGACACGCTAAAAAGGGCGACAAAATAGCCCTTTTTATTCTGTTTCAGATCATAGACAAATAGCGTCACCTTATTTAAAAAATAGCTATTCAATATTTTAAGAAATGGATCATGTAATGACAATCAATTTTGCGGATTTCACGCCATATGCTCCTCTAATCGGTGGCGGATTAATTGGCTTAGCCGCCTTTATGTTAATGGCAGTAAATGGCCGAGTAATGGGAATAAGCGGCATATTAGGGTCAGCCTTAACACGCTTCCCTGCTGGAGGGGTTTCTAATGGATGGGTTTGGCGTTGGGCGTTTTTAGCAGGAACCGTTTTGGGGCCTCTGGTCTATCTGGCGTTTCGTGCTGACAGCATATTAGTCCGGCCAGTCAATGATGGCGCGTGGTTATATATTGGCGGTTTTTTTGTTGGTTTAGGCTCTATGGTTGGCGCGGGCTGTACATCAGGGCATGGCATTTGTGGTCTAGCCCGATTGTCACTTCGCTCAATGGTAGCGGTCATGACATTCATGATAAGCGCTGTCATCACGGTCTATATCGTCCATTCCGGAATATAGGAGAGGATTATGCCACTGATTACTGCATTGATTTCGGGTATTATTTTCGGCATTGGTCTCGCTATGGGCGGTATGCTCGATCCAGCTAAAGTCGTCGGTTTTCTCAATATCTTTGGCATATGGGATCCGTCACTGGCCTTTGTCATGGGCGGCGGCGTAATAGTCAACCTCATCGGCTATCTTCTCTTTATCAAACGCATGGATCAACCCATATGTGAAAACCGCTTTCATATACCGCCGAAAAAATCCTTAGATATGCCATTACTGACAGGGGCGGTATTATTTGGAATTGGCTGGGGAATGACTGGTCTTTGTCCAGGCCCTGCGGTGGCGTCGCTTATGACAAACCCCTCGACAGGCGGATTATTTCTGATCTGTCTTTGTGGTGGATTACTTGCTGGAAAATTGATCCTCAGCCAGTTGCGGCCAGCGTGACGAAAAGCGAGCAATATTCGCATCTGACATAATCATGTGGAAACATTCGGTTGATGCTTCTGCATCTTCGTTAACCGATATGATCTGACCATGACTAAACAGCCATGATCTAGCATCCCCCATCGCATATGGAACTGTGATCATAACCTGCTTCTCATCAGCCGCAAAAAAAGCATCAATCGCTTCTTCTAATTGATCAAGTCCGGTTTTTTTGAGGGCTGATATCATCACTGCTTTAGGAAAGCGTTTGGACAATAGCTTAATTTGCTCCGTATCGGTCACTTGATCAGTTTTGTTACAGACATGGATAATCCGGCGCTGTTGTTCATTTTCATCAAGACCAAGCGACTTAATCACATCAAAGACATCTTGAGCTTCTTCCAGAACCATCGGTGATGAAGCATCATGAACATGCAATAGCATATCGGCTTCGACAACTTCTTCTAGCGTGCTTTTGAACGCTTCGACCAATTCTGTTGGTAGCTGGCTAATAAACCCAACTGTATCAGCCAGAATAACCGTTCTGCCAGAAGCAAGCGTCATCCCGCGCATAGTCGGATCAAGTGTCGCAAAGAGCATATCTTTGGATAGCACCCCTGCCCCCGTCAAGGCATTGAACAGCGTCGATTTACCAGCATTGGTATAGCCAACCAATGCCACTGACGGCGTTTCATTGCGTTGCCGATTTTGCCGCTGAATGGTGCGCGTCCGCACAACTTCCCCTAATTCGGCTTTAATTTTGATAATCTGATCATCAAGCATCCGGCGATCAAGCTCAATTTGGCGCTCACCTGGGCCACCCAAAAAGCCACCACCACCTCGTTGGCGTTCTAAATGAGTCCAGCTACGCACAAGCCGGCTCCGCTGAAACGTCAAGGCGGCAAGCTCGACCTGTAAGCGGCCAGCATTTGTGCTGGCTCTTTCACCAAAGATTTCCAAAATCAATGCCGTGCGATCAATGACCTTACATCCCAGCTGTTGTTCAAGATTACGTTGCTGGACAGGTGACAGGCTTGTATTGATCACAACCAGCGTATCTTCACTGACCTCATCATGGATACGCTCAACCACGCCAGCACCGATTAATGTTGCGGCTCTCGGTGTGTTTATGCGAACGGCATAGCTGTTCTCAACAGGCAGGCCAATAGCCTCAACCAGACCCACAGCCTCTGCCAGCATCATTTCGACAGGTCGTAAGGCGGCGTCTTCCCGAATATCTGGATGAACAACGATCGCGTGATTAATGCCCATTAGGACGGTTCACTAAACGGTAAAATCATATTATACCTAAGATGATAAGAGTGCGTAATTTTCTATTAAATGGTGACACATGACCACAAATAAAACCCCTATTCGCGTTGATATATTCTCTGACGTAATTTGTCCATGGTGTTACATTGGCTGGCGCCGGATCAGCATGGCGGTAGATATGCATCAGAATGTCAGCCTTGATATTACATGGCGAGCGTTTTTGCTAAACCCTACTATGCCTGAACAGGGCATGGATAGAGGAGCCTATATCCAGGCGAAGTTTGGTCAGGCTGGCACCAGTTTCTATGAGCGTATTACCAGTGTTGGCCAGCAGGTCGGTATTAATTTCAATTTTGCCGCTATTACCCGCACTCCAGATAGCAGGCCAGCGCATCATTTGATCAAAGCCGCAGGTAAGCAATCGCATCAGGTTAAAATTAAAATGATGGCAGATTATTTTGAACATGGCATTGATATTAGCCAAGCAGATTATCTAAGCAGCATTGCCGATACCTACCACATCACATCTGATCAGCTAGCCTATGCCAAGACAACAGTTGATAATGACCTGGAAGAAGCAAGCATGATGGATATTCACGGCGTACCCTATATCATTATTGATCAAAACTGGGCAGTATCCGGCGCTCATAAGCCGCAAGCATTTTTGCCATTATTCGATGCCGCCATTAATGCCCGCGCTGAACAACCTAAAAATTAGAGCAAGCCGACAATCTCATCTACCAGCTCTCTTGCTGCAAGCACCCGTTTTGATAGCGGCAGAGTTTTGCGGACAACTAGCTTTTGATCTGCGGTTACCTGCATTACTCCTGATTTTTTACTAATCAGACCAATTAGCGCATCAGGATTAGGGAAGCGGTTATGTCGGAATGTGACGCTCAGGCCTTTCGGGCCTGCATCAAGTTTTTCGATATGCGCTGTCCGGCACCTGATCTTAATAATGATGGTATCAATAAGATTTTGTACCTCTTGCGGCAAGCTTCCAAAGCGGTCAACCAGTTCTGCCACAAGCTCATCATGCTCGCTGATATCTTCCAGTGCCGCAATCCGCCGATAGAGCGACAAACGGACGCTGAGATCAGGCACATATTCATCTGGAATTAGTATTGAGGCGCCTAAATTAATCGCTGGTGACCAAGTGTCTTGGGCGCTCGCATCATCACTAGCGCCACCAGATTTGATCTCTTTCACGGCTTCATCCAGCATGGCTTGATAAAGCTCAACTCCGACCTCACGAACATGACCAGATTGCTCATCACCAAGCAAGTTCCCTGCGCCGCGAATATCCAGATCATAAGAGGCTAAGGTAAATCCAGCCCCCAGCGAATCCAACGTCTGCATCACTTCTAATCGGCGTCTTGATTGCGGCGTCAATTTCCGTGCTGGATCGGTCGTCAGATAGGCATAAGCGCGTTGCTTGCCGCGACCAATACGGCCGCGTAACTGATAAAGCTGTGATAGGCCGAACATGTCCGCGCGATGAATAATCATGGTGTTGGCGGATTGAATATCAATGCCCGATTCAATGATGTTTGTTGCCAGCAAAATATCAGCATCCCCATCGGCAAACCGGCTCATCGCGTCATCAAGCTCAGCCGCTGGCATTTGCCCATGGGCAGTGATAATCCGCGCGTCAGGCACCATATTTTGTAGCCGATCATATATCCGCGCCAGATAATCAATACGCGGGCTAACACAGAACACCTGCCCGCCTCTATGCCGCTCACGCTTGATGGCTTCTGCCAGAATAACATGATCCCACGGACCGACTGATGTTCGGATGGCTAACCTGTCAATCGGCGGCGTCGCAATAATTGACATATCGCGCACCCCTGATAAGGCCATTTGCAGCGTTCGCGGGATAGGCGTTGCGGTTAAAGTCAAGACATGGATATCGCCGCGCAGGGCTTTTAATCGCTCTTTCTGCGAGACGCCAAAATGCTGTTCCTCATCAACGATAATCAATCCAAGATTATTAAATCGAATTTGTTTCGATAATAAAGCATGCGTACCGATAACTATTTGAACATCACCACTGGCCAGACCTTCTTTAATCTGATTTGCCTGTTTGGTTGATGTCATCCGCGATAGCACGCCGATATCTATGCCAAAGCCGCTAAATCTGTCGCCAAAGACCTTGCCATGCTGACGCGCGAGCAAAGTTGTCGGGGTCACTACCGCCACTTGAAAACCTGACATGGCGGCAACAAAAGCAGCACGCATGGCGACCTCGGTTTTGCCAAAGCCAACATCACCACAAATTAGCCTATCCATGACCTTGCCTGATCGCATATCATTCAGGGTCTCATTGATGGCATCTTGCTGATCTTCGGTTTCAGCATAAGGAAAGCGTTGACAAAACTCCGCATAACTTGCTGGCTCAGCATAGAATTGCTCTGTTTTTGAGGTTTGCCGTAACGCCGCTACTTTAATCAACTGGCCAGCAATATCCTTGATGCGTTTCTTAATCCGGGCTTTCTTGGCTTGCCATGCCACACCGCCTAGTTTATCGAGCGCAACGTCACCACCTTCGCGGCCATAGCGTGACAGCAAATCAATGTTTTCCACAGGCAAATAAAGTTTATCACCACCCGCATAAACCAACAGCACACAATCATGATCCGCACCAGCCGCATTTAATGTCTCAAGGCTCTCATAACGGCCGATCCCATGATCAACATGAACCACCAGATCACCCTCATTCAGGCTAGACACTTCGCGCAGGAAATGTTCTGCCCGCCGACGCTTGCCTTGCGGACGATATAAGCGGCGACCAAAAATATCTTGTTCAGAGATGACGATCAATTCGGGCAAGATGAAGCCATGTTCTAATGGCCAGACCATCACATTAATGGCGCCCGTGACCACCTCATCCCAGTTACGAGCAATATGAACGTCATTGGGCGTTGCCATATGTTGCTCTAAGCGCGCTGACAGTCTTTCTAATCCCCCTTGGCTGGATGCCGCTAAAATTGCTGTTTGCGCTTCTGATCTATGATCAAGTAATTGCCGCAAATTAGCGAGATCATGGTCATCACTTGCAGTCTGGTTTTGATATAATAGTGGAGATTTTTTGCTATTAATTACAGTATGTTCAGAATCGTTTTTAATATCAGATACAAAGCTGTTAAAGCGCAAACCCGCCTGACTTCTGTGCATCGCCTGATAGATATCATCCGTCAGGTAAAGCGCATCAGGAGGCAACGGCCGAAAAACCTCATCCGCATTCTTTTCGGCATCTGCAAACTCTGCTCTGGCCGTATAGAAATCTGTGATCTGCTCAAGTCTATTCTGGCGAATAATGGCAGTTTCATCTGCCTCAACAACCAGCAGATTGTCACAATATTCGGACAAATGCGTCAGCGTTTCATGAAACAGCGGCAAATAATGTTCAATCCCTGTCACACGGCGGCCAGATGATACCACTTGATACAATATATCGCGGCTAGCTGAACCGCCAAAATGATCAATATACTGACGCCGGAACCGCGCTACGCTATCGGCGTCTATGGGCAGCTCACTCACCGGATAGAGCCTGACATCGGAGATAGCATCACCACTGCGCTGGGTTTCGGGATCAAAGATCTTTATCGTCTCAATGTCATCACCAAACAGATCAAGCCTGACAGCGATCGAGCCTCCTGGCGGAAAGACATCAATAATACCGCCCCGCAAGGCATATTCCCCCGGCTCTCGCACTGTGTTGGTGCGGTGATAGGCATTGGCCTCAGCATAAGCGGTGAAGGCCGACTGCCCAACCTGCCCGCCTGCTGTTAAGGAAATACTGCCATTTGTAAAATAATCAGGCGTTGGATGTTTTTGTAGCCACGCATTCATGGTGGTCAAAATGATGCCTTGCTGAAAATGCCCGGAAGCCAGCATAGATAATGTTTTTATCCGCTGACCTATTAATTGCGAGCTTGGCGACACCCTGTCATAGGGCAGGCAATCCCACGCCGGAAACCGTAAAATCTGCGCCTCTGGCATGCCAAGGGCAATGAGGCTGTTATCAAGCTCTGCCATGGCGGCATCATTAACGCTAATATGGACAATCTGCCCTTTATGGCGGCGTGATAAATCATACAACAAGACGCCATCAAGACCTGATGCCACGCCTTCAACAGTAATCGTTTTACCTGCAGGTGGCAGTTGTAAGTCATGCCAGAAGTGATTCATGTGATGAGATACTTTATGCTGTTATACCGACAAAACATTGAGTCAATTTTTATTGACGTGATTTGACATGCGTGATGAGCCGGTCAAGCGCTAATCTATTAAAATTAGCAGGTGTTTCTAACTGACCACTAACAATACCCCAAATAGCCGGATCACCAAGTTCAAGCAAATCTTCGTAGCTATTGAGTTCGGTTTCATCCATATCAGACAAGGTATCTTTAGCAAATTGACATAATAACGTGTCTGTTTCTCTGGTTCCTGTATAACAGGATTGATAGATTAGACGTCGGACTTTATCTTGCTGTGACTCACTCATTTTCACCCTCTGCTTTTTGCCTTGAATGAGATAGCATAGCCATATCGAAAAATATAGCGTATGTGTAAAGAATGAGCGAAAGCGGGTATCGGAAATTTGAACGTCCTATTCTTCTCTTTCCTCTGTTTCGCGGGGTCGAGACACTGAAGGGGATTGGGCCACGGCTGTCTGGCATTATCAGCAAGCGCATAGGAACACATGCCATTGACTTGCTCTGGCATATTCCAAGCGGCGTCACTCATCGTCATCTGCGCCCCGCCTTAGCCCATATTCAGGATGGTGAAGTGGTGACATTGGCGCTGACCCCTATTCAGCATGATAAACCGCCACCACGAACACGCCGGCCTTTCCGCGTCATTTGCCAGCATGATGATGGTCAAGTTGAGCTGATATTTTTTCACGCTAAGGGGAATTATGTCGAAACTCAATTACCCATTGGCCAGCCAAGATTAGTTAGTGGCCGTGCCGAATGGTATCGCCAGCAATTACAAATGGCACATCCTGATTATATCCTGCCGCCTGATCAGGCAGATGCTATCCCTGAGTTTGAGCCTGTTTATATGCTGACCGCCGGATTAACGCCAAAACCGTTGCGGACGGCTATCCGCCAGTCACTAGATGTGTTGCCCGATTTGCCCGAATGGATCAGTCCATCAACCCTGGCGCGATTTGGCTGGCCATCATGGAAAAATGCTATGATGCAGGTGCATCAGCCGAAATCACAATTAGATATCATGCCAGGGCATCCGGCGCGAATGCGGCTAGCCTATGATGAATTATTGGCTAATCAGCTGGCGTTAGCCATGGTAAGAGAACATGGAACGACAACTAATGGCCGTATTTTTAAGGGTGATGATCGTCTAACCAAGCCGTTATTGTCCTCGCTTAGCTTTGATGTGACAGGCGCGCAAGACCGCGTCATTCAAGAGATTACTGCTGATCAAGAATCCGATAATCGCATGCTTCGTTTGCTGCAAGGTGATGTTGGTGCCGGAAAAACGCTCGTTGCCTTGATTGCCATGCTTCATGTTGTTGAGGCAGGCGCCCAAGCTGCCATTATCGCCCCGACCGAAGTGCTGGCCAGACAGCACCACCAATCGATTAGCCGCATGTTAGAACCGTTAGGGATAAAACCATGCCTTTTGCTAGGCCGCATGAAGGCTCAAGAAAAAAGACAAGCTCTGGAGGCGATAAGCTCTGGTGATGCCAGCATTATCATTGGAACGCATGCCTTGATCTCAGATCAAACCGTATTTCAAGATTTGGGCCTGGTTGTCATTGATGAGCAGCATCGTTTTGGCGTTCGCCAGCGGCTTATCCTTGGCCAGAAAGGTAAGGCTGTTGATGTATTGCTGATGACAGCCACGCCTATCCCTCGGACGCTGGCTATGACCGCTTATGGTGATCTTAATACCTCATTACTGGATGAAAAACCGGCAAATCGTCAGCCTATCGTGACAACCGCTATGCCAATGGAAAAAATGGACGATATCATTGCCCGTCTTAAAGACACGACAGCGATGGATAAACGCGCCTACTGGATTTGCCCATTGATCGAAGAATCAGATGTCCTTGATGTTGCCGCCGCCGAAGACCGTTTCACTCATCTTGCCGCCGCCTTGCCTGAATGCAAACCTGTGTTAGTTCATGGCCGTATGAAATCAGACGAACGCGAAGCCGCCATGGAACAGTTTCGCACAGGGGAAGCGCGATTACTGGTCGCGACAACGGTTATTGAGGTTGGCGTCGATATTCCCGAAGCCAGCATAATGATCATCGAATCTGCTGAACGCTTTGGCTTGGCACAGCTTCACCAATTGCGTGGGCGAGTTGGCAGAGGCGCCGAAAAATCATCATGTGTTTTATTATATAATGCCCCAATTAGTGGAATGGCAAAATCACGGCTTTCCATTATGCGTGAAACCAATGACGGCTTTCGCATTGCTGGTGAGGATTTGCGTTTGCGCGGACCGGGGGAAGTGTTAGGTAAGCGCCAATCTGGCGATCCTGAATTCATGCTGGCTGATCTATCCTATCACGAAGACTTGCTGGCACTTGCCCATGATGAGGCAAAGACCACAATTGAAAACGATACCATTCTTGATCAGGATAACCACGATCCACAGCGCCTGTTAATGGCATTATTTGAACGCGATCAGGCCGTAACCTACCTTGCTGGCGGTTAGAGTAAATATAATTTAATTAAGTACTTGCCTTGCGCTTTTTATATACTTTATCAAGGTTGACAGGCTTTCGGTCCGGGTTGGGGTCCTCCGGCGTAACAATACCGCCAGACACCACCATTTTGACCGCTTCCTCTACCCCCATATCCAAAACAAAAACATCATCACGCTTAAAGAAAAGCAGGAAACCTGATGTCGGATTAGGCGTAGTTGGGACAAAAACATTGATCAAGTCTTCTTTTGAAAGCGCCTGCACCTCACCCTTGGTTGACCCCGTGACAAAGCCAATTGCCCAAATCCCACGGCGCGGATATTCAACAAGAACAACCTCACGAAAGGCATCTGACTGGCTAGCCATAATAGTCTCAAGCACCTGTTTTGACGCGCCATAAAGTGAGCGAACCACAGGCAGACGCTTCGTGATATTGTCAAAAACAGAGAGCAGAAAGCGCCCCAATATTCCAGCGGTTAATGCGCCTATTATAATAAAACCAACGGCAGCAATAACCAAGCCAATACCGGGAAGCGGAAACCCGGCATAGCTTTGTGGGTCAAGCCAAGCTGGCAGTAATCCGGCAATCTGGTCATCAATAAAGGTGATAAGCGACCATGTGACATAAAGCGTTAATGCCAAAGGCGCGGTTATCAGTATTCCAGAAAAAAACCAACGTCTAAGCTGATTAAGCATGAGATGACTCATTAATTAACTCTTCATCTTAGGTCTAGCACCAATTCTCACAGATTGATAGAATGAACTATCAATTTAATTGATAACATCATTAACTTAAGGCAAAAATATGTCATCTCAACCGATCAGTCGACAAAAATCTGAATTTGCCGAAGCGCTCTTAACCCTTACAAACATCATGGAAATGTTACGTCATCCGGAGACAGGATGCCCGTGGGATTTAGAACAAACGCATCAGACCATTGCCCCCTATACGATAGAAGAAGCCTATGAAGTGGCTGAGGCTGTGGACAAAGGCAACCCTGATGATATTCGTGATGAGCTTGGTGATTTACTATTGCAAATTATTTTTCAGTCGCAGATTGCCAGTGAACATAATCACTTTGATTTTGTTGATGTTGCAAACAGCATTAGCCAAAAAATGATTGCGCGCCACCCTCATATTTTTGATAAAGCCCAAGCCAATGACGCAGCCGAAGTACGGGAAGGATGGGAAGATATCAAGAGCCATGAACGTGCCAATAAAGGCGAGACGCGGCAGCTAGATGGTATAGCCGCCACCCTGCCTGCCGTTCTGCAAGCGGTTAAATTACAATCACGCGCCGCCAGAGTGGGCTTTGATTGGCCTGATGTTGAGCAGATTTTAGATAAATTGCATGAGGAAACCAGAGAGTTTGAAGCTGAGCTGAACACACGCGCCAATGGCAATACGCCTAATCAAGCCGCGCTCGAAGATGAGTTAGGCGATATCATGTTTGTGGTTATTAATCTGGCAAGAAAACTAGATATTAATCCAGAACAAGCCTTGGCAAAAACCAATAGAAAGTTCCGCAAACGGTTTAACCATATCGAAGATCAAATGAGCAAACAGAACAAATCCCTAACCGATACCTCGTTAGAAGAAATGGAATACTGGTGGCAAGATGCAAAAACATTGCCTTAAAGCTTTGATCCAAACGGCATTGTTCACATAAGCATTGAAGCGATCATAGATTGCCTCTTGCCTGCTACCATTTCCAGTCAATCAATCAGAAATATGTTGTCTATGCGATCTCTTGATCATCATCTTGCAACGAAATTGGATTTGTTGGCATGATGGTAGAAATGGCGTGTTTGTAAACTAATTGAACATGCTGATCACGTTTTAGTAACAGTGAAAAATTGTCAAACCAGGTTACTATACCTTGCAATTTTACCCCATTAACCAAAAACACCGTAACTGGCGCATGATCTTTGCGAATACAGTTCAAAAATATTTCTTGTAAATTCTGGCCCTTGTCCTGTGCCATGTTTCCCCCCTGTTTTTATTATTCTTACAAAGAAACATATTAATTATCAATTACTACTTTAGCAAAATACATAGAACTTTTGTATTATATTAAAAATTATTTAGAAAAAATCGATTCTAACGGAAAGCATACGCTCCACATCGTCAATATAGCCGCGCGCAACAAACATAATCACCTTATCACCGGGTTCAATAATGGTATCGCCGCGTGGAACAATAAAGTTGTCATCGCGCATAATCGCGCCAACTACTGCGCCTTTTGGCAGTTTTGCCGATCTAAGCGGTGTCCCAACCAGCGATGATGAGGCCAATGCCTCAATTTCCATGACCTCACCCTTTTCCTCGATAATCGTGTGAATATCACGGACACGGCCACGCCTTACATGCTCAAGGATACTAGAAACCGTGATAGAGGGCGGATTAATAACCGAATCAACCCCAAGTGTAGATATTAGCGGCACAAAACTCGCCATTTTAATAAGCGTAACAACATGCTTAGCGCCAAATCGTCGCGCCAGCAGAGATGACAAGACATTAACCTCATCATCATCGGTGACAGCAATAAACGTATCAACATCCGCAACCCCACCTTCCTGCAGAATAACAGGATCAAGCGCATCGCCATGAATAACCGCGATTTGTTGCGGTAAATTAAGCTTGGCCTGCCTTGCGGTCTCTTTATTGATCTCAATCATTGTTTGGTCAGATGATTCGATGGTGCTTTGAACAGCATTAGCAACAAGCGTTCCGATATTACCGCCTCCAGCGATTAAAATGCGGCGGCTTTCTGGTTCTTCATGACCAAAACTTGTCATCGCGCGGGCTAGATGCGTGTCTTCACAGACAAAATAGACTTCATCGCCTTCCATCATCTTGACACTGCCATCACGAGGGACAAGCACCTGATTATCACGCAAAATAGCAATAATACTCATTTTAAGGTCATCAAATAAATCCGCTAAATAGCGAATAGGAGACCCCAAGATTGGGCAATGTTCAGTACATTTGACTCCAATAATCTTAACCTTATCCCCACACATACTGCCGACATCAAAAGCACCCGGAATTTCTAACCGCCGCAGAACCGCCTGCGATAGCTCAATTTCAGGTGAGATAATATGATCAATCGGCATATTATCGGCGCTAAACATATCAGCAAAACGCGGATCAAGATAACTCCGCGAATGGATACGAGCAATTTTAAGCGGCGTCCGATAGATGGAATGGGCGACCTGACACGCCACCATATTAATTTCATCTATGGTCGTAACAGCGATTAACATATCGGCATTACCGACATCTGCCTTCGAAAGAATATCAGGATGCGACGGCACCCCAATAACGCCCCGAACATTATGGTGATCGGTGACGCGCTGGATCTGCTCCTGACTTTCATCAATAATCGTCACGTCATTATTTTCTTCAGACAAATGCTCAGCAATACTAAACCCGACTTGGCCTGCTCCACAAATCACAATCTTCATGAAGTCTCCTCCGTCTGATCTACGGTTTCGATACTAATGCCAAGGGTTTTCAATTTTCGATGCAAGGCTGACCGTTCCATGCCAATAAATGCTGCGGTTTTTGAGATATTGCCATTAAAACGAGACAGTTGCGACATTAAATATTGTGTTTCAAATTGCTCACGCGCTTCTTTTAGGGGCATCGCAATAGTTGACATTGATCCATCTTGCACAGACATTTTTGGATGACCAAGTATTTCGGCAGGTAAATCATCGGGGGAAATCATCGTCTTGGATTTATCAATCATGATCACCAGCCAGTCTATCATATTACGCAACTGTGTGATGTTTCCTGGCCATGAATACGTCTCCAGTGCCGCCAGACAGTCTGAAGTAATCGTCAATTTGCGGTCGCCTTCCTCAGCAAGACGCTTATTAAGAAAGTATTTGATCAAGGCAGGGATATCTTCGCGGCGTCGGGATAGCGGCGGAATTGATATTGGTACAACATTCAAACGAAAATATAAATCTTCACGAAACTGACCTTCAGCAACCTTAGCTTTGATATCATGTGTTGTCCCGCTGATAATCCTGACATCAACCCAAACATCGGTAGTCCCGCCAAGACGCTTAAAGCGTTGGTCTTGTAAAGTTCGCACCAACCGCGCCTGGGTATCCAACGGCAAATCACAAATCTCATCAAAAAATAGCGTGCCGCCATGCGCCTGCTCTAACATACCCACGACTCTTTTACCATTATGACTAGTCTCAGAGCCAAATAGCTCAATCAACGACCGATCAGAAGATAGAGAGGCGCAATTTACCATCACAAACCTGCCTGAACTGCGTTGTGATTGATTATGAATATTGCGCGCCAACAACTCCTTTCCAGAACCAGATGGGCCTGAAATGAAAATTCGGCTATTGGTTTCGGCGACTTTTGCAATGGTTTGCCGGATGCCATTAATGGCTGGTGACTTGCCAATTTGATCTATTGACATGTCAAAGCGGCGCTTTAGCTCAACATGTTCGGCGTCACGAGCAGCATTAGACAATGCGCGCTGACATAATAAAATTAATTGCGCTGACTTAAACGGCTTTTCGATAAAATCAAATGCACCATCTTTCATGGCCTGAACAGCAGTTTCAATATTGCCATGCCCCGAGATCATCAATACTGGGACATGCGGATAATATCGGCGCACCCATTTTTGAAGCTCAAGCCCATCCATATCAGATTGGCGCATCCAAATATCCAAAATGATCAAGGCTGGCGGATGACTAATAAGCTCATCTCTTGCGCTTTCGGCATTTTCAGCCTCACGCACTTCATACCCTTCATCCTCAAGGATCAAGCGTATCATGCTGCGGATATCAGGCTCATCATCAACAACTAGGATTTCCGATTTCATTTATCCTGTTGCCTCCTCTGATCGATTTATGAAGGTTAAGGTCACCACAGCCCCTTGATACCCTGCCGCGACATCGAGATCAATATCATCATCGGTGGCGCTTGACAGATTAAGGCTACCGCCATGGTCTTCCATAATTTTCTTAACGATCGCAAGTCCTAATCCCGAACCATCTTTGCGGTTAGTCACATATGGGTCAGTTAGATTCTTGCGCCGACTTAACGGCAGACCAGGGCCATTATCAATCACCACCACTTTGACAATCTCAGGCGTGACAGAAAGGCCGATTAACACCTTTTTATCATCACTTTCCGCTTCGGTCATGGCATCAACGGCATTTTGCAATAGATTTGTTATGACCTGTCTGATCATCCCATCATCGCAAGCGATCATAACGCTTTCTCTGGCACCAAAATCGGTATGAAAAGCAATATCCGTTGCCTCAGCCTTAATCAGCATGATTTGTGATGCGATGATATCAATCAAATCATAATCAGCTATATTAGGTGCTGGCATCCGGGCAAAGGCTGAAAACTCATCAACAAGACGGCGAATATCATCAACCTGTCGGGTAATCATCTCAACATTTGATCTGAACTTAGCATCTTGATCAGCATCTGGCATGGAAAACTTTTGCGCTAGTCTTTCAGACGCTAGCTGCATCGGTGTCAGAGGGTTTCTGATCTCATGTGCAATGCGGCGCGCAACATCTGCCCAAGTCGCTTTACGCTGCGCATCCATCAAAGCGCTGATATCCTCAAATGTCACGACATATCCAACAACTCGCCCGCCAACCATCTCACGGGTGATACGGGTCAGCAGGGTAAGATTGATATCACTGCGGATAATTTCAATATTAACCTCAGGCAAGCGTTTAACCGATGCGGCACGGTCGAGTAAATCCGCAAACTCTGGAATAACATTGGCCAATTTTTTGCCTGTAACCATTTGTGCATTTAGCTTCAACATATGCAGGGCAGCTAGATTAGGTAAGGTTATGATCTGATTGTGATCGACACCAATGACGCCTGATGATACGCCAGCTAGCACCGCTTCGGTAAACTCACGGCGTTTATCTAATTGAATATTGGCTTCGACTAATTCTTGCCGGCTCCTATTAATCTCATCCAGCATCCGATCAAATGAGGCGGCGAGTTCACCTATTTCGCCCTTGTCATGAATCTGCCCGACACGGGTCGCATGATCACCTGAGCGCACACGATCAGCGACGCTGATAATGGCGCTGATCGGCGTCACAATGGCGTTGGCAAAGTTCAAACCTAGCCACACAGAGCCAAGCAAAAGCAATAATGCAACCATGCCAAACATGACACCAAAGCTAACCTGTAGATCAAGCTGACGAATATCAAGCAACTGATAACTTGAGGAGGCAAACTGCGTTCGTTCAACCGAGGCCAGAACAGTCGGATCAACAAACCTGCCGACCAGCAAATAGGCATCAACAAACTGATTAAGTCTTAATCCTGCCCTTATTCGATTTTCATTTTCGGTATTGGCAATGGCGACTTCGCCTTGGTTAGCCTTCTCAAAAAAGGCTTCCTCAAGGTCTGTGAATGTCACGGCATAGGCAAATCGGGAATTCGCCAGAACGCGGCCTGTTGAATCAACAACCAGAGCCTCTGTCAAGTTTCTCACCCCTGCTTGATTAGTCAGATAGAGATCAAAGTTTTGCCTATTTCTTAGCAGAATTGGGGCTTCGCGGTTGATATCATTTGCCATGGCTAAAATCTGGCCACTTACCGAACGCTTATGTTCTTCTAAATAGGAATTGGCGATAGTAACGGACTCTTCGACGGCGGTTGAGATACGGTCATTGAACCAACCGCGCAAGGAGTAATCCAACACAAACACCGCAAATCCCATGACAATGAGAGATGGTAAGACAGAGATAATGCTAAACAGAATAGCGATCCGCAAATGCAGCTGATATCCTGCCATACGGCTTCGGCGTTCTTTGATCAAGGCGATGATCTGCCTGATCACAAATCCTGAAAGCACCAGCAAAACCAGCACATCAAGACCAAGAACTAGATAGCTGACATGCGATTGTCCATCAAGAAATGTTGGGCTTGATAAGACCGCATAGGTCATAAGGCCAAGCACTAAAGCCAGAAAGATTGAGGCATAGGCTAATCGCGTTTCGGTGACCATCTGCAACATCGCCATAACAAATGATGACCTTTTGTTGGTATCATGTGGCTTATCTGTCAGATTTTGTTTTGATACAGCCATCAGAAATCTTGCCTTACGCGATTTGATTTTGGATCAATACCAAGTGTAATAATTTTTTTACGCAATGTATTGCGATTAATACCCAATACCTCGGCGGCTTTTAGCTGATTGCCTCGCGTCACCGCCAGCGTTGTTGTGATCAGAGGCTTTTCAACCTCAGCAATGATGCGATCATATATCCCGTGAGTCGGCAAGTCGCCTTCATGAGCCTCAAAATATCGGCCAATATGATCAATAATACATTGTGATAAATTATGCGGCTGTGCCATCCCATCACCATCATGATCAGCATCATTAGGCGTTTTATTGATGGGATCAGCCAAAAACCTGGCCATATCATCGAGATGATGATCATCGATTTCATCATCATCAATGAGGACAAGCAGACGGCGCACCATATTTTCCAGCTCTCTGACATTTCCCGGCCATGGATAGCGCATCATCATATTCAAGGCAGAGGCGGACACTGATTTGATCTGCAATCCTTCGCTCAAGGATTTTTCCATGATATGATTGATAAGATCAGGAATATCCTCTGCGCGCTCGCGTAATGGCGGAACAGAGATCGGAACAACATTGAGCCGGTAAAATAAATCCTGCCGAAACGCTCCATTTTCAATCTCAGCATCAAGATTTTTGTGCGTCGCGGCAATGATGCGTGTATTGGCGCGAATACTTTCCCTGCCGCCAACACGAGTGAAATAGCCATCTTGCAAGACCCGCAGCAATCGCGTCTGCGTTTCAGTCGGCATATCACCAATTTCATCAAGAAAAAGTGTGCCGCCAGCGGCTTGATCAAAGCGCCCCTGGGTTTGCTTATCAGCCCCTGTAAATGCCCCTTTTTCATAGCCAAAGAGTTCAGATTCGATCAAGTCATGAGGAATAGCCGCCATATTTAGGGCAACAAATGGCTTTTTACTTCTACCGCCAAGATCATGGATAGCTTTCGCAACAACCTCTTTGCCTGAACCAGATTCGCCCGTGATCATAACCGTCAAATCCGTCGCCATCAGCCTGGCAATGCTGCGGTAGATATCCTGCATTGCTCTCGATTTACCAATGATCGGGCTGGCTTCGCTCCGCGTCTCCATCTGGGCTTTCTGGGCTTTATCATCATGATCAAGATTAAGGCTTTCCGTATCTTGCGCGCCCTTTGCACGGGTTAGCAAATGCCCAATATTCTGCGTCAACTCATCAAGCGGAAAAGGCTTAGGAAGATACGCATCTACCGCATGTTCTCGGGCTTTGACAGCGGTTAATAAAGTGGCCTGTGCGCTCATCACAATGATAGCCAGATCTGGCCGCAACGTCCTGATGCTCTCCATCTGATCAAGCGAGTTTCCATCAGGGAACATGACATCACAAACCAATACGCTGGTGTCAGGGTCAGTCACTTTGTTAAGACATTCAGCCATCGTGTTGGCGGTCTCAACCTTATAGCCAGCATGAGATAAAGCCTCACTCAACACCAGACGTAATGACGGGTCATCATCAGCAAGCAATATTTGAATGATTGGCTCGGTCATGACATCCCTCGGGTGATTGGCAAATTGATTTGAAACATGGTTTTGCCGTCATCATCACTCACATCAACGGATCCTCCATGATCGGTTACTATATTAGCCACCAAGGCTAGCCCCAAGCCGGTGCCATCAGGCTTGGCTGTAACAAAAGGATCAAAAAGACGGGTTTTGATCGCATCAGGGATACCATCACCATGATTAATGACAACAACACCTAACATGGATAAATGATCACTATCGGCGGCCGAAATGGTCAGCCGTGAGCCAAGATTATAAACAGTTTTAACAGTAATTTTATAATTTATATCAGATGCTTCACAAGCGTTCTTCAATAAATTTATCAACGCTTGGATGAGCAATTCTTTATCACCAAATGTATCTGGCAGAGATGGATCATAAAGTTTTTCAAAGGTGAATCCATTGCCAAAACTCTGCTCAGCAAGGGCGATACAATGATCAATAATCTCATGAATATTGATTGATTTGCGATTGATTGTATTTCCTGCGGCTAAGGTTTCCATGCGATTAACTAATTCAGTCACGCGGTCAGATTCAGATACAATCAAATTCGCTAACTGGTTTTGTTTGCTGTCGGTATTGGCGCGCGTGATCAGCTCGGCTGCGCCTCTTATCGCGGATAATGGGGTTTTAATCTCATGCGCTAATAATGCGGCAAAAGATGACATCCGCCGTGATGAGCCGCGAAATTGCTCTTGTCCTCGCAGGCGCTCGGCTAAAGCTCTTTCCTGAATGAGAATAGCAACCAGCCCAGAGCGTTCAACTAATGGTGATATATGCAAGTTTATCAATCTGTTGCCGAGAAGATTGCTGGATATATCAATGCCTTGATCATTAACATTAGCAGCCGTAATTCTGGCTTTATCAATCATGGTGTTAACTGGTGATGAGGACGGGAATAAATCATCAATAGACTGATCAAGCAGTGTTTTACGCCCTGATTGAAAAAACGCCTCAGCCGAGGTGTTTGCCTCAATCACTTGATTTTGAGTATCAATAACCAATAATGGAAAGCCGATAGAATTCAGCACTATGTCAGCGAGATCATGTTGGGCGTTAATCATCATTAGGCCGCCTCACCACAATCTTGCAACTGATCAAACCAATTATCCATAGCGCTAAAGACCGCCGCCGCATCAGTCGTATTATTGGCAATTTGGCGCATTTCTGCCGCATGCGGGAGCCCGTTTGCATACGCACTGACATGCTTTCGCGCTAACCGCAAGCCATGACTGCCGTAATGCGACAACATCAGATCAAGGTGATGACGCATGATCGCATGACGTTCGGGCAGGCTTGGCGGCAATGGCATCTGTCCATATTGAAGATAATGATCAAGATGCGCTAACAGCCAAGGCTGTCCCATGCTTGCACGTCCAACCATAACCGCATCAGCACCAGACGCCGCTAATGCCGCCTGAGCAGAATTGCCATCCGTAATGTCTCCATTAATCACAACCGGCAGATTAACAGCATCTTTAACCGCATGAACAGCCGACCAATCGGCTTGCCCTTTATAGAACTGACAGCGTGTTCGGCCATGAACCGTGACCATGGAAAGTCCTGCTTCTTCTGCCATTTTTGCAATTTTTGGAGCATTGCGAGTGTCATCATCCCAGCCCAAGCGCATTTTCACGGTGACTGGACGATCAGAGGCTTTCATCACCGCCTCAAATATAGCGGCTACCATGCTTTCATCACGCATCAGGGCTGAACCAGATAATTTGCCTGTCACTTTTCGTGCCGGACAACCTAGATTGAGATCAATGATTGCGGCACCCATATCACAGCCCATACGCGCCGCTTCTGCCATCATAGCTGGCTCCCAGCCTGCTAGTTGCAGGGCAAAAGGGTTCTCGTCTCTGGCATTAGTTGATAATTTGCGGATTTCGGTTTTAACACCGCGAATAATGGCCTCACTTGCTACCATTTCAGACACGACCAGACCACCACCTAGCGACCGCACCATGCGGCGGAAAGGCCAGTCAGTCACGCCAGACATAGGCGCTAAAATCACCTTATGATCAAGCTCAAGTGAACCAATTTTCATCTTAAATACCAATATGCTTAAAAATTAGGCATCTTTTACCATGGAAGACCGCCTATTCACAAGCCAACAATTACAAATGCCCGATAATTGCAAAATATATAGAAAGCATTAGCTTCTGGATGTATTTCTATTCTGTTATGGGTATATATAGAACATGTCTGATTTTGATTTCCATGCCCTCATTCTTGCCGCCGGCCAAGGCTCACGCTTAGGCGGAACGCCAAAACAGTATCGCCAGCTGCAAGGCCGCGATATCTGGCTTTATGCTGTTCTGGCACTTGCCAGTCATTCAGCTTGCCGCGGTGGAGTGATCGTCTGCCCTGATGGTGAGGAGGCTTATCATGCGGCGAAACTGGCTGAATATCAGCTTAATCACTGGATGGCGGTAACAGGTGGCGCGGAAAGACAGGATTCTGTTAAGGCTGGATTAGAGCAACTCGCTGCAACGAAACCGAGTGCGGTATTCATTCATGATGCGGCACGGCCTTTCCTGCCAAGAGATATGATTGATCGTATGCTTGATCTCTATCATCAGCACCCCCCGCATAAGCAAACAGATGGCCAGATAACTGACCCTAATATGATTAAAGCTATTGTGCCGGCATTGCCTCCGGGAGATAGCCTTAAAACTGTCAATAATAACCAAGTCACTGGACAGATTGACCGTGAGCAAGTTATCCGTGTGCAAACCCCACAGCTCTTTCATTTTGATACTATTTATGAGTTGCATCAGTGTTTTTCCGGGGCTGGGTTTACCGATGATAGTAGCCTGGCCGAAGAAGCTGGTATCCCTGTTCATGTGATCGAAGGCGACCCACGAACGTTTAAAATAACAACCGAGTCTGATTGGATTATGGCGCAGATGATGGCTCCTGCACAAACCATGACATCACGGGTTGGGTTTGGTTATGATGTTCACCGATTTGAGGAAACTCACGATACCGATCAAAACACACAGATTATGCTCTGCGGGATAGCCATTGATCATGATCAGGCGGTGATTGCCCATTCTGATGGTGATGTCGGGCTGCATGCGCTGACAGATGCTATATTAGGGGCGATTGGTGATGGTGATATTGGCACCCATTTTCCGCCTTCTGATGAAAAATGGCGGCATGCGTCCTCAGATTTATTCCTTATAGATGCGTGCCGCCGATTGGCTGAAAATAGCGGTAAATTGGTGAATTGTGATATTACTATCATTGCCGAAGCACCGAAAGTCTTACCCCATCGCGATGCTATGGTGGAGAAACTTGCTGAGCTTACCGGCCTTGATCAAAATGCCGTATCTGTCAAAGCAACAACAAGCGAAGGCATGGGTTTTATTGGCCATAAACTGGGTCTTGCCGCGCATGCTGTGGTCAGCGTCTTACTGCCAGTGTCAGGAATTGAGCAATGAAGCCATCATCAACCCAATCCATGCTTTCCGCGATTGCGACATTAGGGCCGCTCGGTTACGCCCCTGCCCCCGGTACTGTTGGCTCGGCGGCGGCATTATTGATTGGCGGGACGGTGACGATCACGCTTGGCATGATCCCACTTGTTATTATGATCATTATCGTAACCATTATCTCATTTCCGGCGATTGATGCGCATAGCGCAATCACCGGGAAACATGATGCGAGTGAGATTATTATTGATGAGGTTATTGGCCAGTGGCTTGTTCTCTTAGCCATTCCTGTTATGGCAAGCCCTGAGAGCGCCTATCTTTATACATTGCTAGCCGCTTTTGTGCTGTTTCGGATATTTGATATCACTAAGCCGCCGCCTGTATCCACCGCTGAGGAGTTGCCCGGTGCGGCAGGAGTTATTGCTGATGATATTATGGCTGGTGTTCTTGCCGGCGTTGTCCTTATGGCCAGTTTTCAGTTTTATGGTTGGGTGATGGCATGACGGCTTCAACACATGATACGCGCGCGACATTGGCGGAAGATGTCTTATCACTCGCGCGAGACAACAATATAAATCTGGTGACAGCGGAAAGTTGCACAGGCGGATTAATCATTGCCGCCTTGACCGATATCGCTGGATCATCTGATGTCGTTGATCGCGGCTTTATCACCTATTCTAACGCCGCCAAGACAGCCATGCTCAATGTTCCTGCTGATATGATTGCAGACCATGGCGCGGTCAGCAAAGACGTGGCTATGGCAATGGCAGAAGGCGCATGCCAAAATGCTGATCACACCGATAATAGCGGCATAGCTGCGGTTGCCGTGACTGGTATTGCTGGTCCTGCTGGCGGCACGCCGCAAAAACCGGTAGGCACGGTTTGGTTTGGGTTACATATTCAATATCAAGGATCGAGCAAAACCTTAAGCTGGGTTGAGCATTTTAAGGGGGATAGAGACGATATCAGGCAAGCGACCGTTCATTCTGCCTTAACCCAACTCAAAACCCAGATAACAGCCTTAACGCCATAACTGATCATTTAGTTTATTTGGGCTGGTCAGGTAACGCGCTACCAAGACGCGGATATAGCGTGTCAGCGCGGGTCTCAAAAGCGCGCACCATGCGCTTAACCGCTTCAGAAAACAGCGTTTCAATAACCGATTGAAAGAACCGTGAGCGAAACTCAAAATCAACGTGAAAGTCGATTAAGCATCCCCCCTCATGCGGTTTGAAATGCCATTGGTTTTCTAAATACTTAAAAGGCCCTTCGGCATATTGCACATAAATCTTAAGCTGTTCAGGATCAAAATCCACATATGATGTAAACTTTTCCCGATAGATACGAAAACCAATCATCAGATCAGCGATCATTTTTTCGTCATCTTGTGATCTGATCCGCGCCGCCAAACACCACGGCAAAAATTGTGGATAGGCATTCACATCTGACACAAGATGATACAAATTTACTGGTAAATGCGGGACTAGGCGCTGTTCGGCATGCTGAGTCATTCAATTTATGATCTCGCTAAACGGTTTTGCCGTTCAGCCCTGAGACGCGCAAAATCCTCATCAGCATGATAAGATGACCGCGTTAAAGGTGTTGCAGATATCAATAAAAATCCCTTGGTTGCGCCGCGCTGTGATAATTGACTAAACTCATCAGGTGTCCAAAAGCGATCAATCGGATGATGCTTTGGTGTTGGCTGAAGATATTGACCAATCGTCATAAAATCAATATCAGCGCTGCGCATATCATCCATCACTTGTAACACTTCTTCCATGCCTTCGCCCAAGCCTACCATGATACCTGATTTAGTGAAAATCTCCGGATCAAATGCTTTTACCTGATGCAGCAGATTAAGGGAATGAAAATATCGCGCCCCCGGCCTTACTGATGGATATAATCGGGGAATGGTTTCAAGATTATGATTAAAGACATCTGGTTTAGCCCTCACCACAATTTCTAAAGCACCATCTTTTTTCAGAAAGTCAGGGGTTAAAATCTCTATCGTGGTCGCAGGCGAGGATGCTCTGATAGCGGTAATCACTTGCGCGAAATGATTGGCTCCGCCATCATCTAAATCGTCTCTATCGACGGAGGTAATGACAACATGCGCCAAAGACAGGCTCGCCACCGCATCGGCGACACGTTCAGGTTCATGCGGGTCTAACTGATCTGGACGGCCAGTCGCCACATTGCAAAAGGCACAGGCACGGGTACAAACCGAGCCAAGGATCATCATCGTGGCATGTTTCTTTGCCCAGCACTCACCAATATTAGGGCATGCCGCTTCTTCGCATACGGTGACCAGATTTCGGTCATGAATAATTTGCCGCGTGGCTTCATATCCTGCTGATTGCGGGGCTTTTACACGCAACCAATCCGGTCTCCTAGGCTGAGGTCTTTCGGGGTTTTTAGCCTTTTCGGGATGTCTTGCCGCGCCTCGTAACCCCTTGCCGCGAAATATAACACTATCATCACTCATCATTATCAACACATACTAGAAATGGATCACTTTATCAAAGGCATCTAGCACAGATTCGTGCATAGCTTCAGATAAAGTTGGGTGCGGAAAGATTGCTTGCATTAATTCGGCCTCTGTTGCTTCGCATTGCCGGGCGATAACATAGCCTTGAATCAATTCCGTGACTTCGGCGCCAATCATATGCGCGCCAAGCAATTCGCCTGTTTTTTTATCAAAAATGGTTTTGATCATGCCATCATCATCACCAAGGGCAATCGCCTTACCATTACCACGAAAAGGAAACCGTCCAACGCGAATATCATATCCGGCATCTAAAGCCGCTTGTTCGGTATATCCAACACTAGCCACTTGCGGCCGGCAATAGGTACAGCCCGGAACATCAAGCGGGTTAATGCCGTGATGATCTGAACTATCTTTAATATGTTCAGCGGCAATAATCCCCTCATGACTGGCTTTATGCGCCAGCCAGGGCGCCCCTGTCATATCACCAATGGCGTATATTCCGGCAATATTCGTCTCACCAACGGCGTTGGTTACAACATGGCCACGATCAAGCGTAATACCAAGGTCTTTGATCCCGATATCCTCAATATTGGCAACAATACCAACCGCCAGAATCATGCGGTCAGCAGAAATAGTTTGCGCTTTGCCGTCAATGGTTATGCTAGCTTCAACACCAGATTTGGATGCTGCCGCGCTATCTAGCATGGCTTTTTTATGGATTTTTATGCCTCGCGCCGTGAACAGCTTTTCCGCCATGTCGGATATCTCTGCATCCTCCACTGGCATGATACGGTCTGCCGCCTCAACCACCGTCACCGCCACCCTCATATCGGCATAGAATGAGGCAAACTCAATCCCGATCGCCCCTGACCCAATGATGATCAGCGATGCTGGCATTGTCTTAGGCGTCATAGCATCACGATAAGTGACAATATTTTCGCCATCAGGGGTGATAGATGGCAACTCCCTCGCCCTTGCGCCTGTTGCCAGAATTACTTTGCCAGCATAGAGGGTTTCATCCGTTGTATCGGCTTTTCCAAGCGCAATTGGCCATAGTTTATCAGTCTTGGGAAGCACGGAGGCGCTAGCCATAAACACATCAATCTTATTCTTTTTCATGAGATGGCTAATTCCGCCTGACAATGTTGCCGCAACATCACGCGACC
>MDTB01178583.1_pt1 | contig 32044 bp, 40 predicted proteins | sample 811161 | NCBI WGS metagenome assembly MDTB01 (sample SAMN05326650, study PRJNA326480) | marine metagenome | isolation source: seawater | place: Mediterranean Sea | collected 2009 | reverse complement strand
GGAGGCTTACATTATGGCTACATTGGCTGAAATAAGAGCGAAGTTAAAATCTCAAGAAGTGAATCGCTCCACTTCATCAACAGGCGGAGACAACGCCATTTATCCACACTGGAATATACAAGAAGGACAGGAATCTGTTGTAAGATTCTTACCAGATAAAGACGAAAGCAATACTTTTTTCTGGATGGAACGTGCAATGATTAAATTGCCATTCGCTGGAATAAAAGGACAGGCAGATTCGCGGCCTATACAGGTACAAGTTCCTTGTATGGAAATGTATGGAAAAACTTGTCCAGTATTAACAGAAGTCAGACCATGGTTCAAAGATAAGAGCATGGAAGACATGGGTAGAAAATATTGGAAAAAGAAAAGTTATATTTTCCAAGGATTTGTTACACAAAATCCATTAGCAGAAGAGACAACACCCGAGAATCCAATAAGAAGATTTATCATTGGACCTCAAATCTTTAACATCATCAGGGCGGCATTGCTTGATCCAGAAATGGAAGAATTGCCAACTGACAGTGTGAGAGGTGTTGATTTTAGAATAACCAAAACTTCAAAAGGTGGTTATGCTGATTATTCTACATCAAAATGGTCTAGAAGAGAAAGAGCGTTAGATGAGGCAGAAAGAGCCGCAATTGACAAATACGGTTTACACAACTTGTCTGACTTTAGACCAAAAGAACCAACAGATGCTGAAGTAAAAATAATTAAAGAATTATTTGAGCAATCTGTGGAAGGTGAGGCGTATGACCTTGAGAAGTATGGACAATACTATAGACCTGCAGGAGTAAGTGCAAGTCAAATATCTGTTCCAAAATCGAGTCAACCCGCACCAGTACAAAACACTGCGGCTCCGGTAAATGCTGAGGTAAAAGAAACTGCTCCAGCGACCGAGACTGCGACGGAGGCTCCAGCGGCTACTAACAGCACTGACAGTGCCAAAAGAGCAGAAGATATCTTGAAATTGATAAGATCAAGACAAAGCAAATAAAAATAAAATACCAATGACCGTATTGATTGACAGTACGGTCATAAGGTAGTATTATAAGAGACAAATTATGACAAAACCATTTGACGTAACAAAATTTAGAAAGAGTATAACAAAATCAATACAAGGACTTGGCATAGGATTCAGCGATCCTACAGACTGGATCAGCACAGGAAACTTTGCCTTGAACTATCTTATTTCTGGCGACTTCAACAAAGGGGTACCACTAGGAAAAGTATCTGTACTTGCAGGCGAATCAGGAGCAGGCAAGTCTTACATAGCATCAGGTAATATCATTAAGAATGCACAAGAACAAGGCATATTTGTAATCCTAATTGACTCTGAGAACGCACTAGATGAACAATGGTTACAGGCTTTAAATGTTGACACATCAGAAGAAAAACTTCTTAAATTAAGTTTGTCAATGATAGACGACGTCGCAAAAACAGTTTCTGAGTTCATGAAAGGTTATAAAGAACAACACTCTGAGGCAAAAGAAACAGCACCGAAAGTTTTATTTGTAATAGATAGTTTAGGAATGTTGTTGACTCCAACCGATGTTGATCAGTTTGAAAAAGGAGAAATGAAAGGCGATCTGGGTAGAAAGCCTAAGGCACTTACGGCTTTAGTACGAAACTGTGTTAACATGTTTGGTAGTTGGAATGTTGGATTGATTGCTACTAACCACACATACGCTTCGCAAGATATGTTTGATCCTGACGATAAGATATCAGGTGGACAAGGTTTCATTTATGCGAGTTCAATAGTTATTGCGATGAAAAAATTAAAACTTAAAGAAGACGAGGCCGGAAATAAAATATCAGAAGTAAGAGGAATCCGAGCGGCATGTAAGGTTATGAAAACACGTTACGCAAAACCTTTTGAATCCGTTCAAGTAAAAATTCCATATGATACCGGAATGGATCCTTACAGTGGTTTGGTTGATCTTTTTGAGAAAAAAGGTTTGTTAACTAAGGCAGGTAACATGTTACAGTACAAATCTTCTGACAACAAAGTAATTAAAGAGTTCCGAAAAAACTGGACTGGTGATAAATTAGATGTAGTTATGAAAGATTTTCATAACATAACAAACCAAGACCAGGAGAATACCGATGACGGAGGAACAGATGACGCCTGAACAAATTGAAGAAATTTGGATATCAGTTGCTTCATACCTACCCGAGAGAGTAAAACTTGATTGTGCTATTGACTACGTCAAGACGCTTATTGACGGTGGAGTAGATCCGGAAATACTGAAACAAAGCGGCGAGTATGATGAAAAACTACAAACAGCCATCGATACCGTTTTGGACGAAGATGAATCGGAAGGTGAACTAGAATCGTGGGACGAGTAAATGTCTTGGTATACCGACGTAAGTAGGGACATCTCAAAGATACCAGACTGCATTAATTTTTATTACAAAGAGTTAGAGTCTGCCAAAAAGGAAGTAAAGATATTTGGCAACATAGAAAAATCTTCTGCGTCTATGCCAGGATTGGTTGAACATAGATTCAATCAGTTGCAGGAAATAGAGGCAATATTAGAATATCTCAACATAGAAAAAAGACAACTTCGATCAAAGACTTTCAAAAAATATTTAGAAAATTATCAAAGAGCATTATCATCTCGAGACGTTGAAAAATACGTAGACGGTGAACCAGACGTGGTTGATATGGAAAAAATTGTTAACGAGTTTGCCTTGCTGAGAAACAAATGGTTAGGCATTATAAAGGGACTAGATCAAAAGCAGTGGCAAATCACGAACATTGTGAAACTACGGGTAGCCGGTATGGAAGATGCAAACATCAAATAAAATCATACTAACCGACGTCGACGGAGTATTGTTAGAATGGGAACATCATTTTACAAAATGGATGTTACAAAGATCATATTATCATCAAACCACAGGCACAAAAATTTACCCTTACAGACTACTGCCTAACACACAAAATACTTACGAGATGGCAGAAAGATTTGGATTAACCAAAGACGAAATTAGGAAAGAGATACGTGAATTCAACAAGAGTGCATGGATGTATACGCAAGAACCAATGCGAGATTCAGTACAGTGGGTCAAATTGATACACGCAGAAGGCTGGACTTTTATTCCAATAACAAGTCAAACATCTGATCTGCCAGCACAACAAATAAGGAAAAAAAGGTTAGCAGAAATTTACGGCGAAGATGTTTTCAGGAACTATCACATACTTGACACAGGAGCCGATAAAAATAATGTGTTAAACGAATTTAGAGACACAGGTTTATGGTGGATTGAGGATAAGCCACACAACGTTGAGGTTGGCCTGGAATGCGGTCTAAGATGTATTATTATAGATCATGAGTATAACAGAGATTTTGCACACCCGGATGTTACCCGTGTAAATACCTGGAGACAGATACATCAGTTAATAAACAAATGAAAATATACGTAGGACACGACAGCAGAGAAGACATAGCGTATCAGGTATGCGAACACAGTATTAAAAGAAGAGATCCCTCCGCAGAGGTGATTCCCCTTAAACAAAATCAAATGCGTGACCAAGGATTATACACAAGACCTGTGGATAAACTTGCTTCAACAGAATTTACTTTCACAAGGTTTTTTGTTCCTTATCTAAATGACTTCAAAGGTTGGGCAGTGTTCTGTGATTGTGATTTTCTTTGGAGAATACCATCACACGAATTAGTAAAATACTGCGACAATTCAAAAGCCGTTGTGTGTGTTCAACATGATTATACACCAAAAGAAACAACCAAGATGGACGGACAGACGCAGACAGTTTATCCAAGAAAAAATTGGTCAAGTATGGTTTTATGGAACTGTGAGCATCCAAAGAACAAAATATTAACACCGGATCTATTGAACAGAGAAGAAGCAAAATACTTACATAGGTTCAGTTGGTTGGAGGACAATGAGATAGGTTCATTGCCGTGTGAATATAATTGGTTAGTCGGTTGGTACACAGAACCAAAAGACGGCACACCAAAAATATTGCATTATACAGAAGGCGGACCGTGGTTCGACGGTTATCGTGATTGTGAATACGGCGACCTTTGGAAGAAAGAACTTATTAATTTGTTTAGCAGTTAATGGACCTAAATGTTTTACAAAACTTAAAGGCAAACAATATACATTACGATCCTTATCCACACATCTACATTGAAAATGTGTATCCAACAAAGACCTTTGACACCCTATACGAAAATTTTCCTGTAAGTGCTATTAAAGACAACACACAGGCAATACAATCGCACACACATAGATATCTAGCAGACGATGTGCTGAATAAAGACGTGTGCAATACGCCAAATATTTGGAAAGACTTTTTTGAGTTACACACATCGCAAAAATTTTACGAGCAAGTGTTGAATATTTTTAATACTAATTTCAAAAAGTATATAGGAGAAAATGTCAGAGTAAGAGGCACCGAAGGCAATACCAAGATTGTCACCGATACACAATTTGTTGTGCATAGGCCTTACGAATCTACTACACGAACCACACACCTCGATAATCCTTTGGAATTATATGCTGGACTACTTTATTTTCGACAAAGAGATGACAAAACAAAAGGTGGAAACTTTGAAATATTTAAAACCGACGAAATAAAACAAGTTTATGCTAACACCGGAAGAGAAGTACCAGAAAACGTTGAAAAAACTTTGGCAAAAACAATACCTTACAAAGCAAATAGTTTTGTGTTGTTTGTTAATACCAACAAATCAGTACATGGTGTGACACCTAGGGCAAAAACCTTATTTGATAGATTGAGTGTGAATATTATAGCGGAGATTGAACGGAGAAAAGACGCTCCATTGTTTACACTTGAGGAGATTCAAAAATAAGTTCGCTCATTGCTTTTTTACGCACACGATTGATATAAATTTTCCAACCAGCATCTTTAAATCGTTTGCACATAGTTTCCATTTTTTGTAAACCTTCTTGTCTGGTATTGCCTAAATTAAGTTCTATCTCTGTGATCCAATATTTTACGCCGGTATTATTTGTCAGCAATTCATTGCTGAAATCTTCCCATACTCCTTCTATATCTGTTTTTATAATGTCTACATGATCCCAATTAACTTTATTCATACATGATTTTAACGATAAACACTCAACACTTATGTCTTCTCTTTCATGATCTTCCAAATGATTTGAATGTAAAGAATAACTTGCACCCCATACACCTTTCCTTACATAAAACTTTTTTATAGCATCTTCTTTAGCATAAGCAATAGGAAAAAATTGCATTTGTTTTTTTCTCGACCAATCATGACTGTTCCAATGATCTATTGCTACCGGTGACGGATCAAATAATTTTACTTGCATGGCATCATTATCTTCGCACACTAGATTTTCAAATTTTGTATCATTGTTCACCCCAAAACTTAAAAGCCTAGTGGAGTTTTTAACAACATCGTGTGGCAAGTAATAATTCCTATATTGCTTGAAGCCGTGTCCAACACAATAAGTTTGTTCTATCCTACGTAATTCACTTAATATTTGTTCTTTGTTCATAAAGGTTTTTCCAAGCAGTTCCGTTTCTCATTTCTTGTATGTGAAATGATCTATTCGCTAACGAATACAGCCATGGTTCTCTTTCTGTGTATTTAGGTGTTTCGATTTTTGTGAAGTCATGTTCTGAAATAGGTGCTCCGGCGTTTACAATCTTGTCTGTAAAAATTGGCACTCCATTCCTCACGCTGTCAATTACAGTTGTGCTATTATAAGTCACTGTTGCAAAAATATTTTTCCAATCTACTGGTCCTTTATGATCGGTAGGCTTATCAACTTTTATTGTCGCTCCATATTCGTCTTTTTTTATATTTGGATTGTATGGTTTCTCCCTGACTTCTATCTTCCTGTCGGTATTCTCTTTTAGGATTTTTAATGTGTTTTCTAACCAATCATGGGCATTGAAAAAATCCATAATTGCATTTGTTGGGGGCAAAACTAAAATAGTGTCTCCGTCCTTTTTCCATGGAGATAATTCTTTGTAGAAATATTTGTTATATCTATCTGGACTTGTATCGTGCCCTATATAATTGTGTGTATGTGCATTCCATACCAGGCGGAACCAATGAGGGGGTTTATGGCAATTTGCATAATAACTGTGATCCATATATATAAAATCATGTTTTTGTTCTTGGCACCATTTAAAAACGTTTCCGCCGCCTGCTAATATTCCGTACATGATTAAAACTTCTTCTGGTAGATTTTTTTCGTCCATTTTTTTGAAATCGTATATTTTTTTGGCACCTGGACACCCTGATACGATCGCTTGGACATAAGGTTGTGTTCTTGGTTTGGTGGTGTCAATTCCTGCTACGTTCATAATTCCTTGAAACCTTTTTCTCTATCTAAATATTTGTGTTCGACTTTTGTGGGTTTCAGTTCTTGCAAGACATCTAAAACTTTTTCAGGATCGAACTTACTGCAACTGTAGACATCAAGTTGCACCAATGCTGGGTTTACTTCATCCCATATGTGCAAGGCAATATGGCTAGTTTCTATGATTGCAAACGCAGTCACTCCTTTATTGCCTGGCATTTTACAGTATGTGGCAGTGGGGCCGTACATGGCTTTCATGTCAATTGCTTTGATAATCCTGTTGAGAAACTTTATTGCTTTATTACGATTAGTGATTGGCTGAGAAACTTCTGCTCGGATGATAATATGTTTGTGTTCTAAAATTTTATTCATAGTATTTTAAAATCTTTCAGTATACTTACTGCTTTTCCATTCTCATACTCTTCAGGTGTGAACTGCTGATAACACAGGCCGCGTAGTAATTCTGTTGGATCCTGATACACAGGATTTTCAATTTGCGATAAGTCTGTGTTAGATATTTCCGCGGCAAAACTTTTTTTATGACAGAACACAGGAACTCTCATCATTAATGACTCAACTGCACTGATACTGCAACTGGTGACACAGCAGAAAGCATTTTTTAAATCCTCAGACAACGGCACTTTTGCTTCGCTCGGTCCGGATGTGCCTCTACCTCGTGGTTTGATTCTTACTTTGATAGGCCGATCTGTATATTTTTTAATTTCATTTATTGTGTCATCTAACCATGTGTTATGATCTAGGTATCTATGGATGCCGGCACTACTAGGACAAATTAAAATGTGAGACCTTGACGTGTTAGTATCTTCAAATTTAAGATTAAACTTTTCAAATCTGTCTGCAGGACAACCATTAATAAGTTTTGCATGAATGGTATTTTTACTAAATCTCCAATAATGATTATCCTTCTTTAGATTTTTATTATCGAATCTGCCAAAGTAAGGCGTGTCAGTAAAATAATAATCTTGCTTATTTTGTTCTAATTGATGTATGATGTCGCTGTTTAGATTTACAAGACCCCAAAACATTGCAGGACTTTTTACAAGATTCTCTGTGTTGTTTACAATCTGCGTGGATTCCGGCCATGTTTTTTGTATTCCTTCAAACACAGACCAACATTTACTATTTTGGTTTTCAATAGGAGCGTATATAGACAACATAAAGTAATAATTATATTATTATACAATGCAAGTAAAAAACATTCAAGATATAAAATGGTTCACTGAAAAGTTTGGACAGATTGATAGTGTATGGGAATACAATATTCCTGGTTACGGCACCCATCAAACTTTACCAACTTTTGTTGCTGAATTTGAAAATTGTTTTGTGCATTCAAACCCGGCTTTTGTTGTCACAGCAGAACAAGAAATAATCACTAGTCATGTCGGCCCACTTAACTGGAAAACAAAAAGGAAACCAAAGCATGGATGTTGGACAAACTTTGAACAAGACAAAGTAAATTTGAATGTGCCGCCTGTCACTAAACAATTTAATGAATTTGACACATACGTCTGGTTGCCTTTTGAAACAATCAGTGCAAACAACCCATGGCATGTATGGATAGACATGATAGGAAAATTTAGGTTGCTTGAAAAGAGGTTCAATAAGGCATTTGCAAACTTTGTATTTGTGTTGTCACAACCCAGTAAGTATTTTGAAAAAGTCGCAAAGGAACTTTTTCCAAGCGTACACTTCATGGTGATGCCTCCAAAGACGTGCTGGCGTTTTAAACATTTAATTTGTCCAAGCATGTTGAATTCAAAAGACGGCGTAGTTCTTCCAACCCTTCCACAATGGTTGCATCATAGATTTGCACCAAAATATGATAAGCCAAATAAAAAAGTTTACATAGATAGAAAATATTCGCCAAGCCGTAGACTTACAAACGCCGAAGAGTTAATGATTGCATTGAAAGGATTCGAGGTGCAAAATCTTGAGGACCTAAGCATAAAAGATCAAATGAAGTTATTTGCATCAGCAACCACTGTCGTGTCTACACACGGAGCCGGACTAGTAAATTTGCTGTGGTGCAAGAAAAATACAAAAGTAATTGAAATCACACACGAAGACAGTAATAAAAAAGTTTATCCTGGATTAAGTTTACACCTGCAATTAAAACATAAGGTACTGGTTGGACAAAAAATTCCTATACCAATGGACTCACCGGAGAAAAAGTTACACAGATTAAATGATTACAATGATATTAAATTAGATTCTAAAATTTTACTTTTGAATCTTGAATAAACTTCCCCGGATCTGATCTCATCAACTGTCCACATCATATAACCAAGGCTGTTTAGCCATTCAGTCCTGTCAGGGAATTCAGGATTCTCAATTTTAGTAAGATCTTTGTTTGCTACTGGCCAACAAATTGCAAGATCCGAAGTTACAAAAGTTGGAATACCTCTCACACAACTATCTGTACTTGCAGTAGAATTGTGGGTAACAATAGCATGGCAATTGTCTAAAACTTTTTGAAAATGGAATCTGTAATTCTTTTTTTGATCGCCTACAAAATGCATTTGCGGCATATCTATTTCCACATCTGCAGGAAACCTATCTCTAGCATTGTGTATGGCCTCGGTATTGTTTGGATGTGGGCGGGCAATAAATTTTCTTTTTGTGAGTGGTCTCAATTTTTTATAAACATCTAAAAACCAATCTACAGGATTCAACTCATTCATGGACCAGTTATCTTGTGGCTGTAACACAAACACAATAGGTGCATCTGGATTTGAAGTTTTTTGCCAATCATGTTGATTTATTTTAAAAGTTTGCTTCATTGACTCCCATCTATCACTTGGCACACCATTGGCAAAGAATTCACCATTCCTCATAGGTGTCCACAGGCTAACTCTATATCTGTGCTGTGGATGTCCACTCACATTACCAAATGACGAGCATATCCCACCATCAAATGTTATTACCACAGAACCCTTTTCCTTGGCGTTTTTAACAAGAGTATGTCTTCTACCTTTAGTGTGATGTAATTGTTTGTCTCCACCATAACCAAACATGACACCTATAGGAGCAGTAATTTCCATTTCACCGGCTCTGGTGTCTCCGGTCATGTTTTCGTTTACAATTTCTACTTCGTCGCCTACTGACTTAACTCCTTGTGCGAAATCATATAATAGTTGATAGGAATCGCCTCTTCTACGATCTTTTACAGTTCTGCGAAAAATTTGTACTTTTAATTTTGTCATTAAATATGTATACTTAATTATGAAATCATTATCAGTACTTACAACTTTTCCTCCAAACAGATGGACAGCATACGCTAAAAGAATGATAGAGAGTTTCATCGACAACTGGCCAGAGGACGTTAAGTTGCATGTTTACTACGAACAAACAAAACCAGAGTTAGAAAACGACAAGATAATATATCACAAATTGGAAAACGTTTGTCCAGAACTTGTAAACTTTAAAAACAAACACAAGCACGATCCGGTTGCAAATGGCGAGTTGCAAGAGATACCCGGAGGCGTAAGACGTTTGCCAGGTGCTGGTGACAAGGACAAAGGCAAGGGTTCGTACCTATGGGACGCTGTGAGATTTGCTCACAAAACATTCGCGGTTGATCATGCAATAAAGAACGCAAACACAGATATAGTTTTATGGCTAGATGCTGACACTTATACATTCCGTCCAATTCCAAAAGATTTTGTTTTAGACTTGATGCCTGAAAATAAACTGGTCAATTTTTTAGGCAGGGGAGACAAATATCCCGAATGCGGTTATGTTACATACAACACAAAACATCCAAAAATAAAAGAATTCATGTCCACGTGGACAAACTTATACAACACAGATAAAATTTTTGAAGAACTTGAATGGCACGACAGTTATCTCTTTTGGCAGGTTGTCAAACGGGTCGCACCAAACGACGGTGTGGACATTGGAAAGGGTGCTGGAGCAAAAGGACACCACGTGTTCGTAAACAGCGTCTTGGGACAATACATAGATCACATGAAAGGCAAAAGGAAAATTAAAGGAAAAAGTTCAGCGTCGGATCTGAGAACAGCGCCAAACATCGAATATTGGCAGAACGTTGAAAACTACGATCCATTTGGTGGTATAAAATTTGATCCAAAACAAGCGGAAGATATAATTAGCAAAGTAGAAAAAGGAAATAAAGGAAACTAATGAAAAAAATCACAACAGAATTTGACCAAATACTAGAGGAAAAGTATAGAAAACAACCTCACAAGAATCAGAGACATCACGTAATCTATGAGATTATAAAAAGATTACAACCAAAGACTATTGTGGAAACAGGAGTTTACAAAGGTAAGAATGCGGCCAGCATGATAGGGAACGCCAGCGTGGCCACAGACTCCAACGGTGAGGGAATACAGTATTGGGGATACGATATGTTTGAAGACATAGATGTCGACATGAGCGAAAAAGAATTTCATACCAAGGGGTTGCGTAAACCACAACCCACTTACGATAACGTACAAAAACTGATATCATCTGCATGTCCTAAAGCAGATATAAATTTGATTAGAGGCAACACAAAAGACACCTTGGCATACACAAAGGCCGAATTCGCATTCATAGATGGCGGACACAGTATCGAAACAATTAAGCATGATTATGAAAAATTAAAAGACTCTTCTGTAATTGTTTTTGATGATTACTACAGGCAGGGAGACACAGGAAAAATGCCAGATGTAAAACAATTTGGTGCAAACTTTCTGCTAGATGAAATTGATCATTTCTGCGTTGAAACCAGAGACGGTGTCTTTGGAGAAGGCAAAATCAATTTAGGAATCATTGTTAATGAAAATAGCCTTATATCCAAAATTTTCCGCTCTTAACGCCAAACCTGTTTTCAATGCTCTCATTGAACATCTTAAGGCAAAGAATGAAAAAATAATCATAGATTCTCCCAACGAGGATGCCGATGTGGCTGTGATATGGAGTGTGCTATGGCGTGGGAGGATGCTAGACAATAAAGCAATATTTGATCGATACAAGGCACAAAATAAACCTGTAATAGTTTTAGAGGTAGGTGGTATCAAAAGGAATACCACATGGAAGATAGGGATCAATCACATCAATAGAAAAGCGGATTTTGCCAATCAGACTTGGGACGACAGGCGTTGGAAAAAAATGGCCATAGAGATGCAACCATGGAAGCAGACAGGAAATGTTATTGTTATATGTGGACAACATGACACAAGCCATCAATGGACAGGGATGCCAAACATGAGGAAGTGGACAGAAGAAACAATAAACCAAATAAGACAATTTACACAACGTCCTATCATTATTAGACCACATCCGAGGAACGATTTTAACATTGATACCGAAAGATGGAAACACGTGAGAATTAACAAACCCATACGTGATTTCACAACTTACGATGACACAAACTTCAAAAAAATTTTACAAAGCACATGGGCAGTAGTGAATCATTCTAGTAATCCAGCAATGGAATCAGTCATTCATGGAATACCGGTATTTGTTTCTGAAGATAGTCTTTGCTACGACGTTGGTAATCATACGTTTGCGGACATAGAACATCCTGCCATGCCAGACAGAACCAATTGGTCTAGTCAACTTGCATACACAGAATGGACTATTGATGAGATACGTTTAGGTGAGCCATGGCAGAGAATAAGAAATAGATTACAGGAAAAATATATTAAATGAAAACCATAAACTTAAATCAACGTAACGTGATCGAACCCATAGAGTGGACACAGTACAATGGTGAAGAAGTAATCGTAAAGACTATTATCAAGGGTGGCAAAAAAATACAAGAGAAACAATTCTATGAAGATAAAGTAAAGGCGGTGCCAGAAGGTAATGCTTACATCATAGGTAATGGACCCAGCAGGAAAAATTTTGACCTAAAAAAATTACAAGCATCAGGACAAATTTATGGATGCAACGCACTGTATAGAGATTTTATTCCAACGTACTTGGTAAGTGTTGACGCAAAAATGTCTAAAGAAATATCACAGAATAAAGTTTATGAAAAATGTTGGTGTTACGCTCCTAGCCTAGAAGTAAATCGTAACAAAGGATTGGTGCTTATTCCAAACAATCCACACTACACTTCTGGTAATCAGGCTATCTGGATATCAACTGTGCATGGACATAAAAATATATACATGCTTGGATTTGATTTCAGAGAATATGGCAAGAATCAACTGAATAACATATATCAAGACACAGAAAACTACGGCGAACGCCACAGCGATGTAATTTTCACAGAATGGCTTACTCAATTTAGAAACATGATCAAGCAAAGACCTTACTGTAATTTCACAGTTGTAAATGACAATCCCGAAGAATACATGAATCATTTACAGACAGGAACTGACTTAAAAAATACGAGTGTGATTGATTATAAACCTTTTGAATCTACAGTTTTAAATTGATGCCAGCCAATTTTTCTCTCCAACTATAAAAATTTTTATTATGGCTTGATGTTGGATCTTTGATTACAGACATTTGCCATAGGTGCACCATTTCATGCACCAAAGTTTCTAAAAAATCTTTCCAAGTAGGAAACTTGGTCGATAGTTCAAGATAAAATCTGATTGTAGGATTTTCGTAAGGTATGACATCCTGTCTGCATGTACCTTTGCGTGACTTTCTGTTGTCCCAATCTGCTACACATTGTCCCCAATATGTTGGACAACGCTTTATGTAGATATCAACATTTGGTAACATGCTGTTGAAGACAGACTTGTTAATGATATAAAACCATCTGTAGGCAACGGATTCTGTTGGATAATAGTTTTTTACAGTCGCTCGTTTTTCGAGTGCATTACGCATACGTAATTTTACTTTTTTCGATATTCTTTTACTTTTTACGCTTTTGCTCATTGACTAACCAATATAGTATGTTATAATAGTAATTATCAAATTACCATGCATCAAAATAGTACAATAAAAACAATCGAAGAGGCTATAGATATAGTAGCATATAATGATGATTTCTGCTCCGATATCAACCTAAAGAACAAGGCCATGAGTCTATCAATGGCCAGATGGACTTGGACGGAAAAACAAGGCAAACTAGCAATTTACATTCTCAAACAATGTGAGAAAAATCTCGCAGTCGCAAACATAGATATTTCGGAGTTATTGAAGACTCCGGTATTTGAATCTACATTCAGAGTGATAGACAAACAAAAATATCTTAAGGTGCTCGTACCCGGCAACAGAAAATGTTTAGTGATGAAATTTCCTTACCAAGAGAAATTAGTAAATTATATGCGGTGTATCAAAAAAAGAGTAGAAGGAACTCTCATAGTAACATTTGATCAGGAAGAAAAACATTGGATTTTAGATTATGCAGATACAACTTTATATTGGTGTTTCCTTTTGGCAGTGCGTTATGATTTTGAAATACTAGACGATATAGCAGAGGACTTTTATGCAGTTCAATTACAAAAGAAAGCCTACAAAAAACCTTACATAGACATAGACAATATTTTAATAAATTTTAATCACGTGGATCCTGCCGTGGAGCAGAACTTTTTAGATAGGTCAAAAGGCAAACCATTCCTACAAAGGGTAGACATGTTGAAAGATTATTGTGTTGATATTCGCCATAACCATGATATCACCAATCTAACCAAGAAGATAGCATTTGCACAAGAACAATTCATCGCCGTGGACAGGAGTCTATATCCAAAAGATGCTTTTGTAAAAGCACACATTGACTTAAATTTATTTCCTTGCCTGATGGTAGGTACATCCTTGATACAGAACGAAGACATCGACGAATTACTTTCGTGGATAGAAGCATGGCGGAACGCTGGTATTATGTCGCATCAGATATGTTTTTCATCTCAACAAGCATTGACTTGGAGATCAGGACGTATAATAAAGGATGAGTACAAACGTAAATTAAAAGATATTTTTCACTGGATAGGAAATATTAACACACAGCCAAACGAAAAAACAAAAATATTTTGCATAGATACAAGATTCAATCCACCAATGAAGAAAGATATAGACAATTTGCAGTCATCTTTTCCATTTACCGAAACAAGTTTTTGGCCTACCAGTTCGGACTTTGTCAATAAGGTGGTTGATAATATTCCAAAAAGATTGTACTATGTAACTGATAAAAGAAATACATAGTAGTATAAAAATGAGTTCATGCAAATTGGTAATTAAAGACGAGGTAAACGTAAAGTTTCAAGATTTATCTTTAGAACACAGAAAAAAATTACACACCAAATTTAAATTTGAGATACCTTATGCCAGGCATCTACCCGCGGTAAAACTCGGAAGATGGGACGGAAAGGTTTCGTTTTTTGGTCTTGGTGGTACAACATATTTGGCACTGGTCGATCAAATTCTTCCAATATTGGAAGATGCAGGCGTGTACGTTGATTTGAAAGATGAACGACACCAGCATAATTTTGAATTCCAATTGATAGATCAAAATTTTTTATCAAGCATTCAATGGCCTGACAATCATCCGTGTGCAGGACAAGATATTGTTTTGAGAGATTATCAAGTCGAAGTTATTAATAAATTTTTAGAAAATCCTCAAAGCATCCAAGAGGTTGCCACAGGAGCAGGTAAAACAATAATCACAGCCGCCTTGTGCAAACTTGTTGAAAATTACGGTAGGACGCTTACGATAGTGCCAAACAAATCATTAGTCACACAAACAGAAGACGACTTTGTTGCATGTAATCTCGATGTTGGCGTATATTACGGAGATAGAAAAGAACTAGGTAGACAAAATACAATAGCCACCTGGCAATCATTAAACATACTAGAAAAAAAATCAAAAAACGAACATTCAACAGAATTCCTGGAAGCCATGCAAGACGTCAATACTATCATAGTCGACGAGGTGCATATGGCCAAAGCAGATGTTCTAAAAAGATTACTGACAGGACCTTTTGCACATTGTGGTATTCGATGGGGCCTGACCGGTACTGTACCAAAAGCGGACTTTGAATTCTATGGTTTGAAATGCTCCATAGGAGATGTTAAAAACAAGATTCCGGCAAAAGAATTACAAGACAAAGGTGTGTTGGCACAGTGTAACGTGAATGTTTTACAGACGCAGGATCATCCAGAATTTAAAAACTACCAGGAAGAATTAAAATGGTTAACGACCGACGACACTCGGATGTCATGGATTGCAAATAAAATAGATGACATTTCCAATTCTGGAAACACATTAATACTTGTGGACAGAATATCCGCTGGAGAAATTCTAGAGAAGAAGATCAAGGATTCTGTATTCATTTCTGGAGCAACCAAAAATCCAGACAGAAAGGAACACTACGATGAAGTATCTACTGCAAAAAATAAAGTTATCATTGCCACATATGGAGTTGCCGCTGTTGGCATTAACATTCCTCGTATTTTTAATCTTGTTCTTATAGAACCAGGAAAGTCCTTTGTGAGAGTGATACAATCCATAGGCAGAGGCATCAGAAAAGCAGAAGACAAGGATAATGTCCAAATTTGGGACATCACTAGTTCTTGTAAGTTTGCAAAAAGACATCTAGGACAAAGAAAAAAGTTTTACAAAGAGGCAAATTATCCGTATAATATACAAAAGATAGATTATGAAAATCCTTACATTAGAAAATAAAACATACACTTTAGAAAAGATACCAGAGTACGTGGACGACAGTTTACGTTTTGCGGTGTTGGACAATTCAAACCCGCAGGATCCTGATTACTATTACATACCCTTAATTTTTTTAGAAAGTTTCAATGCACCTGCCGCCGTGCTACAAATTGGCCCTCACAAAATCAAAATGCCATTAGATTGGAAAATGATCATAGGAGAAGCGGAGCAAGGTGAATTACATGTGCTACCAATTACAAGTTTAAATGATAGAGGATTCGAAGCATTCACTTTCAATCCACTTACAGGATCAAAGCCTGATTTTTTTGAAGTGGACATCGTGGACATTTATCAAGACATAAAATGGTACTTTCCAAAAATGAAGTCTGGCCAGTTACTAGCAGTGCCATTAGAGGACAAACACAATCCAAGATGTGCTTATTTCGTAAAGGACATATCTAAGCAATGTGAAAACATAGATTATGGCTCCGCCTGGTAAAACTGTAACAATCGAGGCACCAGTGATGATTGTGGACAACACAGTCATATGGATGGAACAACATTGGTTAGACAATTTTATGGCATGGTTAAAGAAGGAAAAATTAGAGATATCCGGATGGGGATGTGAAAATTATAAGTTGAAAGTTGAGTTTGTAGATGCTAAAATGGCAACAATGTTTGGATTAAAATATGGAACAAAAAAGTAAAAGAAAATTTTTCGAACTTCGTAACGGGTTGAAGGCAGTTGATTTCCGTAACAAAGATTACTATGATAGGATTGATGACCATGAGCGGTCTTTGTACTCACCTTATATGATAATGCGATATGCAAGTTCTGTCTCGGGAGATAAGTTTTATCAAGAGCATTATGTTGAAATGGTCAACGAATGTGTTAACAAGCATCTGTTTACGTTGTCAGGCAAACACAAAAAACTGTGTTGGATCCTAACTGCGATGTGCGGATCATTGAAACAACAGTTTCATCCATGGATCAAACCAATGAAGAAGGTCCCAAACAAAAGCATGAAACAGTTGCTTGAAATATTTCCAAGTGCCAAAGAGAGTGATTTGGAAACCTTGGACAAATTGATTACTGACAAAGAACTTGAAGAACTGTTAGAGGACCATGGAATCAAATCTAAATAAGTGTCCCTACTGCGGAAAGACTTTCACTAGAGAAAGAACACTACAGGTACATGTTTGCGAACAGAAACGCAGGCATCTACAAAAAAATGAAAAATGGGTGCAAACTGCATTTGTTGTTTTTCAAAGATTTTATGAAATACACCAAAGAAGTGGAAAGCCAAAGACATACGATGAATTTTGTAAGTCGGCCTACTACAATGCATTTGTGAAGTTTGGCAGACACCTGAACCACATCAATCCTTTGTATCCAGAAAAATTTATAGACTATGTCATAACTTCTAAGATCAAACTCGATCACTGGGCGAGGGACGATTTGTACGAAGCATATCTCGTGGATGTTTTACGATCCGAAACAGTCGAAGACGCACTACGTAGAAGCATACAGACAATGATGGAATGGGCAGAACAACAAAGTGTCCAGTGGAGTGACTATTTCAGGTTAGTCAATACATCAAGAGCCGTCCAGCACATACAATATGGTAGGATATCACCGTGGTTAGTTCTCGGTTGTCCGGCAGGCAAAAAAATGTTACAATCTTTTACTGACGAACAATTACAAATGATCAATAGATTTATTGATCCAAATTTTTGGAACAATAAGTTCAGGAACTACCCTGCTGATCTTTTATTTGTAAAAGAAACTGCCAAGGAGGCAAGAATTGAGTAAAAAAATTAACGACATGATCGAGATAGAACTCGGAGACAGTCTTTTGGTAGTTGGAAGCAATGGCAAATTGAAGAAACTTATTTTGCCTGAATACAAAGACAATATAGAAGAAAGCAAAGGTACAAAAAAAGTAACAGAGATACTTGAACTTTTTGAACCCAATGCTGGATTGAAAGTTTTTGAACAAATGAACAAAAGGAAAATGAACTAATGCCTGATGTAGATATTGATTTTTTTGATAGGGAGAATGCATTGAAATTATTCAAGCACACAGCGGCCAGTATCATAAAAAATGATCAATCCGAGAAGCACAAGACAGGTGTTTACTTCCACAGCATTCCTACAGATCCAATAAGCAAAGAAGCCAGCATAGATTATAAAGAGGCGGAAGAAAGAGGATACTTCAAGATAGATTGTTTGAATGTTAACATCTACAAGGACGTAAAATCTGAACAGGATTTGGTAACATTGATGATACAGGAGCCGGACTGGGACATGTTGAAAGACAAAGTGATAGTTGATCAACTTTTCCATCTGAATGGACATTTTGATATTGTGAGCAAACTGGAACCAAAAAACATAGAACAACTAGCGGCTGTATTGGCAATTATTAGACCTGCCAAGAGACATCTGCTATATAAATTTTGGAAGGAGATTTTAGAAGACGTTTGGAAAAAACCAACAGACGGTTCGTATTTTTTCAAGAAGTCTCACGCAGTTGCATACGCACATGCGATTGTTGTACAAATGAATCTTATAAAAAATGCACAACTTAAAGAAACACCTACTACATAACCTTGATTTCAGCAGTGGGTTTGGAATAGACCTGCCAATGTTGAATGATCAACCACGTAATAAATTTTATAGAAACTGCCTCGCGGAATGTAAGGACAAAGTTGTCCTTGACGTGGGGTCGGGCACAGGACTTTTGTCGGTCATGGCAATCGACGCTGGTGCGAAAAAAGTTTATGGTTTTGAGATTGATAAGAAGAATTATGAACTGTCACAACACCTAATCGAGAAGGCAAAGTTACAAGACAAGATAAAAATATTTCACATGGACGTTCTAGACTGCGATCCAAAGAAGTTAGACATAGAACCAATAGATTTTGTCATGAGTGAAACTTTCGCCAGCGACATCTTTATACAAAATTTCACGCACATCACAGACTATGTGCTACAGAAGTTTCCGCTGGCGAAAAATTGCACAGTCATACCATCCAAGATAGAATTGAAAATAAGTCTAGTTGATCAACTCGACAAGAATGATTTCGATCCCGGCGTAAACTTACATAAAGGATTCAAGGATGCAATGAACGAGGTCGTACAGATATACCGAGACAACTGGAAGCCGCAAGGACAGGTCAGATACAATCAAGAAGTAAACATAGATCAGACACACAACCTGCAGTCAGCAAGATTGCACGACGATGTCGTAGAAATTGAAACGGCACAAAGCATCGCAGAGTTTGATATAGATGGCACGACAACGGAACAATTACACATGTTCACTAAATCGTTTAGATTCGATGAAAAAAAGATAGCACATCCTTATTTGAAAGTGCAATGGACTTTGCACAGAAACGGTGAGCATTTTGATCTCTTCTACCCAGGAAGTAACTGGAGAACACTCGGGTTCAAGATAGATCCTGAAAAACCAATGGAGTTTGATGCTAGATTCAACATACAGACAAACAGCCTTATCATAGCACAAAAAGACATCTAGACTAAATATAGTTTTGATGTACCATCAAAAAAAGAAAAAGAAATCCACAAAAAAATCTAAAAGAAAATCTTCAAATTATCGTTCAGAGAGTAACAGTTATCAGCCGGATAGTCCTTTAACATTACATTATCTTACAACAGGTGCTATACTTCCTGAAAAAAAAGAAGATTAAGTGGGTCTACGCATTAACTGGATTGTTTTCCTTTTAACCCGCTTCTTCGATATGTCGTCCAATTTTACAACAGGTCCATGCATAATTTTTATGTCTTTTGATGCTAAAGTGACCAGTGTGCTTCTAAAGTAATTAAAGTCCTTCTTGAGGAATATGTTTATTGGTATTTGCCTATTACTTTCCCACCACCAAGTTTGTCCTAACTTGAGAAATGCCATTTTGTCCTTTGGTAGCAGAATCCTGCCATAATCGTAGAAACTAGTTACATTGGCATCCTGGTTTTGTATTATGCCTACAAACTCCAGATCGCCTTTGGTAATAAGCGATAAAAAAGGAAAATTTTCCTTTAAGGTTTCAAAAATCTTGTTCATGCTCTATCTATAAATACTGTTAAATATGTATTATGCAAACAGTATCAAGGTATTTACTATCACAGTTGGTAATCGCCTATGTAAATGGTTATCACGGGAGGAACTCAAAAGTGTACGATAGACGTTTAACACTGCACAGAGGGGTTAATAACCCTATAACCTTCACGTTCAAAAACGAGGATCAAAAGGCGCAGGATATTACATCAAAAACATACGAATTTAATTTAATTGATACAGAAAGCAAGAAATCTGTGCTTACCAAAAATTTGACTGTGTTGGACGATGGATCCACTGTAAGCACAAGAGGAGATGCAAGTTGCACCATAACAGACGGCGATCTACTAGACTTAGATGCAAAATTTTATAATTTTTCCGTTAGGGAAATTGGATCAGATGGTAGTAGAACAATTACATATTCTGATACAGGTTACGCGGCCGCTGGCACAGTTGAACTGTTGGATACTGCCTATCCACAGTTTGTTGCGAGTACAGAAGTCAACAGTTTCACAGTTACCACAGGCCCACAATCAAAAACAAGTGCGGCGGTTGATGCCCAGCCTGGAAAAAACAACAATAAAGCATTACACAGCATTGCTGTTTACACCAAAAATTTTAGTGGAGAGTTACAAGTGCAAGGCACAATGGTAAGCACTTCACCGGTGGATGCCGACTATTTTAACATCACTCTGGACGGACAATCATCAGACAAAGTAACCTTGACAAATTCAACAACGGTTACACATTTCAACTTTACAGGTGTTTACCAAAACGTTAGGTTCTCATGGGGCAACGCTTCTGGTAATACTGGTAAGATTGACAAAATCCTATATAGACAGTAAAATAGTTTTATGAACCTGATCCAGTCGACTATTCTGACGTCCTTGCCTCCTGGGCAAAAAAAGACACCATCCGGATGGATATCCTTCAACGCACCTTGTTGTGTTTACAACGGAGAGAACGCAGACAAAAGGAAAAGGGGAGGCATAATGTTATCTGCCGATGGCACGTTAAGTTATCATTGTTTCAACTGTGGATTCAAATCCAGTTACGTTATTGGACGTAAACTCAATTATAAAATGAGACAACTTATGTCATGGTTTGGCATTGCCGATGATGTAATTAAAAAATTAGCCATTGAGGCAATGAGGCACGAAGAGTCTGGTGTAACATATGAGAAGAAAAAATTTGTAAACTTCAATAAAAAAACACTTCCAAAGAACGCACAAAAAATTGAAACATGGTTAGAAAAATATCTAGCAAAAGATCTTACTGACAGGCAGTATGAAAAAATAGACCAATTCTTAACATATCTTTCAAGTAGAGGAATTGATCCAAGTTGGTATGATTTCAGTTACTCACCTGTGAAAGAATTTGATTTTGATCAACGTGTGATCATCCCTTTTTACTGGAAAGGAGACATTGTTGGATTCACGGGTAGGAGTTTTACTGATTCGCCAAAAGCAAAATACTTTACAGAAGTACAACCCGGTTACGTTTTCAATATGGACGCACAAGACTGGTCACGGAAGTTTGTAATAGTAACCGAAGGACCTTTTGATGCTATTACCATATCTGGGGTCAGCATATTGGGATCAGAGGTAAATGATACACAAAGGGATTTGCTTAATGGCCTTAACAAAAAAGTCATAGTAGTTCCGGACAGAGATGCTCCAGGACAAAAATTAGTAGACCAGGCATTGGAATTTGGATGGAGCGTTGCTTTTCCAGAATGGGATAAAACGGTTGGCGATGTGGCAGATGCTGTGTTAAAATATGGCAGGCTGTTTACTTTACAATCAATACTAAAAACAACAGAGTCAAGTAAATTGAAAATAGATTTAAAGAGAAAGATGTATGGCTGATTATTCGTTTGATGTACAAAAATTATATCTAGAAATGTTCTTGGCAGATGCCGAATCGTTTGCTAGGGCACAGAATATTTTTGATCCTGTGCATTTTGAAAGAAAACTACAACCAATAGCCAAGTTCGTAAAAGAATATTCGGATGAATACAAAGTGATGCCCGATGTTGATCAAGTAAATGCTAAACACGAAATCAAACTGAAATCAGCAAAGGATCTCGATCCAAGTCATTTCACTTGGTTGCTTGATGAGTTTGAAAACTTTTCAAGACACAAAGCAATGGAAAAAGCGATTTTAGAGTCAGCGGATCTACTTGAAAAGGGCGATTACAATCCAGTAGAAGATAAAATTAAACAAGCAGTTAGCATTAGTCTTACAAAAGACTTAGGTACAGATTACTTCGAGGATCCAAGAGGTAGGTTGGAGGCTTTAAAAAACTCCAACGGGCAGGTCAGCACAGGGTGGCCCAATGTTGATAAGAAGTTATATGGTGGGTTCAACAAAGGTGAGTTAAACATATTTGCAGGTGGATCAGGAGCAGGCAAAAGTTTATTCCTACAGAATCTAGCAGTCAACTGGGCAACCGCTGGCTTGAACTGTGCGTACATCTCGTTTGAGTTGAGTGAACAGTTAGTGGCAATGAGATTGGATTCGATGTTAGCAAACATACCAACTAGGCAAGTAATGAAAGATATCGAGAACGTTGAAATGAAAGTCAAAATGATGTCAAAGAAATCAGGTGGTATACAGATAAAATATCTGCCAAGTGGTAGCAACGTGAACGATCTCAAAGCGTACATAAAAGAATTGCAATTAAAACAAAAGAAAAATATTGATTGTATACTGATAGATTATTTGGATCTCATGATGCCAAAATCTAAACGTGTGTCTCCCGCGGATCTTTTTATAAAGGACAAATATGTTTCTGAAGAATTAAGAAATCTTGCAACAGAATCAAACATTATAATGGCCACGGCATCGCAACTTAACAGGGCATCAGTCGAAGAGATCGAGTTTGATCATTCTCACATTGCTGGAGGATTATCGAAAGTGCAAACAGCAGATAACGTTGTTGGTATTTTTACATCCAGGGCAATGAAAGAGCGTGGCAGATATCAAATACAATTTATGAAAACAAGATCAAGTTCTGGTGTTGGACAAAAAATTGATTTGGAATTTGACATAGACACATTAAGAATAAGAGACCTAGCAGAGGATCCAGAGTACCAACAGTTTAAAAAACAAACTTCAACAATATATGATAACCTCAAACAAAAAAGCAAAATTACACCAAGCGGTGCACCAACAGATGCAAGACCCGACAAGGATATAGATCCAAGAAAGGGCGATTCGGTAGGCAAGGTCAAAGCGAATGTTGAAGGAAACAAATTAAGAGAATTGCTGAACGAACTTCATTCAGATGAAGAACAATAGTGTCATTTATATAAACGGTGACAGTTGGTGTGATAACAGGTACTTCAAGACCTTATTAAACAAAACATTTCCAAATCAATTAATTGTCAATGCGGCAGTACAGGGCAACTGGAACAGTCAGATCAATGCAACTACTATAAATGATATTAAGTTGCTGTCCGAAAAATTTAAAAACATAAACTGTTTTGTCTATTACAGCGAGTGCTTGAGAGGATCATCAGAGGACGAGACAATTAAGCAAATGGCAAAACACAAGACGTATGATAGAATAAATCTATTGCTTGAAGACCTACTGTACAGTTATCATGCCGTACTACAAAAAAAGATAGGTGACCTTTGTAACCTAAACATGACAACAGCGTTCATCGATAACTGTGTTCTATCCACAATGCGACCTATGTACCAGGCAATGTTATCCGAGAATCCTTTTCACAAATGTTATTCATTGAGCAAACACGTAAAGGATCAGTCTGTATTAAACGCTTTGTTTGACAAAGAAGAAAACGTGAGGTATCTCGACAGCGTGATCGAAAGATGTAAGTTGCTTGAAAGCATACCGGGAATGAAAGATTACCATCCTAACAACGAATCTTTGTATGAAATGGTAATTGCGGACATCCAAAACAAACTTGCGTAAGCGTAAATTTTTTCAACAGCGAAAGCAGTAATTTTGCGTAAGATTACTTGTTGACCTCTCATAAAGCACAATTACAACTGCCTATTTTTGTTTGTCTGTTTGTCGCGAGTAATAAATAAAATTGCTCAAGGCAATACAGGCAAACATAGGCATGAAAAAAGACAAACAACTAAACGACATCACAAGGCTGTACGATAGATTCATTAGGCAATGTCCAGGCACAGAAGAATACACGCATAGGCTAGCCGAGGAAACTCAACTCATCCTTCAACTACGATTCGTAGACTACTTCATCCAAATATGTGACATAATGGCAATCACCAGGGACATACCACACATGACCCGAGGTTCTGCCGGATCGTCCCTTGTCTGCTATCTGCTTGGCATAACAGATGTAGATCCTGTGGAGTGGGGAATACCCGTGGCAAGATTTCTCAATCCCAACAGAGACGACCTACCTGACGTTGATATTGATTTCCCCCATTATCGTCAGGCGGAGGTCATGCAGAGAATATTTGATCGCTGGCCCGGAAAGTCTGCCCGAATATCAAACTACGTGCTCTATCAAGATAAGTCGGCAAGGCGTGAAGCGGCAAAGCGATTGGGTGCCAAGGGTAATCTCCCTCGCAGGTTTACATATGAATCGGTTGGTGTTGATCCAATCGAAGCAAGGCGCATAGAGAACAAACTTAAAGGCAAAAAAAGATGCATATCAAAACACTGCGGAGGAATACTGATGTTTCAAAGACAATTACCCAAAAGCCTATTCACGGCTGAAAATCAAATACTGCTAGACAAGAACGAAGTGGAGGACCTCGAACACCTCAAGGTGGACATACTGGCCAACCGTGGTCTGTCCCAACTGTTGGAGATAGATCCCACCACGCGATTGGCTGACTATCCGGAAGAGGACCAGGCCACATCTGACCTCCTGTGCAGAGGAGATGTATTGGGAGTAACGCAGGCAGAGAGTCCGGCAATGAGGAGACTGTTCAGGGCCATACAACCAAAGAGCATGAAGGACTGTGTGTTCGCCACAGCACTGATAAGGCCAGTGGCCATATCCGGACGAAAGAAAGCAACCATGTTTCATGACTGGTCACAGGAACGCATGAGCGACACGATAGTGTACGAGGACGACGCCATAGACAGAATATCCGAGGTACTGAACATCGACAAGTATGAGGCCGACATGTACAGGAGAGCGTTCGCAAAAAAGAACGAAGAAAAGATAATGGAATTTATAACAAGGCTGGGCAATGATCCACGCAAGGATGAGATCATAACAATGTTACAGTCGTTGTCGGGATTTGGTCTGTGTAGGGCACACGCGGTGAACCTCGGCAGACTGATATGGGCGTTGGCATACCAGAAGGTACACAACAAAGAGAAATTTTGGCAATCGTGCCTGAAGCACTGTCAGGGATCATACAAGCGATGGGTGTACAGGACAGAGGCCAAGCGTGTGGGCATAGAAGTGGTCACACCAAGCAAGTCCGACCATTGGGACACACCAGAGTTCCAATATCGCAAGTATGGGTGGTGGAGTTCGAGAGATTTCATGCCGGGCATGTACGTGAAAGAGTTATACCTCGACAAGGTCGAGTTCGCGGGCATGATAGCAAACGGACGGGTGTTCCGTGGCGACAAAGGCAAGTATGTGACATTCCTCACACTAGGAGTTGGTAATGGACAATACATAGATGTCACCATAAAGAGAGCATTCGCATATAGAGATCATGATGTGGTGTGGGGTCAAGGCACCGTACGGCACAGTAACAATTCCGAATACCTCGAGTGCTACGATGTAAAAGGATTTAGGCTAGAAAAATACTTGCATCACAACTAATTCTGTTGTATACTCAACACATGCCAACGTTAGAATACACAATGAATCCAAAATATGTTCACGCCGCGGTGACGGTGTATGAACATCTAAGGCTGACATTGAAAACACACGCGGAAGACAAATACCATAATGATTCCTTGATGTCTGACATGGTATACTCACCATTGACTGTGGTATATCGAAATCCAGATGCATCAGAACCAAGAAAGTTTGATGTGGTAGAGACAAGACGCAAATGGATGCATGACACAGCAAAGGATCCATGGATAGAAGGACACTGGGCAGAGTTCGGTGTTCGTGAGGGACAAACCATTGGATACCTATTAGAGGCAAAACCCGATCAGGAAATACACGCATTCGACAGTTGGGAAGGACTACCAGAGGAATGGCATGATGGAGGTAACAGATACCAAAAGGGAGACATGACCGTGGACATACCAAATTTTCCTCCCAATGTGAAATGCCACAAAGGATGGTTCAAGGATACTATAGATACATGGCTACAAGAACACAAAGGACCAATGGCATATGTACACATAGACAGCGACCTTTACTCGTCAGCAAAAACTGTGCTGAACAAACTCAACGACAGGATAGTGCCGGAAACAATCTTGGTGTTCGACGAAATAGCCAACTTCCGAGGTTCAGGAAAAATGTCCAACTGGTACAAACACGAATGGTTGGCACTGAACGAATGGTTGAGAGAGTTCGATCGGGGAGTTGCACCCATAAGAAGAACCTGCATGTATCAGGCCGCTTTCAGAGTCACCAAATAACATTAAATATTAGCATGATAGATCAAACACTGCCAACACCAGTGGAATTGGCGTTCGAACCAGTCAATCTCTGCAACGCAAAATGTTTCTGTTGTCCTTACACATTCTTGCAAGAGGACAAAGAATACAGAGGACAAAAGATGTCAGGGCCACAGATCGAAGAACTGATAGGACAGTTCGCGGCAGGGCTTGAAAAACACAAAGTTCCAAAAATGAAGGCAACCATACAACCATGGAGGTACTCTGACCCTTTGGTTTGCAAAGACCTGGAATTGGTTTTTGAACTTGCCGAAAAGCACGATCTAAAAGTCATCATCACGACAAACGCTGTAAGTTTCTCAGAGAAAAAATGCGACATAATGAAAAGATACATAAAAAATCTTGCTAACATTAACATCTCGATAATTGGTTACAACGAAAAAGAGATAAGAGAATACATGGACCTCGACTGGAATGTGACACAGGCAAGATTACGCATGGTACAAAAACTTTACCCCGAACTGAGTCAAAAAATGGTGATAGGAGTAAAAAATAAAATACAACACCCGACAAGGAAACAATACGGTCCTGTGATAGAAAAACTACAGGCACTGACTCTCGGTAGAGTAAAAAAGAAAGTCGGATGGTTGGAGAATAGATTGACCTACAACAAATTCGAAGACGATGGTGTGAGAATGACCATCAACGAAGATAAATTCGTGCAAGGCTGTGCAATGGTTCATGGAAAGATCCTGCGTAGGCTCGAAGTAATGGTGGACGGCACTGCTGTATTGTGTTGCGATGATGCCACCAAGCAGACAAACTTTGGAAATGTTTTTGAAATAGGAATAGAAGGTGTATGGGATAGATTAAGAGAATATCACAACATGATTTACAGTAAGCAGTATTCGGACAGGAAAAAAAATATGATATGTAACACGTGTAGCAGAGCAAAATTTAAATGGCGAGACGAGCACAGAGCGGAGTTCATGTCAAAGACACAGGAAATAAATTCACAGTACCTACCAAAAACTATAAAAGTTTCCTAGCATTTACAAACTCATAGAGAAGTTGTCCCCACATGTGATGACCTTGCTGATTAGGGTGTCCATCATTTTCACTTTTAGTCCATCCGTTTTTTGCCACGTATTCAAACTGACTCTGCACATAATCCTCGTTTGACACTTGAACTTTGTGGTCTGCACTGCTTCTGTTTTTGATCTGCATCTGCACATTGTCTTTCACATGTGATGAAGCCTCAAAATTAAAAAATCGATTTGTGTCTATCTGCTTTTTGAAAAGTGCCAGGTCCGGACGTTGTTTTCCGTTTACATCATTCTCTGGTAAGTCGTTGCTGAGTGCCCAATAGAACACGTAAGGAATCTTGTGATGCTGTAAGAACATCTGCAACATTAATATTTCCTCATATAGTTTGACTGTGCTGTCTAACTCAAGATCAAAGTCTTTGTCTCTCATAAAAAAATCATGTTGCCAAAGTTGCCAAGTGCCCCATTGGTAGGAAAACTTTAACAGTTCTCCTTTCAATCCACCTTGTTTCTCTTTTGGAGTTTTCATTGTGCTGGTGTAGTCATATCGAAAAGCAGTGGTCCAACCAACAGACACGAAGGTGTCTTTCATTCTTTCGGGATTCTGATAAAACCAGTTCATGGTTGTGTTGACTATACGGCGATTGCCTCTTCCGCCCTTTGCTAAATTTATAGTAGGGCCAATGCCTAATTTTTCTCCAAGATATTGATGACAACTGTTGTAAGTCTTCTTTGTACTAAAACTGCAACCATTACTGAGGTGATGAGTTATCATATGCTTTTCCTAATGTGTTGCCAACATGTTCCGTCGGCTAGTTCTTTCTTACTGTACTGACACATACTTATTTTTTTGATCCAATCAAGTTTGTCATCCATATAGGGCGACTCAATATCTGAAAGAGATATCGAACTGACTTCGTAGGCCATGTTACCTTTGTCACAGGCTATATTTGGTATGCCTGCCAGCACGGCATCGACGGCACTGCCGCTACTGAATGTTACCACGCACCATGCCCTGTTAAAGTCATCCTCCAACGGTCTAAGATTATTCGGTAACATATTTTGCACCACTTCAACATTGTCAAATGTCTTTTGAATCACTTTGTATCTTCTTTCGTCCTCGTGCCGCGGCAACGGATGTGGTCTGATGACTATTCGCCTGTCGGTATGTTTTTTTAGTTCGATTATGGTTTCTTCACACCATTCAAAAATGTCCTTGCCCCTCAGGCTGGCATCTCCGGGGTTCTGCATACATATCACAACATCATCTCCTCGCTGTTTCCACGAGACGTTTGGATCTACTCCACATTCAGCAAAAACTTTTTTATAACGTTCGTGGTCAATATGTTCGAATCCCCATTTTGCTTCATCCCACAAGAAGCCATTGACTCCGGCTCTCACGTGCTCGTGATCTGTTATCCTTGCGTTTCTTCCTATCACTGGAGTCTCGAACTGAACGAACTTTTTAAAACGTGTGCTGATACTGTTTTTAATCTTATGATGCAGTGACGTCCTGTATGTTTTGAAACTTCCGTAAATGACCGCTGTGTCATATCTCCTAGGGTTCGGCATGCGGTCAACTAAGATAGATTCATCTCCGCACTTGCGTATTCCTTCATGAAAGTCTTTTAACTTCAATTTATAATGGTGCCTATGGGCAGATGGTAATGCTATTGCAACTTTCATTTTTTTATATTTAAGTGTATGCAGAATGGATAATTATATTTGCATGAGGCGTTTAAAATGGCAATACATCACGATTACAAAAACAGACGAGGTGAGAAGAAACTACGTAAGCAACACAAGAGAGACATGCGTAGGTTAAAGAATGCACCTTCGAAAAATACAACACAGCAAGACCAAAAAAATGACACATATGTGGCATCTCCTGATGAGGTGATCACTCTAGACCTCATCACTAATCCAAACAAGATCAAATGAATATAGACGAACAGAAGTTTGCCTGGTATGGAATAGATACCAAAAAGGATCTAAACCTCAGTGCTATTTGTAACAAACCGTTTAGTACAGTGCTCGTTGATAAGTTAGGAGATGTCTATCTGTGTGATTGCCAGGCATGGTTACCAGCACCCGTTGGCAATCTACACGAACATAGTTTGGAACAAATCTTTGAGAACGAGAACGCAGAAGAGATACGAGAAACAATGTTGGATGGGTCATACAAATACTGTAACACAAAGCAGTGTATCTTTCTCAACAACGAATTTATACAGAGACAAGCAACACTTGTACCACCTGTTGAACTAGTGACCATTAGACTGGGCATAGATGAAAGTTGCAATCTTAGATGTCCTAGTTGTAGAACAGAAATGATATACGACACCGACAGGGACAGTCTCAAAAAGAAATTTAGAATAGCAGACAAGGTAATAGATTATTTAAACCATGATGACAACGGACTCAACATCATAATTGGAAGTGATGGTGATCCTTTCGCAAGTCTGGTTTATAGATATCTAATGAAACACGCACCAAATAAAGGCAGTGTAAGATACAGCATACAAACTAATGGCCTGTTGATAAAAAAAATGATGTTGAGGTTTTCGAATGTGTTTAACAATCTACAGATGCTACAAGTCAGCATCGATGGTGCAACAAAAGACACATACGAGAAAATACGTCTCGGCGGTAAATGGGAGAAGATAAAAGAAAATATGGAACACATATCAAAGGTCAAGGACCAGTACCATTTCCTGTGGCACTTCGACTTTGTGGTTCAACGAGATAACTTCCGGGAGATTCCGATGCTTTTGGAATGGGCAGACCGGTTAGGCGTTGACGCTGTGAACCTTAAACCCATAGAGGATTGGAACACGTACACTGATATCAAACAATACCAGGTTTGGAAAAAAGATCATCCCGACTATGACGAGTACAATTCAATAATGAACAGTGTCAAGGATCACCCCAAGATAGCACACAGAAATTTCCATTGGACACTTACCTAAGTTTAGTATTGTACTTCCTTAGGAAAAGTTCTGCGAATCTTTCATGATGTTTTATACCGTAGTGTTTGCCATCACTGGCTAGGTCTGGTGTTTGGATGATGTCTGTAATCTTTTCAAATTGTTTATCATAGATAGGCCAGCAGTCAGCGAGAGAATGTTCTCTCATTGTGTTTGGCGGCATGTCTATGTTATAAACTTGTTCTGCAAAGCAATGAAATGTTTTGGCACCGACATGTTCGGCAAATTTCTCAACCATGAATACATTGTGCAGTAGGTTGTGCTTGTCGTTGATTTCTGTGTTTTGTTTCAGCATGTGGTGGGCACCTGTTATGTTAATGCTTTGATCTTCGTACAGTTCTCTCCGGCTCCACGCGGGCCAACAACATACAATCACTTTGGGGAACAATACCTTTTCGCTGGCGTAAAGTATCCTTGTCATTAGATCAGCCGAGGCACCCGGTTGCGCCATGTTCCACCATCTAAGGTTGTCGGTGGCACTTTCTTTAGCGACTATACTACTCCATGTCTGATCTGCTTCCAGTCCTTCTCCGAAAGTGTGACTGCAACCAAGCACCACTGTGTTCTTCTTACCGTTTGGCAATGGTGTCCATTCCGGGCATCTATAGCCGTGGCTGTTGACCCCGCTATGGTTGTTTGTGAACTTTGGTATTTGATTGTCTGAATAGAATCCGTACTGCATGGAATATTTACTTACCCTATGGTGCCGCTTCACGGATTCGAACCGCGGACCTACTGATTACAAATCAGTTGCTCTACCAACTGAGCTAAAGCGGCGTTTGTGTTAATATAGTACACTATAAACGGTGTGTAGTCTACCGTTTAAACGCACATAGACGCCTGCACACGCATGGTAAAAGCATATCAGTTGTTTGTGTATAAGAGTGTTTTGTTAAGGTCAAAAACAAAGACCAAAAGAACCAAAATAACCAAATGTACCGAAGATCTTATCTACCTGATAAGAAATCCTGTTCATCATCTGTATAGGGCCACATTATTGAACCACCTTCCAGTGTGCTGGCCAGTCCGCTTCTTTTTCTTTTGATGATACCACGATGTCGTTGTCCGGTGTTTCATCCCAACAGCAATCGTCTCGAGAAACACACCTACTTTCAACATACACCTTCTTAGATTTTTTCTTGTCTTCGTACATTGTATTCTCCTTGTAAACTTTTGTTTGTAAATTTACTTATTGTAAACTTATTAACAAAATCACGGAAAAGCAAGTCATATGTTGTAAATGATGTAAATGTTTTGTAAATTTAAATTTACAAAATTTACAAATAGTAAATCACCAGTATTAATTTACTGCGTCGGTTAAAATAAATACTTTACGTTGATCCCAAAGGGACGGAAGTAGGACAACCGAAGCAACGCACTTTTTTTAAGAACAAAGGAGAAGTGTGTGAAAAAACTTATACATAGCGTCACATTCAGACATTTACAAATAAGAGTTTACCAAGGTGGTGAAGACG
>MDTB01238310.1_pt1 | contig 32060 bp, 33 predicted proteins | sample 811161 | NCBI WGS metagenome assembly MDTB01 (sample SAMN05326650, study PRJNA326480) | marine metagenome | isolation source: seawater | place: Mediterranean Sea | collected 2009 | reverse complement strand
CGCGGTAACGCGTGTAGCTGACCAGTACTAATAGCTCAATTGGCTTGATTTATGCACTGAAAAAAATTTTTTGATTTTGAGATAATAAAACTTTATTTTTGATAATAAATTATTCTTTAATTAAAGTAGTATTTACAGATAATTAAAATCCTAGTGATAAAAATTTAACCTTAGATAAAAATTGAATTTTTGTAGTATATATTATGTTCATTTCACTGAAAAAGAATATAAAAAGATCTAAAATTATATTTATAAATTTTAAATTAACAAATGATTCAAAAGCAATATTTTATTAATCAAAAAAAAAAAAATTCAAATCTCTTTATTGATGATGGATTGATAAGCTTTAGTCTTAATAAACATACCCAAAGTAAAATTAATAAATGCGTTGTTGACCTTTTTAATTATAATGAAAATAAAACCTTTAAAAATATCAAAAATATACAAAGTTTTTTGAATAAAACTCAATATTACTCTTTAAAAAGAAATCTTAATATTATGACAAAGCTTGAGTCAATTGTTTTAAAGGAATTCAAGGATTTAAAAATTATAAATAAAAATTTAAATGGTATTCAGTTTCCTATGGACATCAGAATTGTACATCCTCGAAAGCCAAAATTATTAAAAAACAAATATTTAACAAGTTCAATACATTGTGATACTTGGACAGAAGAACCATTTGATATCATTAATGTGGTAATTTATTTATATGTGAATAAAAATACACCAAAAATAAGTATATTAAAGTCTTCTGAAAAAGATTTAACGAAATATAGTAAATATGCAAATTTTTATAAAAATAAATTTTTCTTATATTCAAAAAAATATTTTTCTATTTTAAAAGATTTACAGAAAAAAGACTCATACAAGTTAAATCATACCAATGGACAAGTAATGATTTTTAACAGTTATCTACCACACCAAACAGTCCGGGGGGGGGGCAATCAAGTAAGACTTAGTTTAGAGTTTAGACTTAAGATTAATAATCCATATCACAATTCAGAGACTTGGAAAAAAAACAACAACCATGGAAGATATTGGCTTTTACCACAAGTATATAGTGAAGATTTTTTTCAGAGAATGAGATTTGAAATACAACAAATTAAAAGTATTAAAAATTCAGATAGATTAGTTAAATCAAGAAACAAAGAGTTTATAGATAATTTAATTTTCAAAACTTTTTGAATATGAAAGGTAGGAAATTTTCAAATACTGGCTTGAATGCCTCAGAACTTGGCTTAATTTATGCACTGAAAAAAATTTTTAATAATAAAAATTTAATCAATAATCTGATTACAGAGGTTTAAGGGTTGTTAATATCCCATTAGAATCTTTTGGTGGTATAGAATTGAAATGCAGTATCTTTTTTTCCTTTTTGGATAACTTTTTAATTAATTTTGAAGACAAACCATCTGTAAATCTAAAATAAGGTTTCATATACCAAGGACCATACATATTAAAAATAGACCACCTTGAGAACTTAGAAGGTTTACCAACTTGGTGCCACAAAGCAGTATCAAAAAAAATTACCGATCCAGCTTTAGCTCTCATAAATTTAGATTTCAATTTTTTTTTTCGATTTTCTGGCTTTCTATAAAGTTTATGTGATTTTATTACATATTCTGTTGATGCATTTTTATCAGTAAAATCTTCTAATGCAATTATTGCAAAAAAGTTCACAGAGGGTTTTATTAACGATCTAGATTTTTTTTCTATGACTTTTGAGTCCACATGCCAACCAAAACCAGAAGTTTTTTTAGTAAACTTCTTGTCAGATATCACTCTCGGGTTTCTTGCGGATGGAGATATTAAAACATAATTATCATCAATTAAATTTTTCATGATTTTATCTATATATTTATTGTGAACAAGTTTGATTAAACTGATATCATGATAGAAATAATTATAGATTACCTGATTATTATTTGAGCCAAAATATTTATTTTTATTTTTTAGTCTTTTCAAAATGTTTTCAAGCCTTCTAATCTTATCAAGACAAAATTTTTTACTAAAAACTCCTTGAACGGTGCTATAACCGTTTGAACGTATTTCACTTAGAACTTTTCTCGGACTCTTTATCATTTTATTTGGTACATATTGCTAAAATTGTTTTTGATTTCCCTTTAAGGAATTGAGGTATAAAATTAGAAGCATCTCCTCTAAAAGGTATTATTTTTGCTAAAAAAAAACTAAAAGGAACCTTCCACATCCATGCTGGTTTACATACTAACCAAGGTAAAACTTTAATGTTCTTGAACCCATTTGACTCTAATAAAAATTTTAATGATTTTCTTGTGTATGGATGTAAATGGGTGGGATCATCAAAAAAATTTTTCATATTAGAACTCCAATCAGGTGTCACCATTACAAAATATTTATTTTTTTTTAGCACTCGTTTTACTTCACTAAGAAAGTTTTTTGGTTGATGTATATGTTCTATTAATGAGATCGCTGTAACTATATCACAACTGTTATCGGGAAGATTAATTTTATCCTTTTCAAGGTCTAGATCTACAATATCTAATCCTTTAGCTTTCATCCCATGTTTTAGCGCCACATTAACAAGCGTATTATCTGATGAACCTAAATCGAGCAGAAATTGGTCATTTTTAAATGTTTCATTAAAGAAAGTGCTTATTAAAGAGTTAATAGTTTTAAACACTCTTTTTTTCAGAAAGATCTGGTTATCTTCAGTATATTTATCTGTTTTCTTTAAAGCTTCAAAATATTCTTTGCTCATATTAATGAAAAATATTTATTATAATTGCATTAAATATACTATAACTTTTACAAAATATAATAAAAGATAATAAAAAATCTAAATTAATTCTCAATAAGCTCATAAATTTTTTCTGAAATTTTTCTATAGCCGTATACAGTATAATGTCCATTCATTTCAAAAGGGAATAGTGTTAAAGGCTCATTTAATTGAGAAAAAACCTCTTCATGAATGTCGATAAATGGTATTTTTAAACTCTTAACAAGTTTTTTAACTAAAATGTAATTTGGATCTTCTTTATTAAATTTATATCGAGAATAACTAGGTAAATAAATAAAATACAATTTTGAGTTATTTTTGATTGATAATTTTTTTGCTTTTTCCAATATTTCTATAAATTCAGGTTGAAGTTCAACATTATTCCTTCTATTAAAAATATTGCTTAATAAAGTTCTCAGCTTATAAAGTTTTAAAAATTGGGATGTTTTGTTATGATTTGAATTTATTCTTTGCAATTCTTTCTTTGCTAAATTATCTACAATTTTTTGTTTTTTAACTAAATTTTGAGAAAAATTCTCTGACTCTAAATATTTTTTCAAAATAGGTTTTTTTAAATTACTCTCTAAATCCATTAAGTCGCTGTTCTCGTAATAAAACCATAAAATATTTTTTACTCCAGGTCTAATATATTCTCTTAAAATTGCATACTCATGTAGAGGGCCTAAACCTCTAAACCCTAAATTGACTGCTCTTTTTTTTGAAATAGTTCTAAGTACTGAAGCAAAATCATTTGGACGATTCACACACATCCCATGCACAAAAGAATCACCTAGTAAAAAATATTCTATTTCTTTATTATCCCACTGATCGTCAGGATTATTGAAACCATATCTATCACTTTTGTAAAAGGCTTGATATCCATTTTCATTACAAAAAATTGTTTCTGAACTAGATATTCCGGATAGAGAATAAATACCCTCTTTTTTAAAAAGTTGTGGCTGAATTGAAAAAACAATATCTTTATTAGTTTTTTTTAATTCATTGTAAATTGTAATCGTTGATCTTGTATCAAACTTTTTTCCAGTTTCTTTACTATACATTTTTGACTTTTTAATTAATTGTATAAAATCAATTTTACCATAATGAAATATAAACCCTTCAATGATGTAAAGAAAAATAAGAACTGTAGAAATAGTTATAACTAAATATATTTTAATTATATTGCTTAAATAAAAAGAAGTTATAGAAAAAATTATTAAAAATAATGATAACAAATAGTAAATTTGGTAGTAGTCTCTATTGTTTCCCTCCCAGGTTATTTCTGACTTAAAACCGACGTAGGCCAGAAAAAGCAAAGATAATATTAAAAAAATTTGTGAAAAATATCTCAACATATATTTGATTAACTCAATAATACGAAAACTAGAATTTGTAACCTATATTAATACTACATATAGTTGTAAATTTATTCTAGAACACATATCAAAAGCTATTTAAAATCAATAAAAAACTTTACAGTTCAAATTTTGAACATTAGTATGATCAAAAATTGAACATATGAAAAATAAACAAGATCACTTTGAAGTTTTAAGAAAAATTTATAACGATCCTAAATCTTCTCAAAGAAAAATGGCAGAGGACTTGGGCTTTAGTTTAGGAAAGCTAAATTATTGTATCAAAGCTTTACAGTTGAAAGGATTAATAAAAATTAAAAATTTTAGCAACAAAAAAGACAAAGTAAAATATTTACAAAGATATATCCTCACCTCTGAAGGAATTGCAGAAAGAACTAGACTTACAATAAACTTTATGAAGCGAAAGATGAGAGAGTATGATGAGCTAAAAAAGGAGTTGGAGAAACTATAATGTGGGCTGTTATAAAATTTGACAAAAAAAAATTAAATTTAATGATTTCAGACCTCAAGAAAAAATGTGGAAAAGATATTATTATTTATCAACCAAAAATATTAGTTCAAAATTTTAAAAAAAATAAATTAATTTTTCGTGAACATAATGTACTAGGCGATTATATTTTTTGCTTTCATAAAAATTTCACTAAAAAAAAAGATATTGATAATTTAAATTTTTTAAGAGGGTTGAAATACTTTCTTAATGGTTTCAAAGAATTTCAATCAGATATTAAAGCTTTTATAGGAAAATGTAAGGGATTAGAAAATTCCCAAGGCTATATTTGCGAGAGCTTATTTGAGCTTCAGGTAAATACGAGTTACAAATTTAATTCTGGACCATTTGTTAATAAAATTTTTAAGATAATAGATTTCGAAAAGAATAAAATTAAAATTTTGACTGGTAATTTGAAAACAACAATCAATAAAAATCAATATTTGTTCAATCCAGTTTAAAAAAATATAAAATGTACATTAAGATTGTAAAAAAAATTGTTTTTTACAAAGTGCGGAGCCATGGTAAAAATTAAATTAAAATTTTATGAAAAAAATTAAATCACTTGTTACTGGAGGCGCGGGGTTTATTGGAAGTAACTTAGTTGATGAGCTTGTTAAAAAAGGCCATATTGTTACTATTGTCGACAATCTTAGCACTGGTAACCAAAAAAATATTTTACATCATAAAAAAAATAATGTTAAGTTTTTAAAAATTGATATTTCAAAATTTAATAATCTTAAAAAAATAGTTAAAGGAAATCATTTCGTATTTCATTTGGCAGGATTAGCAGATATAGTGCCAAGTATTGAAAAACCCAAAGAATATTATAAATCAAATGTTGAAGGAACTTTCAGGCTACTTGAAGCATGTAAATATCTTAAAATAAAAAAATTTATATATGCTGCTTCTGCCAGTTGCTACGGAATACCAAAAAATTACCCAACAAATGAAAAAAGTAAGATCGATACTAAATATCCTTATGCGCTTACAAAATATCTAGGAGAAGAACTCGTTATGCATTATGGAAAAATTTACAAAATGTCTAATTTATCTTTTAGATTTTTTAATGTTTACGGTTTAAGATCTCGCACTTCAGGAGCGTACGGTGCAGTTTTTGGTGTTTTTTTAGCCCAAAAATACGCGCGTAAGCCATTAACAATAGTTGGAAATGGAAGACAAACTCGAGATTTTATCCACGTAAAAGACTTAGTTGATGCACTAATAAAAGCTTCAAAAAATAGAAAATTAAAAAACCAAATCTTTAATATTGGAAGTGGTAAAGAAACCTCTGTTAATGATATAGCTAAAATTATAGGTGGAAAAAAAATATTTATTCCAAGAAGACCAGGAGAACCAGACAGATCTTTAGCTGATATCACAAAAATTAAAAAAGAATTAAATTGGAAACCTAAAATTTCTCTTAAAACAGGAATCAATGAACTTTTAGGTAATTTAAAAAATTGGTCAAGCGCGCCAGTTTGGACACCAAATAAAATTAAATCTCAAACCAAAACTTGGTTTAAACTTTTAAAAAATTCTTAACAAATGTCTAAAATTCTTGATTTAAAATCTTTAGCTATTATTTCCAAAAATTTAAAAAAGAAAGGAAAAAAAATAGTTTTATGTCATGGTGTTTTCGATTTGTTACATGTTGGTCATATTAAACATTTTAAAAAAGCAAAAAAAATGGGAGATAAACTAATTGTTTCTATAACTCCAGATAGGTTTGTAAATAAAGGGCCTAATAGACCAGTTTTTAATCAAATTTTAAGAAGCGAGGCCATTTCTTCATTAGAGGACGTTGATTACGTAGGAGTAAATGAGACCTCAACTGCAGTAAATGTCATAAGGTTAATTAAGCCTGATATTTATTGTAAAGGCAAAGACTATAAAAATTTGAACAATGATATAACAGGAGAAATCAAAAATGAAATTAAAGAGATAAAAAAATATAAAGGAAAAATAATTTTTACGGAAGAATTAACATTTAGCTCTAGTAGATTAATAAACACAGCTACTAATACATATTCAAAAAATCAAAAAAAGATAATTAATATTATAAATAAAACTTCATCTTTTAAAAAAATCAAAAAAACAATAGAAAATTTTAAGAAATTAAAAATTTTAGTAATTGGAGAGACTATTATTGATCGTTATAGTTTTTGTGAGGCAGTTGGTAAATCTGGAAAAGAACCAATGTTAGTTCTTAAAGAAATTAAAAAAGAAGATTATTTTGGTGGCGTAATAAACATAGCTGTGAATTTAAAAGAGTTCTCAAATAAATTAACAATTTTATCTATGATTGGTGAAAAGAAAGAATATTTAAAAGAAATAAAAAAATATCTTCCTAAAAATATTAAAAGTAAATATATTTTTAAAGATAATTCTCCTACAATTATTAAAAAAAGATACATAGACTCAATTAATGGTGGAAAGGTGCTTGGAATATATAATATTAACGATGAAAATTTAAATCAGCAAAATGAAAAAAATTTCATAAATTTTTTAAAAAAGGAAGTTAAAAAACATGATCTTGTAATAACTTCAGATTATGGTCATGGATTAATTTCTAAAAAGAGTGCTGAATATATTTGCAAAAATTCAAAATTTCTTGCGTTAAACGCTCAAGTTAATGCATCAAATATTGGATATCATACAATTAGAAATTATAAAAATTTTAATGTACTAATAATAAATGAAAAAGAAATAAGACATGAAATGAGAGACAAAATTAGTAAATTAGAAATTTTAATGAGCAAATTATCAAAAGAAAAAAAAATAGAAAATTTAATTGTAACTTCAGGTGAGAAAGGAGCAATCTTATTTAATTTAAAAAGAAATAAGTTTTTTTATATTGATGCATATGCCTCGAAAATAGTTGATAAAGTTGGTGCAGGAGATGCAATGTTATCTTTAGTAAGTCCATGTTTAAAATTAAATCTTCACTCTGAGTTGGCCCTATTAATTAGTTCTCTAGCTGCCGCTCAATCTGTGGAGAGCATAGGAAATAAAAATTCTATTAATAAATTAAAACTTTTAAAAACATTGGAAAATTTAGTTAAATAGTATGAGTTTGATAAGTAAAATTAACAATTACTGGAATTATTTAGAGGGTAAATATCCTGCACCTACGTATGTAGGTAAAATAAATAAACTAAACTTTTTAAAATTAAAAAATGAAATAGATAGAAAAAATGAAAAATTTATTAAATCTTTGATTAAAAGAATGTACGTTAATAAAGAAGCATTTATTTTAAAAGGTTGTGCTAAAAAAGGTCTTAAAAAAGTAATGTTAGATCTTGCAGATCACTACAAAAAGAATTTTAAACCTACTTTTTATAAAATGTACAACGGAGTGCCAAATTTCCATAGAGCAATAGATAAAAAATTGACTAAAAAGTATAGTCTATATACTATTAAACACTCATTCTACTTTTATAATTGGAACATAAAAACTAAGTTAGAAAAAAAATTGAAAGACGGTGCTTATTGGCACTGGAGATACATCAAATTTTTAGCTGGAAATAGTAAAAAAAAATATGAAAATAATCTTCCTAAAGATGGTCAAATAGACAGACTGCAAATTGCAAGATACCCTTCAGGAGGAGGCGAATTAAAAGAGCATATAGACTCAAGAAAAAATCAAAGAGTTGTATCTGGAATAATCATGAGTAAAAGAGGCGTAGATTATAAATCCGGAGGCTTTTATTTTAAAAAATCTAAAAGTAGAATTATTAATCTAGAGGACAGAATAGATGAGGGAGATGCTGTAATTTTTTATGGCTCTTTAGCCCATGGTGTTGAAATAATTGACCCTCATAAAAAACTATCTTGGGAAAGTAACAAGGGAAGATGGTTTTTAGGAATGTTTGTAAATGATAGCGACCATGTAAAAAATAGAATAACCTCAGAAGATCTTTCTGGAAACCAAAATAAGTTTAATAATTAGAAAATAAAATAATGTCAGTATTGGTAACCGGAGCTAATGGTGTAGTTGGTTATGAAATTGCAAAAAAACTATCAAAAAAATTTAAAATTATTGGTATTTTTAGAAAAAAAAAATTTAAAAACAAAAGTTATTAAAAATATTGAATGGCTTAGATTTGATCTTAAAAATAAACTTAATTTTAAGATTAAACCAAAAATAAAGTTTGTTATCCATTGCGCAATAGATCAAACAAATTTATATAAGTCTAATAAGAGCAAATACGTAAACGAAAATATAAAAATATTTAAAAATGTTTTAAATTTTGCGAAAAAAAATAAAGTAAAACTTTTTATAAATTTGTCATCAATTGATGTTTATGGAAAAATTAAAACAGATTATCTTAAAGAAGAAAATCAACCTAAATCACAAAATATATATGGATTTACAAAATTTTTACTTGAAAAAATGCTTAAAGAAAGCAAGTTAGATTATGTGAATTTAAGATTACCAGGTATCTTGAGTGAAATTAAAAATACAAAACAAAGTACACCATTTCTAAATTTAATATTCTACAATTTAAGGTTTAATAGAACCTTAAAAATTTATGGACCTTATAACAAATTCAATAATGTGATAAGCACAGATGAAATAGTAAAATTTATTTTTTTCTTATTCAAAAAAAAAAAAATTAAAGGTACTTTTAACTTTTCTAGTCGTAAGCCAATTTTGATTAAAAAGATATTAGAAATTTCTAAAAAAAAACTTCAATCAAAAAGTAAAATTATTTATTACAAAAATGAGAAAATAAAATCTTTTTGTATTTCTACTAAAAAACTTGAGAAAAAATTAAGATACAAAACAAGTACGACACTAAAGGAAATAAACGACTACATTAAAAAATTAAATGATAAAGTCAGCTAAAGGAATTATTTTTTGGAAAAATAAGTATCTTTTACAATTGAGAGATAAAAAAAAAAATATTCGTTACCCAAATTACTGGGGTTTATTTGGAGGAGGTTTAAACATTAAAGAAACTTTTAAGCAGTGTATTGAAAGAGAAATTAAGGAGGAAACAAATTTAAAAGTACAGGCGGTTAAAAAAATATTATTAATAGAATTTGAAATGACAAGTTTAAAAAAAAAAAGACTTATAGCTTATTATAATTGTAAGTTAAAAAAAAAAATGAAAATTATTTTGACAGAGGGACAAAAATATAAATTTTTCAATTTTAATGAAATTAAAAATTTAAATATTGTACCTATAGATTTTGTAGCAATTAATACACATTACTATAAAATTTTAAATTTTAGCTCAAAACATCATTAATTTTTATCAATGAAAAATAAATATTTAATTATAAATTAATGAAGTTTAGAAAATTTGCTGATCTAGGTTGGAAAGTATCGGAGGTTGGCCTTGGAACTTGGGAGATAGGCGGCTGTTGGGGAAATGTGTCTATGTTTGATGCTAAAAGCTTGTTAAAAGAGGCTTTAGATAAAGGTATTAATTTTTTTGATACTTCTGATGTATATGGTGACGGAAGAAGTGAGAAATTTTTAGGTGAACTTTTAAAAACCACTTCAGATAAAGTTTACGTTACGACCAAGTCTGGTTTGAGACTACAACCATTTGTTCCTGAGGATTATAATTTGTCCAATTTCGAAAAATTTATTAATCGATCTTTAAAAAATCTCGGTGTTGAACAAATAGATCTTTTACAATTACATTGTCCACCAACTGAACTTTGTTCTAAAAAAGAAACTTATGAAATGATGGATATTTTTGTTAAAAAAGGTAAAATTGCGTCTTATGGTGTCAGTGTATTTAAAATAGATGAGGCATTACAAGCTATACAGTTTCCAAATGTAAAAAGTATTCAATTGGTTTTTAATATATTTAGGCAAAGACCCTCAGAATATTTCCTATCAGAGGCAAAAAAAAGAAATATTGCTGTTATAGCTAGGGTACCTCTCGCCAGCGGTCTATTGACTGGAGCGATAAGTTCGGACACAAAATTTCCTCCTAATGATCATAGAAATTTTAATTTTGAAGGCAAATCTTTCGATATAGGTGAAACTTTTTCAGGAGTTAATTTTAAAAAAGGTTTAGTTGCTGTAGAAAAATTAAGAAAATTATTACCAGAGAACTTTACTCTAGCTGATTTAGCGCTTAAATGGATATTAAGTTATAAAGAAGTTACAGTAGTTATTCCTGGAGCAAAAAATAAAATGCAAGTTTCATCTAACGTAAAAGCATCAGAATTAAATGATATTTCCCACCTTATGGTAAAAATAAATAATATTTATGAAAATTATATTAAAAAAGACGTACATAACAGATGGTAAAGAAAGTTAAAATAAATACATTAGACTTGCTTAAAAAAAAAGGTTACGCGGTATTTAATTTAGAGAACATTAAATTGTTCAAAAATTTAAGAGATTCCTTTATTAAAGGTACAAATCTTTCTGGTAAAAAAGCTAACAATATTAATGATGTTAGAAAGTCTCTAGCTAGTATGACAAAATCAGAGATCAATAAGACTACTATAAATTTTATAAGGACTAATAAAAATTTATCTGAACTTATGATTAATTCATGTTCAAATTTGATCAAAAATTTATGCGGAAGAGATCTTTTTATTCAAAGAAGAGCTTACACTACAATTAATGCTCCAGGGGAAGATCAGGCTAAACAAATAGCTCACTATGAAATGATATCTGGTATTTCACCTTTTGCCTATATTTTGTGGGCTCCTTTACATGATCTTGATGACGATGGTGGCGCTTATCATGTTGAATTAAAAAAATCTATATCGATAATGAAAAAAGAAGAGGTAAAAGGATTAGTTAGCGGACCAGATGTCTTAAATTTTATGAATAAAAAAAAACCTCCAAGAATGAAGTTTGGTCAAGCTATAATATTCAATCCGTTTGTCATTCACGGTAATATTCCCTTTAAATCTGATAAAGCGAGAATCGCCTGTAATGTTAGATTTCAAAGTTCAAAAAAACCTTTATTACAGAAAAATACGGAATTTTTTAAATTTTATAAATTAAACTAGATACTTAAATTGACTATTGCAATAATAAATACTGATATGAATATTGGGCCATTTAAAATTCCAGGCAATGGTCAAAATATGATATTAAATAATTATGCTGGGCAAAACGGTATCACCGTTGAGGAAATAATTCCTGAACCATTTAAATCTACTGACCTAGCAACTACATTGTGGACTCACGAAAGAAAAAAACTTTCAAAAGTAATTTTCTGCTCTATCCACCAATTGCCACAAGAAAAAAAAAGAATAGAGAAAGTTCTAAAAAAAATGAAAAACGTGGAATTTCATTTTGCTTTAGAGGGAATATCTGGAAAAGGAAAAAAATTTCTCATTGAATGTGTTGAGGAAGCAAAAATTTTTAAAAATACTAAAATAATAGACAGTACCAATACCTCTTGGACAAAACTTTACAACCTTTTAAAAAAATAGATAAATAAAATTTTAACTTTAATGAATAATAGTCAATTTATAGTAAAACACTTAATCAAAAAAGGAGTGGATACTGCCTTTGGTGTTACAGGGGGCGGAGCAATGTTTTTAAATGAGGCTTTCAGAGAAGAAAAAAAAATGAATTTTGTTTTCACTCACCATGAACAATCCGCAACTATGGCAGCAGATGCATATTATAGAATAAAAAAAAAACCTGCTGTAGCTTCTGTTACTTCTGGGCCCGGAGGTACTAATGCCATCACAGGAGTTATTGGTGCTTGGATAGACTCAATCCCGATGATAATTATATCTGGGCAAGTGGAAACAAAGGATCTAATTGGTAGATCTGGAACAAGACAAATTGGCATTCAAGAGGCTAACATCATTGATTTAGTTAAACCCATCACAAAATACGCCAAAACTATACTAAGCACAGATAATTTAGAAGAGGAATTGAATTATGCGATAAAACTATCTGAAAAAGGAAGACCAGGTCCTGTATGGCTAGATATTCCACTTGATACACAATCAAACAAATTTAAAAATCAAATTATTAAAAGAAAAGACGCCAAAAAGAAAAATAAAAAAATAATATCAGTTAAAAAATTAGATAGGATTTATAAATTAATCAAAGAGTCAGAAAGACCATTAATTCTGATTGGTAATGGGTTGCATATATCAAAATCTGAAAAAAATTTTAAAACATTGATTAAAAAAATAAAAGTTCCCGTTTTATCTACTTGGAATGCTAGCGATATTATTCCTACAAATAATAAGCTATATTATGGAAGACCAGGTCTGTTTGGAAATAGAATTGCAAATTTTTCAATTCAAGCATGTGACTTATTAATTATTATAGGTTCAAGATTGTCAATTCCTATAACAGGTTATCAAATTAAAAATTTTTCACCAAAATCAAAAAAAATCTATATAGATATTGATCAAAAAGAAATAGTTAAAAGAAATTTAAAAATCAACTTACCAGTTAAAAGCGATATAAATTTTTTTCTCAAAAATTTTAATAAATATCTCAACTCAAAGAATAAAATACAAAAAAAGGAATGGGAATATAAACTTTCAAAATTAAAAAAAGATTTAGATGAAGATAAAATTTATAAAAAAGAACGTAAATTGATAAATTCATTTAATTTTATAAATTCATTATCAAAAGTTCTTGAGGGTAATGAGGTTATAGTTACTGATATGGGGACTAGCTTTACGTGTACAATGCAAGCATTTAAAATAAGGAAAAAACAAAGGCTTTTTACATCTTCAGGAATTGCAGCGATGGGTTTTGGATTACCAGGAATAATTGGAGCGTATTTTGCAAACAAAAAATCCTTACCTATTTGTATAACAGGTGACGGTGGAATAATGTTTAATATACAAGAATTACAAACAATAATTAATTATAAAATTCCTGTTAAAATTTTCCTTTTAAATAACAATGGATATCTAACAATGAAACTTATGCAAAAAAAAAATTTCAAAAAATTTGTAGGTTCAGATATCAAAAGTGGCGTTTCCATGCCAAATTTTACTGAACTTACAAAAAGTTTAGGCTTCAGATCAATCATCTTAAGTAATGAAAATAATCTAGAAAAAAATTTAAAGAAAATAATACAATCTAATTTGCCAACTGTTTGTGAAATAAAAATGCCGTCTTTTCAACAATTAATCCCAAGAGTACAGACTCAAATGAACAAAGATGGATCATTCGAGCCTTCATTAATCGACAACATGTACCCTTTTGTAAAAAAATCTAAACTAAATGATATAAGAAAAAAATTGATATCTAAATGATTAAAGAAAATTTGGCTGTCGTTTTGACAAAGCAAAAATCAAAATTAAAAATATTAAATATTAATTTTAATAATATTCCTTATGGATATGTTTTAATAAAGATGAAATATTCTGGTTTATGTCATACTCAATTAAATGAGATTAATGGTGCTTTAGGTAGAGATAAATTTTTACCTCACTGCATGGGTCATGAAGGCGTTGGAATAGTATTAAAATCTGGACCTGGAGTAAAAAATTTTTCTAAAGGTGATAAAGTTGTAGTTAGTTGGATAAAAAAAAATTTTTCAAAAAAATATAAACCTCTAAATTACTTTTATAAAAATGTGACAATTAATTCTGGTGGATGCAATACACTATCTGAATATGCATTAGTATCAGATAATAGATTGTATAAAATGAATAACCTTAATAAATATATGAGAGAGTCAATTTTTCTAGGATGTGCTTTGCCAACAGCTTCAAACGCTATACTTCAAATACCAAAATTAAATATAAATAATAAAATATTAATAATGGGAATGGGTGGATTAGGTTATGCTTGTTACTTTGTATTGAATTACTTTAAATATAAAAATATTTGTTGTATCGATTCAAATAACAATAGACTTAAAAACTTAGTTAAATTTAATAATTGTGATCCTCAAAAGGTTAATTCAAATAATATTAAAAAATTTATTAAGAGTAATTTTGAAAAATTCGATTTAATCATAGACTGCACAGGCTCAAGAAAATTAATAGAGGATTCTTTAAAGTTATGTAAAAAATTCACTGGTAAAATAATAGTAATTGGAAATACTAAGTTGAATGAAAAAATTAAAATTAAAACCTGGGATATTATTTCTGGAAAAGCATTAATGGGTGCTTGGAGCAATGGATTACCAAAGATACAGAACTTCCAGTTGAATGAAAAAATTCTGATTAATCAAATTAAATATATAAAAAAAATCTTACCTAGAAAAAATTTTCATATTTCAAAAATAAACTCTGCTATTAAAGAGTTTTCAAAAGGCAAAGTATTAAGACCAATATTCAAATTTTAAAATGTCTCATTTCGATCCCAAATATTTTAAAAAAAAAAGTAAAATTAATAGACACTTTCAAAGAGATATTTCTGATAAGGTAAAAGCTTGGAAATTAGGAAGAGAGTATTACGATGGAAATAGAAGAAATGGATATGGCGGCTTTTCTTACGACGGCAGATGGAAAAAAATACTTCCTACAATTATAAAAAAATATAAATTATCAAATAAATCTAAAATTTTAGATTTAGGATGTAAAAAAGGATTTATTATGAAAGATTTTAAAAAACTATTACCAAAGTGTAAAATTTGGGGTATTGAGGATCACAAATATCCTATAATCAAAGCTGAAAAAGAGGTGAAATCTAAAATAATTTATAAAAAATACTATGATATTCCTTTCAATGACAAATATTTTGATTTTCTTATAGGGTTTAGCTCTATTTATAAATATAATTTAGAAGATGTTATAAAGATAATTTTAGAAATTAATAGAGTTTCTAAAAAATCTTTTTTTTCAGTTGCTTCCTATTCTTCAAAAAAAGAAAAAGAAATATTTGAAAAGTGGACGTTAATAGGATCAACTATATTAAGTAAAAAAGAGTGGAGAAAACTTTTTAGAATTTTAAATTATAAAGGTGATTACTATTTTACTACATCCAAATCTATGAATATTAAATAAATATTGATAATTGACTTTGAGAATTTTAAATTGTAAAGAAGTTCAAGTTTCGTAATGAAAATAACAAATGAAAAACGTTAAGTTAAACGCAAATTTAATAAAAAAATATCATCAGGACTTAGTCTTTAATTATTCTGAGTATCCAACAAAAGATCATTGGAGTTTTAAGTTCAACTCAGACAATTACAAATTAGCTTTATTAGATTGGTTAAAGAGAAATCCAAAGAAACCTATTTTTTTTTATGTTCACATTCCATTTTGTGAGCAATTATGTTGGTTTTGTACTTGTAGTAAATTTATAACAAAAGATTATCAAAAAGTAACTGACTACATGACATATTTATATAAAGAAATTGAAATTCTTTTTGATTATTTAAAAAAAAATGACATTAAATTAAATGTTCAAACAGTATTTTTTGGTGGGGGATCTCCAACTATATTGAGCAAAGAAGATTTGAAAAAATTAGTAGACAAATTAAAAAGTTTGTTTGATTGGTCAAAAGTAATAAATTTTACAGTTGAGTCAGACCCCAGAAGAGTTGACGAAGATAGACTAATTTACAATCATGAAGTTTGTGGAGCTAATAGGATTTCTTTTGGAATGCAAGATTTAGATACAAACGTTCAAAGAAGAGTAAATAGAATTCAACCTGCTGAGTTATTTGATAAAATATTAACGAATAGAGTTCGGAAAGTTTATAAAGAAATTGCTTTTGATTTACTTATTGGTCAACCTGGTCAAACTGCAGAGACTATGGCGGCTACATGTGATAGGATGATTAAATTAAAGCCAACACTTGTTCAATTATCACTAATGGCATACAAGCCGTGGGTAGCAAAATACCAAATTCAAATGTTAGCAGAAGGCCCTTTACCAGATTTTTTACAAAGAAAAGAAATATTAGTGGTGATAAATGAAAAATTAGAGAAAGCTGGCTATATTAGAACAGGATTCGAATGTTATTCTTTACCGGATAGCCCTACAACAAAAGCGTTTTACCAAGGCTCTCTTCATTATGGTGCCTCAGGTCATCAGACAGGTGGAAGAGTGAACTTTATTGGAGTAGGGAGTTCCTCTATGAGCAACTTAGGAGACGACTATTATGCTCAAAATTTTTATGATTTAGATTCATATAGAAAAACAATTGATAAAAACTTACTTCCAACTTTTAGAGGGCTGAAATTAAATGAAGATGATAAAATAAGACAGCATGCTACTCAACAAATGAGAAGTTATTTTAAAATAGATTACGAATATTTTAGAGTGAAATTTAATATCAAAGCTGAAAAATACTTTGAAAAAGAAATACGAAGAATGAGTGAATGGGTCAAAGATGGTTTAGTTGTTATTACGGATAAGTCAATAGAACTAACAAAAATTGGAAGAGATTTTTCTCAAAATTTGTCTAATATATTTGATAAGTATGATCCACCTGAAAAAACTTACGAAGCAAGACTTGAAACTATTAGAAAAGCTAAAGAAGAACAAGCCAAAGTAATGGCAGAACTTAACGGATAATTTTTTCTTAATAATAAAAATAAATGACAAAAGCGTTAATCTTGGGTAGCAATAGTTTCTCAGGAAATCACCTTGTAAGTTTTCTGATTAAAAAAAATTTTAACGTTATTGGAGTTTCGCAATCTAAAATAAATAAAAATAAGTATAATCCAATAACTGATTTAAAAAAAAATGAAAAAAAAAAGTATATTTTCTATCAATGCGATATAAATTTAGAACTAGCAAAATTAAAGAAAATTATAACAAAATATAGACCACCTATAATTATTGACTTTTTAGGACAAGGAATGGTAGCTGAAAGCTGGATATATCCTCAATTAACGTTTAAATCTAATTTAATTAGTAAAGTAGAGCTCTATGAATTTTTAAAAGGAAAAAGTTTTTTAAAAAAATACATAAAAATATCTTCTCCAGAGGCATTTGGTTCCGCTACTATTAAAGAAGGTAAATTTGATAAATATAATCCTTCAACTCCATATGCATTGTCACATTCTACGATTGAAATTTACTTAAAAATGTTAAAAAAACATTATAATTTTCCAGTTATTATTTCGCGGTTTGTTAATTTTTATGGACCTTTCCAAAAATTATACAGAGTAATCCCACTTGCAATTCACAAAGCATTTAAAAAAGAAAAATTTTACCTTCATGGCGGCGGAAAATCCAGAAGGTCATTTATCTTCTGTGAAGATTTTTGCAATGGTATATATAAGATTATAAAAATTGGTAAGGTCGGCCAAATTTACCATTTTTCATCAAAAGATTATATTTCAATTAAAGATTTAATTAGAAAAATTTACGTAAAATTTAACCTTAACCCTAATAAATATATCATTAATATAAAAGATAGAATTGGTAAAGATAAAGATTATAGAGTCCATGATAAAAAAACTAAAAATAAACTTGATTGGAATAATCAAATAAATCTAAATCAAGGTATAGATTTTGTAATTGAATGGTATTTTAAGTATAAAAAAAAATTAAAAACTAAAGAAACAAAGTTTAGCATCCAGGGTTGAAAATCTTTTTCTTATTAAGTACTCCAAATAATTTTTTAAAAAAAGTTTTAAATTATTTAGCAATTAATTATAAATGATCAAAAGTCAAATTAATAAAAAATACATATATAATTTTAAAAATAAAGTTGCAATTATAACTGGAGCAAGTTCAGGCTTAGGTTATGAAATATCGAAAAGGTTTTTAAAATCCGGTGCAAGTTTAATGATTTGCTCAAGTAATTCAAAAAAAATTAAAAAAGCTTTTGATAAATTAAAAAAATCTTGTGTAAAAGGTCAGAAAATAATTTATATGACCACAGATGTTGCTTCTGCAACTCAAGTGAAAAAACTAATAAGTTACTCTATCAAAAAATACAAAAAAATCGATATTTTAATTAATAATGCAGGAATCTATGGACCTAAAGGAAATATTGAAAAAATAAATTGGAATGAGTGGGTCAGAACAATTGAAGTAAATTTACTTGGGTCCGTTATGCTGTGTAAAAATCTAATACCTCATTTCAAAAGATACAATAAAGGAAAAATTATTCAGTTATCTGGCGGAGGAGCTGCTTCACCAATTCCAAATATAAGTGGCTACGCAGCATCAAAAGCTGGGATTGTAAGATTTGTAGAAAATTTATCTTCCGAATTAAAAGATTATAACATTGACATAAACGCGGTCGCACCAGGAGCTGTAAATACAAATATGTTAGATGAAGTTTTAAAAGCTGGTCCAGATAAAATTGGCAAATATTATTACAAAAAAGCTCTTATTCAAAAAAAAAAGGGAGGTAGCTCAATTAAAACTGCATGTGATTTAATATTATTTTTAGCTTCGAATTATAGCAATGGTATAAAAGGTAAGTTACTAAGTGCACTATGGGATGATTGGAACAATTTACCCTTATACAAAGAGATTTTAAAAAAAAGTGATGTATTCGCTCTTAGAAGAATAACCGCACTAGACAGAGGTTATAAATGGGGACATGTCACGAAAAAAAATATCTACGATCGTTCTCTTGCCCCACGCAGTATTTTAAAAAAAAAATGAATAAAAACGAAGCTTTGAAAATTGTTAAAAATAATGGTTTAGATTTAAAATCTCTTCCTCGTGAATTTAAGAAAGACAAAGATATTGTTCTAAAAGCAATCAGCCAATATGGATATTCACTAAAATATGCTGATATTTCTCTAAAAAAAAATAAAAAAATTGTTGAAAAAGCAGTTAAAAAGTTTGGTTATGCACTTGAGTTTGCACATGAAAGTTTAAAAAAAGACAAAGAAATTGTATTAAAAGCGGTGAAACAGAATGGTTATGCTCTCGAATTTGCCCATAAAAGTTTAAAAAAAGATAGAGATGTTGTATCTGAAACAATTAATCAAAATGGATACGCCTTAAAATACGTTGATCGAAAATTGAGAAAGGTAAAAAGTTTAGTTTTAAAAGCTGTAAAAAATTATTGTTTTTCTTTAAAATATGCAGATATAAGTTTAAAACAAGATAAAGAAATTGTATCAGAAGCGATAAAACAATATGGTTATTCTTTAAAATATGCTGATAAAAAGTTAAAAAAAGATAAAGATCTAGTACTGGCAGCTTGTAAAAAAAATGTTTTTTCCCTTTTATATGCTGATGACAGTTTAAAAAAAGACAAAGAGTTTATAATTAAAGCAATAAAAAAATGCAGTTTTGGCACCTTTTTAGAGTACGTAGATGACAAGCTAAAAAAAGATAGAGATGTAGTAATAGCAGCAGTAAGACAATGGGGAACATCACTACAATATGCTAATAAAATTTTCAAAAAAGATAAAGAAATAGTGTTATGCGCGGTAAAACAATACGGTGAAGCATTTCAACATGCAGATTTAAGTTTAAAAAATGAGAAAGAATTTGTTTTGAAAGTATTAAAAATTAGCAGTTCTATAGAGTCTTTTATTGAAGACGGACTAAAGCGTGACCCAGATATCCTTTCATTGCTAAATTAAATATTTTATGAAAATCTTAATTACAGGTGGAGCAGGGTACGTGGGTTCAGCATTAACACCAACTCTTTTAAAAAAAGGTTATCAGGTTACAGTATTAGATTTAATGATATATGGAGATAATGTTCTCGACAAACATCATAATTTAAAAAAGGTAAAAGGAGATATAAGAAATGAACTATTACTGAAAAAAATTATTCCTGGTCATGATATCATAATTCATTTAGCATGCATTTCTAATGACCCTAGTTTTGAGTTAAATCCAAGGCTAGGAAAATCGATCAATTATGATGCTTTTGAGCCATTAGTTTTTATAAGCAAAAAAGCAAAGGTTAAAAAATTCATTTATGCCTCATCTTCATCTGTATATGGAATTAAGAAAGAAAAAAATGTTACTGAAGATATGAAGTTAGAACCACTAACTGATTATTCAAATTTCAAAGCACAGTGTGAAAAAATTTTGAATAAATTTTCTTCCGATAATTTTATTGTTTCTACAATAAGACCTTCTACTGTTTGTGGATACGCAAGAAGGCAAAGACTAGATCTTGTAGTAAATATACTGTCTAATCATGCCTATCATAATAGAAATATTAAAATATTTGGAGGCAAGCAGTTAAGACCAAATATTCATATTGATGACATGGTGGAAAGTTATCTAACGCTTATAAAAGCAGATACAAAAAAAATTAATGGTGAGATTTTTAATGTTGGTTTTAAAAATCAAAGTGTAAATGAGCTAGCTCAAGATGTAAAAAGTGTCTTAGGGAATGATATCAGTATTGAAAACTTAGAGTCTAATGACAATAGATCCTATCATGTTAATTCAAGTAAAATTTACGATATTTTAGGATTTAAAACAAAAAAAACTATAAAAGATGCTGTAAATGACCTAAAACAAGCCTTTGAAAAAAATTTACTACCTAATTCTTTCGAAGATGAAAAATATTTTAATATTAAAAAGATGAATTCTTTAAATCTTAAATAAATGAATAGTAATTTTTATACCAATAGATTAGTACACAAGCCTTGGGGACATGAGTATGTTGCTTATAGAGATAGAGATCGTCTAGCTATTACGTTCGTAAAAATAAACAAGGGTCAGAGAACATCACTTCATTGTCACCCTAAAAAGAAAACAGGATTTATTATATTAGAAGGAAATGCTAAAGTTCAAGTTGGAATATACAAAAAGAATATCAAAAAATATGGATCTTTGTCAATTCTAGTTTTAAGACCTGGTTTATTTCATTCATTAAAAGCTGAAAATAAATCTGGAGTTATGGCTCTTGAATTTGAAACACCATATAAAAAAAATGATCTTATAAGATTTCAAGATAAATATGGTCGAGAAAATAAAAAATATGAGGGAAAAAAATTTACTAACTTATTAAACTCAAATTACGTAAAGTTTAAAAAACCGAAATTAGGTGTAAAATTAAGATATAAATTTAAAAATGTTGAAGTTGTAATAGAAAAAAAAAAAAATCTTAAAAATTTTTCAAAAAAAGATGACAAAACCTCTTCAGCGATACTTGATGGAAACATAGTTGATAAAAATGGACGAAAAGTTATTTCTTACGGTGAAATAGTTAAAACAAATACTTTAAAGATTTTAGCAGAAAGATTTAGAATAAAAAATACATTAACAATTTTAAGAGTAAAAAGAATTAATACATGAAAGTAAGATATTCATATTTAAAACAACAATTTTCAAATAGCTCTGATCTTTGGATAAAATTAAAAAAATTTGTATCAACTGGTGATTTTACTTTAGGTAAAGAGTTAGCAATATTTGAAAAAAAATTTGCAAAATTAATTGGAACAAAATATGCCGTTGGAGTTAATTCTGGAACAGACGCTATTAAACTCTCTTTAAAAGTTTTAGGCATTAAACCTGGGGATGAAGTTATTACCAGTGCAAATACGTTTGTCGCCACAGTAGGAGCAATTACTGAGCTAGGCGCAATCCCAATTTTTGTAGATTGTGATGATACTTTTTGTATGAACGTAGATAAGATAATTTGCAAAATAACTCGTAAAACAAAAGCTATTATCCCAGTTCACTTTACAGGTTACATGACTAACATGCCTAAACTCACAAAAATTTCTAAAAAATACAATATCCCTATAGTTGAGGATGCTTGTCAGTCAATTTTAGCTAATATTAATTATAAAAATGCTGGTACATGGGGGAAATTCGGAGCTTTTTCTCTTCATCCTTTAAAAAATATTAATGTTTGGTCTGATGGAGGAATAATTACTACAAATAATTTTAAATTTTACAAACACTTATTACTTTTAAGAAATCACGGTCTCGTTGATAGAGATACAGTTAAAATTTGTGGTTATAATTCTAGGTTAGATACTTTTCAGGCGGTTGTGGGAAACTGGTTGTTGCCTAAAGCAAAGGAAATAGCCAAAAAAAGGATTAAAAATGCAAATTTTTATGATAAAAATCTAAAAAATATTAGTCAAATTTCAATACCTCTAAGACCAAAAAATTATCGAATTGTCTATCATTTGTATATTGTTTTTGCCAAACGAAGAGATGCTCTTTTGAAATATTGTTTAAAAAAGGGAATAGAGGCAAAAGTGCATTACCCAAGGCCAATGTATCTTCAAGATTGTGTAAAATTTCTAAAACATAAAAGAGGAGACTTTCCTGTAACAGATGCACACACAAAAAAAATTATTACTTTTCCATGTGATCAGCATCTTTCTAAAAAAGAAATGAACTATGTTGTAAAAACCGTGAAAGACTTTTATAGAAAAAATTAGAAAAAATATGTTATAAAAACTTATGTCAAAAGCGATTATTATATCAGGTGGTTTAGCGCAAGATCATGAATTCATCTACCCATATTACAGACTCCTAGAGGAAAACTTAATTGTGGATGTGTGTTTATTAGAAGGTAAACCCGTGAAAGGCTTTTTGGGCACTACATTACCGCCAAATAAAGACCAAAAAATTAAAACTATTGAGCAAGTCAATGTAAGTGATTACTCAGTTTTAGTACTTCCTGGAGGAGTTAAAGCCATGGAAAAGGTAAGGCAGAATGAATTGATAATTGACTTTATTTCTAAATTTAACGAAAAAAAAAAAATCATAGCTTGCATATGTAGTGGGGCACAACTATTAATTTCAGCAAAAATTGTTAAAGGAAGAAAAATTGCAGGATATTATAGTATGAAAGATGATATTATAAATGCCGGTGGTATTTATACTGATAAACCAGCTGTTGTAGACGAAAATATTATAACCACAGCTCATTACAAAGATATGGGTCCTTGGATGAGAGAAGTAATTTCTAAAATTTCAAATTAAAATTATTTGGCTCAAAAAAAAATTAAATGAAAATACCATACGTAAATACAAATTTACAGTGGAACTGTGAAAAAAGAGAACTTTTAAAGATTATTGATAGAACTCTCTCGACTGATGATTGGGTTGGTGGAAAAAATATTGTTAAATTTGAAAACAATATAAAATCAGTTTGTAAAACAAAATATGCAGTTGCTTTGAATAGCGGCACAGATGCCCTCACGCTTGGACTATATACTCTTAATGTGAGGAAAGAGGATGAAGTAATAACAACACCAAATTCCTTTATTGCCTCTGCAGCAACTATTGTCCATTTGGGAGCTAAACCAGTTTTTGTTGACGTGCAAGATGATCAAAATATAAATCCGGACTTAATTGAGAAGGCAATAACAAAAAAAACTAAAGCAATCATGCCAGTTCACTTAACTGGACGTATGTCTGATATGAAAAAAGTTTTAAAAATTGCAAAAAAATATAAAATTCCAGTTATAGAAGATGCTGCTCAATCTATAGGATCTTTATTAAACAATAAACCAGCAGGTTCATATGGCGAAATAGGATGTTTTTCAGCTCATCCATTAAAAAATTTAAATGCAATAGGTGACTCTGGATATCTTACAACAAATAATTATAAGATTTATCAAAAAGTAATTGAATTAAGAAACCATGGAATGGTTAACAGGAATAAAGTAAAAAATTTTGGCCATGTCTCTAGAATGGACAATCTTCAAGCAGCGGTTCTAAACTATAGAATTAAAAATTTTAAAAAAGTAATAACTCAAAGAAGAAAAAATTTTAATTTATATAAAAAATTTTTAAACTCTAAATATGTTTTTTTTCCATTAGAAAAAAAAAATGAATTTAATACTTATCATACTTTTGTAATACAAATTAACAAAAGAAATGAGTTAAAAAAATATCTTATGAAAAATAATATATTTACTGCAATCCATTATCCAATACCAATTCATCTGCAACCGGCTGCAAAATCTTTAGGGTACAAAACAGGCAGTTTTAAAAATGCTGAAAGACAGTCAAAAAGAATTTTAACATTACCTATAAATCAGTTTCTTAATGAAAAACAAATAAAATTCATATCTGAAAAAATTAACCTTTTTTTTGAAAAAAAAATTTATTAAATATCTCTTAACAGTGGTAAGTGAAATTTATTTAAAATTTATTAAAACTTTAAACTTTAGAAAAATTTATTTTTTTTTTATTTCAATACTTTTTTCACCAATTTTTGTTTTATTAATTTTAGTAAGACCGCTGAAAATAATTAGATTTGGATATTTTGATATAAAGAGAATAGGTATCATATCAACAGCAGAACACTACTTATTAAATAGTGTAAGTGAGAAAAAAAATAAGTTTTTAGATATATGGTTCATTGATAGCAAAATTTATAATAGACAGCTGTATAAAATACTAAAAAGAAATTTTTTTATAATTTCAAAAATGAGTATTTTCTTTAGAAATTTACAGCTAATATCAAAATATTTTGATTTTTTTTCTAACCATTTAATAAAATTTTATGATGGGGCATGTCGTTTAGATAGAGGCAATTGTATTTTAAAGTTATCTAACAACGAGATTAAAGAGGGGGAGCGTAGATTAAAAAAATTTGGAATTCCAGCGAAAGCTAAAATAGTTTGTTTTACTACAAGAGATCAAGCTTTTCTTAAGACTATTTCTTCAAAAGATTTTTCCTATCATGATTATAGAAACACAAATATAAATAATTATGTACCAGCAATAAAAGAATTATTAAAAAAAAATTTTTACGTAATTAGAATGGGGAAAGCAGTCAAGGAAAAATTAAATATAAAAAATAAAAGATTTATTGATTATCCATTTCATCCTTTCAAAAGTGATTTAATGGATTTTTATTTAGCTTATAAATGTTGTTTCTGGATATGCGGTAACAATGGAATGGATCAAGTGGCTGTTGTTTTCAGAAAGCCATTAATAGATTTAAATATGGCTCCACTTTCAGGAATGAAAGTAACTTCAAAAAAAACAATTTTATGTTTAAAAATTCATAAAAATTCTAAAAATAAGAAACTAAGTTTCAAAGAGATATTTAAGCATGGTGTCGCCAAAGCTAGTAGGAAAGATGAATTTAAAAAAAAAAAAATAAAAATTTTTGAACTTAATCCCAAACAAATCAAAGAAGTCGTATTAGATATGATTAATTTTATTAAAAATTCTTGGAAGATAAAAAAAAGAGATGAATTAATATTGATAAATAAATTCTCAAAAATTTATAAAGAGAAATCAAAATTAATTGACCCCCAATTTAAATATAAAATTAATGCAATTTATAGCCCAACTTTTTTAAAGAAAAATTCTTGGTTTCTAAAAAATTGAATTTAATGATAAACGAACTTAAAAAAATAAATAAAGTTATTTCAAAAAAAGAGAGGAATAGACTAATTTGGTTGGGAATAATTAAATTTATATCGGGACTTTTCGATCTAATAGGAGTTGCTTCAGTTGCACCATTTATTTTAGTTGTCACAAATCAAGAAATTATGGAGAGAAATTCTTTAATTTTAAGTTTAAAAGACAAACTTTCTATAAATAATGATGAGGTAATTATTTTATTTGCCGCTCTATCTTTGTTCGTAATAATGATAAATCAATTTTTTAGAATGTTTTCAATATGGTTTACTGAATATGTATGTCGACATGTTTGGTTTTCAATTCACTCAAATTTATTTAAATATTATATCGACAAACCTTTTAATTTTCACATGCAAACAAATAGTAACAGTTTACTTGAGAAAGTTCAGCAAAGAGGAAATGCAGCAGTAGAGGGCATAATTAATCCTTTTTTTCAAATTTTAGGACATTTTTTTGTATTAATTTTTTTAAGTTTAATTCTATTAATTGCTAATCCATTTATAGCTATAGTAACACTTTTGATTTTGTCACTATTTTATATTCTTTTCTATTCGCAAATTAAAAAAAAATTAAACTCATATGGTAAATTTACTCCAAAATTTTACCAAAAAACTTTCAAACTTGTAGAACAGGCTTTTAAGTCTATAAAAGATATAAAGATTAAACAAAATGCTAATTACTATTCAGACACCTTTGATCCTTTAGCTAAAAAATATGCACAAAATCAAATAAGATTAAATTTTTTAAGTTCGGTCCCACGTAATATTATAGAAATAATTGGATATTCAATAGGTTTTTTATTTATTATTTATTTAATTATTGCAGAGTCTCAAAAATTTTCTGATATAGCAGTGTTGATAGGTATTTATGCTATTTCATTTCAGAAAATTTTGCCAGCAATGCAAGGTGTTTTTCAACAAATAGCAAGATATAAGTATTTTAAACCCTCTTTTGATATTATTTATGAGGATTTAATTGCATCGCAAAAAAAATCTGAAGCGATAGTGTTTGATAAATCAATTAAAGGTATAAAACCAGAGATCTTTAGTGAAAAAATTGTATTTAAAAATGTTAAATTTAAATATCCAAACTCTCAAAATGAAGTGTTAGGATTTAAAAACATAGAAATTAAAAGAGGTGAATTCATAGGTATAACTGGACAGTCTGGTTCAGGAAAATCAACATTTATAGATTTATTAACGGGTTTATTACATCTTCAAAAGGGTAACTTTCTTATAGATGGTATAAATATGGACTCAAACCAAAAGATTAAACTTCAACTAAACGTTGGATATGTGCCTCAGTTTGCATTTATTGCTGACGATACTATTAAAAATAATATTGCTCTTGGCGTCAAAGAAGAAGATATAAATATTCATCGAGTTAAAAAAGTTGCTGAAATAGCTAGCATATCTGAATTTATTGAAAATAAATTACCTTTAGGTTATGAAACAGAAATTGGAGAAGATGGTGTGAGATTGAGTGGTGGTCAAAAGCAAAGAATCAGCATCGCAAGAGCTCTTTATAATGATCCAAAAATTTTAATTTTAGACGAAGCAACTAATTCATTAGACAGTATGACCGAAGATAAGATAATAAATTCTATAATGGGGTTAAAAAATAAATGTACAATAATTTTAGTAACTCATCGTATTTCTACACTTAAAAACAGTGATGAAATTTTATTTTTTGACAATGGGATGTTAGCTGATAAAGGAAATTATGAAAAACTTGCTACTAGTAACGATAAATTTAAAAACCTGAGACAAAAAACAAACCAACAAAATATCAATGGATAATAGAATTAATAGCAAGACGATTTTAATTACAGGAGGCACTGGCTCCTTTGGAAAGACTTTTGTTAAAACATGTTTAAAAAATTATAAACCAAAAAAAATCATTATTTATAGTAGAGATGAGCTAAAACAGTCTGAAATGGAAAAAGAGTTTAACAAATTTAATCAAAATCAATTAAGATATTTTATTGGTGATGTCAGAGATTTGCCAAGATTAAAAATGGCTATGCATGGGGTCGATATAGTTGTCCATGCTGCTGCATTAAAGCATGTTCCTATAGCTGAGTATAATCCATTTGAATTTATTAAAACAAATATAATAGGAGCTCAAAACATAATTGAAGCAGTGTTGGATATTAATTCAAAAGTTTCAAAAGTCATAGCATTGAGTACCGATAAAGCCGCAGCCCCCATAAATTTATATGGCGCAACAAAATTAGCATCAGACAAGCTTTTTATTTCAGCTAATAACATTATCGGAAATAGAAAAATTAAATTTTCTGTAGTCAGATATGGTAACGTCATGGGTAGCAGAGGCTCAGTGCTAGAATATTTCAAAAGTTGTAGAGAAAAAAAATCATTAAATATTACTGATCCAAAAATGACGAGATTCAATATATCTATTCAAGAAGGGGTCGATTTTGTTCTCTTTACACTAAAACAAATGTGGGGAGGGGAACTTTTCGTCCCTAAAATTCCAGCTTATAAGGTTACAGATTTGGCCCTTGCAACAGCACCAGGGGTAAACCATAAAATAGTCGGAATAAGACCGGGTGAAAAAATTTATGAGGAGATGATTACATTAACAGACTCGACTAGAACTGCAGAATTTAAGAATTACTACATCATCATGCCAGACTCAAAGTATTTAAAATGGAATAAAAAAAATTATTTAGTTAAAAATAAAAAAGATTTAGGAAAAATTCTTAAAAAGCCTTTTTCGTATAATAGTCAAGACACAAAAAATAGGCTTTATATTAAAGACCTAAAAAAAATTATTTAAAACTTTTAAAAAAATTTTTAATGATACCTTATAGTCGGCAAAATATTAATAAAAGAGATATTCTTGAAGTAAATAAAGTTTTAAAATCAAATTTTTTAACTCAAGGTGATAAAGTTTCAAAATTTGAAAAAATAGTTTCAAACTATACTAAAGCAAAATATTCAATAGCGGTTAACAGCGCTTCAAGCGCTCTACACATTGCTTGTTTAGCTCTAGGAATTAAAAAAAAAGATATAGTTTGGACAGTTCCTAATACTTTTGTAGCTTCAGCTAATTGCGCAATACACTGTGGAGCTATTTTAGATTTTGTAGATATTGATCCAGATAATTGGAATATTTCTCTTATAGAGTTGGAAAAAAAACTAAAGATCGCTAAAAGAAAAAATAAACTTCCAAAACTTTTAATTCCTGTACATTTTGCAGGATTACCAACAGACCAAGAAAAAATATGGAAATTATCAAAAAAATATAAATTTAAAATTTTAGAAGACGCATCACATTCTATTGGTGCTAAATTCAAAGGAAACATCGTTGGAAGCTGCAAGTGGTCGGATATAACTGTATTTAGTTTTCATCCTGTTAAGATTATCACCACTGGAGAGGGAGGTATGGCTTTAACCAACGATAAAAATTTAGCAGAAAAAATGAGAATTTTGAGAACAAACGGCATTTCACAATCAAATCTTATTTTTAAAAAAAATAAAAATAAACCTTGGTATTATGAACACCAAATTCCTGGATTTAATTATAGAATGAGTGACATTTCTGCAGCCTTAGGAATAAGTCAATTTAAAAGATTGAAAAAATTTGTTCTTAAAAGAAATTTGATAGCAAAAAAATATAAAAAATATTTCACAGGATTGCCTATAAAATTCCAAAAAATAGAGAAAAATTTTTATTGCAGTTACCATTTGTTTCCAATTCAGTTTAATTTTAAACGATCTAAATTGGATTATGCTAAAATATTTAAAAAACTTAGAGCAAAAAAATATTACGTCAATCTACACTACATGCCTGTTCACTTGAGTCCATATTTTAAAAAAAAAGGGTTTAAGAAAGGTGATTTTGTTAACGCAGAGTATTATGCTGACACAGCTATCAGTATACCTATTTTTTTTCATTTAGCTGACAAAAATATTTTAAAAATTGTAAAAACTATAAAATCTTTTTTTTAATGAAAGCTCAAAATAATATTATAATAGTTCAAGCACGCCAAACATCTCAAAGACTTCCAAATAAGACTATAAAAAAGATTGGAAAATTTTCAGTTTGCGAAATAATTAATAAAAGATTGAGTAAAAGCAAATTATCATCAAAAGTAATATTTGCTATTCCAAAAAATAAAAAAAATGAAAAGTTAAAAAAACACCTTATTAAGATTAAGGCAGAGGTATTTTCAGGAAGTGAAGAAAACGTTTTGAAAAGATATTTTTTTGCAGCAAAAAAATTTAAAGCAAATAATATTATAAGAGTTACTGCAGACTGCCCTTTGATTGAGGGGAAGCTTATAGATGAAATGATAAAGATATTTAATAAAGGTAAATTTGACTATATAAATAATGCAAAACCACCATATTTTTCAGACGGCTTCGATATTGAAGTCTTTAATTTTAAATCATTAAAAATAGCTTATAACAATGTACTATCTAAAGCTGAAAAAGAACATGTGACTCTTCACTTCAAAAAAAACCCTAAATTCAAAAAAAAATATTTAATCAATTAAATAATTACAACGCTAAACTTTCAATTGATGACACAAATGATTTAAAAAATATAAAGAGAATATTTAATTTTTATAAACCTAATATTTATTTTTCAGTAAAATCTATATTTAAAAAAAATTTACATAATAAGTTATTAAAAAAAAATCTTAGCGTAGAAGATCAGCTAAAAACAAAGACCTTCCAAGGTCAAAAAATGTGGATTAAGGCAAACAATTTTATACCTAGTGGAGGAATGCTTTTATCTAAAAATCCTCTTAGATATTTACCAGATTATTGGCCGACATATTTCCATCAAGCAAAAGGATGTATGATTACAGATCTCAATAAAAATAAATTTATTGATTTTTCTTTAATGGGAATTGGTACTAATGTTTTAGGCTATGCAAACTCAAAAATTGATAATGCAGTAAAAAAAATTATATCCAGAAGTAATATGTCTACACTTAATTGTACCGAGGAAGTTATTTTAGCAGAGAAACTAGTTGAATTACATCCATGGTCCAAAAAGGTAAAATTTGCAAGAACAGGTGGAGAAGCAAATGCAATAGCTGTAAGAATAGCAAGAGCAGCTTCAAAAAAAGATAATATAGCATTTTGTGGCTACCATGGATGGCACGATTGGTACCTCTCAACTAATCTAAATGGTAAAAGCAAAACAAAAAATTTAGACGCTCACTTAATTAAAGGTTTAAAAGTTGAGGGAGTCCCTAAAAACTTAAAAGAAACAGCATTTCCTTTTAACTATGGTGATTTAACCCAATTAAAAAAATTAATTTTAAACAAAAATATTGGAACCATTAAAATGGAAGTTTGTAGAAACACTGCACCTGATAAAAAATTTCTTAAGGAAGTAAGGAAAATTTGCAACAAAAAAAAAAATTATTTTAATATTTGATGAGTGCACTACTGGATTTAGACAAACCCTTGGGGGTTTACATAAAGAAGTAGGAATTGAGCCAGATATGGCTATATTTGGAAAAGCATTAGGTAATGGATATGCAATCACCGCAATTATCGGAAAGGAAGAAATAATGGATTATGCTCAAGATACTTTTATTAGTAGCACCTTCTGGACTGAAAGAATAGGCCCCACAGCAGCGATAGCTACTATTGATTTTATGAAAAAAAATCAATCATGGAGAATTGTGAAAAAAATAGGAGAAAAAATTCAAAAAAAATGGATGCAAATAGCTTCAAATAATAAAGTTAAAATTAATATCAATGGCATACCATCACTAACAAATTTCACTTTTTCAAATATTAATCATCAAAAGTACAAAACATTAATAACTCAGGAAATGCTACTTAAGAATATTCTTGCCACTACAGCCGTTTACCCTTGTATAAATCATAGTGATAAAATAATTAATACTTATTCAGAAATTCTAAATGATATTTTTAAGATAATTAAAAGATGTGAAGATGGACACGATATAAACAAATTTTTAAAATCAAAAGATAGTATGAAAGAATTTAAGAGGATTAATTAATGAAAAATAAAGTTTTAGTTGTAGCAGCTCATCCAGATGATGAGTTTCTTGGATGTGGAGGGACATTAATTAATCATAGGAAAAAAGGCGACAAAATTGGAATACAAATTTTGTCTGAGGGATCAACTTCCAGAGATAAAAAAAGAGATAAACTTAAAAGAAAAAAAGAGCTTGAAAGCTTAAAGACAGCAGCTATTAAAGTCTCAAAGCAGATTAAAGGTAAATTTATTAAATTTAATTCTTTTCCTGATAATAGAATGGATAGT
>MDTB01122131.1_pt1 | contig 32061 bp, 17 predicted proteins | sample 811161 | NCBI WGS metagenome assembly MDTB01 (sample SAMN05326650, study PRJNA326480) | marine metagenome | isolation source: seawater | place: Mediterranean Sea | collected 2009 | reverse complement strand
TCGTTCACCATGTCATTATAAATTATTTTAGTATCGTTCAATACAAAATTTTACTCTTGCTAATTTAGCTAAAACAAATTTCAAAATTCTAAAGTATTATGATAATTTAATAGAAACTAACTTTTCATATATTTTTAGGAGTAATAAATGTCACATAAAATTGAAACAATTTCACTTCATGCGGGCCAAACCCCAGAACCAACCACTGGATCTCGCGCAGTCCCAATCTATCAAACCAGCAGCTACGTGTTTAAAGACACTGACCATGCGGCTAACCTATTTGCCTTAAAAGAGTTTGGTAACATTTACACTCGAATCATGAACCCTACAACCGATGTTTTAGAGCAGCGTATTGCGGCACTTGAAGGTGGCTCTGCAGCACTTTGTACTGCCAGTGGCATGTCAGCGATTCTTTTAGCAATCCACACAATCTGCCAAGCTGGCGATCATATCGTAACATCCGCGTCACTTTATGGTGGAACAGACACATTTTTTCGCTACACCCTTCCTAGAATGGGTATAACCGTGGATTTTATTGAAGATATGTCAGCCGAAAAAGTGACCAATGCAATTAAAGATAATACCAAATTGGTCTATTTAGAAACGGTTGGCAACCCAAAAGGAGATGTTTTAGATTTGGCTTCAATTTCTGATGCTGCTCATGAGCAACATGTTCCTGTGATGATTGATAATACGTTTGCGCCATCACTTTGTACACCAATTAAACATGGTGTTGATATTGTTATTCATTCTCTAACAAAATGGATTGGCGGACATGGCACCTCCATAGGTGGTATTATCATTGATGGTGGTAATTTTAATTGGGGATCTGGGCGTTTTTCAGATTTTACTGAACCTGACCAAAGTTATCATGGCCTTAAGTATTGGGATGTTTTTGGAAACTTTCCTGGTCTTGGCAATGTTGCTTTTGCTATCAAAGCACGTGTTCAAGGTTTACGAAATATGGGCATGACACTTAGTCCGGCAAATGCATTTCATTTTATTCAAGGTATGGAGACATTGCCTTTGAGAATGGAAAAACATGTCGAAAATGCTAAAAAGTTAGCTCATTATTTAAAAAATCATTCAAAAATTAGTTGGGTTAATTATACAGGGTTTGAAGATCATGATAGTTATGAATCATGCAAAAAGTATCTAAATGGTCACTTTCCGACAGTATTTACGTTTGGTGTAAAAGGTGGGTATGAGTCTGCAAAATCGTTCATTAATAATGTGAAACTTGCTAGTCATTTGGCCAATGTTGGCGATGCAAAAACATTGGTTATCCACCCGGCATCTACGACTCATCAACAATTGGGCGAAGACGAGCAAAAAGCGGCGGGTGTTATTCCAGATATGGTCAGAGTATCTGTCGGACTTGAACATATTGATGATATTCAAGCTGACTTTGATTCTGCGTTAACCGCTTAATTTACTTTTTACCATTTATTATTAGGGCCCATTTTGGGCTCTTTTTTTTTGTCATGAATCAAATGACACACCTGAAGGTTATATAGTATAAAATACAACTTAATGTCTTCTAAAAAAAATGATACCCTAAAGGCAATCATTATAGGAGATGTCACATGATATCAATACCGGATCGTGTTCAGAACATAAAGACTGTTAGCTACTTTTCTGATCAAGCTAAAATTAAGGCCATTGCTCATTGGAAAAAATCTGTAAATCTTGATGCTCAATATGCACTTTATGCGACTTATGGATTGGATTATGTTGGTCTAGACGCACATTTTGATTTAATGACACAATGTTTGATTGCTTGCCAACATAATGATTTCGATAAAATCAAACATCTATTGGCGGATACATCAATAGTTACCAATAACGAGACAACCATGATTGCTATCAATTGTGATAGTCACCATAATACGCCACTTCATTATATGGCGCTATATTGTCAGCCAGACACATTAAGCTTTCTTTTTGATTGGATGAAAAGTAACAAACTTATTTTTAATCCAAACATTGAAAACAACATGAATTGTACGGCTTTTGACTTAGCATCACGACGGTTTGATGATGATCCGTTGACTAAAAATGTTGTTTTAAATTTTGCGCGTTGGGAATCGTCAGGATTACCAACCAATTTAGTTGATCAACTCTCGGAGTACTCATATGTTGATATTTCTCGTATTAAAGATGCCGCTCAGCTAACAAAGATATCTAAAGATGTTTTTAAGAAAATTCCTGAATTAAGTGTGGGTGTACCAATTCCAAGACGAAAGAAGTTTTCAGAAACAGTGTCCCCTTCTCATATTCTTCAAATCGACCCCAAACAACAAAAAAGAACACCGCTTCAAGATGGTTGGAAAATACCCACAATATTACATAACTACATTGAAAAATCACTCAATAATCAATCATTAACTGATTCTGACATCAGGTTTCCTATCGGGATAAAACAAGCACTTGATTTCCTACTTAAAGTTATTGCAATAGCCAAGGATCTCCATTTTGAATTCCGATCAGATGAAACTTATGTGGCGTTATATTATGTTACTCAACATTCGATGTCTTACCATTCTTTAGCGAATTGCAAACTTCGTGCAGTTATTGATATTGTTCTTTTTTATAATCATCAGACCATTAATATTAATGCCCCATGCCCTGTTACCAATGAGCATGACCCATTGCTTCAATTATTTAAAGCATTTCAAATCTCTATTGTTCAAAATGTTGATGGGCTCAATCCGTTACCTGCTGATCATCCCAAAACATTTAATTACTTACAGCCGGCCACGATCCCAAACCCAAGCATTCATTTGAATCCATTATTATCACTAGTTGAACCGATTGAACTAACGGGGACCATTATTGATTTTCTATATCCCAGTATTTTCCACACCCATCATTTAGGATTTTCAACACAAGACACACCACTTGCTACATTATCATTTAAAAAGCTACTTGGTTTTAATGTTGATATACTGACTGAAAAACTATGTATTTTCAATGAATTTAGAGACCCTGAATTCACACGTGCTTTGCAAGATTTATTTGAAGTTATGGTGGTGATTGATGACTTTAATGAACAATATGGCCAGCACCCATTAGTGACAGATGAGCATTATTATCACCTTCGAAATATTGTACGACAAGCCGTTGGTCCAAATTCGACATATCCATATAAAAATGATCCCATTTATTTGATTTTGGATCGTACCATTCAACAATTGGACTCAATTTTGGCATCTGCTCAGACAGATTCCAAAGACCAATGGAAAATAAAACTAATCCAGCATTTCGAATCAACACGTCAAGAGCATGAACTCAATTTACTTTTAAAAGATTTGATTCAACATTACCCGCAATCATTTGCAGAGTTGCCGAAAGACGATTCTTTACTAGACCTTCATTATTATGTGAGATCTGAAACCATTGGGATTGGTGTTTTTTATGAACTTCTTTTTAATAAAGTTGACATTGACACATTTGAACCCAAAATTGAAAAAATAATTATGATTTTATCTTTGCTGGCCGCTTTTAGTAATGATGCATTTTCAGGTTTAAAAGAATTGAATGAGGCACTATCTGAACAAAACTTAGCGGAAAATTTCCACAATATTTGGACTCGAAGCGTACTAGCTGAACGTTTTGATTGTTTAGTTCAATATGCGAATCAGTACCACCTGACCTATCAAGTTAATTTCCCGTTATTAAATATGCTCCATGATTCAAACCCAACGATAGAACAAGGCTTTCTTCGGACCACGTTAAGCTATAGCCGATTGCTTGAACAACGCCATGACATTTTAATATCGATTATTGAAGACGATGACTATTCTGAAATTCAACGCAAAGCAATTTCAGCCGCTATTTCATTTACTGAAATTGATTTACTTGATTGGTGCATTTCCGTTAATAATCGTTATGAAGCTAAATTCCATTCAACAGCTCCTGTCTAAACTCATATTGTAGCTAATGAGATGGTTATCGAGGTTTGACAAAAAAGCAACGGCTCATCCACTTACCGTCAAAATCTTTTGAGCAAAACATTTTAGTGCATTCTTTTATACTCCAAGCATTCGCCGTTTGTAATTGATCACCATTGAACTTCTTATAATTGGTACTAAATATAATTTCACCGTCTTTTTTTAAATTACTTAGACACAACTCCAATAATATTTGCGCGTCATCTTGAATATGAAAGGGTTTGACTTGCTTTCGTTTTGATTGGCTAAATGTTGGTGGATCACAAATGATTAAATCATAGTTACTTTTGGATGCTTTTAAAAATTGAATAACATCCGCTGTAATAATGGAATATCTTTTGCTTACAAAGCCATTTAGCTTGCAATTTTCTTCATGCCATTGTGAGTATGTAGGGTTTAAATCAACTGATGTTACAAAATTTGCACCCCCTTGAAGTGCATAACAACTAAAACTTCCTGTGTACGAAAAAAGGTTTAAGATGCGTTTTCCTTTGGCTTTCTTCAATACATATTCGCGGGTTTTTCTATGATCAATGAATAAACCCGTATCTAAATAACGGGTAAGATTCAATTTAAACGATACCCCACCCTCTTTTACAATTACTTCTTCCCCCTTTTCAAAGTAAGATTGCGTTAATACTGTGTTTTTTTTTCGACTTTTAATGACGATGTCCCCACTTTTTAATTCACTTAATGTTAACTTAATTGATTTTATTAAAGCCATTTCGTAGGTCTCATTTTGATAATGATCACACAACCAAATCAACCAATGATCTGGCAAACAATCAATCATGACTGGCGCACCGGGTAAGTCTCGATCAAAGATTCGATAATAGTCTACTTTATTTCTTGTTGCCCATTTGGATAACGTTTTGAATCTTTTTTTTATACGGTTATTAATATCGATCATTATTTTAAATTTAACTTTCATTGCAAAACCATTTTTGCTTAAAGTACTATTAATTTATCGTGTTAAGCCGTTCTTTTGCAATTATTTCGAGAATGAATCCGTTTATTTGGTCCAGTTTAGTATTTAATATGTTTGGTCTAAAGATGTTTATTGATGTCGGTAGTTATAATATTTTTTCAGCACTTCTCTTCTTCCATTTTATTGTATCTATTTTGATTACCATTGGGCTTTGCGTTCCGAGTGTTTCTTTAAAAACAATGATGATGTCATTTTTAATATCACTAACAGTACTTCCATCAATCATTGTAATTATGTTAAATGAATCCATTTCATTGTGGCATGTCATCTTTTATTTTTCTTTTTTATTTAGTCTTATTTTAACGACTCAGTTTATTCTAAAATTATTTCAAAACTTTCGATTTCAATTATTCTATACCTTTGTTTTACTTGTTTTTTTATGGGGGACCAATTTAGTGATTGAATCGTATAACTCAATCTATGATATTTTAGCCCCACTTAGCATTTCTTATCACTATTCCTTGGTAGCAGAAGGAATTCTACATGTTGGGACTATTGGCTACATTGTGTCACTGCCCCTTCTATTTTATGGATGTACGCATGCTAAAAAAGCTTAACTTTACACCATTCATTATTTTAATATCTCTCATTGGGCTTATTTTCGTCATTGTTTCCCAACGAAATATACAGTATTTAGATTTATCAAAAAACCAATCCATGAAGGCACCTCAATTTCTAAAAAAGACATTAAACACAATTGAAGATCGAATTTCTGTTACTATTTTTTCTTCAAACCAGCTAGATAAAGAACTTAATTTAAGTTCCATTCGTCGATGGATCGCCAGTTTATCGCCTGTTATTGATATAACTGTTTATGACCCAGTGCTAACTCCTGGTAAAGCTGACCATTATGATATCACCACAGATGGCGTGATTATTATGGAGTATCAAGGGAAACGATTGGATATTGATTTAATCGAACAAATCATTCTTAATGAAGGACACTCTATTGAGATGATTTTAGCCATTTTCTCACGCCAACTATTACAATTAATTCAATCGGTTTCACCAAAATTATTAATTATTCATTCAAGTACATCGACATTGCTTGATAATAATGATCCGCTGGGTCTTACTGTTTTAAAACAAATAACTGATCAAAACTTTCTTACTATTAATGAATTAAATGTAAATGACTTGTCTGAGCTTACTGGCCAATATGATCTTATAATCTTTTATAAACTTGAAGAAAATGCTCGAAAAGTCCTTGAAGAATTATCGGATATTTTTAATAATATGCCGTCTGTTATCATATTTAACCATCCAAAATTCGCGCCTCTTATTAATGGCATTACACAAGATGAAGACATCACATTTAGCTCTCGAATATTAGAAGACCATGCACATCATTTAATTCGCTCAAAAAATCAATTAATTATTGATTACAAATCCAATTTAAATCAGTCATTTATTGGTATTTTCCCATTTTCTGGTCGGATTCAACATCAATCTGAATTGATTGCTCTTGCACGTTCAGGAGAGGATTCTTATTTTTTTGAGGATCAGACTGCAGTTTCTGGCCCTTTTTCAATTATTGTGCAAGATCTTACCAAAAAAAGAACTTATATTAATAATTATTTGATTTTGACAAATTTTTGGATCACTCAAGGTGACAATCAATTTATAATTGAGGATATTTTAAATGCTCACCTAGACTCGTTTCCAATTAAATCAACTGCGTTGTCACATACTTCACGGATCACGTTATCTTGGAGTGTTTTAATTGACCTGTTTCTAAAAATTATTCTTTTACCGATTTTTTGTTTACTTTGTTTTGGAATCTTAAAAACAAAGCAAAATTAACTGTTTTTCTCATCCGGCATTGAAGTTCCTTTGAATCATATACACTGAATGCTATTATTTAAAATGTATGACCAATCCACAAGCTCAAAAAATAATTAATTCAGCAAAAAAACTACTTAAAAACGATAGTTTAAAATTAAAGTTCATGGATATTATTTGTGACCAAATGTCTGAACGAACTGTGATCAATCTTGAAACAACTGAACTTCATGAATTTATTATTATTTTATACGATTACTTCATTGTAAAACATCATCAAAAAACCAATATTTATATTGGCGAACCGAAATTAAAGTCATTGAAGCTTACCAATAAATTTATATTAAAAATGAGCCAGCCTGATGCGTCTCATCTTTACATTACCCTTGAAGAAATTTTACGCAAACACAATCTTAGAACCACACGTCGATTACACCCGATTATTGGCATAAAACGAGACTCGTCTGGAAAAATAATGGATATCGTTGCACCTGATCAAAGTTTTGAGAGAAGATCGCTTATTTTTATTGCTTTTGATCAAATTAAAAACCCCGATCAAATTAAATTAATTAAAGCTGATTTAAATTTTCATATGAAATGTGTTCAAGAGTCTCAAAATGACTCCGACTTGATTTATCAACAAATTAATTTTGTTTCGAAACAACTTAAATTGCTACCGCCCATCAAATCTGAAGACTGGATTAAACTCTTAACTTGGTTAAATAATTATAATTTTTCATTTTTTGGCTGTCATGTGATTGATCGAAATGGCGGGGATCATAAGATTATTAGCTCTCTTGGGATTTGTCAAAAAAAGGTATCCATTGAGCCACTTATCGCACCGGATCAAAATCTTTTAGATCATGCGAATAATGAACCATTTATTGTCGATCGAACAACAATTTTAAGCCCTATCCAACGATTCGAACCATTAATGAAAGTCTCATTTAAATTTAATACAACTCAGTATATTTTTTATGGCATTTTAAAACGAAGTTCGATGTATGCTAAGAATATCGATACGCCTTTAATTAATAAAAAAATGGCGTACATTTTTAATGAACGGCGCTTTTTATCTGGAAGTTATGATTATAATGAAGTCATTCGAATTTTCAATGACATTCCAAAATTTGAACTTTTTCGAACAACCAAAGAAGAGCTCCTTGAGATGGTTGATTTCATAATGTCAATCACAAACCCAAATCATATTCAATGTTTTAAAAAATATGATGCAACGTCCAAACAATTAAAACTTTATTTTGTTGTTCCTTATTACTTATTCGGCTCAAAAACTGTTGCGACGATATCGACATTCATTTGTGATCAATTGTCATTTAGCTTTAAAGAAGTGTTACCAATTACAGCGCCCGAGAAATGTCGAATTCATTTTCATTTTAAATTAACAAAAAAACCATCTCTTCCTGATGAAGAAACGATTGAACGAACATTAACCAATTTGGTACAGCCATGGGAAGAACAATTATTAAATCATATTTTAACTGACGCTCCCCAGTTATTGAAAGAGGATCCTGATATCGTCGATAAGATCCCGTCTCATTATAAAGTTCGAACCCGTCCTCAGTCTGCATTGCGCGACTTGCAACGATTATTATCATTAACTGATAATCAACCGATTTTGTTTGAGCTTTTCTCTTTTGACTTTCCAAAAACATCCGATCTTGCCGGTAAAGCCTCCATGTTGCTTGTTTATCATCGAACCAAACTTAATCTGACAAATATTATGCCAATTTTACATAATCTAGGTATTCATGTGATTGATCAGTTGACATCTCGATTTGGTGATTCCAACACAACAATTGGCTATATTTTAGCGTTTCGATTGGTTGATCATGAGTTAAACAAATTAAATGAATCTCAAGTTGAAAAACGGCTAAATGATGTCTTATCTGCTGTTTTTCTCGGTCAATTACCCAATGACGCTATCAATCAATTGGTACTATCATCTGTTTTAACGGTTTCTGATATATTTATTCTTCAGGGTTTGCGAAATTATACATACCAAATATTCTCATCCTCGTATTCTTTATCAGTTATCAACCAAACAATTATTCAACATGCTAAATTTATAGAAGAATTGGTGTCATTATTCAACGTTAAATTCTCCCCTTCTTTAAAGTCAAATGAACGATTATCTAGAATTATTTCAATCACCGATTTTCTTCAAAAATACATTAAAAATGTTTCCGTAATCATCGATGACCAGATTCTTCGTCGTTTGCTCTCAGTTGTTCAAGCTTGTGTTCGGACCAATGTTCATTTAAAAACAAATGATCAAGCATTGAGTTTTAAATTTCAATGTGATCAAATTTTTGGCATTCAAACACCGGTTCCTTTTCGAGAAACCTTTGTTTTCGATTCAATTTTAGAAGGTGTTCATATCCGTTTTGGTGAGGTCGCCAGAGGTGGATTACGTTGGTCATCACGATTGGATGATTACCGAACAGAAGTTTTGGGCTTAGTTAAAACACAACAAACAAAAAATGCGGTGATTATTCCTGTTGGTTCCAAAGGTGGGTTTGTCATCAAAAATACCCCCATGCCAATTCAATATGACGTTGGCGTACGAGAATATCAACGGTTTATCACAGCCATGCTTCAGCTCACCGATAACTTAGTTAATGAAAAACGATCCACATCTAAAAAGTTGGTTTGCTATGATGACTTTGATCCTTACTTTGTTGTTGCCGCAGATAAAGGAACTGCGACTTTTTCTGATTTTGCGAATTCTGTTTCTCTCAATAAACAATTTTGGTTGGGTGATGGTTTTGCATCTGGTGGCGAACATGGATATGATCATAAAAAAGTTGGTATTACCGCAAAAGGTGCCTGGGAGTGCACAAAACTTCATTTTAAAGCCATCCAAAAGCATCCTGAACAAGATGGTTTAAATGTTGTTGCGGTTGGGGATATGTCCGGTGATGTTTTTGGCAATGGTATGTTACTCAGTAAAAGCATTCATCTTATTGCGGCTTTTAATCATCTTCATATTTTTATCGACCCTACTCCAAATCCAATGGATAGCTGGAAAGAACGTCGACGACTATTTAAGTTAAAACGATCCTCTTGGACGGACTACAAAGGCATATCCAAAGGTGGTGGTGTATTTGATCGATCGGCTAAAGAAATTCCGTGCTCAAAAGAAATGAAAACACTTTTTGGATTATCAACCAACGTCATTAGCGGTGAGGATTTAATTAAAAAAATGTTAACTGCAGCGGTTGATTTGATTTGGTTTGGTGGTATTGGCACCTACATCAAATCCACAACAGAATCACACATAGATGTTGGGGATCCAGCGAATAATAATGTCAGAGTCAATGCAAACGATGTAAGATCTGCAGTCGTATCTGAGGGAGCGAATTTAGCGGTTACACAAAAAGGTCGGATTGAATATGAAGGCGCAGGCGGAAAAATTAATACCGATGCTATTGATAACTCTGCTGGGGTGAATATGTCTGATTATGAAGTTAACATCAAAATATTGCTCTCTACACTTAAAAATTTACAAATTGTAAAAAATGACCAGTCACGAAACCTTATTTTGGAAAAGGCTACAAATGAAGTCACTGAGTTGGTGTTAAATAATAACATTCAACAACATAATTTAATATCCATGGATCAATTTCGATCCATCCATCAACCGTTCTTGATTGATCATGCTATAAGTGAACTGATTCAATTAGGCGAACTTAATCATATCGATGAACAAATTCCAACATCTAAAGAGCGACAAGAATTGTATAAACAAAAAATTCCATTGCAACGACCTGTTTTAGCAAAATGCCAAGCTTATGTAAAAATGCGTATCAAAAAACAGCTGAATCAATCGGATCTTTTCAGTGGACCTGTATACGATACGATCTACTTTTCATATTTTCCAAAAACGATTCAAAATCTCACAAAAAAAGAAGATTTTCCAGAGCACCGCTTGAAACGTCAAATTGTAACAACTGAACTGACCAATTATTTTGTTGGAATTTTTGGCTGTGCATCATATGAATTAATCACATCGTCAAATCAAATCCCTATTGATAAAGCAATTAATCAACTTGTTATTTTGGAGGATCTTTTTGATTTATTTGACCAACGGAAAAATGCGTTAACCCATTGGCAAAATGATGAATCAAATGATGTTATTTTTCAATTAAATCGAAAAATTTTAATGGCTAATTTAACCTGTCATATTCTTAAATTGGGGATTAGCAATAACATGATCAATCAATACAAGAAAACATTATCAACTATTGAGACTTATAATTACTCATTTTCAATACAAAGCCTATTTTTGAACACGGCCTTTTCAGATCGTTTAATTGAACGGTTGAATGTTATCAATCAAACCATTGGATTGTTAAATAATATCCAACTGATTGAATCATTATCTGTTAATAAACATGTTGATTATACTCAACAGTTATCAATATTTTCAGATCTGATGATTTGCCTTCACAAAATCATCAATATGAAAGACACTTCATTCAACTCTTTTATAAGTACAAATTATGATAATTTAACCACTATTTCAACACCAAATGACATTCTTTCCAATTTATTTTTATATTCCTTTAATTTACGTCAATATTTAAGTAGAATTTAACTGTAAAAGCTCTTTTTCATACCCATCAAATTTGATATAATAAGCAAGTGAATTCAGAATACTCAAAATTATTAAAAAAGTATCTGCCGTTAAAGCAGTTTTCACTACCCGACCGATCTTGGCCTGAAAAAAAAATTAGCAAAGCGCCTGTTTGGTGTAGTGTTGACTTAAGGGATGGTAATCAAGCGCTTATTACGCCAATGAATATGCACCAAAAAATTGAATTTTTCAATTACTTAGTTGCCATTGGATTTAAACATATTGAAGTTGGATTTCCGTCTGCCGCTAGTGTGGAATATGATTTTGTTCGGCATATTATTGAACATAATCTCATTCCTGAAGATGTCACCATTCAAGTTCTTACACAAGCAAGGGAACACCTCATTGAACGAACATTACAATCCATTCAAGGGGCACCGTCAGCTATTGTTCACTTGTATAATTCAACCTCAATTGCTCAACGAAAATATGTTTTTAATAAGTCAAAAGACGATATTATACAAATTGCCCTAAATGGCGTTGAATGGGTAAAAAAACACCTTAACCATCATCATCGTAATATCACATTAGAATATTCACCTGAAAGTTTTACTGGAACCGAAATTGATTTCTCAATTGATATTTGTAATCAGGTTATTGAATCTTGGGGTAAAGGGAATCCTATAATAATTAATCTACCTGCTACGGTTGAATTATTTATGCCAAATGTTTATGCGGATATGATTGAACATGCGTCCAATAATTTAATTCATCGAAACGATATTACGTTAAGTGTGCATACTCACAATGATCGAGGAACTTGTACTGCAGCAACAGAACTTGCTTTACTTGCGGGAGCTGATCGAGTTGAAGGTACATTATTTGGAAATGGTGAACGAACTGGTAATTTAGATATTACTACGGTTGCTTTAAACTTAGTTATGCAAGGCATCGATCCTAAATTAAATGTTTTTGATTTAAATGAAATGGAACAGGTGTATAAACGGACCACTGGTATGACAATTCCAGAGCGGCATCCTTATGCAGGAGAACTTGTTTTCACTGCATTTTCAGGGTCTCACCAAGATGCAATTAAAAAAGGCATGAGCCAATACCTTGAGGGCTCACCATGGGACATTCCTTACTTAACCATTGATCCTGAAGATATAGGAAAAAAATATCAAGCCATAATTCGTATTAATAGCCAATCTGGCAAAGGCGGGGTTGCTTATGTTCTTGAACATGATTATCAATGCAATATTCCTAAAATTATGCAGCCTGATATTGCGTCATTTATCCAAAAAAAAGCTGAGCTTACTGGTGGGGAAATTTCATCAAAAGAAGTTTGGGATATTTTTTATGATGAATTTGTTAATTGTGCTGCGCCATTAAAATTAAATAAAATCAAAACGGAACTGCTTGAAAATCAATCCGTAACATGTGAATTGAATATTGATTTAAAATCTAAAAATTACACACTGAAACATACTGGTAATGGTCCTATTGATGCGGTCAAAAAAGCGCTTCTGGACCTTTTTTCATCGTTATCGATTGAATCCTATGCTGAGCATTCTCTTAGCCAAGGGTCTGATTCAAACGCGATATGTTACATGACAATTCGTATTGATAATCGTATTAGTCATGGTGTTGGTATTGATACCAATATAACAATTGCATCAGTAAACGCTTTAATTTCAGCAATAAACCGAGGAATGGAACATCAATGAAACACTTAATATTATTTTTTATCTTACAACTGCATTTTGGACTTATCTTTGCTGAGACCTCCGTTTTTTCTGTTCAGGATTATGTTGATTATCTTACAAATAAACATTCAAAAGTTGCAGTACTGAAATCAAATAATGCGATATCACAATATGACTATCAAATTGCTAATTCAATTACGGATTGGCAACTTATGACATCTTATACAAATGCGCATTCAGAACCTTTTCAATCCTCTTCATTTACTCCTGCGTTTATTAACACTCATACGAGTACTTTAGAATTAAACCGCCCCATCCTTTCTACTGGAGGCTCAATTAGTTTTGGTATCACACAACAAAAGATTAACCAACCGGCCATTGCCTTTAATGGTGTTAGTTTTAATCAATCTCAATTTTTTCAAAATACATTGAATTTAGCTATTTCCCAACCATTACTGTATGGATTTATGGGTGAAGCCTACCAATTTCCAATTGATATTGCGTCAACCAATGTTACAATGACCGCCTTAATTTCAAATGAATCTCTGGAAACATTTTTGCAAGAAGAGTTAAGTGATTACATTGATTGGGTGCTTCTTAATGAACTGGCTGAACTGAGCTTTTCAAGGCTACAATTGGCTCGTCAATCTTATAAACAAACGAAACAACGTGAACGGGTGAACCTGTCTGAACGAATTGATGTTTTGCGTGCTGAATCAGCACTAGAAAGAGCACATCAACTTTGGTTAACCCAAAAAGCAAATTTAAAATCGTTTCAATTTAAATTGTCATCTAAATTTGATGATCAATCCATTCTTTTAAAAACCCCTCAATTTAAACTTTACGATAAAGTGTACTTAAAAAAGCCATCTTACATCGTTATTAATCGACTTCGGCCAATACGAACATTTAGTTTGAATGAGTCGTCGCTTAAAAAACAATTATCATTAAGTGAATCAAAACGAAATGGTACTTTAAACCTTGTTGGATCTGTTGACCTTTTGGGTGGTAATTCAAGCTTTAGTGATTCACAGCGTTACCGAAATAATAATTCATCGATAACGATTCAATATTCTCGAGCATTAAATGATATTGAGACCATCAAACAAATAAAAAAAGATCAATCGAAACTTCAACAATTTGAACTTGAAGAATCGCAACTCATCACTGATTTAACGGCTGAGATTATAGCACTTTATACTTTGATCGAAGAATACAATAACATTTTAGATGTAACTTTAAATCAAATCATGATCGCACAGCAACAACAAAAAGCAGAAGAAGCATTATATAAACAAGGTCGAACCAATATTGATATGGTTATTCAATCTCAAGACAACGTCTTAAATACAAAATTAAACTATGCCAACTTATCAGCTGCATATCAAAAATATGTCGTAACCTATCAATCATTAACCGATGAATTGATTGACGTTTATGGAGTTCAATTATGACTCGTTTTTTTAAATTTTTCGTAGAACGACACACCTTTGCTAATATTTTGACGATTATGTTTATTTTGCTTGGGTTAGCCGTATTACCAAGTATTAATCGTGATACGTTTCCTAGTGTAGAACTTGATGAAGTTGTAATTATTACGCGATATAATGGATCATCGCCTGAAGATATTGAGTTAAAAGTAACCAATAAAATAGAAGATGAACTAAAAAGCATAGATGGGATAAAAAAATATTCATCGTTATCCATTGAAAATGTTTCATTATTGGATATTTTTATTGAATCTGATGTCAAAGACCCCGATGAAGTTAAAGATAAAATCCGAGAACGTATTGATTCTATTGCAGATTTTCCAGCTGATATGCAAAATCGCCCTACCATTACAGAGATAAATTCCTCGACATTTCCCATCCTTGAAGTTGGTATTTCAGCACAAAACTTAAGTTATTCTGAATTGAGGAGCATTGCTAAATCCTTTAAGTCTGATTTAGAGGCTATCAAAGGTGTGAGTGATATTGAAGGGTATGGCTATCTTGATCAAGAAATCAAAATTATTCCTAACCCATTTTTACTCGAAAAATACCAAGTTTCTTTGTTAAACCTTACACAAATTATTACCAACCGAAACATACGTTCCTCCATGGGCAACTTAAAACAAGGAAATAAAGACTCAACCATTGTTAATGATAGTCGCTTATTCGATGTTAATGACGTAAAAAATGCAATTGTACGTTCAAATTTTAATGGGAAATCCATTAAATTCTCTGATGTTTCGATTGTAAAAATGGGGTATGAGACACCGACCATACTCTCACGCGTATCCGGAACCAATGGTATATCTTTTAATATCCTTAAAAGTGATACGGCTGATATTATTACAGTCTCTAATTCAATTCAAGATCTTGTTAAGACATATGAACAACGATACCCAGAATTAACATTTGTCATGGCCAATGACTTTTCTAAATACTTAAAAAATCGATTGCAAGTGATGATTTCAAATGGAATTATTGGATTGATTCTAGTCATTATAGTATTAACATTTTTCTTAAATATTGAAATGGCGTTTTGGGTTTCGCTAGGAATCCCTGTTGCAGTGATGGGGGTATTTTTCTTAATGCCGACATTTGATATGACCATTAACATTATTTCTCTTCTTGCGCTGATTATTGTGATTGGAATTATTGTTGATGACGGTATTATTGTTGCTGAAAATATTGCTAAGTTTAGAGAAAAGGGATTATCCACCATAGATGCTTCAGTTCAAGGTATTTCGATGGTATTTAAGCCTGTTATTACAACAATTTTAACAACCATTATTGCGTTTTCACCCATGTTTTTCATGTCTGGGATTATGGGCAAATTTATTTATCAAATTCCAATGGTTATTACCTTGGCACTCCTTATCTCATTAGTCGAAGTTGTCATTGCCCTACCTTCTCATTTGGCATCTCGAAAATCGTCAGATAGCCCAACCCAAAAAAAACGGCACTTGTTAATTGAAAAGTTTAGAGATGTATATGAAACAGCATTATCTGTTGCGTTGAATAGAAAATACCTTTTAGTGTTTTCTTTTACACTATTTTTTATTGGCTCAATGTTGTTTGCAAAACATTTCATGAACTTTGTGTTATTTCCAGAATCAAGTGCCGTTAATTTTTATATTCGTACTGAGGCACCCGCTGGTACGCCTTTGAAAAAAACATCCGAATTAATGCTTCCGATTGAAAAAGAACTCATGACATTACCGACGTCAGAATTATTAGCCTTTACCAGTCGAATTGGGTTAACTGGGGATTCTTATTTTCTAACTGAGCAAGAAAATTTAGGTCTTATTAATGTTGATTTGGTCCCATTTACAGGACGAAAACGGTCAGCTCGAGAGATCATGTTGGATATTAAAGAAAAAACTGAAAACACGCCTGGCTTTACAAAAATTACCTATCAAGTTGAAGCTGGCGGTCCCCCAGTAGGCAAAGCCATAAATATTCGAATTGTTACAGATGACAATGATTATCGAACGGAAGTGGCTGATAAAGTATTTGAATTTACTAAAGATATCCCGGGGGTTGTCTCAGTTGAGCGAGACGATAAAAAGCAAAAAACACAAATCCAACTAACGTTTGACTATGATGCTATTTCTCGATTAAGTTTGGATATTATTGCAATTCAGCAAACCATTCGAACGGCTTTTTCAGGATTTATTGCATCGACAATGCGATTGGGTGATGAAGATGTTAATTTTAATATTGAACTGTCTGATGTTGATAAAGGTGATATAGGAACCCTCGAAAATCTATTGATTCCCAATGCCTTTGGGCGACTAATACGACTGAGTGATGTTACTGATATCAATAAAACAGATGGCAGCCCATTTTTCACTCATTATAATGGAAAGCGCTCGATTACTATCACCGGTGATATTGATAAGGATATCATAACTAGTACGGGAGTCACTAAAAAGGTTATGGCCGCGTTTGATCCAAGTGATTACCCTGGCATTGAGTTTAGTTTTGGCGGAGAATCCGAAGAAACAAGTAAATCGGTCCAAGATTTGTTACGATCATTTGTGCTTGCGATCATTGGTATATTTTTTCTGTTAATTTTACTATTTAATTCATTTGCTCAACCTTTCTTGGTCTTATTAACAATTCCATTTGGACTGATTGGCGTTATCATTGCATTTGCATTGCATGGGCAAGATTTAGGCTTTATTTCAATGGTAGGAACTGTTGGATTAACAGGCGTTGTCGTTAATGATTCATTGGTGCTTGTAAACCACTTGAACCAAAAACTGTCTGAACGTGAACCCAACCAATCTGTCTTAGATGTCATTGTCCAAGGTTCAGGCGACCGATTTCGACCAATTCTTATCACTTCTTGTACAACTGTTGCCGGATTATTGCCCCTAGCGTACGGTCTTGGTGGATCTGATCCATTTATTGCGCCTATGGCATTGGCAATTGGTTATGGATTACTGTTTTCAACACCATTAACTCTATTCTTATTGCCCGCATTTTATTTAATTCTAATTGATTTCAAAAGGGGTTTGACCAAGCGAAGTTTTTTATCATTTTTTAAAAAACCAATTGATAATAATATTGATAATATTTAATGTATTTATTTCATCATACATACCATTCACCCATTCAAAATTTAGCCGTTGATGAATTTTTGTTAAAAGAGGTCGATCATGGAAAATATCCTCAAGGCATTTGTCGACTTTGGGAATCTACTGATTATTTTGTCGTTCTTGGTCTTTCAAAAGTTGCAAGCCAAGATGTTCATTTACATACCTGTAAAAGAGATTCTATTCCTGTTTTAAGACGATGTAGTGGCGGCGGAACAGTTTTACAAGGCCCGGGTTGTTTTAACTACAGTTATATTTTACCTTTGGATTATTCAGATAAATTAAAAAACATTCAAACAACAACACACTTTATATTATCTATGGTTCAAGAAAATATAAGGCTAATTGTCAATAATTCAGAACAAAAAGGAATTTCTGATTTAGTTGTTAATAATGTAAAATTCTCAGGTAATGCGCAGCGTCGGTTAAAACATAGTGTCTTATTTCATGGAACTATTCTGTATCAGTTTGACTTATTAAAAATTAGCACCTATCTGAAAGAACCAACGATACAACCTGATTACCGAGGTAAACGTTCTCACCAAAGTTTTATCAAAAATATTGCAACAACATCAGATGCTCTCATCTCATCTTTTATGGACAAAGCTTCTCAAGTATTATCTTCTGAAGAAATTTTAATCCCAAGTGAATTATTAAGCCACTATCGTGATAAACAAATTAGACTTTAATTATTATCATCATCGTCTGATTTAAATAAGACTCATTTCTATATTAGTTATTAAACCATTCATAGACATCACATTCATCACATTTGTGTCGCTTGTCTTTTCATATCGCTCAATTCTAGGGGGTACCCCATCCCCTATACTTGGGTTTAATTGCTCATATTTAAAAAAAACCCTACTTTGTAATCATTGAACATATAATTCAGTTATTTTATAAATAGTGACGTTTGTTTGGTTTACAATTGGATTCATCACATTCATGAATGTTGCGCCTAAATAGCCTCCGCTTTGACGTTTTCGTCCATGATCTTAATAAAAAAATATAAAACGTATGGATCAGACTCATTTATAATATTCATTATTGTTTAAGTGCTTTTTACTGAATGGGTTCTAATGAAAAATCCAACAAAATATTTACTGTTGACCCAATCATTCGCTTATGACGCTTCAAATTATAATCAAATCGATTCAACGATGTTTGTGTTATTAATCGGTTATTTATTTTGTCATGCGTCAGAATTAAGGCAATATTGTTAGAAACACCAAACATATTTAGAACACCATTGGATATGACTTGATTGCCCGACGTAATAAAGGAATCACTATAAAAACTAATGAAAGGAAATTTAGGGGTATTAAAAAAAGATTTGCTCACTAGATATTTATTTCTTATTTTATTTTTGGTATCGATACTTTTTACGATGATTTTACCTTCTGCTTTAATAAATTGATTGTTTCTTATTTCAATCACACCATTAAAATCTTTAAACTCACCATGAACTGTATGTTTTCTAATGTGATCGACGTTAAATTTTACAAGTGAATTTTTTGATGAAATCAAAATGTTAGTACTCGCGAAGGATACACTAAATATCATGGTTAAAAATAAACATAGGGATGTAAAATTAAAGCGTGTAAAATTAATCATATGTTAGAATTTTATCATGAATACAAGCATAAACTTGTTATCTTAATAATATGCATATGTTCGCATCAGATCATAGCGGAACCAAGTTATACGTTTTGTAATACATTTACGGTGTTGTGTGCGAAACTCAATGAACCATCTTTAATCAATACTAATATCGGGCACCGATTTTATGGGCCTATTTCAGATGGACTTGAGTCTTTATATGGAATGGACAATGGTGCTAATGTGATTTTATACAGCGCTTATGCATTATCACAACATGATCAATTACATGTTCAGCGCATTCGACAAGATAAAGAATTTCAGGTTGGATACCAACGATCTCAGCAATTCTATAACATGCCTCTTTATGTCACATTACAACTTAACGCGATGTGGTTTAACTCAAACAATGAATCCATTTTTAATGGATTTACTGTTTTTGGTTTGTCATACAATTTTGGTGGTGGGCAACTCCACTCAACAATTGGTATCGATCATTTTGAAAATAAGAGAGGTCTTGGTTCAGCGATTGTCTTGTCAATTCATGAAGACTGGGATCTGATTACCGAGGGGTATACAACCACATCATCAAAAGATTCTGCTTTTTCATTGGGTTTGGTGTATCATACATTTGGACATCGATTTAAAATTGGCATCCATAATTCAACGGCTATGAGCTTTCGAACACTAATGAATGGTACAGCCAATCGTGACTGGGTGTTCGGATTTCAAATTCATCGATTATTGGAGTGGGAATGAACGTTATTTTTAAATTATTTTTAGTACTACTACTTTTTTCTTGTACACAAAAAGAAGCGACAAAAAATGAAGGAGTATTAGATTCAAGCGGATTTACAACCAATGTTCTTAGTGAAAATCAATTAAGCATTCGCTGGAGAGTGAAAGATAATACTGAGTTAGAAGCGGCTTTAATTGGGGACCCAGGAGGACAAGGTTGGATTGCTGTAGGTTTTGGCACTTCAATGATGGCTGGAGCAAAAATTGTTGTTGCTCAAAATGGGTCAGATAGTGGTTTTATCTCAGATGCTACCGGTTATAATTTTGGTTTAAATAATAATTCAACAACAATTCTTGATTCATCTAGTATTAGTATCAGCGGTACAACAATCACGGCATCTTTCAACGTTACGCTTAGTGATGTTAATATCACAATCAATGAAGCAACACCAATGATCTGGGCATTTCGACGTGTTGATCAAAACAAACAAGATAATTTAGGTAGTATTGGAAAACATAATTCAAGGGGATCGACGTCCATTACATTTAAGTAATGCTTAACATTTCAATCTGGTTGCTTTAATGTTGTGTTTAGCTAATGATTGGCTATATTTTTCAAAACTTTTTAATAAGACTTTTTCTGTTGCTATTGGATGCCCAATAATTGACCATTTGCTGAACTTAAATTTTGAATATTGGTAATATTAGCATCTTTTAAGGTTAATCGACTTTCTCCAGCCAACCAGAAAGTTTTTAAAAACCCTTTATTACTGTCATAATTCAGATCCCAAGCACGAATGGTTCGATCTCGGCTACCTGAAAACAACACATTTCGGTCCTTATCAATTTCAAAACATGTAATGCTGTCGCAATGGGCATTAAAACTTATTTCTAGTGTTAAATCATTGAAATTAAATATCTCAATTTTGCCGTTTATTAACCCTGTTATTAATTTCAAATTTGATTGTGAAGTGGCTAATGTCGCAACAGATATTGGTACATTTCTCATCATTTGATGTTGAAAAGAAAATGTTCCCTCATCATTTTTATTCCATACTTTTAATGTTTTATCTAAACTCGTGGATATTAAGATTGTTCCAGTTTTATCGAATTTCAGATTGGTTATATCATTGTTGTGGGCGTGAAATGTTTGGAGTGTTGTTTTGTTCACACAATCAAAAATAATAATTTGACCTGTATCATTTCCAAATGCAAACCATTGACTATTTTTTGAAAATGCAACTGTCCACTTTTTGAGTGAACTGGTTTCAAATTCATGATAAATGGCATCTGGTGATGATGTTTGCCTTAGCTCTACTTTTTGTTTATTGTCTTCAATTTCTAATCCAATTGCTATTAACTTATTGTTGGGACTAAAATCCAAACTCCATACCGATTGATCACTCGTCGTGATTTCTTTAGACACTTCCATCGTTTGAAAATCACATAGTGTCAATTTTCCTTTTTCGCCTTTTGCTAAAATTGATTCGTCGCTTGTTAATGCGATAGATTTTATTCCTTGATCATGCTGATAATTATGAGTTTTGCACTCGCCTGATTTTATTGACCACCGAAACATTCCATCGATACCGATAGAGATTAATTGACTTGCATCATTTGAAAAATGAAATTTTACAATTGAACGGGTATGTCCTTGTTTACGAGTGATTATTTGATTTGAATCCCAAAAACGAATGGTTTTATCATTACTTACAGTAACTAATTGATTTCCAGTTGAATCATAAGAAATATCGTTAATAACGCCCTTATGACCAGATAATACAGTAATGCACTCACCCGTAAATACATCCCAAATTCTGACTTCCATATCTTTTCCAACGGTTGCTATTTGATGTTCGTTGGGGTGCATAGACACTGCATATATTTGACTCGTATGCCCAAAAAGGCGCTGATTTACCTCAAATGTATCGGGGTCTAAAAAGGCGAGTGACTTATCGCCGCTAACCGTTATTAATCGATTGAACTTTTTAGAGTAGACAATACCATTCACCCAGTCTTCATGCACTTTTTGAGTAAATAGTTCGGTATTTTCTATTCTTGAAATGGTACCGTCTTGAAGTCCTACAATGCATTGTTCACCTATAAATGAGAGACTTCTTATGGGATCACTGAATTCATGCTTTCTATACAGTTTAAAACCGCCATTATGGTTTTTATTAAAAATCGAAACGATATTATCTGTTCCACCAAAAGCAATGCAAGTCTCCGTTTGGTTGGTTACTATTTTAGTAACCGATGTTTTTAATAAACGCTTAAAATCAAATAATTGGTGCTCTTTAGTAATTTTTATACAATACGCCCCCTCTTTTTCATTACCAATCCAAATTCTGCGTGGGTTTTGGGTATAGTTTAATGCACTAATGTTTTTCTCTGTCCTATCATCTGTAATTTGCAATGAATTTAGTCTTATATTGTTGATACTATACTTTTTTAGAGTGTCCACATTAATTTCATAAAGATAACCATTTTCATCACCAATAAATGCCGAATCATTAAATATTTTTAATGTCATTAATTTATAATTAAAGTTAAGTGACGCCCCTTCACCAAACTCAACATTGGCCATATTCGAATTTTCAAATTTCACATTATTTAATTGAGCTTTTTTAAAAGATACGTTTGATAAGAGAGCATCACTACAATCGGCATGATCTAAAATTGCATAATCAAGGTTTGCATGAGGAATTTTAATACCTTTAAAATTCTCACCACTCATTGATACTGAGGCCGCATTTAAAATCGTGATCGCATTTGCTGCACCAGTTGAAACCTTTTGCCCATCTTCAGGTTTACTTTTCAGCACCCAATTAAATAACATGGCCTTTAATTTGTTACTATCAATGTCACTATCTAAGTTATCCTGTTCTTTTAAAGAATCCACAAAAAATTGAATAATTCCGTGTTCACGTGTAAATAATTTTTTATTTATCGGATGATTGTCATCTGTTGATTCAAAAATCTCGTTATTAATAAGATATTTTAGTATATGCTGTGCAATAAAATATTCTTGAAATGATTTATGAATAAACATTACTTCATCATATTTTGATGGGCGATACATTTCATCCGCTATTTTCTTTAAAGGACTTCCCTTAAATGCAAGATGTTTCTCTTTTCGTTCATCTTTTGAGTTACCTGAAAAAATTTGTTTCCATTTAATATCACCGCGATACGCAATTTGATTGTCATTTAAAAACATTTTATAGGCCAAATCAGAATTAAATGTTTTTAACAAATCATGAAACTCGTAATGATTAAGTGATAAATCATCAAGATCTTTTTTATCAGAAAACTCATATTGTTCAGTAAACCAATCATAAAAAAATTCGTTATAAATTGTTAATCTGGATAAGTTTTTATTACCAACCGTATTTTTTTTATTTGAGATAATATCCAATAACATTCGTAATGTTAACGGGTCATTCATCATTTCATTTGCAACACTGAGTTTTGATAATGTTGCTTCATACTCTTCAACTGAAAGAATGTCTTTTGATTGCCTAACAGACTTAAATTTAACATATAGTTTTAAATATTGCTTAATTTGATGTTTTGAAAATGGAAGTATAAATATTTCAGTTAAGCGCTGACTTCTCTCTTGCATGTTAAATGATGTTTTTTTAGAAAATTGATTCAAATAATTTTTACCCGTTAAGAACTGACTTCGGCAGGTAATGATCACCTTTGCTTTTGTCCATAATTGCAATTGATTGGACTCATAGAAGTTTAATAATTCCTGAGATGATCGATTTTCATCAAAGCCATCAAGCAAAAATAATACAGGTTGTTTTTTTAATTCAGTTATCACATCTTTCGAGCATTTGATTTGTGTTAAGAAGTCAAGGATACAATTTCCAGGGTTTTTATAATGAGATAGACGTATGTGAATTGGAATAATTTTTCCTGTACTATAGTCTGTCCATAACTCATGTTCTTTTAACCTTAAAAATAAACTTTTTCCAGACCCTGTGTTCCCTTGAATTAAAAGAATATTTTGATCCTTACTTTCTAAAAAAAGATTCACTTGTTTTGAGATATTTCTGTCAAGATTTGTGATCTCTCGATTTGGTGAATTTGGGTAATTGGAACATTCCAATTCTACATATCGATTAAAGTCATTTTTAAGATCTATATCCTCCATCAATAAATTTAATCGATTGGATTTAATTTCAGATATTTTTTCATTTAATGCGGGTACCATTTCATTTGAAACAAGTTGATTGAATTCCTCTAAACTATATGACGTTGATTGTTCATTGATTAAATCATTATAAATGGTATTAATATCCAGACTTTTTAGGTTCGGATGATATCGATTTGTAATAAATGCAGACCATATTTGAACGCCAATAACCGCACCTTCAATAATATTTACATAATGCTTAATGGTTAACTGGGCGTTTTCATGACTATGTTTATTCTCAACCATTTTTTCAACCGCTTCTTTTAACTCAGACTTTAAAATATAAAATGATTTAAGGCTTCGATAATAATTCACTTTTTGCTGCCATTTCCACTCTTGATAAGAGTGTCCTCTTGCATCCCATGGCGACGGGCTTTTTTCAAAACGAATTTCTTTATATTTCGACACCAACTCATTAAAATGAATGCACACCTCATCCATATATCGCAATAATTCTAGCAATTTCTGTCGAATCCCAGTTTCATAGAAAGGGGATTCAATTAGTATTCCCTCCGTTTTTAAGTCAAAGCTATCTTCATCTATTCCTAAAATAAAACTTAACCCCGAAATCATAACTTTTCCGGCAACCGACCCAACTCTCGACTTAAAATTGTATGAGTCATTTTGACTTGTAAACTTTTCTTCGGCGCAAGCATCAAAAAACTCCGTTAAATGTCGTTTTAGCTCTTTTCTGTTTTCATATCCAACAGGCAGCCCTTTTTTTATTTCAGTAGCAAGTTGAATGACTTCTTTTAATAAAAGTAATTCATGTGATTGTTTAGATTCAATATTTGAAAAATGTTTTTCATCCAATATTATATCCTTTGATTTTGATTGGTTAACTGATTTTATTTCAGTTAAATCTATCGAACATAATGCCAGTTCATTAACATCGAGTGGAATTCGATTGTCATCTTCAACTAAATATCGATTTATAATTTTGTTTATTTCTAGCATCAGATTTTTATTAATTAATCCTTTTGCTGTCATATTATTGTATTTCCAAAATGGCTCCATAAATGTATCAAATGCTGTCATTTGTTCTTCAGTAATGTCAAAGGGGTACACACATGGCAATAATGCCGCTAATTTGTATTGGGCGGCTCTTTTTTTAGATTCAGATGCCTTATTTTTTAATGATTCTAACTGGTTAAGCTTTTTTTTAATGTGGTCTCCAAGTGTTGGATTTGTTGGTGGAATTGGAAAAAAAATGTCCACTTCATGTTCGTGATGGTCCTGTTCGCCTATCGGCTGAAGTATCTTAACCGGACGGCTTATAAACTTAGAATCACGATCAAATGCTTGGTTTTGCATAACTGATTGATTTGTAACAGATATTGTTTCGGTTGAAAAAACAGACTGAGTGGCGTCAATAATGTCGCCATTTTCAGGTTGATTACGTATTGTATTATTAGCGACAATTTTATAGTTTATTATCATTTCCTTTGATTTCATAAATGATGACATTTTAAATGTTCTTTGTGGGGTCTCAATGATATCCCCATATGTATTCATGCTTACGCTTAAAATTATTTTCATATAATACATATCCATCAGCGTTATATACTGAGTACCAAAATATAAACTCTACTTGGCCATCATTATCAAAATCAGCTGCATCCAGAAAAGTTAAATTATAGCCAAGAAACTGAATATCATTTTCTGAATTAATGAAAAAAAACAGTGTAACATCATCATCATCTTCCCCCCAGTCACATTCCTTAAAATAGTCTCGCAGAATTCTGATTCCGAATAGTTTCTGATTGGTGTTGCTTTTATAGGCAGCGAAAATTTCAAGATCTTTTTCTGTCACTTCGAACTTAATTGTATCCACTGGGTAGGGAACACATTTAGTTGCAATCTTAATTTCTTTTTTGAACTCAGGAACTAATATTTTTAAATCCTCTTTTTTCGCAGAATAGTCGCTCCAATTTAATTGTTCTTTTTCATTGTGATTAGTCTGCAAAACAAATGGTTGATTTTTTGGGTATGATAACCACCGTGAATATTTAAAATTATTTTTAATAAAAGGAAGTTGACTTGTATCTTTTATTCTATGTTGTTTGTCTCTTGCAAATGTTCCTGGAGCTCGTTTGTTATATACACCTAAATCGTCAACTGTTTGCAGTTTTCCGATACGCTTATCTCTTAATACAATATCCCAAGTTAATTCTTTAAGTTCAAAAACAGACGCTCTTTCTTCTGAATTTAATGCCAACCAGTTTTTGCCTTGTTTAGCAAATAGTACGCGAACAGTGAGTTGATAAGGTAACTTAGAACTATATTGATGTGAGTCAGATAATTCATCCGTTACACCAATAAGAACAGCATTATGATTGGCATCATTTGATGCGACATCTTTATTTTCTTGAACTGAATTATCATTGGAAGCCGATATCGTTACCGATATTAAAATACTTAAAAGAATAGATTTTATTGGGATCATGGGCTTAGCCTATCAAATATAAAAATAATTGACAAATTTTCAAACCATTTATGAATCACTCCTGGGATTAATACCCATCGCTTAATTTAAATGTGTTTTTTCAAAAGAAATAGAATTTCAACGATATATTTTATTATGGATTATTTCAATGAATATATTGGATGGTGATTCATTTTTTTGAATATTTTTTACAAACTTATGCATCATTATGATGGGAGCACCACAGCACATTATGGTAGTTGTCTAATTTGTATCAATCAATATTTTCAATTGATCATATATGAATCGGACGATTGCCAGTTGCGCCTAAAGCCGCTTCTTTAATTGCTTCTGTAAATGTTGGATGTGGGTGAACTAACATGCCAATATCTTCAGCGGATGCACGATATTCCATTGCAACAACCGCTTCTGCAATCATGTCAGCTGCCCGCGGGCCGATCATATGGACACCAATAATTTCATCAGTTAGTTCATCGGATAATACTTTAATAAAGCCGTCACTTTCTTCAGATGCCCGCGCCCTTCCGCTCGCTTTAAATGGAAATTTGCCTGATTTATATTTAATCCCAGCATCTTTTAATTCCTGCTCAGTTTTACCAACTGCAGCCACTTCCGGCCAAGTATATACAACGCCAGGAATTGTATTATAGTTTAAATGAGCTTCATGCCCTGCAATTTTTTCAACACAGACAGCCCCCTCTTCGGATGCCTTGTGGGCAAGCATTGCACCTTTAACAACATCACCGATGGCATAAACACCAGCAACATTGGTTTCAAAGTTTGAATTAATTTCCACTCGTCCACGATCATCTAATTCTAAACCAATATTATTAGCACCTAAATCATCCGTATTTGCTCGTCGACCAATCGACACTAATGCATAATCTGCAGTAAGGCTGATCTTTTTACCTTTTTTATCTTCAGCAGAAACATGAACAACATCACCTTTGACCTCGGCTTTCGTCACCTTGGTATTAAAATGAAATGACATATCAACTGTTTTCAGTGATTTTTGTAAGCCTTTACCCAAATCTTTATCCATTGTAGGAATTAATCGATCAAAAAACTCAATCACTGTTACCTTTGTTCCTAGTCGAGCATAAACTGACCCTAATTCAACACCAATAACACCACCGCCAATAACAATCATTTCTTTTGGAATTTCGGGCAGTGAAATGGCCTCCGTTGACCCTATGATTCGCTTACCATCCATTGGTGCACAGGGAAGCTCCATCACCTCAGACCCGGTTGCAATTATCCACTTTTTAGCAGAAATCACTTTGCTTTTAGTGTCCTGTTTAACTTCAACTTCAGAAGGGGTTTTAAATGTTGCAATCCCTTTTTCAACTGTAATTTTATTCTTACTCATAAGGTAATCAATCCCTTGAGTTGTATTTTCTACCACATCGTTTTTACGTTTTTGCATTTGTTTCCAATCAATGGACACTTTGCCGGTTTTAATGCCATGCGTACTAAATTTATGAATGGCCTGATGATAATGCTCCGATGAATCAAGCAATGCCTTTGATGGAATACATCCCCAATTTAAACAAGTACCACCCAATGTTTTTTGACGTTCTATAATGACTGCATTTAAGCCAAGTTGAGCAGCTCTTATTGCAGCAACATACCCTCCTGGACCTGCGCCTATTACCCCGATATCAAATTGTTCAGCCATATTTTTCTCCTTATAAACCAATGAGTAATCGAGAAGGATCTTCAAGTCGCTCTTTAATCGCAACTAGAAAGCGTACAGCATCCGCACCATCAATAATTCGATGATCATAAGATACGGCTAAATACATCATTGGTCGAATTTTAATTTCATCTCCAATTACCATTGGGCGCTTGACGATGTTATGCATACCTAAAATAGCGCTTTGCGGAAAATTAACAATAGGAGTAGATAACATGGACCCAAATGTACCGCCATTGGTGATGGTAAATGTTCCACCAGCCATGTCATCTAAAGAAATTTGACCATCTCTGGCCTTTTTTGCATAGCCAAGAATGGATTCTTCAATTTGCTTAAATGTCATTTGATCAGCAGATCTTACCACTGGAACAACCAATCCTTTTGGTGAAGCAACTGCAATTCCAATATCACAGTAATCATGATAAACAATGTGATCCTCATCAACTGATGCATTCATTATTGGAAATTGTTGTAATGCCTCACAAGCGGCTTTTGTAAAAAATGACATAAAACCTAGATTTACATTGTATTTTTCTTTAAATGACTCTTTGTATTTCTTTCGAATGTCCATAACTTCAGTTAAATCAACTTCATTAAATGTTGTTAATAAGGCCTGCGTATGTTGTGCATTGACCAATCGACTTGCAACAGTGCGACGCAAACGTGACATTTTTTCTTTTCTATCTGATCGATCTCCAGTGTCTTGATGGTCAATCACAGGAGGGGCTACTGTTACTTCAGATGATTTAGTTGGCTCGGCATCTTTTTCATTCATTTGAGGAAGTGTTGCTTTCGCAGATTGCGCATCAGCTTTCGTTATTCGCCCATTTTTACCGGTACCCGTTACTTGCTCTGGCGAAATACCAGCCGCTTTTAATGTATTTGCTGCTGAAGGTGATGGATGCCCTTTTGCATAATGGTTCTCAACGGGTTTCGTGGTTTGAATGTCATCTTTTGGGGTTTCAGCTGAAGGTTCACTTGATGCTTGAGCTTCATTAGATTCAGATGGTTCGCCACCATTTCCAGATGGGGTAATAAATCCAATGACCTCACCAACTTGAACGGTTTCCCCTTCTTCTTTAACGATGGTCAACTCACCACTGGTTTCGGCATTCAGTTCCATTGATGCTTTATCAGTCTCAAGTTCTAATAAAACATCGTCCATTTCAACAAAATCACCCGTTTCTTTTGACCAGCTTGCGATGTCTGCTTCAGTCACAGACTCACCAGCTGCAGGAACAATAATATCAACCTTCATTTAATTCACCTAACCTTATTTTATTTTAGAAAGTGCTGTCTTCACAAGTTCAGTTTGTTGTTTTGCATGAACCTTAGAACTACCAACTGCTGGCGATGCACTTTCACTTCGCCCAACATACGTCCAATTAATGTTTGGTATATGCCGTAATATATGTGCCCAAGGGCCCATATTTTCAGGTTCTTCTTGAACCCAATACCAATCCGCTTTATTGTATTTTTTTTGAAGTGAATTCAGCTGTTTTTGTGGCAGTGGATATAATTGCTCAAATCGCACAATTGCAACATCTTTTAATTTATTGTCTTCGACTTCTTGCAACAAATCATAATAAACTTTACCGGTACAACATAGCACTCGTTTTGCTGTTTTTTTGCCCTCATCAATAATTTCTTTAAAGTTGCCATTGGTCAGCTCGGATGTATTGGAAATGACTTTTGGGTGTCTCAATAAACTTTTCGGGGACATCACTACCAACGGAATTCGAAATTTGTTTTTCATTTGACGCCGAAGTGCATGGAATAAATTAGCAGGCGTTGTAATATTAACAACATACATATTGTTTTCAGCGCATAGTTGTAAATACCGCTCAAACCGAGCTGATGAATGTTCCGGGCCCTGCCCTTCATAACCATGTGGTAAAAATAAGGTTAACCCACTCATTCGCTGCCATTTTTTTTCAGATGAAGATAAAAACTGGTCAATAATAATTTGAGCCCCATTTGAAAAGTCGCCGAATTGCGCCTCCCAAATGGTTAAGTCAAGTGGAGATGCCAATGAATAACCGTACTCAAACCCCATGACACAATATTCGGATAAATGAGAATTTAAAACTTCTAAAGCAGATGTTTTTGATAACTGGTTCAGTGGTGTGTAATTGGTTTCGTTTAACTCATCTTTAAGCACTGAATGACGGTGAGAAAATGTACCTCTCTGACAGTCTTGACCAGTTAATCGCACATTGTGACCATCGACAATTAATGTTCCAAACGCTAATTGTTCCGCTAACCCCCAGTCCACTTTTTTATCAGTTGTATACATTTTTTTTCGCGCATTTAACAATTTTTCAGATTTTTTAAAAATATTAAACCCATCTGGGGATTCTGATAATTGTTTGGCCACAAGATCTAAGTCTTTTTGTTTAGATGAGGTATCCACTGAGACTTCAAAATCTTCCGTTGTTGCCGTTCTGAATCCGGACCATTTACGTTTAAACATATCCAACTCAACTGTTTGTTTTTTCTGGCGAGTTGAATCCAGTTTTTCCTGTAATGTTTTTTTGAAATCAACCACCATTTGTTTGGACTCATCCGCTGTGATGACCCCCTTTTTAACCAATTGATCGCGAAATAATTTAAACACATCATCATGTTTTGATATGGTTTTGTAGAGCATGGGTTGTGTAAATCTCGGTTCATCCCCCTCGTTATGGCCATATCGCCTGTAACCTAAAATGTCGACAAACACATCGATACCAAACTTTTGACGAATTTCTACGGCCATTTCAACCGCATGCACTACGGCAACAGGATTATCAGCATTCACATGAAACACTGGTGATTCAGTTACTTTCGCCAAATCTGTGCAGTAGATGCTGGATCGACATTCTTTGTAATTTGCGGTAAACCCAATTTGATTATTAAGAACAATATGAATTGCACCACCTACTTTATAGCCATCCAATTGTGACATATTTGATAGTTCATAATTTACACCTTGTCCGGAAAATGCCGCGTCACCATGAATCATAATTGGAAGTACTTTTGATTCATCCCCATCATGCATATGCTTCGATTTTGAATAACATATCCCTTGAACCACTGGATTTACAGCTTCTAAATGTGATGGATTTGGAACCAAGCTTAAATGAACATTATGCCCATTGGGCGTTGTAATGTCAGATGAACGACCTAAATGATATTTGACATCCCCACTCCAATCATCATTGAATGTTGCCTCTTCGAATTCAGAGAACACATTTTCATATGTTTTTTGAAATACATTCACCAAAACGTTTAACCGGCCACGATGTGCCATACCTAAGACACATTCTCTAACTCCTAAATCAGCACCAAATTTAATGGCTGAATCTAACGAAGGAATTAATGATTCGATCCCTTCAAGCGAGAATCGTTTTTTACCAACAAACTTTGTTTGCAAAAAATTCTCAAAGTTGACAGCTTTGTTGATCAGCTCCAAAATTTGAAGCTGTTTTTCTTTTGAATAATTGGGCTTATTTGAAATGGGCTCCATTTTATTCAAAATCCACTCACGAAGTTTTTCATTTTGACAATACATAAATTCTGTTCCAATGGATGAACAATACGTTTCTTTTAACCGATCAAGAATTTCTTGAAGTGTCGCATTATGTAGCCCAATTTCTTTACCTGCTTCAAATTTTAGCCCTAAATCTTGTTCGGATAAATTAAAGTAAGATAAAGATAAATCCGCTTTATGTTTTCGACGATCTCTAACCGGATTTGTTTCCGCAATTAAATGACCTCTGGTT
>MDTB01107326.1_pt1 | contig 32061 bp, 45 predicted proteins | sample 811161 | NCBI WGS metagenome assembly MDTB01 (sample SAMN05326650, study PRJNA326480) | marine metagenome | isolation source: seawater | place: Mediterranean Sea | collected 2009 | reverse complement strand
TTACCAGATAGAGCAACCCATCGAAAAGGTCCCTTACCCTCGCAAAATAATGGTCTTATGTAAGCAGGTACAAAGCCTGGAAAATTAAACGCATTTTTTATACCACTATTTGCCTGAGCCTGACCTCGTAAATTATTTCCATAATCAAAAACTATTGATCCCATTTTTTGCAAATCTAACATTGCTTGACATTGAATACCCATAGAGCGATAACTTAATTCGATATATTTTTCAGGATCTCTATCACGTAATTCATTAGATTCTTTAAAAGATATATCATGTGGAAAGTATCCATTTAACTCATCATGAGCAGAGGTTTGATCTGTAACAATATCCGGTATAATATTTCTTTTTACAAATTCTGGAAAAATATCAGCACAATTACCCAGTAAACCAATTGATAAAGATTTTTTATCTTTCTTTGCAGTGAAAGCATGGTCTAAAGCTTCATCTAAATTCTTTACAGCCATATCTAGATAGCCAGTATCTAATCTTCGATTAATTCTATGCTGATCAATTTCAACAGTGATGTTAACACCCTCATTCATAGTAACAGCTAAAGGTTGAGCTCCTCCCATACCTCCTAATCCACCAGTAAGAGTAAGCGTTCCAGCCAAAGAACCGCTAAAATGTTGTTTTGCTAATTCTGCTAATGTTTCATAGGTACCCTGTAATATTCCCTGAGTACCAATATAAATCCAACTTCCAGCAGTCATTTGACCATACATCATCAAGCCTTTTTTATCTAATTCTCTAAAATGATCCCAATTTGCCCAATTTGGAACTAACATAGAATTAGAAATTAGCACCCTTGGAGAATATGAATGTGTTTTAAAAATTGCTATCGGCTTTCCTGATTGAATTAGAAGTGTTTCATCATTCTCTAGAGTTTTCAAACTACTTAATATTTCATGGTAAGAATCCCAATTCCTAGCAGCCTTTCCTAATCCACCATAAACTATTAATTCATCGGGATTTTCAGCATTGTTAGGGTCTAAATTATTTTGGATCATTCTATAGGCAGCTTCTTGATGCCATCCTTTACAATTTAATTTACTTCCAACGGGTGCTTTTATTGTTTTATATTTTTTCATAATGTTTTTTATTATTCAAATGAGGGTTTTCCTAGTGCATCATTAATAGATTTAAACCAATCTAAATTATTTTTATGTGAATTCCATGAAAATATACTTACACCAGTAAATCCATTAAGTCTGGACAATAAAACTTTATCTGCTGCAGATTGAGCATCTTGATTATAAGTTGAAATTCCAATTATAACTTTTTCTAAATTTTCTTGAGATAAATTTGATTTCATAATCTGAATAGAATTATTAAAATCACTTATTTCGGTATAATAACTCATTGAAACAACAAAATCAATAATGCTTTCATCTAGCCATTTATCCCATTCTTGATCCCATCTGCTTTTAGCTTCAATAATATTTGGCTTTACAGCAGCACTTAATTGTATTTTTGAGTTTTCTAGGTGATTTAATTCTGAATGAAGATTTCTAACTAAATTAGTTATTGCATCTTTTCTAAACTGATCCCAAGCTAAATGCATAGAATCTACATACTCTTGTTCCCAGCCAAATCTAGGAGAGATTATGCCTCTCACTATATCTCTTGGACTTATATCATAAATATCATCGAAAATTTGCATTCCATATTTATTGTATCCATACATTTCATCCTGATATCTAATATAATCTAAATGCAATCCATCAACTTTATACTTATTAGCAACCTCCATATAAACTGATAATAAATAAGGATTTACTTCAGGATGTGAAGGTGCAAGATAAATACCCTCCCATTGAGGAGAATGTGTTGATGATAAATTAATTTTAGAATCCATCTTACCATGAATATTTGCTTCTGTCCAATCTTTTTTTGTATGATAAATATGATTAAGGTTTTTTGGTTCGTACTTTGAAGACCATAGAATATATGTATTCATCCAAGCATGAACTTCTATACCTAAACCATGCCCTAATTCAATAGCATATTTTAAGGGATCAAATTGAGGATCTATCTTAGGATGTTTAGGTACAATTTCTGAATCGTAAAATGCATAACCTCTACCTCTAACTTGGATGAAAACAACATCATAACCGGATTGATATGCATATACTAGAGCGGAATTTATCATTTTTTCATCATAAACACTATCACGAACTATCCAAAGACATTTCTTTTCTAAATCAGATAATTGAGAAAAACTAAAATGAAAAGTGAAAAAAAACAGGGCAGTAAAGATTAATGCCCTGTTATAATTAAGATTTATGTATTTCAAAATATATAGTTTTAAAAAAAATTATTAATCTTTAGAATCTCCCTTTTTGCTATCTTCTGATTCATCAATATCCTCTAAAGAAGGGGCAATATCAACAAGCTCTACAAGAGCGATAGGAGCATTATCATTTTTTCTATTATTTAATTTTATTAGACGAGTGTAACCGCCTGTTCTACTAGCATATTCTGGTGCTATGTCATGTAAAAGGATATTAGCTATTTCTTTACCTCTTTTTCCAACAATCTTTTTTTGGATTAACCTTCTTCCATGAACATCGCCTCTTTTTGCATAAGTAATAAGCCTTTCTACATAAGCCCTTAATTCCTTAGCCTTAGCCAACGTAGTTGTAATTTTTTTATAAATAACCAAGGACGATGCAAGATTACTAAGCAAAGCTCTACGATGACTTGCAGTTCTATTAAGTTTTCTTCCCTTTTTTTGATGCCTCATTGTATAAAATTATTCCGTTTCTAAATATTGTTTAATATCCATACCAAAAGAAAGGTCTAAATCTCCAAGTTTTTCTTGAAGTTCAGTTAATGACTTCCTACCAAAGTTTTTAAACTTTAACATTTGACTTTCTTCTTTTTCAACTAATTCACTAATAGTTTTAATACCAGCCGCTTGCAAACAATTATGACTTCTAACTGATAACTCCATTTCATCTATAGACTTAGTAAGAATTCCTTTTATCTCAAGAGCTTCATTAATTTCTTCATCATTTACAGCCTTAATTGCAGATGAATCATTAAACATAAAATATGCTAATTGTTGACGAGTAATATTAGCAGCATGATTAATTGCATCTTTAGGTGATGTAGAGCCATCAGAAATAACTTCCATAGTTAATCTTTCATGGCCCTCAGTCGAGGTAGCAATTGGCTGAACATCCCATGAAACATTTGTTATCGGATTAAAAATAGAGTCAATTGGTATAGTTCCAATAGTATCATCTTTTCTTTTATTTTTAACTGCAGATGAATAACCCTTTCCTCTAGAGATTCTAATTTCAAAAACTATTGTCTTTTCTTCAGTTATTGTAGCGATATGACTTTTAGGATTCAATACTTCAAACATTTTAGTTAGATTCCCAATATCAGCACCACTAAATTTACATGGTCCGTGCAGTTCAACAAGTACTAACTCAGGCCCTTCGTCTAGCATTTTAAATCTGACTTCCTTTAAATTTAATATTATATCTGCAATATCTTCTAAAACACCTTTAATAGTGGTAAACTCATGGGCTACACCATCAATCTTTATTGATGTAATAGCTGCTCCAGGAATTGATGTTAAAAGAGATCTTCTTAAAGTATTACCAATAGTAACGCCATATCCTCTATCAAAAGGCTCTGCCACAACTTTTGTATAATTATCTGATTCTTCAACTACTTGTATATCTAATTCTTGAAAAAATTTATTACTTGCCATTATTTATTAAACCTTTATTTATTTGGAGTAAAGTTCTACTACTAATTGTTCTTCTACAGGCTCTTCTATTTCATCCCTTGATGGAGTGCTGTCAAAAGTGCCCATAAGCTTTGCTTTATCTAATGTTAACCAGGTTTTTGGATTATCCCCTTGAACTGATCTAACTGAATCTTGAAATAATTCCATTTTCTTACTTTTATCTCTAACCTGAATAATATCTCCAACTGATAATTGATAAGATGGTATATTTACTTTTCGATTATTTACTAAAAAATGTCCATGATTAACTAACTGCCTAGCACTAGACCTAGTAGGGGCAAGACCTAATCTGAAAACTGTATTATCAAATCTTGATTCTAATAAAATAAGTAAATTATGACCAGTAGGGCCTTTTTGGTTTACAGCCTTCTTAAAATAATTACGAAACTGCTTTTCTAGTACGCCATATAAATATTTTATTCGCTGTTTTTCTCTTAACTGGATACCATAATTAGAAAGCTTTCTCCTTCGTGATTGACCCTGCTGACCAGGTGGATAGTTTTTTCTAATATTACCAAATTTAGGAGATTCAAAAACAGGGAATTCTAATCTTCTACATAGCCTTGCTCTTGGTCCAGTATATCTTGCCATTGTATTCCTTTTAAATTAAACTCTTCTTTTTTTAGATGGCCTACATCCATTGTGCGGAATAGGTGTCACATCCATTATAGCTGTTATATTTAACCCTGCAGCTCTTAAAGCTCTTACAGCTGCTTCTCTTCCACCTCCAGGGCCTTTGATTCTTACCTCTATAGTAGATAGCCCTAATGCCATAGCATCTTCAGCTGCTTTTTTAGCTGCTTCAGTAGCAGCGAAAGGAGTACTTTTCCTTGAGCCTTTAAAACCTAAACTCCCTGAACTACACCATGAAATTGCATTTCCAAACTTATCAGTTAAAGTTACTATTGTATTATTAAATGATGCTTTAATAAAACCTATTCCTTCAGCATCAACTTTAATTCTTTTCTTCTTTTTTCTTGGACCTGCCAATTAACTATCTCCTATAAATTCATTAATAAAATTATACTTCCTACTTCTTTTTACCGGTCATAGTTTTTTTCTTACCTTTACGAGTACGAGCATTATTTTTAGTATTTTGTCCCCTAGCAGGTAAACCTCTTCTATGCCTTAAACCACGATATGAGCCAATATCCATTAATCTTTTAATATTTCTTGAATTATGCCCTCTAAGTTCACCTTCAACGGTTAATAATTCACTTATCGCATTTCTAATAGCTAATAACTGTTCTTCAGTTAATTCATGAACCCTAATATCAGGGTTAATATCACTCATATCTAATATTTTCTTAGACTGCTTTGAACCAATTCCATATATATATGGTAATGCAAATTCAACTTTTTTATTTCTAGGTAAATCTACTCCTGCAATACGGGCCAACTTATATCTCCTAACCTTGTCTCTGTTTATGTTTTGGATTTTCGCAAATCACACGAATAACACCATGTCGCTTAATGACTTGACAATTCTTACAAATTTTCTTAACTGATGCACGTACTTTCATAATTTTTTTCCAACTATTTATATCTAAATGTTATTCTACCTCTACTTAAATCATAGGGTGATAGTTCTAATTTAACAGTATCCCCAGGTAAAATTTTAATATAATGCATTCTCATTTTTCCAGAAACATGAGCCAATACTTCATGACCATTTTCTAATTTAACTCGAAACATCGCACTCGGTAATGTTTCTACAATTTCTCCATCAACTTCTATTGCCGCTTCTTTAGCCATTATAGAGTAAGTATCTTTGCTCCATTTTCAGTTATTGTAATAGTATGCTCAAAGTGAGCAGAAGGCTTACCATCTTTAGTAGCGATAGTCCAACCATCTTTTTTTGTTAATACTTCATAAGTACCCATATTTATCATAGGCTCAATTGCAAAGCACATACCCGGTTCTATTTTGGGTCCATAACCAGGTTTACCAAAATTTGGTATTTGAGGATCTTCATGCAACTTTTCACCTATACCATGCCCTACTAATTCAGTTACGATACTATATCCATTTAATTCAGCTTTTTTCTGGATTGCATGACCAATATCTCCAATACTATTTCCAGGCTTAGCTTGATCGATTCCATCTAAAAGACATTCTTTAGTAACATTCATTAATTTGGCTTTTAATTCATCAACTTTACCAACTGGAAATGACCTTGCATGATCTCCATAAAAACCATCAATAAAACTGCCAACATCAACAGAAACAATTTCACCCTCTTTAAGCTTTCTAGTACCAGGAATACCATGAACTACCTCTTCATCAACTGATATACACAATGTTGCTGGGAATCCATATAAACCTTTAAAACCTGGCACGGCACCTTTAGATCTAATAAATTTTTCTGCTTTACTATCGAGTTCTATAGTTGTCACACCAGGCACAATTAAGGTTTCAACATATTCTAAAGTTTCTTTAACAATTTTACAAGCCTTAGAAATTTTCTCAATCTCTGTGGCATTTCTAATATTTATCACTAAACTTTAATAAATTGACGGTGAAAAACTATCTTCGATCCCGACCTTTTATTTTTCCTGTTTTCAAAAAACCATCATAATGTCGCATCAAAAGATGAGACTCTATTTGCTGCAATGTATCTAAAGCTACACCAACAATTATCAATAAACTTGTACCACCATAAAAACTTGCTAGGGCAAAATCTACATTAAAAAAGCTTGATAGAAATGTAGGAAAAACTGCTATTATAGCTAAAAATATTGATGCAGGAAGAGTTACTCTTGTTAAAATATGATCAATATAGTCTGAAGTCGACTTACCAGGTCTAACCCCCGGAATAAAACCTCCTTGCTTTTTCATATTATCTGCGACATCAACAGGATTGAATGCGATTGCTGTATAAAAATATGTAAAAATAATTATTAAAAATGCAAAGAAAAGTGAGTAAACTATATGAGTTGGTGCAAATACCTGCTGCAACCATTCACCAAAACCGCTCCCTACTGGAAAAAATGAAGCTAAAGTACTAGGAATAAACATTAATGCTTGAGCAAAAATAATAGGCATAACACCTGCAGTTAAAATTTTTAAAGGAATATGTGTAGCCTGTCCTCCATACACCTTACGCCCAACCACGCGTTTAGCATACTGAACAGGAATTTTTCTTACTCCAGTAGTAACTGCAACAACAATCATAGTTATCGCAAAAGCTAAAAATAAAAGTAAGATATTCTCGAATGGATTAGAAAGCCCATTTTGAATTTGTATTAACTGACTTCGAAATACACTCGGAGCATTTGCTATAATTCCAACCATAATTATGAGTGAAATCCCATTACCTATTCCATTATCAGATATTTGCTCACCTAACCACATTACAAAAATGACACCCGTAACCATAGTTAAAATAGTTACAAAATAAAATAAGAAATTAGGATTAGGAACTACAGGCCCTACATTTGTTGTTTGACTTGTTAAAAAAACAGACATTCCAACAGATTGAAGAGAAGCAATTAAAACCGTTCCATACCTAGTTATTTGAATTATTTTTTTACGTCCCTCTTCTCCTTCTTTCTGAAGCCTTTGAAAATAAGGAACAACTGCACCAAGCAATTGAATAATAATTGAAGCAGATATATATGGCATTATTCCTAAAGCAAAGATTGAAGCCTGAGAAAAGAACCCCCCAGCGAACATGTCGTATAAACCTAATAAAGAATTAGCATAACCTTGCATCATTGATGCAAGAGCTACTTTATCTATACCGGGTATAGGAACTTTACCTCCCAATCTATATACCAAAAGTATTAAAGCTGTAAAAATTAGCTTCTTACGAAGATCTGGTATTTTAAAAATATTTAGAAATTTTTCAATCATAAATATATAGCTTTCCCTCCAGCTTTTTCAATTTTTTCAATAGCTGATTTACTGAACATATCAGCAGCAATTTCTAAGGATTTATCAATAATACCTGTTCCTAAAATTTTAATTGGGGTATTAATTTTTTTAATAATACCCAATTTATGTAAAACCTCTGGATTTATTATATCGGTATCTAAGATTGCTAATTTATCAAGATTTATAATCTGAACTTCTTTTCTAAATCCGTAATTAGAAAAACCCCGCTTTGGTAATCTTCTCATCAATGGAGTCTGACCACCTTCAAAGTGAAATCTATTTTTTGTACCAGATCTAGATTTATATCCGTTATGACCTTTACCTGCTGTTCTGCCTTGACCGGTAGCATTACCCCTACCTATCCTTTTTGAAGGACGAACAGAACCACTTGATGGTTTTAAATTTCCTAAATCCATTATAATTCCTCTACTCTAACTAAGTGACCTACTGCCTTAATCATGCCTTCTATAGCAGGACTACTATCCTTTATAACTTTACCATTTATTTTTTTAATACCAAGAGCAGCTAAAGTATCTTTAGTTCTTTGACGATAGCCAATCGAACTTTTAACTTGAGTTATTTTTAGTTTTTTCTTTTCCATAATCTTAATTAAATAATTCTTTTAATGAAACACCTCTTTGACGAGATACTTTTAATGGATCACGAAGATCTTTTAAACCCTGCTCAACCGCTTTTACAACATTAATTGAATTTGTTGAACCTGTATTTTTTGATAAAATATTTGCAATTCCAATTTGCTCCATGACCGCTCTTACAGGGCCACCGGCAATAATACCAGTTCCAGGAGAAGCCGGTTTCAACATAAGCCTAACAGCACCATATTTAATATTAATTTTATGAGGAATTGTTCCATTAATTAATGGCGCCTTGAAAATTCTTTTTTTAGCATTTTCTTTTGCTTTATTTACAGCAGAGGCAACTTCATTCGCTTTCCCAAAGCCTACACCCACATGGCCATTTCCATCTCCAACAACGACAAGTGAATTAAAACGCATACTACGACCACCGGTTGTTGCTTTTGAAACCCTATTAATAGAAACTACAGTTTCTTCTTTTAGATCTAATTCAGTTGGATTTATAAAAGTACTCAAAGATTTCTCCGTTATATAGTTATTTCTGCCGAACGAATAGCTTCAGTCAAAGCTTTAACACGCCCATGATATTTATATCCATTACGATCAAATATAATTTTACTAATTTTTGCTTCTTTAATCTTTACTGCTATTGATTCGCCTACAATTTTACTCTTCTCTAATTTAGATGAAGCCTGATTAATAAATTTTTTAATATTTTTATCAATACTTGAAGCCGATAAAATTGTTTCTTTTTTCTGATCATCGACAAGCTGTGCATAAATATTAGAGTTAGATCTGAAAATTACTAGTCGTGGCAAATTATTAACATTTTTACGCATAATTTTATACTTTATACGCTCTCGTTTTTTTTGCCATATTTCATATTTAGTTCTTTTAGCCATGATATTAACCACCTACCCCTATTGATTTACCCGCTTTTTTCCTTATAATTTCATCTGAATATTTTACACCTTTACCTTTATAAGGTTCAGGCTTTCTTAACTCTCTAATATTAGCTGCAACTTGTCCTACTTCTTGCTTATTAATTCCTTTTACTAAAATAGTAGTAGCATTTGGAGTTTCAATATTAACGCCTTCAGGTTTTTCAAAATATATAGGATGTGAATATCCTAAATTTAATAGGACATAATTACCTTTACTAGCATCAGCAGCATAGCCGACGCCAATTAAATTTAACTCTTTTTCAAATCCAATAGAAACGCCAGTAATCATATTTGCAATTAACATTCTAGTCAAACCATGTAATTCTTTATGATGCTTTTGATCAGAAGGCCTTGAAACAGATATATTCTCTTTAGAAATAGAAATTTCAATTTCAATATTTACTGCTTGAGAAAGCTCCCCTAACTTGCCCTTAACTACTATCAGCTCATTATTTTTTACAACTTCAACACCCTCAGGTATTAAAATTGGTTGTTTACCTATATTAGACATTTTAAAATAATTCCTATATTACCATACCTGGCATAAAAGTTCACCACCAACATTAAGCAACTTAGCTTTTTTATCTGAAACAACTCCTTTAGAAGTCGAGAGTATTGATATACCCATACCATTCAAAACTCTAGGCATTTTATCTGAAGAAAAATATCTTCTACATCCAGGCTTACTAAACCTTTGGATGCCATGGATAACAGGAGAATTATCAAAATCATAATTTAAAAAGACTCTTAATAAACCCTGCTTATCATCTTCTATAAATATAAATTCTCTAATAAACCTTTCCTCCTTTAACACAAAAGAAATACGTTTTTTTAAATTGGATGATGGAATATCAACCCATTTTTTATGTGCACTCTGAGCATTTCTTATTCTTGTTAAATAATCAGCTATAGGGTCTGTCATTGACATTTTATTATATCTCCTACCAACTTGCTTTTTTTACTCCAGGGATAAATCCCTTAAGAGCCATTTCTCTAAAACATATTCTACAAAGACCAAATTTTTTATATACTGAATGAGGCCTTCCACAATTATTACACCTTGAATATTTTCGAGTTGAAAATTTTGGTTTTTTTTGAGCTTTTACTATTAGCGCTTTTCTTGCCATTATACTTGAACACCTTCTTCTGTTTTCTTATTTTTTTGACGTATTGGAAGACCCATAGCTATAAGTAATTCATATGCCTCTTCATCAGTTTCTCCTGTTGTCACAACTGATATATTCATACCTCTTATGTTATCTACTTTATCATAGTTTATTTCCGGAAAAATTATTTGCTCTGAAATACCAAAATTATAATTACCTCTTCCATCAAAACCTTTTATAGGAAGACCGCGAAAATCCCTAATTCTTGGTGATGCAACCGAAATAAATCGATCTAAAAATTCATACATTTTATCTGAACGAAGAGTCACACTAACACCGACAGGATCATTTTCACGAATTTTAAAATTTGATATAGCTTTTTTAGCAAGCCTTACAACTGCTTTTTGGCCAGATATTATAGCCATTTCATCTATTGCTGAAGCTAACCAATTTTTATGCTCCTTAGCATCTCCTAAACCCATATTTATAACGATTTTTTCAATCTTTGGAATACGCATGTAATTGTTAATAGACAACTTGTCTGATAAATGCTTACGAACTGTATCATTGTATTTACTAAGCAACCGAGGTTTATAATTATTTTTTTCTTTCGACATATTTAATTAATAACCTCCCCACTTGACTTTGCTACTTTAACCTTATTTCCATTTTCTAAAATTTTAAAACCAACTCTTGTTGGCTCACCAGAAACTAGTAACATTACATTCGAAACATGTATAGAAGCCTCCTTCTCAACAATTCCTCCCTGAGGACTATCTTGAGTTGGGCGCATATGCTTTTTAACCATATTAGCACCTTCAACTACAACCCTCTCTTCATCTAAAAATACCTTAATCACCCTTCCTGTCTTTCCTGAATCAGCTCCACTTATAATTTGTACAGAATCACCTTTTTTAATTTTCATATTATAAAACCTCTGGAGCTAAAGATAAAATTTTCATAAATCTTCGCTCTCTTAATTCTCTTGCAACAGGTCCAAAAATTCGAGTCCCTTTAGGCTCTTTCTGGCCATCAATTAATACTGCTGCATTTTCATCAAAACGAATATAAGAACCATCTCCACGCTTTTTTTCTTTTCTAGCTCGAACAACAACAGCATGTGATATCTCACCTTTTTTAACACTACCACCAGGTATGGCCTTTTTAACAGATACAATAATTGTATCACCAACACGCGCATATCGCTTTCCAGTCCCACCTAAAACACGTATACATTGAATAATCTTTGCACCCGTATTATCTGCTACTTTCAATTTAGTTTCCTGTTGTATCATTTTAGTAAACTCTTAAATAGTTTTTGCTTTTTCTTCAATTCCATTTAAACGCCAACGCTTTAATCTACTCTTAGGCTGACATTCAACAATACTTACTCTGTCACCAGAATTACATTCGTTTCCCGGATCATGAACATAGTATTTTTTGGACTTTGTTACATATTTTTTATAAACTGAATGAGGTCCACGATTATCAATTCTAACTACTGCTGTTTTATCCATTTTTGACTCTAAAACTATCCCTACAAGCTGTTTTCTACTATTATTTGACAAAACTATTTTCCTCTTTTACCTAATTCATACTCTCTAATTACAGTTTTAATTTGAGCAATCTCTCTCTTCATATGCTTAATCTGAAGAGGGTGCTCTAATTGCTGAAGAGCCTTTTGAAATCTTAAATTTAATAAAGACTCCTCCCCATCTGCCATCCTAGTCATCAATTCTTCATGGCTTAATTTATTTAAATCGTTTTTTTTCAAAATTATACTCCCAACTCTCGCCTTCCAACAACTTTAGTTTTAATAGGAAGCTTATAAGAACAAAGCTTAAAAGCCTCTTCAGCATCTTTTTCATTCAAACCCTCTATTTCAAATAAAATACGCCCCGGCTTAACAACCGCTACCCAATATTCAGGAGAACCCTTACCTTTTCCCATACGAGTTTCAGCGGGCTTCTTGGTTATAGATTTATCCGGGAATATTCTAATCCACATACGACCAACTTTTCTAACCTTACGCGATATAGTAATACGAGCGGCCTCAATCTGCCTACTTGTAATCCAACCAGCCTCCATCGCTTTTAAACCATAAGATCCAAAAGATACATAATCTCCAGAATTAGCCATACCTTTCATACGACCTTTTTGCGTTTTTCTATATTTTATTTTTCTTGGGGCTAACAATTTATCTACCTATTAATTTCTTTTTTCACCAGTGTAAATCCATACTTTAACACCAATTATTCCATATGAAGTATGCGATTCTGTTATTTTATAATCAATTTTTGCCCTCAAAGTATGTAGCGGGACCCTACCTTCTCTGTATGTTTCACTCCGAGCTATCTCATTTCCATTTAAACGACCAGAGACACATACACGTATTCCTTCAGCACCCATACTCATTGTTGACTGGATAGCTTTTTTGACGGCCCTACGATAATTTACTTTTTTTTCTAATTGCTGCGCAATATTTTGACCAACCAAACTAGCCCTCAAACCAGGCCTTTTTATTTCTGATACATTTATGTTAACATCATAACCCATAAACTTCTTTAATTCTTTTTTTAAACTTTCAACTTCAGAACCACCTCGACCAATTACTATTCCCGGCCTAGCTGTATGAATTGTAACAGATACTCTTTTTGGAGTCCTAGAAATTTCAACACGAGCAATGCTAGCATGACCGAGTCTATTACTAATATAATTTCTTAAAATTATATCTTCATGTAATTTAGATGCATAATTTTTTTCATCAAACCAAACCGAATCCCAATCTTGATTGATACCTAGCCTTAAACCTACTGGATTTGTTTTCTGTCCCAAAGTTAGCCTCTTTTATTTTTTTTATCTGAAATAACAATTGTCAATTGACTCGACCTTTTCAATATCCTCATACCTCTTCCCATAGCCGCAGGTCTAAATCTTTTCATTGTAGGACCTTGATCTACATAAGCATACTTAATATACAAAGCATCTGCATCAAAGGATGAATCTAATTGCGTCATATTTGCGACAGCAGATGTAATTGTTTTGTGAATTACCTTAGCTGCTTTTTTATTAGTAAAGTTTAATTTTACTAAAGCATCATTTACATTTGAGTTTTTCACCTCATCTAAAACATGTCGAACTTTTTTTGCAGATTGACGAATATCTGATTTAGCAATTGCTTCCATTATGCCTTCCTATCTCCTGAATGCTGTCTAAATAAACGGGTTGGCGCAAATTCACCAAGCTTATGACCAACCATGTTCTCAGAAACAAATACCGGTATAAATTTATTTCCGTTATGTACAGCAAAAGTATGACCTACAAAAAATGGAGATATAGTAGACCTTCTAGACCAGGTTTTTATAACCTTTTTTTTTGACTGACTAGACATTTCATTAACTTTTTTTTCAAGCTTGGGATCTATATATGGTCCTTTTTTTAACGATCTTGGCACTACTATTTTCTCCTTTTAACAATATATTTACTTGAAGCTTTATTTTTTTTCCTAGTACGATAACCTTTTGCTGGCGTTCCCCAAGGAGATACTGGATGCCTTCCTCCTGAGGTTTTACCTTCTCCACCTCCATGCGGATGATCTACTGGATTCATAGCCACCCCTCTCACTTTAGGCCTGCGACCAAGCCACCTAGAACGCCCAGCCTTACCAATTGAGATATTTTCATGACTTTTATTACCTACAGAACCTATTGTGGCCAGACAAGCCTCAGATACCATCCTCAATTCCCCTGAAGGTAACTTTAAAGTCACCATTCCTGAATCAGAAGCCATAATTCTAGCATAAGAACCAGCACTCCTAACCATCTGAGCTCCCTTGCCAGGCTTCAATTCAACATTATGAACTAACAGACCCTCAGGAATCTTGCCTAAAGGCATTGCATTCCCTGTCTTAAATGCTACCTGATCCTCTTTAGTTGAAATTATTTCATCACCAACCTTAAGACCATCAGGAGCAATTACATATCTTTTTTCACCATCAGAGTACAATACCAAAGCTATTCTTGAAGACCTATTAGGATCATATTCAATAGTCTCGACTATCGCAACTTCATCAAATTTATTTCTTTTAAAGTCAATAACTCTATATCTTCTACGATGACCACCACCTCTATGGCGAGCAGTAATACGACCAAGATTATTTCTACCTCCAGTCTTTCTCAATGCCTTGGTCAACTTTCTTTCTGGACGCTTAACAGTTATTTCGTCAAATGAGGAAACAGACATATATCTACGACTAGGAGTATCTGGCTTTAATTTTCTTACTGACATCTATACATCTCCACCCAACATATCTATTTTAGAACCTTCTTCTAAGGTGACTATCGCTTTTTTCCAACCAGACCTGTTACCTGAAGTCCTCAAAACATGACCACTACTCTTAATAGTTACGTTTTTACTCTTACCTTTAAAATTCATTGTTGAAACTTTAGCGACCTTAACTTTAAATTTTTTTTCTATTACACTTTTAATTTCAAGTTTATTTGATGATTTTTCAACTTGAAAAACATACTTGTTAAGAGACTCACTCAACATCGTACTCTTTTCACTTAAAATAGGTCTTAATATTATTGAATTTTTTATAGCCATTTATGATAATTGATTATTTAATATACTAATACTTGATTCACTAATTAAAAGAATTTGACAGTCCATAAGATCGTATGTAGATGCAGAAGCCACAGGAACTAAACATAAATTCTTAAGATTCCTTGAACTTAAATAAAGATTATCATCTACAGTTTCTGTAAGGATAGTTATTTTTTTATCAGATATTTTCAAATTTGTAATAATTTGAATAAACTCTTTAGTTTTGAATGTTCCAGGAATAATACTATCTACCACTATAATTTTATTCTCTAAAATTTTCTGAGAAAGAACACTTTTTCTTGCCAACTGTTTAACTTTTTTATTTATTTTTTTACTATAACTATGAGGCTTTGGACCAAACGCTTTAGAACCATGTACTCTAGAAGGATTTCTAATCGACCCAACCCTTGCACGACCTGTCCCTTTCTGCCTCCAAGGCTTAGCCCCACTTCCAGCAACCTCTGATCTTGTTTTACTAGAATGAGTACCCTGCCTCATTGCAGCCATTTCAGAACTTACAGATAGATAAATACAATGCTCATTTGGCTCGATTCCAAAAATATCATCATTTAACTCAATCTTCTTTGATGATTTTTTTCCAGACTTTTGATAAATATCTAATTTCATTTTAAATCAACACTTTCGAAATATATAAAATTCCATTTTTAGAACCAGGTACAGAGCCCTTTAAAAAAAGTAAATTTTTACTATAATCAACCCGAGCAATCTCTAAGTTTTTTATAGTTTTACGCTCAGCACCCATTCTACCAGCCATTCGCGTACCAGGCCAAACACGAGAAGGGTCAGAACCCGCACCAATAGAACCGGCCTTCCTCATCACACTATTTTTACCATGCGAACGCCTGCCACCACCAAAACCATGCCTTTTCATATGACCAGCAAAACCTTTACCTTTAGAAATACCAGAAACAGATACAAAATCACCTAGCTTAAAACTATCCGAAGCAACACTCATTCCCAAACCAATATCATCAACATCACTAATCAAGAATTCTTTTAAAATTCTTTTTGGAGACACCCCAGCCTTTTCAAAATGTCCATTTTGAGACCTACTTACCTTAGCCTTATCACTATCAATAAAACCAATTTGCACTGAAGAATATCCATTTAATTTTTTTGTTTTAACCTGTGTTACATTACAAGGGCCCGCCTCAATTACAGTTACAGGAAAATCTATACCGTAATCATCAAAAATCCTAGTCATACCAATTTTTTTACCTATTATAAAATCTAAACTCATAATTATGTTTTTATCTCAATATCAACGCCCGCAGGCATATCTAGCTGCATAAGTGCATCAACAGTCTTTGATGTTGAATTCATCAAATCGACTATGCGCTTATGTATTTTTAGCTGAAACTGTTCACGAGACTTTTTGTCTACATGTACAGATCTATTAACTGTAAAAATACTTCTTTTTGTAGGAAGCGGTATTGGACCCATAATCAAGGCTCCTGTATTTTTAGCCGTCTTTACGATCTTATCCATGGACTTATCTAATAAAATATGATCGTAAGCTTTTAATCTTATTCGAATTCTATTCATTATCGAACTCTTCCTATTCTATAATTTCGGTTACAACACCTGCGCCAACAGTATGACCGCCTTCACGAATCGCAAATCTCAATTCTTTTTCCATAGCGATCGGCGTAATTAGCTCGACATCAAGATTGACATTGTCACCAGGCATAACCATTTCTGTGCCCTCTGGCAAAATAATACTACCCGTCACATCTGTAGTTCTAAAATAAAACTGAGGACGATATCCTTTAAAGAAAGGTGTATGTCTACCACCCTCTTCCTTTTTCAATACATATATTTCAGCTTTAAATTTAGTATGAGGAGTTATACTGCCAGGCTTCGCTAAAACCATACCTCTATCTATATCTTCCTTTTCAACACCACGCAACAAAAGCCCTGCATTATCACCCGCTTGACCCTCGTCTAAAATCTTTCTAAACATCTCCACACCAGTACAAACCGTCTTTATCTCTGAACCCATACCCACCAAATCTAAACTTTCACCAACCTTGACTATCCCGCTCTCAATACGACCTGTCGCCACCGTCCCTCTTCCAGTAATAGAAAATACATCCTCTACAGGCATTAAGAAAGGCTTGTCAACAGCACGCTCTGGCGTTGGGATAAATGCATCAACCTGATCCATAAGATCAAAAATAGGCTTCGCATCATCTCCTGACCCCTCTGAGTTTAAAGCATTAAGAGCACTTCCTTGTACAATTGGAGTATCATCACCAGGAAAACCATACTCTTCCAATAATTCTCTAAGCTCCATTTCAACTAACTCTAAAAGCTCAGGGTCATCAACCTGATCACACTTATTCATGAAAATTACAATAGAAGGAACATTGACCTGCTTGGCCAACAATAAATGCTCTCTAGTCTGCTGCATAGGACCATCAGTCGCGGCAACAACAAGAATTGCCCCATCCATTTGAGCAGCGCCAGTAATCATATTCTTAATATAGTCAGCGTGACCTGGGCAGTCAACATGTGCATAATGACGACCTTCAGTCTCGTATTCTACATGAGATGTATTAATTGTAATACCTCGCTCACGCTCCTCTGGAGCATTATCAATATTCTCAAAGTCTGTCGTCTCAGCTAAACCCTTTGAAGACAAGCACTTAGTTATAGCCGCAGTCAAAGTTGTTTTTCCATGATCAACGTGACCTATAGTGCCAACATTAACATGTGGCTTGGTTCTTTCAAATTTTTCTTTAGACATCTAACTTACTCCTTATTCTAATTATTTACTAGGCCTTAGCCTTTCCTTGAATTTTTTCAATCATTTGCTCAACAACATAATTTGGAGCAGGGGCATAGTGAGAAAACTGCATCGTAAAGACTGCACGGCCCTGAGTCATTGAGCGCAACTCTGTTGCATACCCAAACATTTCAGATAATGGCACATCCGCATTGAGAACTTGCACACCACTTCTTGGATTAGTTCCTTTCACATTTCCACGCCTTGAGGTAATATCTCCCATAACTGAACCCAGATAATCCTCTGGAACAACAACTTCTAAAGCCATTAACGGCTCGAGCAGTGTTGGAGATGCTTTTTTTGCAGCATCCTTAAAAGCCATTGAGCCAGCAACCTTAAAAGCTATCTCGCTTGAATCAACATCATGATAAGAACCATCAATAAGCTGAACTTTAATATCTTCAATAGGATAGCCGCAAACAATACCATTATTCATAGACTCTTTTACACCAGCCTCAACAGCAGGTATATATTCCTTTGGTATAGCGCCTCCCACAATTTTATTATCAAATTCAAACCCTTTTCCAGCTTCATTGGGTTCAACAATTATAACAACATGTCCATACTGACCACGACCACCAGACTGCCTAACAAACTTAGCCTCTTGCTCTACTTCTTTAGTTATACACTCTTTGTAAGCAACCTGAGGAGAACCAACATGTACATTAACGTTAAACTCTCTTTTCAATCTGTCAACAATAATTTCAAGATGCAATTCACCCATACCTGAAATAATAGTTTGACCAGTGTCCTCATCACTCTTAACAACAAATGTTGGATCTTCTTCCGCTAATTTTACAAGACCATTTGTCAATGAATCCTGACCATCTTTACTAGCAGGCTCCACAGCAATTGAAATAACAGGATCAGGAAACTCCATAGACTCCAATAAAACTGGACTATCTACAGAACACAACGTATGGCCTGTTTTCGTATTCTTTAACCCAACTATAGCCGCAATTTCTCCGGTAGTTACAGTCTTACGCTCCTCACGCTTGTTAGAGTGCATCAACATTAATCTTCCCACCCTTTCTTTTTTGCCTGTATTTGGATTATATATATGATCGCCAGTACTAACAGTACCTGAATAAACTCTAAAAAATGTAAGCCGTCCAACAAAAGGATCTGTCATAATCTTGAATGCAAGAGCACTAAAGTGCTCGCTATCATCAGGACTCCTTTTCAAATTAGAAGAACTATCGTCTATATCAAAACCATTAACATCACCAACATCCAGAGGTGAAGGCAGATAGTCTATTACAGCATCTAAAGTTCTTTGAACTCCTTTATTTTTAAATGCAGACCCGCAAAGAGTAGGAATCATAGATCCATCTAATGCGGCCTTTCTTATCGCAACCTTAATTTCGTCTGGGAGCAACACCTCTCCATCTAAATATTTTTCCAAAAGACCCTCATCGTATGATGCAACCTCTTCAAGCAAGTGCATACGCCATTTATCAGCGAGCTCTTTCATATCATCAGGAATTTCACCATATTCAAAGCTAGATCCATCTTCTGAATTATAAATAATTGCTTCCATTTTAATCAGATCTATCAAGCCTGTAAACATATCGCCAGCACCTATAGGTAAAACGATAGGGACAGGGTTTGCATTAAGCCTATCTTTAATCATATCAATAACTTTAAAAAAGTCTGCGCCTGTACGATCCATCTTATTAACAAATGCAATTCTTGGCACTCCATACTTATCAGCTTGACGCCATACCGTCTCTGATTGAGGTTCAACTCCCCCAACAGCGCAAAATAATGCTATAGCACCATCTAGGACACGAAGAGATCTCTCAACCTCTATGGTAAAGTCAACATGACCTGGAGTATCTATAATATTAACACGATTACCTTCCCAGAAGGCAGTAGTAGCCGCTGATGTTATAGTAATACCCCTCTCTTTCTCTTGATCCATCCAGTCCATTGTAGCGGCACCATCGTGAACTTCTCCAAGCCTATGCGTTCGACCAGTATAATATAAAATTCTTTCAGTGGTAGTTGTCTTGCCCGCATCAATATGCGCCATAATACCTATATTTCTTACATGCTTTAATGGAATATCTTTCATGTCTACCTAAAATGTGAAAAGGCTTTATTTGCTTCAGCCATTCTGTGAGTATCTTCTTTTTTCTTAACAGCAGAACCATCATTATTAGCAGCAGCAATTAATTCTGCTGACAATCTATCTGCCATAGTCTGACCTTTCCTTGACTTCGAATAAGTTATAATCCAACGCATAGCTAGCGCCATACGACGCGCTTCTGAAATTTCCATTGGAACTTGATATGTCGCCCCTCCAATACGTTTCGACTTTACCTCTAAAACTGGAGCTACATTCTGCAAAGCTTTCTTAAATAAATCTATACCACTATCAACTTTAGCTTTCTCTTGAATTTTACTAATACTCTTGTAAAATATTTTTTCAGCCAAACTTTTCTTACCCATCTTCATAAGATTATTTATAAACTTAGCAACAATTAAATCATTGTAAACAGGATCTGGCAAGATTTCTCTTTTTTCTGGTCTTCTTCTTCTCATACTACCCTAAATTACCCCTTTGGCTTCTTAGCGCCATATCTAGATCGACTTGTTTTTCTACCTTCAACGCCAGCAGGATCAAGCACACCCCTTATAACGTGATATCTTACACCAGGCAAATCTTTAACTCTGCCACCCTCAATCAAAACTATAGAATGCTCTTGCAGGTTATGACCCTCACCAGGAATATAAGCAGTTACTTCATAACCATTTGAAAGACGAACACGCGCCACCTTTCTTAAAGCCGAGTTAGGCTTTTTTGGAGTAGTCGTATAAACACGTACACAAACACCTCTCTTTTGCGGACAGGCGTCTAGAGCAGGCACCTTATTTTTCTTAAGCTGCTTTTTTCTACCCTTCCTTATAAGTTGATTTACTGTTGGCATTTCAATCCTAGCATAGTCTGGAAATTTATTAAACTTATAAAGCTTACTCCAAACAATTATTATATTTATTTAATTTATTTAATTTATAGCCTCTAAAGCTTAAACCATTTCGCCTGAAAATTCTTCAGCACCACCCTCAAGCTGATCATTGCTATCTTTATTCGACTCTTCTACATTTTTTAACATTGAAGCATTTGATACTAACAAATCTCTATTTTGAAGCGCACCTGTACCAGCAGGAATCAATCTACCTATAATAACATTCTCTTTCAATCCTTTCAGGTGATCGGTTTTACCCTCAACAGCAGCGTCTGTAAGAACTCTTGTAGTCTCCTGGAAGGAGGCTGCTGAAATAAAGCTTTCGGTATTTAATGATGCTCTTGTAATACCTAAGAGCAAAGGACTAAATGTCACAGGTTTAGGCTTTGAAGTTGTAATTGTTTTTTTACCTAAACCTTTTAGATCTTTATTTACATCTTTCACATTATCACTGAAAACAACATCGCCCGATTCATAATCTGAATCACCAGGATTTAAGATAACCGCCTTTTTCTTCAACTCCTCATTAGATCTTTTAACATCAAATCGATCAACTCGATCACCATGAAGATACAATGTATCACCAGCATCCTCAATAGCCACCTTTCTTAGCATCTGCCTTACAATAACCTCAATATGCTTATCATTGATTGCAACTCCCTGCAATCTATAAACTTCTTGGATAGCATTGACTAAAAATTCTTGAACTTTAGACGAGCCTCCAATTCTAAGAATATCCTTAGGAGAAACTGACCCTTCACAGAGCTTATCTCCAGCAAAAACCATATCTCCTTCATGGACTAAGATATGTTTGCCATAAGGTATTTTATACATGTTTTCTTTTTCCTTTCCAATAACATGTATCTCTCTTATACCACGCTTGACTTTACCATACTTAATAGAACCATCCACCTCAGTTATCACTGCAGGATTTGCAGGATTTCGAGCTTCAAAAAGTTCTGCAATTCTAGGCAGGCCACCAGTTATATCTCTGGTTTTACCAGCATCTCTAGGAATTTTAACTAAAATTTGGCCAGCCTTCACCTTATCACCATTCCTTACAATAACTGTTGCCCTAACAGGAAGAATGCTAGCACCACCGCTTGAGCTATTTTCGCCAGGAGCTTCTATATGTATATTTGGACTTAAATCTCGGTTTTTCGATTCTGTAATAACAATCATCTTCTTTCCGCTCTCAACAGCTTCTTCTATATAAGTTTCACCTTCAATCATATCGCGGAACTGAATAGTTCCAGCTGTTCGTGCAAGAATTACATCAGTATATGGATCCCAAGCAAACAATGTCTGACCAATCTTAACCCTCTCCCCATCTTCAACAAAAACCTTAGAACCATAAGGAACCTGCCAGCTAGAAATAGAATTACCCTTCGCATCAATTAGCTCCATCTTTCCATTCCTTACAGATGCAACCATTACATCATCACCATTTTCATCCTTAGTACCTAATAGGTTTAAGTTTTCTGATAGTTTGATAACTCCTTCTTTTTTTGCCGTCCTATGAGACTGCTCTACGATACGAGAAGCAGTTCCGCCAATATGAAAAGTCCTTAACGTTAACTGAGTTCCAGGCTCGCCTATTGACTGAGCAGCCATTATTCCAACTGAGTCGCCAATTCGAGGCTCTTTATGAGAAGCTAAATTTAAGCCATAACATCGCATACAAACCCCAAGAGCCGCCTCGCATGTCAAAACAGATCGAACCCTGACTCGATAAACATTGCTTTGACTAATCGACTCGACCACCTTTTCATCAAGCATTTGACCTTTTTTTGCAAATACTGTTCCATCAATAGGATCAACAATATCCTCTAAAATATACCTGCCCACAATGCGCTCCTCTAAAGATTCAATAATCTCTTCACCTTCTTTTAAATCCTCGATAAAAACACCTTGAACAGTATTGCAATCCTCTATGGTAACAGTTACATCCTGAGCTACATCAACCAGTCTCCTGGTTAAATATCCCGCATCAGCAGTCTTTAAAGCTGTATCTGCCAAACCTTTTCTTGCACCATGAGTTGATATAAAGTATTCAAATGCAGACAAACCTTCTTTAAAATTGGATTTAATAGGATTTTCAATAATTTCTCCAGAAGCTCCAACCATAGACTTTTTTGGCTTTGCCATCAACCCACGCATTCCTGCTAACTGCTTAATTTGATCCTGACTACCTCTTGCCCCAGAATCAGCCATCATATAAAGAGGATTGAAACCTTGATCATCATCTTCCAATTCTTTAAACATTTCATTTGCGACATCGCCTGTAGCATGAGTCCATATATCAATCACCTTATTATACCGCTCTCCTTCTGTCAAAACGTGTCTTTCGAACTTTGCCTGAACTTCTTCAACTTCTTTTTGAGCGGCATTTAAAATTAAATCTTTCTTTTTAGGAATATGTATATCATTGATAGCAATTGATATTCCACTTTTAAAAGCAAATTCAAAACCCATGTCCTTCAATCCATCTAAAAATGCAATTGTTTTAAAGTTACCAGCTTCTTTATAGCATTTTCCAATAATGCTAGTCAACAACTTCTTATTCATTGTTGCATTAACAAAAGGCATTTCCTTAGGTAATTTTTCATTAAAAATTATCCTTCCAAGAGTTGTCTTTTTAACCCAATTACCATCAAGCCTTACATCAACATATGAATGCAAGTCAACCTCTCTATTTTCAAAAGCCAAAAGAGCTTCATGGTATGATCCAAACCCTGAACCCTCCCCTTTAGAGCCTTTTCGAGGTCTTGTTAAAAAATAGCATCCCAAAACCATATCTTGAGATGGGATAGCAATAGGACTTCCCGTTGCAGGATGTAAAATATTGTGACTTGAAAGCATCAATAACCACGCCTCCATTTTTGCCTCAGCTGACAATGGAACATGGACAGCCATTTGATCACCATCAAAGTCTGCATTAAATGCAGCACATACCAATGGATGCAACCTTATAGCCTTGCCTTCAATAAGCACAGGCTGAAAAGCCTGAACGCCTAGCCGATGCAATGTTGGAGCCCTATTCAACAAAACAGGATGATCCTTAACTGCATTTTCTAAAACTTTATAAACCTCAGGCGCTTTTTGCTCTACTAACATTTTCGCACTTCTAGGAGTCCTAGTATAACCTGCTTTTATTAATTCATAAATAACATGCGGCTTAAAAAGCTCCATCGCCATTTCTTTAGGCACTCCACACTCATGCAACTTTAATTCTGGACCAACTACAATAACAGAACGACCAGAATAATCAACACGCTTCCCTAATAAGTTTTGACGGAACCTCCCAGACTTGCCTTTTAGCGAATCACTAAGAGACTTTAAAGGCCTTCTTGTGCCGCTTCTAACAGCTGACTTCATTCTACTATTGTCTATAAGAGCATCAACAGATTCTTGCAACATCCGCTTTTCATTTCTCAAAATAACATCTGGAGCTTTAATTTCCATCAATTGCTTTAATCGATTATTCCTAATGATAACACGCCTATATAAATCATTTAAATCCGAAGCTGCAAACCGGCCTCCATCTAGAGGTACAAGGGGCCTTAATTCAGGAGGAATAACAGGAAGAATGCTTAAAACCATCCATTCTGGTTTATTATAAATCTTCTTCTCTATTCTGGGATCAAATTTTTTAAGAATTCTAAGTCTTTTTAAAGCGACCTCCGTTTTTTGAACTGAAGATTTATTTTTAACAACCTCTAGCAATTCATTAATTTTACTAACAACATCTAAATCTCTTAATAAACGTAAAACTGCTTCTCCCCCCATTGAAGCTTCAAAATAATTATCTTGATCCCTGTCTTCTTCAGATACAGCAAACATACCAAATTCATCATCTAAATCTAAATAATCATCCTCTTCAAGCAATTCTCCGTATTCTCGATCAGAGGCTCCAGGATTTAAAATTACAAATTTTTCAAAATATACAATCTGCTCAAGCTGTTTAGTTGTATATCCAAGCAAGTAACTTATCTTGCTCGGTATTGACCTCAAGTACCAAATGTGAATAACAGGAACGGCTAGTGTTATATGCCCTATTCTATCCCTTCTAACAGATTTTCGAGTAACCTCAACCCCGCACCTATCGCAAACTATACCTCTGTACCTAATACGCTTATACTTACCACAATGACATTCCCAGTCCTTGGTAGGTCCAAATATTTTTTCGCAAAACAAACCATCTTTTTCAGGCTTATAAGATCTATAATTTATAGTTTCAGGTTTTAATATTTCACCATATGATCTATTAAGTATCTCTTCTGGAGACAGCAAGCCAACTGTAATGGTATTAAATGATTGCGACAACCTTGATACAGGTTTATTCGAAAATAACAATTTCTTCTCCTATAATTAATTTAATAATACGTTTAAACCTAAGCCTTCAAGCTCTTTAACTAAAACATTAAATGATTCTGGCACACTAGACGCTGGTGTATTTTTACCCCGCACTAAAGAGTTATATAGCTTAGTCCTGCCATCAACATCATCTGATTTGGTAGTTAAAATTTCCTGCAATGTGTGTGCCGCACCATATGCCTCTAAAGCCCACACTTCCATCTCACCAAATCTTTGCCCTCCAGCCTGAGCCTTTCCGCCTAAAGGTTGCTGAGTTATAAGCGAATATGGACCAGTTGCTCGAGCATGCATTTTATCATCTACCAAGTGCGATAATTTCAACATATATATAACGCCAACAGTAACAGGAGATGATATTTTTTCTCCAGTACGACCATCCCAAAGATCAACTTTACCTGTAGAAGATAGGCCTGCTTTATTCAACTCATCTAAAACATCATCATGATTAGCGCCATTAAACACAGGGGTTTTATATTTTAGACCCAGCTTTGATCCTGCCCAGCCCAACATAGTTTCATAAAGCTGTCCTAAATTCATCCTAGAAGGAACACCAAGCGGATTTAGTACAATATCAACTGGCTCTCCATCTGAAGTGAATGGCATATCTTCTTCTGGAACAATAATTGATACAATACCTTTATTGCCATGTCTTCCGGAAACCTTATCACCAATTGAAATCTTTCTCTTTTGAGCAATGTATACCTTAGCCAGCTTCATAACGCCTTGCTGCAATTCATCACCAACTCGCAATTTAAAGATTTCCTTCTCCAATCTCTCTTCAAGTTGCCTCAAATTCCTTCTGTAATTTTGCCATATTTTTAATATTTTATGCCAAACCATCGGGTCCTCAACCCATGGAGACTTAAGAGAAAGTGTTTCTAAATCTAACTTTTTTATACGAGATTGCGTCAACAACGTTTTTGCCTTTACTAAAGTCTTATTAGTATTAGTATCTCGCATTCCTCCAGAAACTTGATCAGCTAGTTGGGAATATAGCAACTCATCACGCTTTTCCATTAAAGCTACACGGTCTTTTCTGGCAGTCCTTTGCAATGCTCTTATTTGCTGCTTTTCCTCATCCCTAATTGCTATACTTTTTCTTTCGAATAACTGAGTATCAACAACTACTCCATGAACCCCAGAATCACATCGCTTTGAAGCATCCTTAACATCTCCAGCCTTTTCTCCAAAAATAGCTCTAAGCAGCTTTTCTTCTGGAGTTGGATCAGTTTCACCCTTAGGGGTCACCTTGCCAACCAAAATATCTCCAGGATGTACCTCCGCACCAATTCTAACAATCCCTCTAGCATCTAAATTTCGCGTTGCTTCTTCGCTAACATTTGGAATTTCATTTGTCAACTCTTCTTCACCTCTCTTAGTATCTCGAATTTCAACTTCAAACTCTTTCATATGATTAGATGTAAGAATATCATTCTTTACTAGATTTTCATTGATTATGATCGCGTCTTCAAAATTATAACCCCTCCAAGGCATAAAAGCCACCTTTAGGTTCCTACCTAAAGCAAGCTCACCACCCTTAGTTGAATGTCCATCAGCGATTATTTGGCCCTTAGCCACTTTTTGACCTAGCTGGACTATAGGACGCTGATTAATACAAGTATTTTGATTAGTTCTTAATAATTTTTTTAGCTTGTAAACTTTAATGTTTTCATCTGGAACTAGCTCGAGCTCTGCCGGCTGACCTGAAGAGCGAATAACAATTTCATTAGCATCAACACGCTCAACGACACCCTCAACTGATGACACAACCGTAGCCCTAGAATCTAGCGCAACCCTATCTTCCATACCCGTACCGACAATCGGAGGGTCTGGATTCAATAATGGGACAGATTGACGCATCATATTTGAACCCATCAAAGCGCGGTTGGCATCATCATTCTCTAAAAACGGGATTAAAGCTGCAGAAACACTAACTATTTGATTAGGTGAAATATCTTTATAATTAGCAGAATCAGAAGAAACAAGAGGGAAGTCTTCACCATTCCTTACTCTAATAGTATCTCTTAAAAACTTACCATTATCAACCGGCTCTGTTGCCTGTGCAATATAGGCTCTCATTTCTTCATCTGGAGATAGAAAAACAACATCATCAGAAAAAATATATTCACCAGAGTTTTTTTGCTCTATTTTTTGATATGGAGACTCAATAAATCCGAGCTTATTAACAACAGCATGAGCTGCCAAAGAATTAATCAAACCAATATTAGGACCCTCAGGAGTCTCAATAGGACATAAGCGACCATAGTGAGTATAATGCACATCACGAACTTCAAAGCCCGCCCTTTCCCTAGATAGACCGCCAGGACCTAATGAAGAAATTCTTCTTTTGTGCGTAATTTCAGCCAATGGATTAGTCTGATCCATAAATTGTGAAAGCTGACTGGTTCCGAAAAATGTATTCAATACAGTTGTAACGATACGAGAATTAACTAAATCTTGAGGAGTTAAACTCTCTGCCTCTCTTTGATTCATTTTTTCACGAATATTCCTACCCATCCTACTCAATGCAATATTAAACTGGTTCGCTAACTGTTCACCAACAGTCCGGACACGACGATTTCCTAAATGATCGATGTCATCAGAACCCCTTTCACCTTTACGCATTAAAATTAAATAATTAAATACTTCTATAAAATCTTCTCTAGTCAAAATTGGCTCATCAATAGGAGCATCTAAAGCAAACTTTTTATTAATTCTATACCTACCGACTGCACCTAAATCATATTTTTTTGTTGAGAAAAACATCTTTTCAATAAATTTTTGAGCAATAGAGGCAGAAGGCGCCTCTCCAGTCCTTAAATGTTGATATAGTAATTTTAACGCATCATCGGAACACTTTGTCGGATCTTTTTCCATTGTATTTTTCAACACTTGAACTTCCAAAGACTCTTCATTTTTAGCAAGAACTAATTCAGTGACACCTACCTTTTTCAATTCTTCCAACTTGTTTTCAGTAATAATTAATCCAGTTTCAGCAACAATCTCTCCTGACGATTTATCAATTATATCCTCAAGTAAAGTTTTATCTATTAAATCTTTCTTATTTTTTAATTTGTAAACTTTAGTTAGCCCAAATGCTTCTAAAATATCTTTATTAGTAGAATAGCCAATAGCGCGAAGAAGCAACGTAGCAGGGAATTTTCTTCTACGATCAATAATTGCATAAATACAATCATAAATATCAGTTGTAAAGTCAACCCAAGATCCTCTGAATGGTATAACCCTGGCTTGAAACAACTTAGTTCCATTTGGATGAAAATTCTGATCAAAGAATACACCAGGACTTCTCTGTAATTGACTAACTATAACACGCTCTGCTCCATTAATTATAAAAGTGCCACTTTGCGTCATATATGGTATATTGCCAAAAAATACATCTTGCTCAATACTCTGAACATACTTACTTCTATCATTCTCATCAGTAATATTCAATACAAAACGAACTTTTAATGGAACTGCAAGAGAAATCCTTCGCTCTAAACATTCCTTTTCTGTATACTTAGGTAGGCCTAAATAATAATGCTTATACTCTAAAACATAATCATTACGCGTATCCTCAACGGGAAACATATTTTTAAAAACTGCTTCCAAGCCTTTATTCTCACGCTTTTCAGGCAAAATGTCTTCTTGCAAAAAAGCCTCCCAAGAAGCCAGCTGAATTGCAAGCAAGTCAGGGACAGGAATTTTAGGCTCAAATTTAGAAAAATCTTGACGCGCTTGTTTAATCATTGCAGTATAAGCACTCAACGTAGCTCACCTCCGTTTTAAATTGAATTTTATAGTTAACCTTCTTTAAAAATAAAATTATTATTTTAAAGTAACAGTTGCACCAGCTTCTTCGAGTTGCTTCTTAATATCATTAGCTTCTTCTTTAGCAACACCTTCCTTTATCATTGAAGGAGCGCCATCCGCCATATCCTTCGCCTCCTTCAAGCCCAAAGAAGTTATACTTCTTATAACTTTAATGACATTAATCTTTTTATCGCCCACACCAGTAAGCTCAATATCAAACTCAGACTTTTCTTCAGCACCACCTGCATCTCCTGCAACAGCAGCCGCTCCTCCAGCAACAGCAACTGGGGCAGCAGCAGTAACGCCAAATTTATCTTCAATCTCTTTTATTAATTCTGATATTTCTAACATATTCGCACCTTCTAAATAAGCTAAAACATCTTCTCTTTTTATATCCGCCATATCTTTTCTCCTAATTACACTATATTAAGTTTTACTATCTCTTAAACCTGCCAACAACCTTACAAAACTAGACATACAACCGTTCAACGTACCAACCAACGAGCTCATCGGCTGATTCAGAGTTCCTACAAATGAAGACAACAACTCTTGCCTTGAAGGAAGACTGGCAAGCTCTTTATATTTTCCGGAATCATATATTTCACCCTCGATAAACATGCCTAAAACTTCAAGGCTCATTTTATCATTTTTCTTTTCAAAATCCCTAATAACTCTTGCTGGCGCAACAGGATCACTATCTGCATAAGCTATGCCGATCTGGCCAGATAAAAAACTATCTAACCTGCCTTCAAAACCTGCCTTGTTAGCAGCAATCCTTGACAAGGTGTTTTTTGAAACCATATAACTAACGCCATTCTCTCTAAACATTTTCCTTATAGCTGTAACCTGAGCAACATCCATGCCGGAATATTTAGTAAAATATATACCTGAAGAGTTTTGAAATTTTTCAGTTAAATTATTTATAATTTCATTTTTTTGCTGTGTTGGCATAATCTACCCTCTAAGCTATAATGCTTGTTTTATCTAACTTTAACCCAGGACCCATCGTTGAACTGACAGTGATTTTTCTAATATAAACCCCTTTAACAGATTGAGGCCTAGCTTTTAAAATTGCAGCAACAAATACTTTAATATTTTCAACAATTGCCTCTTTAGAAAAAGACACTCTCCCAACCCCGCTATGGACAATTCCATTCTTTTCTACTCTAAATTCTATCCTGCCAGCCTTTACTTCTGAAACAGCTTTTGCTATATCTATTGTTACAGTTCCAATTTTTGGATTAGGCATTAAACCTCTAGGCCCCAGAACCTTGCCTAGCCTTCCAACCTCAGACATCATATCAGGAGAGGCAATAACCACATCAATATCAGTCCAGCCACCTTTAACCTTTTCAATCATATCTTCCGCGCCAACATAATCAGCGCCAGCATTCTTTGCAATTTCAGCCAAATCATCTCTAGCAAAAACTAGCACCTTAACATCCTTGCCAACACCATTTGGCAACGAAACAGTACCTCTAACTAACTGGTCGGCATGTTTTGGATCCACTCCAAGATTAATCGCAAGATCAATCGACTCATCAAACTTTGAACCTTCTAGGCTTGAAAGTATATCTGCAGCCTGCTCAACAGAATAGCTCTTATCTCTATCAACTTTATTAAAATTATTATTATATCTATTAGAATGTTTCAATCCATTAATCCTTTACAACTAAACCCATACTTTTTGCGGTACCCCTAATCATCTTAACTGCCGAACCTAAATCGGAAGCATTTAAATCAGGCATCTTTAGCTCTGCAATTTCCCTAACCTGAGAAATTGAAACTTCACCAACTTTTTCCCTATTAGGTTCACCCGAACCCTTACTCAGACCTGCCGCCTCTAATAACAATGATGGAACGGGAGGCGTTTTAGTAATAAATGTGAAAGATCGATCGGCAAAAACCGTAATCTCTACCGGGATCAATTTTCCAGCCTGCTCCTGAGTTTTTGCATTAAATGCTTTGCAAAATTCCATAATATTTACGCCATGCTGCCCAAGTGCAGGACCTACAGGAGGCGCCGGATTCGCTTTCCCTGCAGGTATTTGAAGCTTTATAAAACCTATTTGCTTTTTTGCCATAAACTCCTACTTTTCTAATTCTACTTGAAAAAAATCTAATTCAATCGGGGTGGGTCTACCAAAAATAGAAACTGTAACTTTTACTTTTTGCTTATCTTCATTTAGGCTCTCTACAAAGCCTGTAAAGTCAATAAATGGGCCTGAAACCACCTTAATCGCATCACCCTTGGAAAAAGGAGCCTCTACTAGCTCAGTACCCTCTTTGCGCTCAACCTCTCCGAAAATTCGCTTAATCTCATCATCCCTTAAAGGAACAGGGCTTTTCCCTTTAGGGCCAACAAAACTTAAAACACCAGGAGTGTTTTCAACAACATACTTTGTACTAGCATTCATATTCATTTTTATCAAAACATAACCAGGGAAAAACATTTTTTCCTTTATTCTTTTTTTATTATTTCTCATTTCAACAACTTTCTCATAAGGAACAAAAACTTCTTCTATCTCAGAAGAAATCTCATTATCTCCAGCCGCTCTTAAAATATGCTCTTCAGCACTTTTTTCTTTTCCAGAAATAACACGTAAAGAATACCAAAACATTATATATTATTTACCACCTAAAATTCTTGAAATAAATTCAGACAATCCAAAGTCAACTAAAAAAAGAAAGATTGCAACTAAAACAGAGAATATTCCTACAACAAAAGTAGAACCTAATAATTCCTGCTTAGTAAGCCATGTAACTTTTTTAATCTCTACCTGAACACCATTAAAATATTGTGAAATTTTTTGAATCATTATTATTATACTATTTTTTTAAAATTTTAAACATTACACTTGCAGGTGAGGAAGGACTCGAACCCTCAACTCCCGGCTTTGGAGGCCGGTGCTCTACCAATTGAACTACTCACCTATAAAATTAATACTATTTAGTCTCCTTGAAAACTACGTGCTTACGTATAACTGGATCGTACTTTTTATATTCAACACGATCAGGATGCAGTCTTTTATTTTTTGTCACAGAATAACGATATCCTGTACCAGCAGTACTTTCAATTTGAATAATTTCTCTTTTACTATTTCCAGCCATGTTCTTCCTATTCTATAATTTCGGTTACAACACCTGCGCCAACAGTATGACCGCCTTCACGAATCGCAAATCTCAATTCTTTT
>MDTB01208434.1_pt1 | contig 32073 bp, 38 predicted proteins | sample 811161 | NCBI WGS metagenome assembly MDTB01 (sample SAMN05326650, study PRJNA326480) | marine metagenome | isolation source: seawater | place: Mediterranean Sea | collected 2009 | reverse complement strand
CTATTTTTTTTTTTTTTTTTTTCATTTTATTTATGGTACGGATGATTTTGTATGATTGACATGGAGCGATATATTTGTTCAATAAGCATTAATCTTACAAACATATGTGGCCATGTAGGTTCGCCAAAAGAAAATGATTGATAAGAATTTTTTAAGCTTCTGTCGACTCCGTTTGATCCGCCAATTATGAAAATTACTTCCCTACAACCCTCTAACATCCTTTTTTTAAAAAAGTTTGAAAGTCCTTCGCTCGATATTTTTCTACCGTCTTTATCTAGAACTATAGTATCAGCATGATTGTTTAAATTTTTACAAATTTGGTTTTTCTCAAATGCCAGTTTTTTTTTAACGCTTAAATTTAAACTTTTAATTTCAATTAGCTTTATATCAAATTTAATTCTTTTTTTATATTCATCGAAAATTTTTCTATAAGGACAATTACTACTAAACCTTCCAATGGACAAAATTTTTAAGTTCATAACTAACCGAATTTTTTTTCGTTTGGTGCGCTCGATGACCAAATTTTTTCTAAATTATAGTGTTCTCTAATTTCAGGTTTAAAAACATGTAAAACTATATCACCAAAATCAACAATAGCCCAATCTGCCTGAGTTAAGCCTTCAATAGAAATAACTTTTTTTTTAAGTTTTTTATTTACATTACTTACGATTGAATGAACATGGCGCGATGAAGTTCCTTCAGTAATTATCAGATAATCTGCTATAGATCCTCTATCAATTATGTCTAAAACTTTTATTTTCAGCGCCTTTATGTCTTTCAAGACTTGTAAAATTTTTTTTAAATTTTGCTTTACTTCAATATCAAGGCTCATTTATTTTCTTTTTAATTTTTGTTGATGAAATTGAGGTTGACCAACCAGTTAAAAAAATCCAACATGGAGGAACTAAATTTTTAAAAATGGCGGCCTTCAAAAAATTTACCCTTTTATTCTTGTAAAAACTAAAACTTTTATTATTCAGAATATTTAAAGAGTAAAATGGTCTATCAAAAATTGCAATGGGAACTTTAGAAATAATTTCTTTCCAGTTTTTCCATAAGTGAAATTTTTTTAAATTATCAACTCCCATTATCCAGATAAATTTTTTTTTTGAGTATTTTTTTTGTAAATAACTAATTACATTAATTGAAAATTTAGTATTTAATTTTTTTTCTATATCACTTACCCAGATTTTATTTCCTCTTACAAATCTCTTTGAATTTTCAAATCTTTTGTCAAATTCAGTTATATTTTCAATTTTTTTCAATGGATTAGAGGATGAAACTATCCACCAAATTTCGTCTAACTTTAATTTTCTAAGGGCAATATTACTTATCCTCAAATGACCTAAATGAGGAGGATCAAAGGTACCACCCAAAATACCAATATTTTTTTTCTTTAAATACTTCAAATTGCCTTCTTTACCATTATGGTCTTATTTGCCCCTTACCTCTAACTTTATATTTAAAACTGGTTAATTGTGAAACACCTACTGGTCCTCTGGCATGCAATTTTGAAGTTGAAATACCTATTTCTGCACCCATTCCAAATTCACCGCCATCAGCGAACTGAGTTGATGTGTTATGCATAACAATTCCACTATCAACATTATTTAAAAAAATTTCAACAACATCTTTTTTTTCAGCAATAATAGAGTCTGTATGTCCTGATCCATATTTATTTACATGATTAATTGCCTCTTCTACACCATTATTGATAGTTTTTATTGAAATTATTGAGTCTAAATATTCTGTCTTCCAATCTTTCTCAGATGCCTCTTCAACTGACTTATCAAATTTTTTTATTTCTTCATCACCTCTTATCTGACAGTTAAGCTCCCTCAATTTAGCCAAGATTTTTGGCAAATGAGACGATATTATTTCTTTATCTATTAGGAGCGTTTCGGTTGCACCACAAATACCTGGTCTTCTCATTTTAGCATTAACAACAACATCTCTTGCAACATTTAAATTTGAAGAAGAATGAACATAAGTATGGCAAATTCCATCCAAATGCTTAAACACTGGAACTCTACTCTCTTTTGTAACTCTTTCAATCAAAGATCTACCGCCCCTTGGTACAAAAACATCAATATATTTTTCCATTTTTAATAAATATCCAACTGCCTTTCTATCTATTGTAGGAACATTTTGTAACGTTCCACGTGGCAAACCTTCAGAAACGTATACTTCATTGATTAGCTTAATTAATGCCGAAGAGGAATAAAAACTCTCAGAGCCTCCCCTAAGAATAGTGGCATTTCCTGATTTTAAACAAAGTGCTGCAGCATCTGCAGCAACATTGGGTCTAGACTCATATATTACTCCAATCACACCTAATGGAACGGAAACTCTTTCAATTACAAGTCCATTCGGCCTTTTCCACTTTGCCAATATTTTACCTACTGGATCCGCTAATTTCGTAATCTCAATAATACCATTACATATAGCTTTTATACGCTCATGATTTAATTTTAATCTATCTAAAAGTGAAAAACTAATTTTCTTTTCTTTAGCTTTAGTTAGATCCTTTAAGTTAGCTTCTAAAATCATATCTTCAGATTTCATAATATTGTGAGCAGCTTTCTCAAGTATAGAATTCTTTCTTCTTTCAGACAAAAGATTTAGAATTAGCGAAGCTTCTCTTGCTTTAATTCCAATATCAATAATATTACTTTCTAAACTCATTTCTATTCACCAATGATAAAATTATCTCTATGAATTAATTCCTCTCTACCCAAATATCCTAAAATTGACTCAATCTGGTTTGTTTTTTTTCCTAAAATCATTTTTGCCTCCTCAAAATCATATGCAATAATCCCCTTCCCAATAAAAATACTACTTTTAGAAAAAACTTCAACAATGTCTCCTCTATTAAATTTCCCCTTAATATTAATTACTCCACTTGGTAAAAGACTTGCCCCATTATTTAAAGCTTCTTCAGCACCTTCATCTATAGTTATTTTTCCTGTCACATCAATACTACTAGCAAGCCAACTTTTAAAAGGACTTATCTTTTTTTCACTCGGTAAAAACCAGGTACCGACTTTGTCTGAGCTCTCAAATATTCTTTTCAGTGGTTTTTTTACTTTTCCAGAACAAATTAATGTATTACATCCAAAACTCATAGCCATTTGCGCTGCTTCAATTTTTGTTTTCATACCACCCGAACCATATCTATTAGTTTCATTTGAGGCCATTCCAATGATATTTTTATCAATTTTTTTTACAAAATTTACTAATTTAGCATTTGAGTTATTTATTGGATTATGGTCATACAATCCATCAACATCACTCAACAATATTAAATAATCTGCATTTACAATTTGTGCAACTCTAGCCGCTAACCTGTCATTATCTCCAAATTTTAGTTCTTCAGTCGCGATAGTATCATTTTCATTGATAATTGGAATTACATTCGAAAGCATCAAATTTTTTATTGTTTCTCTTGCATTAAGATTCTTTCTTCTTTCTTCTGTATCAGAAAATGTTAATAAAATTTGAGCAACTCTTAATCTTTTTTTACTAAAACTACTAATAAAATTATTCATCAGAAGGCTTTGACCACAAGCAGCGCATGCTTGTTTTTCATTAATTTTTAATTTTTTTTCAATTTCAATATCTAAATATTTCCTTCCAAGAGATACTGCACCAGAGGCAACAATTAGTACTTTAATCTTTTTTTTTATAATAGAGTTAATATCAGTTGCAAAATTGTCCAACCAAACACTATTAAATTTGTTTTCATTAATTAACAGAGAAGAACCAACTTTTATTACTAGAATTTTTGCATTAAATAAATTCATGTCATTTTTTTTTCTTAAAAAGCTGTTCGACCAATAGATTAATTCCTGTTTTTTTTAAACATGAGATTATTATACACTTTTTGCCAATAAGTTCTTGAACATTTTTTACCTTATGCTCTTTTTCAATATCACTTAAAATATCGCTTTTATTTAAAACAACTATTTCTTCTTTTTTACAGGTAATTGGTCCATATTTTTCTAATTCATTTCTGATTAGTTTGTAATTCTTTTTAATTTCTTTAATTTCTAGAGAAAGATCACACTGATGAATTATAAATTTACATCTTTCAATATGAGCTAGGAATTTATGTCCAAGTCCATGTCCATCAGATGCGCCAGAAATTAAACCTGGAAGATCTGCTATCACTAAATCTTTATCATGGTACCGAAGCAATCCAAGCTGTGGCTTAAGTGTAGTGAAGGCGTAATTTGCGACCTTGGGTTTTGCATTTGAAAGAAGTTTTAATAAAGAAGATTTTCCAACATTTGGAACACCAACTATTCCAATATCAGCAATTAATTTAAGTCTTAACCATAACCATTTTTCTTTACCAGATATTCCAGGAAGAAATTTTCTTGGAGCTTGATTAGTTGAACTTTTAAATCTAAAATTTCCTTTTCCTCCTTTTCCTCCCTCTGCAATCAAAAAACATTCGTCGGCTTTTTTAAAATCTTTATATAATAATTTTTTATCTTGGGAAAAAATTTGAGTTCCAACTGGAACTTTTATTAATTGATCTGCTCCATTTAATCCCGTTCTTTTTTTCCCAGAACCATTATGTCCATTTTTTGCTAAAAAGTGTTGCTTATATCTGAAATCAATTAATGTATTAAGACTATTAAAGGATTTAAAAATAATACTTCCACCCTTTCCACCGTCACCTCCGTCAGGTCCCCCTCTGGCGACATTTTTTTCTCTTCTAAAAGATACGCACCCAGAACCTCCATTCCCAGACTTAACATAGACCTTTGCTTCATCTAGAAATTTCATCCAACTATCCTCGAATGAAATATTAAGGTTTTTAGGATTTTACAGGAGAAACGTTAACGAAAGTTCTGCCCTGTGATTTCTTTTTGAAAAAGACATTTCCGTCGGTTAAAGAATAAATAGTATGATCTTTACCAATACCTACATTTTCTCCCGGATGAAATTTAGTCCCTCTTTGTCTGATTATTATATTTCCAGGAATAACGTATTCCCCGCCAAATTTTTTTACACCTAATCTTCTTCCAGCCGTATCTCTTCCATTTCTTGTACTTCCACCTGCTTTTTTATGGGCCATTTTTCTTTCCTATTTCTTGTTTGATATTTCTTTTTTCTTTTCAAAAGTCGTGTCGAGCTTTTCAGTTACTAATCTAATTTCTTCAATTCTTAGAAAAACAACATTTTGTCTATGACCAAGTTTTCTTCTATAATTGTGTCTCCTTTTCTTTTTGAAAATTAAAACCTTCTTATCTTTAGTAACATCCAAAACTTTAGTCTTTATAGATACGTCTTTGACGTAAGGTGTTCCTATAATAGTTTCGCCTTTATTATTATTTAACAACAAAATTTTGTCTAATATAAATGTATCATTTTTTTTACAGTCATTTTTTTCGATCTTAACTACGTCATTTTGTTTGACTTTATACTGTTTTCCACCATTTTCAAAAATTGCAAACATAATTTACCTATCAACGTTAACCAAAACAATATTACGAATTTAATGTATTATTCACAAATTAAATAAAAAATCAATGAAAATAAATGTATTATTGATAAATGCATGACTTTTTGGTATTCATTTTTATTTAAAAGAGATTTAATTAAAAATGACTAATATTTATATCACTGGCGCTAAACGTTCACCCATAGGAAAGTTTTTGGGTTCCCTTAGTAGTTTGTCAGCTCCTCAGCTAGGAAAGGTAGTTATTAAGCAAGTAATTAGTGACTCTAAATTAGATGTTGACCAAGTTGATGAGGTAATTTTTGGACAGGTTTTAACTGCAGGTTCAGGTCAAAATACTGCAAGACAAAGTGCCATTCTAGCTGGTATACCTTTTGAAAAAAGTGCACTTACAGTTAACCAAGTTTGTGGATCCGGTTTGAGATCTGTATCATTGGGAGCTCAATCAATAATAACAAATCAATCTGAAGTTGTTATTGCTGGTGGTCAAGAGTCTATGAGTAATGCTACTCATACAGCCAATCTTAGAAACGGGTTAAAGATGGGTGATGGTAAATTTAAAGACTCGATGATCATTGACGGGCTTTGGTGTGCGATGAATGATTATCATATGGGAACTACAGCAGAAAATGTTGCTGAGAAGTTCAAAATATCAAAGTTGAAGCAAGATCAATTTGCAACAGCATCTCAAAATAAAGCAGAAAATGCTCAAAAATCTAAAAAATTTTCTGATGAAATTGTTCCAATAATTATTCCTACAAAGAAAGAAGAAATAATTATTAAACATGACGAATTTCCTCGACATGGTACCACACTAGAAAAAGTTCAAACACTGAAACCTGTTTTTAAGAAAGATGGAACAGTTACTGCTGGAAACGCCTCAGGTTTAAATGATGGGTCCGCGGCAGTATGTATTATGAATGAGAAAAAAGTTAAAGAATTAAATATATCACCTCTCGCCAGAATTGTTTCTTGGGCAACTGTGGGTGTTGATCCTTCAATAATGGGAGTGGGACCAATTAATGCAGTTGAAAAAGCTCTTAAAATTGCAAATTGGAATGTTGAAGATTTAGATCTAATAGAGGCCAATGAAGCATTTGCGGCTCAAGCTTTAGCTGTAAGTGATTCTATTGGATGGAATATGAGTAAAGTAAATGTTAATGGTGGTGCAATCGCTTTAGGACATCCTATCGGCGCATCAGGTGCAAGAATTCTGGTTACACTTATTCACGAATTAATTAAACAAAAAAGAAAAAAAGGTATAGCAACTCTTTGCATCGGAGGAGGTCAGGGAATAGCTATGTGTATTGAAAGGGTATAATAAATTATGAAAAAATTAGCTCTAGTCACAGGTGGTACTAGAGGTATTGGGAAAGCGATTTCAATACTTTTGAAAAATAATCATTACAAAGTAATCGCAAACTATAGTAACAATGATGAGGCTGCCAATGACTTCTCAAAAAATTATGGTATTGATGTTATGAAATGGGATGTTGGTAATTATGAGGAATGTAAAAAATCAATTGTTTATATAAAAAAAAATCACGGAAATGTCAATGTTCTAGTAAACAACGCTGGAATAACAAGAGATGCACCTCTACATAAAATGACTTCTGAAAAATGGGAAGAGGTTATTAATGTAAATCTAAACTCAGTTTTTAATATGACCTCTAATGTCATAAATGATATGAGGAACGATAACTTTGGAAGAATAATTCATATTTCCTCAGTTAATGGACAAAAAGGACAATTTGGTCAAACTAACTATGCTGCTACAAAGTCAGCATTAATAGGGTTTTCTAAATCTTTAGCACTAGAAAGTGCCAGTAAATCAATAACATCAAATGTCATTGCACCAGGATATATAAACACTGAAATGGTTGCAGCTATTAGAGAAGATATTTTAAGTAAAATAATTGAAACAATACCCTCTAAAAGATTGGGCGAATCTGAGGAGATAGCTGAAGTTGTTTTATTTCTCGCCTCTGATAAAGCAAAATATGTCAATGGAGCCACTTTTTCAATAAATGGAGGTTTATGGATGGATTAAAAGTTATCTTTCATCTTCCTAATAATATCAAACGTTTCCCAATTATTTTTACTATTTAAATTAACCTTTTTTTTGAAATGAGGATCATCTATTTTTAAAAATGGATTAACTTCTTTCTCCTCTTTCAATAATGATGGAATTGAAAATTTTCCTTCTTTTCTTAAATCTTGAACATGATTAAATTTTTTCCTTATTTTGTTATCATTCTTATCCAATGAAATTGCAAATTTTAAATTTGATTCTGTATATTCGTGTCCGCAATATAATAAAGTATCATCTGGAAGGGTTCTTAAAAACTTTAAAGATTTCCACATTTGTTTAGCCGTACCCTCAAATAATCTTCCACATCCTCCAGAAAAAAGTGTGTCACCACAAAACAAAAGACTCTCGTTTGGAAAATAAAATGAAATATCTCCTAAAGTATGACCAGGAGTCTCAAAAACAATAAAACTTGATTTACCAAATTTTCTCGCATCGTTATTTCTCATACCTATGTCAATGCCAGGTATTCTTTTTCTTTCTGACTCAGGACCAATAACTAAACAATTAGTCTTTTGCTTTAGCTTCAAGTTTCCACCAACATGATCATGGTGGTGATGAGTATTAAAAATAAAATCTAATCTCAGGTTTTTTTTTTCAAGAATTTTGATAATAGGTTCAGATAAACCCGGGTCTACAGATGCAACAATATTGTCCTCTTTCTCATGCAACAAATAAGTATAGTTATCATTTAAAATTGGTATCTGAATTACTTCTATCATTGATTAACCTCTGGAAATGCAAAAAATTGTTTGGAAGGCCGATAAATTTTCAGGAAAAAAAGGAATAGGTTGAAAAACTTTACTATTTGAGTTTATAAAAATTTTTTTTAAAATTTTTATTTTTTTGACTTTGCAAAATCTTTCAAAGTCTTTAATTGTACATAAATGAATATTCGGAGAGTTGTACCAATCGTATGGTAAAATTTTATTACTAGGCATTTTACCTTTAAACAACAAGTCTAATCTTATTTTCCAATAACCGAAATTTGGAAATGAAACAATTGCTCTTTTTCCAATTCTTATTAAATTTTCTATAACTAAATCAGGATTGATCATGGCATGTATAGTTTGACTAAGAATAACAGAACTAAAAAAATTTTTTGGATAGTCTTTTAAGTCTATGTTAGCATCTCCCTGAATAACCGACAAACCCTTTTTTACGCACTTATTCACTCCTTTCTGACTAATTTCAATTCCTCTGCAATCAACATTCTTATTCTTTAAAAGATAACTAAGAAGTAATCCTTCTCCACAACCTACATCCAGAATAATTTCATTTTTATTAACTAATTCTGAAATTATTTTTAAATCTTCTCTCAAATTAATTGTCATTTTATATACTCTTTTTTTAAACCAGACAAAAATCCCTTTAAAATTTTAAAAAATTCTGGTTCTTTAAGTAAAAAAGCATCGTGTCCTTTATCGGTTTCTATTTCTACAAAGCTAACATTTGCTCCACATCTATTTAATGATTTAATTAAAGTTTTTGTTTCAAGTGTTGGAAATAGCCAATCAGAAGAAAATGTAAAAAAACAGAACTTGATCTTATTGTCTTTAAAAACATTAAATAACCCACCTTTATTATTTGATAAATCAAAATAATCCATAGCTTTGGTTATATATAAGTAACTATTGGCATCGAATCTTTCTACAAAGGAAAACCCTTGATGTTTTAAATAACTTTCAATCTGAAAATCAATATCAAAAGCATATGACAAAGCTCGTCTTTTTTGCAAATTTCTACCAAATTTTCTGGATAGTGCGGACTCAGAGAGATAAGTAATGTGCGCAATCATTCGTGCTACCGACAAACCACCCTTAGGTGTTATTCCTTTATTTAAATATTCTCCTCTATTCCACGAAGGATCAGACATTATTGCTTGTCTTCCAATTTCATGAAACGCAATATTCTGAGCCGAGTGTCTGTAAGAGGTTGCAATAGGAATAATTGAGTTCATTCTTTTAGGAAAAGAAGCACCCCATTCCAGCACTTGCATTCCTCCCATTGATCCCCCAACTACAGAAAATAATTTTTCAATTTCTAGGTAATCAATTAGTTTAACTTGAGCTCTAACCATATCTGCGATTGTAATTACTGGAAAAGATAATCCGTAAATTTCCCCAGTTTTTTTGTTTATACTTGATGGACCAGTACTTCCCATGCACCCACCAACTACATTACTGCATATTACAAAAAAAAAATTTGTATCTATAATTTTTCCTGGACCAATTAAATTCTCCCACCAACCTCTTTTTTTTGTGATTGGATGTATTCCTGAACAGAATTGATCACCTGTTAATGCGTGACAAATTAGTATAGCATTGGTTTTTTTTTCGTTTAGTTTTCCAAACGTCTCGTAAGCAATTTCGCAATCGCTAAGCCTTATTCCACAATTAAGTTTTAAACTTTTTCGCAAAACAAATTTTTTGGGTGCTACATTCATAAATATTATTCATTTATTCATAGTTTTGAATACTTGACTTAAATCGCATCATAGCTATGTTGAAACTGTAGTCAAAATAATTTTAATATATAGTCTAATTTTCTATGAAGTTTGAAAAAATAAAAAAGAATATTCTTAAAAGTATTAAACCTTCAATTCATTTAATTGATCAATATAAAACCGGAAATTCAAAAAGTGAACAAAAAATTATAAAACTGTCCTCAAATGAGTCACCCTTTAAAATTCCTTTGGAAATAAAAAAAAGCATTAATAACATTCTTTTAAATGCAAATCTTTACCCTGACGGTGATAGTCATTTATTAAAAAAATCTATTGCGAAAAGATTCAAAATTAAATTTCAACAAATAATTTGTGGAAACGGTTCTGATGATATCTTGTCGTTAATCAGCTCTGCATTTTCGAGAGAGAATTGCGAAATAATTTGCTCTAAATATGGTTTTTTATTTTATCCAATAGTTGCAAAAACATCTGGAGCAAAAGTTATTTTTTCTAATTGTAGTGAAAATTATGAAATTAATACTCAAGAAATTTTAAAAAAGATAAATAAAAATACTAGAATAATATTTTTTGCGAATCCAAATAATCCAACTGGATTAATTATTGAAAAAGTTGATTTAATAAATATGCTAAAAAAAATTCCAAGTAGAATAATTGTTGTAATAGACGGAGCCTATGCAGAATATGTTACAGACAAAAAATTTTCAGATGGTTTAGATTTAGTAAATCAATTTCCAAATCTTATTATCACAAGAACTTTTTCAAAAATTTTTGGTCTTGCAGGCTTTAGAATAGGTTGGGCCTACTCATCAAAATTTATTATTGATATAATGGAAAAAATTAGAGGTCCTTTTAATGTGAATCAAGTTGCACAAAAAGCGGGTTCAATGATATTACAAAATAGAGATTTTTTTGAGAAATCTATTCTTCATAATAATAAATGGAAAAAATGGACTTTTGAAAATTTAAATAATTTGGGTTTAAATACTCTTCTAAGTCATGGAAATTTTCTATTAGTTCAGGTCAATATTAAAAATATTACAGCTAAACAAATAGTCAAAAGACTTGAAAGTTATGGTATTAAAATAAGATATATGGATGGATACAATTTAAAAAATCATGTAAGGATCTCTATTGGTCTTGGAAAAGATTTAAAAGAATTAATTAAATATTTAAAAATAATATTAAGAAGAAATTAAGAGAAGATTTAATTATGATAAATCAAATAACAATAATTGGTCCGGGATTAATTGGCTCTTCATTAGGATTGGCAATTAAAAAAAAAAAATTGGCAAAGATTATCATTGGTATCGATAATAATAAGATTAATCTCTCTCATGCAATAGAAAAAGGAGCTATTGACTACGGTTTTAATAAAATTGATCATAAAATATGTAATACTGATATTTTTTTTCTATGCACACCAGTTAAAACTTTTGAATCAATAATATACAACTTACTTCCTTACTTAAAAAAAAACTCAATTATCAGTGATGTGGGTTCTGTAAAGAATATTTTTAAAAAGAATACCGTAAAAAAAATTAAAGAAAAAGCCGATTTAGTTCCCGGCCATCCAATAGCAGGTACAGAATTTTCTGGTGCAAAAAACTCTAAATCAAATTTATTTTCTAACAAATGGTGTATATTAACACCTGAGAACTCAGAACCAAATAATTTAAAAATAGTAAAAAAAATATGGGAAAAAATTGGAATGAAAGTTTCAGTTATGAGTGGTGATGAACACGACAAATTAATGTCCGTTACGTCTCACCTTCCTCATCTGATTGCATTTACTATTGTAAGTACAGCCTTTAAATTTAACCAGAGTGAAAAAAATAGATTTCTAAACTTTTCAGCAGGAGGTTTTAGAGACTTTACAAGAATTGCAGCTTCTGATCCGACCATGTGGAAAGACATTTTTCTTACAAACAAAAAAAATATTTTAAAAACTGTTAAAGAATTTACAAAAGATATTGAAACTTTCAGGAAACTAATTGAATTTGAGGATGAAAAGAAAATATTAAATTTCATTAAAAAAACAAAATTTATAAGAAAAAAAATTGTAAAACTAAATCAACCTTGAAATACGTTAAATTTTTTTACTCAGTTTTTCCATAAATGCTTCTTTAGATAAACCAGGTTTTATTGGCGGAAAAATAGTCACATTTATTCGACCACATTTTTTTATAATTTTTTTATTAATCCAAAATTTACCTGAATTATGATTAATTGGTAAAACTGGTATATTAAGATTTCTATAAAGTGCAAAAACGCCTGAGCTTAATTCTTTTTTTTCACCTACCCTAACTCTTGTACCTTCGGGAAAAATCATAATGGCGTTTACTCCATTCTCGATTGAGTCTCTTGCTGCTGATAACAGAGTTTTCATAGAAGAATAAGTTGAATTTTTGTCAATATAAATATACCCAAGTTTTTTGAAATAATTTCTGAGTATTGGAATTTTATCCAATTCTTTCTTCAGCACAAATATAGAATTTTTAAACATAACAGGTAAGAAAAAAGTCTCCCAAGCGGACTGATGGTTAGAAGCAACGATAAATGGAAATTCAGGAATATTATCCTTCCCCTTTATTCTATATCTGATACCTAGAACACATGTTGTTAATTTGATTATTGTAACCGTCCAGAAATCAGAAATTTTAACTGTGAATTGTCTTGAAAAAAACTTTACCGGAAAAAAAACCAAAAAAAAAGTGATCGACCAACTGTAAAAAAAAATATAGAAAAAAAAATTTCTTAAAAAAGATTTCATTATTTAAAAATTAATATAAAAAGAATTTTGAAATATTCAGTGATTATGAGCTTAATATTAAAAATATAATCCAAAAAGTTCTTTTTATTAAGAAACTTTTCATCAACTGATACCAATTTTATTTGCTTTTCTGGCATTTCTTTTTCAAATAAAATTCTTGCTCTAGGTAAATGATAATAAGAAGAAACCAAAAAAATTTTATTAATGTTATTTTTACTTAACCACTTATTTGCTTGCTCAGCATTTTGTTCAGTATTAGTAGATTTGTTGTCCATAAATACGCAACAATTAAATAATTCTTTATCTTGAGGATCCAAAGTAAAACTCTCTTCTAAATTCACTCCGGGATATACTCCAGAAACAAATAGCTTATCACTTAGATTTTTTCGTAGAAGTGAGAAACCTTTTTCAAATCTACCTTTTCCTCCAGTAAGTACTATAATTGCAGAATTTGATTTTGAGAAATTTATCTCGACTCCGTAATGTTTTTTTGGAAAATGGTTTAGTAAATAAAAAGCCCACCACAAAACACTCGAAATAATAAGAAAAATAAAAAAGGTAATATGTTTATTTAAATTAGGCAAAAAATCTCTTTTCTAAAAAATAGAATAAATATGCTATTGAGTATAGGAATAAAAAGAGTAAAACGAAAGCTATGAAAATAGTTATTAAAAAAAACTCTTTAAAATATTCATTTATATAATTTGTAGAATTTAAAAAAGGGATACCAAAAATATTAATGATAACTGACGAAACCAAGGTGGCAAAGATTACACCTAACAGCGAACCGGGTAAAATTTTTTTAATTATTAATATGGATAATCTTATTGAAATCTCCTTACTATCCAATCCCATTATTTGAATAATATCTAAAAACTTATAGTGAGAGATTAATGTGGTTTTAAGTAGATTTGTTAGTAATAAAAAAAATAGTAATGTAATTACAGAACCAAATAAGAATATAAATATTTTAACTCTATAAACTAAATTTTTAATTTCATATAAATCATTTAAATGTTCATGAATCTTTATTGGTCTATTCTCTGAAATTTTAATTATCTCCTGAAGATTAAAAAGTTTCGTATCGTCTTTCATTAAAATTTTGAGTAACATTGGTACTCTAATTTTTGAAAAAGAATGTAAATCGTTAAGACCTAAATCTTTTTTTATAGTTTGGTCAGAAATAAATTCAAAATTTTCTATTTCAAAATCCTTTTCTAAAAAATCAAAAATATTAAATCTTATAATTTCAGGAACTCTCTTCTCACCTTTATTTGGAGTAATTTGAACTGTAATCTTCCTAGATTCTAGTTTAATCCAGCTATCCGAAAAATTATAAAAGTTCTGGTAAAATATAAAATGTAAACTTACCAAGCTAATTATAATAAATGAAAGCCCAGACAAAAATTTTGTCTCATTAGATAAAAAAGTTTTATGAAAAACATTAGAAATATTCATATCTCAACGAATTTTTTTTGATTGATATTAAAATTTCGATATTTTCTGTTTGATTGAAAGAATTTCTTATTATTAGTCATTACAACTGTAGTACCTAATTTATTTATCGAGTCAAAAAGAAAACAAAGTTTTTCTTGAGTTCCTGAATCTAAATTGTTGAGTGGTTCATCAGCAATTAAAATCCTAGGCCTAGCTACAAGTGCTCTTGCAATTATAACTTTCTGTTTTTGTCCCTCCGATAGCTTGTCTATAGTGCTATCAATTTTAGACTCTAGTCCAACCCACTTAATAATTTCTTTAATTCTTTCATTAATATTTATTATTTCTTTATTTTGAATATGAATAGAAATTTCAACATTTTTTCGAACCGTTAGATATGGTATTAAATAATTATTCTGTAAAATTACACCAATTTTTTTTCTAAAAGCTAAGATCTTATTTTTTTCATTTTTACCTATTCTATGACCAAATAACTTAAACATTCCGGCTATTGGTAATATCTTCATATAAATTAATTTCAACAATGTAGACTTTCCAGAACCATTCTTGCCATTAATAACCAAGAAATCTTTTTCTCTAATTTTTAAGTTTACAGACAATAATACTTTTTCATTGTTGGAGTAACCTATATCGACATTATGAATATTAATTAATTCTTTCATATTTAACGTTCAATTAAAAATTGGGAAGTAAACTTTTTAAATAATTTTTTTCATTATCATTCCTTCCTTCTTCTCCACTCATTTTCCTGATTTTATCAATAATTTTATTAAAATTATTTGTTTCAAAAATTAATGGGATTTCTATTTCATTTGAATCTTCAAAGCTTCTTTTTTTCGATTTATTTTTTACCTCAGATTTTTCTTCACTATTTTTTGCTGAGTTTTCTCTCAATTTTCTGTAAATTTCCTTTATATTCTTAAGAGAATTTACCTGAGATGCTATAGACTTATTAATATTTTCTTTACTTATCCACTCATTTGACTTTTTCATGTGACTCAAAGCATTATTAATTAGTCCTAATTCACCGGGTAAAAGTTTTAAAAGATCGTCTTTTGATGAAACATATAAATTTATTATTTTATCTTGCTCAAATTTTAAATCATTAATCTTTTTAAGGGACTGACTTTTCTTATGACTTTTATCAGTAAGATCTTTTTGAAGTTTATAAGTTTTTTTTAAATTTGAAATCACTTTTTTTGCTAACAATTCAGATTTCTTATCTTTTTTTAAAAGTCTTTCTATTTGTGTAATTAAATCTTCCGCTCGTTTCTTTACAGTATTTTTAGTTTGATTTAAATTTTCATAATCATTATCAAGTTCATTTAATTCCTCATTTTTATTCTGATTTTTGTATGTCTTTGTTATAGAATTATATTTTCTTATTAAGAGCTCTAATTCATTAATTTTTTGACTAATTTCTTTTTCACTACTATCCTTTTTGAGAAGAATTTCTAATTCTCCCTTTAAATTTCTAATTTTTTTTAATACTGTTTGAACACTATTATTTTCTATAAATATAGCCAATCTCCATATTTCTCTTAAAGCGCTTTCAAGTCTAACTCCATATTCCATATCCTTTTTTAATAATCCAACTAGACCTATAATTCTCTTATTAATAAGTTTATAATTATCAAAATTTTTTAAGCTTTCTAGGTCATTAATTGCTTTAATTATTTCTTCAGTAAAAAATAGCTTATCCCTTATTTTTATTAATTCATTAGCAAATGGGTCAATAAAGTTTAATTTAGGTACAAATAAATTTACTACTTCTGAGCTTCCATGTTGATCATTCTTATCAAAACTTTTTAATCTTAAATCAACATTATTTCCAAATATTGGTAAATAGGAGAGATCTTTACTAAATTGCAATACATTTTTTTTTTCTTTATTATTTGATCGATTATTTAATGTAATGAAATGAGTGGGTTTTGAATAAATCCTATCAAATTTGTTGAAATCAATATTGTCATTATCTGGGCTTGATGATGTATTAATTTCTAACCAACTTTTTTTATTATTTTCATCTAAAAGATTGTAAGAAAATGAAAAAATGCTTTGTTTTGAAATCTCAGGTAAAGATACAAAATTAATTTGAGGGTTTTGATCAAGAATAATTGAAAATTCATGGAAAACTTTATTATTTAAAATTATAGAATATGTTCCATTAGATAAAAACTCTTCATAGTTAATAGTTTTAAAATCTATTTTTTCAAGTTTACTTTTGTTAATTTTTTTTTTGTTAAACGTAATATTTAATTTATCTAGGTCTACATTATAAAAATTAATTAAAATTTTACTTTTACTTTCAACAAAATAAGTCTCTTTAGTTGTTGAATATTTCATTTGATTTTTCTCAAAATACATCAACTCTTTTTTTGAATCTTTAGGTGGATAAATCCAAATATTTATACTAGGCTCATTGATTATATTTGTTTTAATTTCTGGAGTTATTGAGTTCAAAATATTTTTGTAACTATTATTATAGAATAAAAAAAAACTTATACATGCCCACCCTATTAAGGTAGCCAAATAATATATTGGTATTTTTTTTTCAAATAAGAAAAAATACTGAATCTTGAATTTATAATTTTTTATTACTCTATTTAAATTTGTTTTAAAAGCAAGCTTCCATAAAGCTTCTCTACCAGATAAAAATTTATCTTCAATCATATTTAATTCGTTATTTTCTAAATCTAATTTTTTTTCAAGTACTTTTACTAGAGAAGGAAATGTTAAAGTTTTTTTATTACTATTGATTTGTAATTCTTTAAAGAAAAAAAAACTATTAATAGAAATCCACATCATGATAAGAATTAGCCTAAATAAATTTGTTTCTGGCCAAAAGTTAAAATGTATCATTAAAATAATCGACAAAGTTGTTAAACAAAATATCTTAGAAACATCTAAGATTCTTAAAAAGTAGTTAATTAACAGTGATACAAAAATTTGTAATTTAATTAAATCAGTTGTATTTATTTTATTCATCAAGCTTATTATCCAAATATAATTCATTTACACTATACATCTTTCTCGATGAGAGACTTTTTTTTTTATCTATTAAAATTTCATTCGCGGGTTTTCTACAGTTGTAATATGAAGACATACTTGAACCGTAAGCCCCAGTTGAGGTTAGAACAACAAGATCATCTTTTTTAAGTTTGCCTAATGCTATTTTTTTTCCAAAATTATCACTAGACTCACAAATGGGACCAACGACGTCGTATTCTACTTTATTTGCCTGATCAGAAAAAACCACTGGTAGAATTTGATGTTTAGCATCATAAAGCGATGGTCTAAGTAAATCGTTCATTCCACAATCTAATATTAAAAATTTATTATTACTATTTTCTTTTATTCTTATTACTTTTGATAACAAAATACCGGAGGAACCAACTAAAAATCTTCCAGGTTCAAACAATAATTCAAGATCAAAACTTTTAAAATATTTTTCAACAATATTTCTATATGAGCTTAATGATATCGTTTTATTATCAGTATAGACGATTCCAATGCCTCCGCCTAAGTCAAGTTTTTGAAGGTCATGCCCTTTGCTTATTATTTGATTTATTAAACTTTTTAATTGTTTAAAAGCTTTTTCAAAAGGGTTAATTTCGGTAATTTGCGACCCTATATGAACTGCTAGACCATTAATATTAATTTCTTTTGTACTCTTATATTTTTCGAAAATTTCAATAATATCATTCAAAGGTATACCAAATTTATCTCCAGATCTTCCAGTCGATATTTTACTATGAGTTGAAGCATCTATATCTGGATTAACCCTAAGAGAAATGTCAACACATTCTCTATAATTTTTCTGAACATCTATAATATCATCAATTTCTTCAATGGACTCGACATTAATTTGTTTAATTTTATTTTTTATTGCATAGTTGATTTCATCATTTGTCTTACCAACTCCTGAGAATACTATTTTATCTGGTTTAACGCCTGATGCTAGTACTTGCTTTATTTCGCCTGCAGATACAACATCAGCTCCTGATCCTAAGTTCGCAAGAAAAGAAATAATCAAAGGATTGTAGTTAGCTTTGGTAGCAAAAAAAATAGAAGCATTTAACCCAGATATAGATTCTTTGAATTCGAGAAATTTTTTTTTTATTTCGTTAAGTGAATAACAAAATAAAGGGGTTCCGTATTCCTCAGAAATTTTTTTTAAATCTTTTTCTTCTAAAAAAAGATTGTTATCTCTGTACTCTAAGTATTCACAAAATTTTCTAGGTTCACTCGTCATAATTTTTAGGATAATTTTTTGGATAATCTGTATCTTGAAATTTTTCTAAACTACTTTTTTTCCCACACGAAATTAGAAATAACAAGACTACAATTTTAATTAAAATTATTTTTTTAAGTATCATATCTTTATTTTCTTTTTAGCTCTTTTGATTGCTTTTTTAATTTCACTAAAACTTGTTCCTCCATATGATTTTTTATTTTTTACGGAATCATTTACTTTAAGGTATGTAAAAATGTCTTCGGAAATTTTAGGCTCAATTTTTTTTAAATCTACAACACTCAATTGATCTATCATACAACCTTTTTTTTCCGCCAATAAAACAATTTCTCCAGTTTTATGATGAGCTTCTCGAAAAGGTAAATCGGTATTTTTTACCAACCAATCAGCTAAGTCCGTAGCCGTTGAAAACCCTTTTTTAGAATTATCATACATCTCTTTTTTATTAATAATTATTTCCTCAATTATATTTGTCATAACTAATATAATTATTTCTATTGTGTGAAAGGAATCAAAAACAGGTTCTTTGTCCTCTTGAAGATCTTTACTATAAGACATTGGCAATCCTTTTAAGGTTGTCAACAATGATAAAAGATTTCCGTAAATACGAGATGTTTTTGATCTCACCAATTCCGCAGCATCAGGATTCTTTTTTTGTGGCATAATTGAGGAACCTGTTGAAAAAGTCTCTGAAAACGAAACGAAAGAAAAGCAATTAGATCCCCAAATTATCAAATCTTCAGATAATCTTGAAAAATGCATGCTGCTTATTGAAATATTTGACAAAAATTCTATGGCATAATCTCTATCTGAAACACTATCTAATGAGTTTTCTGACGGTTTCAAAAATCCCAATTCCTTGGCTAAAAATTGCCTATCAATTTCTGAAAAATTTGTTCCAGCTAACGCACCAGATCCAAGAGGACACTCATCCATTCTGGTTATAGAACTTTTAAATCTTTCTTTGTCTCTTTGAAACATTTCAAATAAAGCCATCAAATAATGAGCAAAAGAAATTGGTTGTGCATGCTGTAGATGAGTAAAACCTGGCATTATAACATATATATTTTTTTCGGCTTTTTTTAATAAAGTTTTTTGGAAATTATTTAGAGCATTAACTATGAGCAAGGATTTTTTTTTTATCCACATTTTTAAGTCTGTTGTTACTTGATCATTTCTTGATCTCCCAGTATGTAATTTTCCAGCTACTTTACCAATTTTATTTTTCAACTCCATTTCAACATTCATATGAATATCCTCAAATTCAGCTCTAAATTTAAAAGTGCCCTTCTCAATAACCGATTGTATTTCTTTTAATGCTTTCTCAATTTTTCCTTGTTCTGACTTATTAATTATTTTTGCTTTACTCAAAGCTTTTGAATATGCTATTGATACTTTTAAATCTTCCAAAGCTAGTTTATAATCAAAATTAATTGAATTATTTATGTCTTGTAACAGTTTAGATGATTTAGTTTTAAATCTCCCACCCCAAAGTGGATTAATATTTTTTTTCATGATGTAAAAATGTTTTTAAAATTTATTAATTATATATTTATAATCCTTTTTTTTTCATCTTTAGCAACTGCAAATGAAAACAATGTATTATTATTTAATAGTAGTCCAAAAAAAGATTGAAGATCTAATCCTAAAGGACACTAATAATCAAGAAAAAAATTTATCAAGTTTTATTGATTCGAATTATATCATTGTTAATTTTTGGGCTACTTGGTGTCCCCCTTGTATTAAAGAAATTCCTGACTTAATAGATTTAGAATTAAAATTTAAAGAAAAGTTTAAGGTTATATTTATTTCTGTTGACTCGTCCCCTAAAGAAACCATAACAAAGTTTTTAAAAAAAAACTCTTTTAGGAATTTTCAAACCTATATTGATGAAGATTTGAAAGTAGCAAAAAAACTTGAAGTAAAAGTTATGCCAACAAGTATAATCATTGATTCAAAATTGAATGAAATTTCTCGTATCAAGGGATACATTAATTGGTTAGATAAAAAAATAATTAATTCACTTCAAAATTTATAATTTAGCCTCAAGCTTTGGCAATATGTCAAAAAGATCACCAACTAAACCATAATCCGAAAACTTAAATATAGGTGCTTCTTCATCTTTATTTATAGCAACAATATATTTGGAGTCTTTAATACCTGCTATATGTTGAATAGCTCCAGAAATACCAACTGCAATATACAGATCAGGAGCAACGATTTTTCCTGTTTGCCCAACTTGCCAATCGTTTGGAACAAATCCAGCATCTACTGCAGCTCTACTAGCACCTAAAGCGGCACCTAATTTATCAGCTATCCCCTCTAATAATTTAAAATTTTCACCATTTTGCATTCCCCTACCTCCAGAAATAATTGCCTTAGCGGAAGTTAGTTCTGGTCTATCGGTTTTAGAAAGTTCATGCTTAACAAATTCGACTTTATTTTCAGACTTAAATTCATTTTTAAATTCCTGAGATTGACAGTTTCCATTAAGTTCAGTTTGTTCAAAACAGGTTCCTCTTACAGTAACAACTTTAACACGGTCATTAGATTTTAATTTTAATATGGCATTTCCCGCATAAATAGGTCTCTCAAAAGTATCATGGTCAAAAATTTTCATGACATCAGAAATTTGTTGAACATCAAGTAAAGCCGAAATTCTAGGCAACAAATTTTTACCAAAAGTACTTGATGGTGCCAAAATATGAGTAAACTCGTTTTTCTTTAAAAAATCAATTAATTGTACTGTTAGATCTTCAGCAAGTTGGTGCTCTAAACAACTATTATCAATAAAATTAACTTTTTTTAATCCTGAAATTTTTGTGGATTCATCAACTACAGCTTTACAATTGTACCCCATAACTATTGCCTCGATGTCATCAGATATTAATTTTGCTGCGGTAACGCAGTTGAGAGTTATATTTTTAAGCTCCTTGTTATCATGTTCAACAATTACTAATATTTTCATTTAAATCACCTTTGCTTCGTTTTTTAATTTTTCTATTAATTCATCAATGTCTTTTACCATCACACCTTGTTTTCTTGAAGGTGGTTCATTTACTTCCAAAACTGCAAGTCTATTTTTTATATCAATATTTAAACTAGATAATTCAATTTTATCAATCTTTTTTTGCCGTGCTTTCATTATATTAGGTAGTGAGGCATAACGTGGTTCATTTAGTCTCAAGTCAGTCGTTATAATGGATGGAATTTTAACTTTAATAGTTTCTAAACCTCCATCTATTTCTCTTGTTACGTTTAACTGATTACCACTTTTTTCTACATTAGATGCAAATGTTGCTTGTGAAAAGCCCGTTAATGCAGCCAACATTTGTCCAGTTTGATTTGAGTCATCATCGATTGCTTGTTTTCCCATAAAAATTAATTCTGGTTTCTCATTTTCAATTATTTTGTGAAGTATCTTTGAAACAGCAAGCGGTTCTATATTTTCCTCAGTAAGAACATGAATTCCTCTATCCCCTCCCATAGCAAGAGCAGACCTGATAGTTTCTTGACTAGCCTGTGGTCCTATTGAAACAATAACAATTTCATTCGCATCTCCAGACTCTTTTAATTTAACCGATTCTTCTACCGCAATTTCATCAAAAGGATTCATTGACATTTTTACATTTTCGGTTTCTACACCAGTTTTATCTGATTTTACTCTAATGTTAACGTTGTAATCAATAACTCGTTTTATGCAAACTAATATTTTCACTGCTTACTCCTTTGTTGTGATTTTCCAGGTTCCCATAAAATATCTCCATCTTTTTTATTTTCAAATCTTGATGCTACAAAAAGAAAATCTGAAAGCCGGTTAACATATTTTAAAACAACATCATTTACTTTTTCCGTTTGCATTAATCTGGCTAACTTTCTTTCAGATCTTCTTACCACACATCTAGCAAAATGAAGATAGGATGATGAATTCGTTCCTCCAGGAAGAATGAACGACTTAAGTTCGTTTAAACCACTATTTAGTTCGTCTATATTTTCTTCAAGCATCTTTACTTGTTCCTCGGTAACTCTCAAAGTATTTTTCATCTTATCTTGGGGCATACACAAGTCTGCTCCTAAATCAAAAAGATCATTTTGAACTTTTTTTAAATAATTTTTTATTTTTTCAGAAGAATACATTATTGCAATTCCAATTACTGAGTTTGCTTCCTCAAAATCACCATAAGTATCTACACGAAGATTGTATTTTTCAACTCTCTTACCATCCCCAAGTGAAGTGAGTCCATTATCGCCTCCACGCGTATAAATTTTGTCTAATTTGACCAATTTTGCTAACCCATTAGCTTTTTTTTCAAAAAGATAGCAATAACTAATATTAAAATTGCAACAGACTGGAAATACACCCGATATTTCATGAATGTATTAATTTTATTAGACTTATCTTCACCTGCTCTAGCTGTATAAATAAGACCTGCTATTAATGTAACAAAAGTAACAATAATGGTAGTTAATATAATAAAATTTAAAAAGCCAATCATTTAGTTAAGAGACCTTTTATGACAATTTGTGCCTGTATTTCAGCTGCACCTTCAAAAATATTAAGTATACGAGAGTCGCATAAAACTCGGCTTACCGGGTATTCCAAAGCATAACCATTTCCACCATGAATTTGTAATGAACTGTCTGAACAGCTCCACGCAACTCTTGCGGCCAATAATTTTGCCATTCCAGCTTCGATATCACATCTAATATCATTGTCTTTTTCTCTAGCAGAAAAAAGAGTAATTTGTCGAGAGATTGTAATTTCAACCGCCATCATAGCAAGCTTCATAAAAATTCTTGGAAATTTCATAATCTGCTTTCCAAATTGAGATCTGTCCTTCGAATATTGTAATCCAAGTTCTAAAGAAGATTGAGCAACACCCACTGCTCTCGCTGCAGTCTGTATCCTTGCAGATTCAAACGTCTCCATAAGTTGCTTGAAGCCTTGACCTTCTACTTCACCAAGCAAATTACTTTTTGGTACCTTTATGTTATCGAAAGCTATTTCATACTCTTTCATACCTCTGTAGCCAAGAACTTCAATTTCACCACCACTCATACCATCCATAGGGAATGGGTTTTCACAATTTCCTCTTGGCTTCTCAACTAGGAACATGCTTAAACCTTTATAACCTTTTTGATCAGAGTTTGTTCTAGCAAGCACAGTCATTAAATCTGATCTTGCTCCGTGAGTAATCCACGTTTTATTTCCATTGATGTAGTAATCTTCACCACTAATTTTAGCCCTAGTTGCAAGACTTCCTAAATCAGAACCAGTATTTGGTTCAGTAAAAACCGCGGTTGTTAATATTTCTCCTGATGCAATACCAGGAAGATATTTTTGCTTTTGGTCCTCTGTTCCGCCTAATCTTATAAGTTCACCAGCAATTTCCGCTCTCGTTCCAAGAGATCCTGCAGCTAGCCATCCTCTTGATAATTCTTCGGTCACTACACACATCGCAGTTTTACCCATACCCAATCCACCATACTCTTCTGGAATTGCAATACTAAACACACCTAACTCAGCCATTTGCTTGAGAGTATCATCAGGTATTAATTCATCTTTTAAATGCCATTCGTGAGCGAAGGGGGTTATCTTTTCATCAGTAAACTTTTTAAATTGGTCTTGTATCATTTCTAGTGTTTCATCTTCAAGTCCCAAACTTGGAAACTGGCCTTGATCCATGTATTCAACAATCATCGATTTTGTCTTTTCATCTAACCCAAAATCGATTACACCTTTAACCTCGTCAGTAGCTAGGAAACTAAAATCATTCTCACTTAAATTAAAATCCAACTTAGGACGTATCATCTCAGATTGACTCATCATAATACCGTCTCTCATTTGCAGTGAGTACTCAGAAAAAGCAACAGATAAAATTAATTCATCTAATTTCGACGATTTTCCTGACATTTTCAGCCTATTAAACCAAGATAATGTATGCGCTAAACTTACTCTATAAGTTTCAAACCATGCATAACCATGACATAAATATTGATTTTTTTCAAAAAGTTCTGGTTCTATTCTACTATTAACTACGCAGGCTTTGGTTAAGTTTTGTTTAATTTTTTTACTAATCTTCTCAAAATTTTCCAAAAGAGTTTCATAAATTGAAAAATTTGAAGAAATATTTACTTCTTTAATTTTTCTGACTTCTAAAACTGACGAATTATCCATAATAATCTCCTAATTTAATATATTTAATGTAAAATAACCAATCTTCAATCTTCAATAATTATTTTATTTCATTTAATTTTTTCATTCCTTTTTTCGATGCCTGAACCAATGCTGCCATATTACCAGGTAAATGATTATTATTCATCATTTTTGTATGAGCTGACGGAATTTCTGACCATAAAAAACATTCAGACATAAGTGGGCTTATTAATTTGTTAATCATCATATTATTTGCTTCGTTAGCTTGAAATAAATTTGCAAAATGACTACCTTGAATTCTTTTTTGTCTCATCCAGATATACCTAGCATCCATTGTTAAATTGTAACCTGATGTGCCTGCACATATTACAACCATACCTCCAGTTTTCACTAAATAACAGGAAACAGGAAATGTTGATTCTCCGGGGTGTTCAAATACAATATCAACATCTTTTTTTCCCGTAATATTCCAAATATCTTTTCCCAAAACCCTGCATTTTTTTATAAAATCTGAATATCCTTTTGTGTCTTTAACATCTGGTAGTTTCCCAAAACATTCATAGTTCTTTCTATTTAAAACACCCACTGCACCTAATTTTTGAACAAAAGGTATCTTTTCGTCATCAGAAATAATACCAATTGCATTAGCACCAACAGCTTTACAAATTTGAACCGCCATACTTCCAATTCCTCCCGAAGCTCCCCAAACTAAAACATTCATTCCTGGCATAATTGAATGAGGTGGGTGACCAAAAAGCATTCTGTAGGCTGTGGCAAGCGTTAATGTATAACAACCACTTTCCTCCCAAGATAAATGTTCAGGTTTTTTCAATAACTGTCTAGACTGAACAGTTGTAAATTGAGCAAAAGATCCATCATTAGTCTCATAACCCCATATTTTTTGTGATTTTGAATACATGGGTTCGCCTCCATTACATTCTTCATCATCACCATCATCACGATTACAATGAATTATTACTTCATCTCCTACTTTCCATCTCCTTACATTGCTACCCACTGCCCAAACTATACCGGAAGCATCTGATCCGCCAATGTGATAACCTGTATCATCACCAATAACTGAAATTGGAATTCCTTGTGAAGCCCAAACATTATTGTAATTAATTCCAACAGCCATAACCATTACCAAAACTTCATCATCTCCTGGCTTTTGAACAGGCATTTCCTCAATTTGCATGGCTTTTTCAGGTACTCCTAATCTATTCTCTCTAATAACCCATGCATACATTTTCTCTGGAATTTCCCCTAATTCTGGTATTTCTCCTATTTCATAAATACTTTTCATAAAATATTCTCAATAAAAATTAACTTAATGAAAATGTGTTATAACATTCTTGACTAAAAAAAAACATAATTTTCTTGTTGTAAGTTAAATTTAGTACTATTTTTATTTTTTGAGTATTTAAAAATGGATCAAATTAAAGACAAACCTTGGGTAATAAGAACATATGCTGGACATTCTACTGCCAAGGCATCTAATAAGTTATACAGGGATAATCTAGCCAAAGGCCAAACTGGTCTTTCAGTTGCTTTTGATCTACCTACACAAACTGGATATGACTCAGATTTTATTCTATCAAAAGGAGAGGTGGGTAAGGTTGGTGTTCCTATAAGTCACATTGGTAATATGATGACTCTTTTTGACAAGATTCCTCTAGAAAAAATGAATACGTCAATGACAATAAATGCTCCTGCTGCTTGGTTATTGGCCTTGTATATAGCTACAGCTGAAAAGCAGGGTGTTCCCAAAAAAAAATTATCTGGTACTACTCAAAATGATATAACAAAAGAATATTTATCACGTGGGACTTATATCTTTCCTCCTGAACCAAGTTTGAAATTAACAACAGACATTATTAATTACACAACAAAAGAAGTTCCTAAATGGAATCCTATGAATGTTTGCTCCTATCATCTGCAAGAAGCCGGAGCCACTCCCGAACAAGAGCTCTCATTTGCGCTTGCAACAGCTATTGGAATTTTGGAATTTTTACGAGAAACAACGAAGATTAATAAAGAGGTTTTTGAAAAAACGGTCGGTAGAATAAGTTTTTTTGTTAATTCCGGGATGAGATTTATTACCGAAACGGCAAAAATGATTGCCTTCACAGAACTTTGGGAGGAAATTTGTTTTAATAGATTTAAAATTAAAAATAACAAATATGCACGATTTAGATACGGGATGCAGGTCAATTCGCTTGGTTTAACAGAATCTCAACCGGAAAATAATGTTTATAGAATTTTAATTCAAATGTTGCCAGTCGTAATGGCTAAAAATTCAAGGGCTCGAGCTGTTCAACTTCCAGCGTGGAATGAAGCCCTAGGTTTACCAAGACCTTGGGATCAACAATGGAGTTTAAGATTACAACAAATTATGGCTTTTGAAACTGATTTGCTTGAATTTGGTGATATTTTTTCTGGATCATCTGAGATAAGAAAAAAAGTAAATAATTTAAAAAAAGAAGCCAAATATGAGTTAAATGAAATTGATAAACTAGGTGGGTTAAAGAAGGCTATAGAAAATGGGTACATGAAAAAAAAATTAGTCTCGTCTCAAACAGTTAGGCAAAAGAATATTGAAACAGGAGAACAAAAAGTTATTGGAGTTAATTGTTATACAGAAGGTGTAAAGTCACCCTTAATGAATTCTGATGATGGCGGCTTTATGAAGGTCGATCAAAGTGCCGAAAAATTACAAATTCAAAATGTTAAGGAATGGAAAGATAAGAGAAATAAATCTGAAGTAAAAAAACTTTTAAAAAAATTGTCTGATACTGCAAAAAGCGGTTCGAATATTATGGACGTTTCCATTGAGTGTGCTCACAAAGGTATCACAACTGGAGAGTGGGGTGAAGTAATGAGAGATGTATTTGGAGAGTACAGAGCCCCCACAGGAATAACAGCTTCAGCAATATTACCAACAAACAAAGATAAAATAAAATTAAAAGATATTCAAAACCAAGTTAATCTAATCACTAATAAAATTGGAAGAAGACCAAAAATGTTGGTTGGAAAACCAGGTCTTGATGGTCATTCTAATGGAGCTGAACAAATTGCTGTAAGAGCACGAGATGCTGGGTTAGAGGTTGTTTATGATGGAATTCGTTCAACACCTGAACAGCTTGTTAATACTTGTATTGAAGAAAGCATACATATAGTTGGATTATCAATTTTATCTGGTTCCCACATTTTTTTAGTTAAACAAATGATCAGTTTAATGAAAAAGAATAAAATTAATGATATCCCTATTGTAGTTGGTGGAATTATCCCCCCACTTGATGAGAAAAAATTAATTAAGTTAGGAGTAAAAGCAGTTTTTACACCAAAAAATTTCCAAATAGAGTATATTATGAACAAAATCATCAATATAATTAGCAGTGTTTATGTTAAATAAAAAAAAACTTCAGAAACTGTAATTCACGCTTTAAAAAGTCTTAACAAGTTTAACTTAAGTAATTTTTCTCCAGTTCTTTATAAAGAAAAAAAAGTTGGTTGGATTAATAGTTCTAACCTTAAGTTAGTTGAGAACATTCTAAGAAAAAAATTGTTAAATTTTATTCAATTGGAGGAAATAATTGAATTAAATAATAATTTTTTTGAGGATTTTATTGAATTATTAACGTTAAAAAAAAAAATAAGAGGCAAGCGCAACGAAAAGGCCCCAGTCTTTTACTATGACTCAATAAAACCCAAAATTAATTTTAATGTTCAAACTGAATTATCAAAGTTTCAAATCTTTGAAATTGATAGATCCCTTTTATCTGTTTTTGGGTTCCCGGCATATGGTGTACACTGCAACGGATGGCAAAAAAAAGGTAAAGAATATTACATGGTATTGTCAAAACGTTCTGAAAAGATAAAATCTTTTCCTGGTTTATTTGACAATCTTATAGGTGGAGGACAACCAGCAAAACTTTCTTTTAAACAAAATCTATTTAAAGAAGGTTATGAGGAAACTGGAATAGATCAATTGTCACTTAATAAATCTAGTTTTAACTCATTTACGAAATATCTGCTTACTTACAAAAATAATTTCAACCCTTCTGTTATAGCCACTTTTGATTTAGAAATTAAAAACCCTTTATCATTGAACAATACCGATGGTGAAATTGAAAATTTCAAAGTATTTCATATTTCGGAAGTCTTTGAATTACTTGAAAATAATAAATTAAAGCCAAATGCAATAATACCGATTGTAAATTTCATTTTAAAAAGAATAGATAATTTTTTTAATGCAAGTACACTTAGTGAAATAAAAAGTTATTTATAATGAAAAATAACACGCAAATATTTGGACCAATAATTGAACCAACATCAGGTGTAATTAATAATATTGTATTATTTCTTCATGGTTATGGAGCTAACGGAGAAGATCTTATAAATATTGGTGAACATTGGAAAAAAAATATCCCTAATACAATTTTTTATTCTCCCAACGCACCTTTTACTTGTGATATTAACCCAAACGGATTTCAATGGTTTCCACTTAATAAAAGAACAGAGGATGAATTAAAAGAGGGCCTTCAAAAAGCTAGTCCTTTTTTAGAAAAATTTACGTTAAACATTTTAGAAAAACATTCATTAAAATTAAGTGATTTAATCGTGGTTGGTTTTTCTCAAGGAACAATATTATCTTTGTACAATTTTACAACAAAAAAGGCACCAATTGGAGGTTTAATTGGATATTCAGGTCTTTTTTACAATGATGAAAAGGAAGATGAAAGCAAAATAAATTTCCCTATTCTTCTTCATCACGGTGAAGATGATGAAATCATTAGTTCAAATTTTACCAAAAAAGCTGAAGATATACTGATTAAAAGAGGATTTAACGTTGAGTCGGTAATTAAAAAAAACCTAGGACATGGTATAGATCAAAATGGTTTAGAATTAGGCGAAAAATTTATTAGAAACGTTTTAAAACTGTAAGATTAATTATGTAAATTTAGAATAATATTATTATATAAGTACTATGAGTATAAAATGTTAAGATCAAATTCATGTCCAGCTTTAGTTTTAAATGCTGATTTTCAGCCCCTTAGTTATTTTCCACTATCTACATGGTCGTGGCAAAATGCTCTAAAAGCCGTATTTCTGAACAGAGTTAATGTAGTCTCAGAATACAACCAAATAGTAAGATCCCCCTCTTCTGAATTCAAGCTTCCTAGTGTCATATCTCTTCGAGATTATATTCCACTGCCCTCAAAGGCGGCTTTTACTCGTTTCAATGTTTTTTTAAGAGATAGATTTACTTGTCAATATTGTTTGGATGTTTTAAAGGCAGAAGAACTTACTTTTGATCATGTAATACCTAAATCCAGGGGTGGGAAAACTGAGTGGGAAAATGTAGTCACTTCTTGTAGGGTGTGTAATACAAAAAAAGGAAACCAGACTTTAAAGAACTTTGGTATTAAAATAAAGACATTACCAACCGTTCCTAATAACTTTCAACTAAAAGATATTGGTCGCTTATATCCTCCAAATTATCTTCATAAAAGTTGGGATGATTTTCTTTATTGGGACTCTGAATTAGAACCATAGTTACTAAATCTTTTGAGAAACTTTAATTGCTAAACTTGTAATATTTTCAATTATATTTTTAAATACAGTTAGTTTGATATCCTCATTTTCTATGTTTTCACTTCCAAACTCTCGGTGATCGTCTTCCTCTTTCAAAAATTTTTCAATATTTTTTTTCAGCTTTTCCTCATCTAGATTACTAATTTTATCTAACTGATTTCTATAATGATCTACGATAACAGACTCAACAGCTTCAGTACATGCCATAACATAATCTTTTCCCAACACACTTGTAATGGCTCCAAGTGAAAAACCAGCAATATCCCAAATAGGATACATTAAAGTGGGTCTAACTCTTTTTTGAATCATCATTTCTTCAAAGAATTTTAAGTGAACTTCTTCTTGATTTGCAATTTCCTGAAGGGTTTTTTTTAACTTTTTATCTTTGGTGAATTTAATTTGCCCAGAATAAATTCTCTGAGCTCCAAATTCTCCAGCATGATTAACTCTTATTATCTCATCTAACACTTTATTTTTTTTCATTAACAACCTTAAATTTATAAAAAATTAACAAAAGTAAATTCACAAATGAGAAAATCATATTATAACCGGCCATGGATATTCCCCTGTAAGACCAAACTATTTCATCACATTTAGTTATGCTAGCATTCATTAACGAAGATCGCAATTGCTCTATGTTATCAAATTCATTTACATTGCTAGAACAAGAGGTACTAAAACTCCAATATCCTTGTTCAATTCCAAAGTGTGTTGTTGATAGAACCAAGCTTGAAAAAAAAAACAATAAAATTAGAATTTGAAAAAAATTAGAATTTGTTCTTAAAAACAAGCAAATAAGAGAAAAGAATATTACTAATCCATAAGGGATTCTTTGATAAATACAAAAAACACATGGTTCGTAGCCTTCAAAATATTGATAATATAACGCAAAAACAATAGCCGAGAAAGCCACAAGAAATGCGTACATAAAAAAACATTCAGGTTTTTTAACTAAACTATATTTCATGATTAATTCACTAATTTAAAAAAAATATAAGCTCCAAATAAAATAGTTAATATTAAACTAATTTTTGTTATATTAGTTTCAACAGTTGATTTGATTTTTTCACCAAATTTATAAAACATATATCCAACTACAAAAAATCTTGCTCCCCTCGAAAGAAAAGAAAAGAAAAGAAAAGCAATTAAGTTAAGATGCATAATTCCAGATGATATGGTAACAATTTTGAATGGAAATGGAGTAAAACCACCTATCAGTACAAAAAAACCATCCTAATTCTCTAAATTTTTCGTTGAATTCATTAAAATACAATACGAAGTCAGGATAAATTTTAAAGATTTCACTTGATAAATTTTCCCACAAAAAATAACCAATTAAATATCCGAATAAACCACCAATAACCGAGAAAATAATTGTTACAAATATTAAAAAAAAAGCTCTTGATCTATTTGCCAAAACCATAGGTATCAGAAATGCGTCTGTAGGAATTGGAAAAAAGATCGATTCAATAAAAGAAATAAATGATAAAAACTTCCATGAATTTTTTCTTGCGGAAAAATTCATTATATATTTGTAAATTTTGTTAAGAAATTTTTCCATTTTTTGGTTTAATAATTTTTACAATTTAAATATTTAATTTTGTTGAGGTTATATTATTTCTTTAACTACATCAAATTAAGAAGTTCATGATAATTGCAAAAAAAAATATATAACTCTTGTAAATAAAGTATATTGAAAAAATGAAATTTGCCCCTATGGCGGAATTGGTAGACGCGACGGATTCAAAATCCGTTGAACTTCGGTTCATGTCCGTTCGAGTCGGACTAGGGGTACCATATAAAGTGAAT